>JAANMU010001307.1_pt1 | contig 23314 bp, 33 predicted proteins | sample 7279701 | NCBI WGS metagenome assembly JAANMU01 (sample SAMN14094539, study PRJNA606508) | bioreactor metagenome | isolation source: A lab-scale SPAN reactor treating ammonium-rich wastewater day 57 | place: Ireland: Galway | collected 2017-03-13 | reverse complement strand
ATCGCCTTGATCCTCGTAGCGGCCGTCGCCGCACTCGTGCTCCTCCAAACCGTGGGCACCCTCCAAAGCCAAGCACTCGCCACCGGAAAAGAAAGCAAACAACAGGTTTCAACCGCACTACAGATCCGCGACGTCATCGGATGGATCGACACCAACCGCAGCAAAATCGGCTACCTCCGAATCGGCATCAACCTCGCCCCCGGAAGCGACAAAATCAACCTCGCCCGCACCTACCTCTCCTACAGCGACGGCAACAGCTTCAAAACCGGCATCGACTACAACCAAACAAGCGCCGGAGCCAACACGGAAGCCGGAGCCAAAGCCGCCGGAGAAATCGACACCAACACGGAAGCCGACGGAACCGTCCGCATCCTCAACACCTCGGTTGGAAACAAATACAGCGTTCTATACCTGGGCCAAGCCAGCGGATACTCCACCAAAACCACAATCGACCCCCAAACCAGCGTCGAAATGTACTTTCGAACCGGCGCTCTGACAACCGACACGCGCGTGCGACTCCAAGTCGACCCCGTGGGCGGCAACTCGGTGGAAGTATCCTTCCGGACGCCCAGCAGTTTCGACGTCAACACGAACTTCGTGAAATTGTATCCATAACAAACAACAACTAAAACACAAAAAAAAAGGGTGAATACCAATGGAACACAATAGGAAAAAAGCGATGAGCGGAATTTCGACGCTCATCATCTTCATCGCCCTCATTTTGGTGGCGGCGATCGCGGCACTTGTACTGCTGCAAACCGTGGGCACCCTGCAAAGCCAGGCCATTGCCACGGGAAAAGAAAGCCAGAAACAGGTCAGCGGCCAACTCCAGGTCGTCGGCATCACCGGCGTGCGTACTAGCCTTGACGCCTCCGGCGACGTCCAATACCTCCGCATTCTGACCAAACTCTCGCCCGGCGGACAAAAAATCGGCCTTGCGGGAACCACAATCAATTATACGGACGGTGTGAACAACCAAACCGGCATCTCCTATGCGTCCACCGTAATATCGGACAATCAGGAAGCCACCGCGGCGACCGCAATGAACTTGGCGGACACCGCGACGCGCAACAGCCAATACGACGTGCTCTGGCTTGGCCTTGGCAGCTCCTACAGCTCCGAATCCATCGACACCGGACAACTCGTTGAAATCTGGTACAACGCCCCGAACCTCGGAGTGAACAAGGACGTCACCTTGACCATCTACCCCGACAAAGGCTCGGTCAGCCAACTGTCCTTCAAGACCCCGACCTCCTACGACGTCAACTACGTGACGCTGTATCCATAAAACAAAAAGGGTGAACATGCCATGAAAACGATTGAAAAAAAAGCGAGGGCGATGAGCGGAATTTCGACGCTCATCATCTTCATCGCCTTGATCCTCGTAGCGGCGGTCGCGGCACTCGTGCTCCTGCAAACCATCGGCAGCCTCCAAAGCCAAGCCGTGGCCACGGGAAAAGAAAGCAAAACCCAAGTCAGCACCCAACTGCAGGTACTGGCCGTACAAGGACGCGTAAATATCGACACCAACAACGACCTCAACTACGTGGTCATCACGGCCAAACTCGCGCCCGGAAGCGACAAAATCCGCCTCAGCAATTTGCTGCTAAGCGTCAAAGACGGAAACGGGGACTTCTTCAGGGCCGGCATCGACTACAACCAAGCCACGACCAACAATCCGGACACCAACGGCAGCTCGAACTGTACCAACGGTTCGCCGCCCCCCAGTTGTGAAAGCGGATCGGTCCTTCAGGGAAGCAAAATCAGCGCGTCCGGAGCAGCGTCCGCCACGAAATACTCGGTACGCTGGCTGACGACGGTGCCCAGCCAAAAGATCGCGGTCAGCGAAGGCGACCTGATCGAAATCTACTACTACACAAACAACCTCGTGAGCACCAACGAAAAAATGACCGTTGAGCTCGTCCCAACCGGCGGAACGGGAAGCCGCATCGAACTCAAGACCCCCATTGCCTTCAACAAAACCTTCGAGCAACTATTCCCGTAAAAGAGAAAACGGGGAACCCAAAAACGGGTTCCCCATTACACTAACACCATGAAAAAAAGGGCGGTACCAATGAAACAAAACCAAAAAGCCATGAGCGGAATCTCCACGCTCATCATCTTCATCGCCATGATCCTGGTGGCCGCCATCGCGGCCATCGTGCTTTTGCAAACCGTGGGCACCCTCCAAAGCCAAGCCGTGTCCACCGGAAAAGAAAGCCAAGTGCAGGTCAGCACCCAACTCCAGGTCCTCGGAATCATCGGCGACGTCAACCAAGACCACAACCAAAGCATTCGAACACTACGCATCACGGCCAAACTCGCGCCCGGAAGCGACAGCGTGCGATTGTCCCAAATGCTCATTGCCATAACGGGAGGAGCCGATGCGAACTCGTTTGCGCTAAGCGGAATCGACTACAACAGCCAACTCAACTACAACGGGGTAGCCGGAAACTCGGACACCAACATGATGCAAACACTCGGAGCCGACTACAACGTGGCCACCGTCAACGGAATCCCCTCTTTCCTCGGATGGAACCAGGGAAGCCCGTGGATTGACTCGGCAAGCGGAACCGGATCCTTCTACACCGTGCGCTGGCTCACCACCGTGCCCAGCCAAAAGATCGCGATCAGCGAAGGCGACCTCGTGGAAATCTACTACCGCGTGAACAACAAGGTGAACAAAAACCAAAACATCGAAGTCCGATTGATTCCCCTTGGAGGAACCGCGGCCTCGGTCAAAATCAAAACCCCCGTGTCGTTCACGAAAGTCTACGAACAACTGTTCCCATAAAACGGGAACCCTTTTTTTCTTTTTTTAATTTAGAAAAGGGATTCGACCGCCCCCCTCCAAATTACTACATAATTGCAAATCATTAACTAGAAAAAAAACACGAGGTACGCATGCAGACAACCGCCATGAGCGGAATCGGAACGCTCATCATCTTCATCGCCTTGATCCTCGTAGCCGCCGTCGCGGCCGTCGTCCTCATTCAAACCACTACAAGCCTTCAAGACCAGGCCATGGCCACGGGAAAAGAAAGCAAAACCCAAGTCAGCACCCAACTGCTTGTTGTCACCGTCATCGCCGACATCAACAAGGACACCAACCGATCCATCCGCACCCTACGCCTGACCGCCAAACTCGTGCCCGGCAGCCGCGACATCGACCTCGACAACCTGATTCTGCGCGCAACCGGCGGCAAAGGCCCCCAAGCATTCAGCATGAGCGGCATTCACTACGCCAAAAGCAACGGAAACTCGGACACCAACTGCCTCGAAGCCATCGGTGCCAACTACGGATTCCCCTCCGGAAGCCAAACCGACCCCCAAACATGGAACGACTCCAGCGCCTACATCGACCCCAACCAGCACGTGGGCAACGTATATTCAATCAAATGGAATGGAAACGAACCCTCCGACAAAAACATCATCCAAACCGATCAAGTCGTTGAAATCTGCTACAACCTCAACAACCAAATCGTCGGAAAAGACCAAGTCGCCATCGACCTCATCCCAACCGGAGGCACACCCACCCAAATCATCCTCCAAACCAACCCCAGCTTCTCCAAACGCTACGAACAACTGTTCCCCTAGCCCGAGAAAAACAACCGAATAACCATTCGATTTTGATTGACGAAAACTATTTAGCCCAAAGAAAAGTATGTAACATATGCCGGCCACGCCGCCCAAACCAAAAATCCGGCCCTTTCGCCACGTGAGCAAACGCAATCTGCGCGCAAAACGCGGACTCCACCCCCCTGCCAAAGGTTTCGTCTACCTCGAAAGCGACCGCCAAGGCGTACGCCTGCCCCTCATCAACCGACACGGCCGGCTCAACGGCGCATTCGAACTCCCCGACGGGCGCATCCTCGAAATCCGCCACGACCTGCAAAACCACGACCGCATCTGGTACAACGGATTCAACGCCTACATCGGTAACGAACTCGTCGGCTACATCGACGAGAGCATACAGCATCGCGAAGTCTTTGCCTTTGACCGAGCCGGACGCCCACTGCAACGCCTAGGCATCGCAAGCGCGCTCTTCGACGTCGCCGAACCGCTGGCCGCCAAACGAACCGGCGTACGAACGCCAGGCGGCGTGAAAATCCGTCTGAAAACCCAAAAGAAAAGCACATCACGCCTGCTGCGTGGACGAGGATACAAAGCCAACAATGCACCCACCCGCAACCGGTTGCGCGAACCGGATTTCCCAGCCAGTCCGGGCGACGATACGCTAGAACTCTCGCTTGCCAAACGCGTGGCACCCATGCGCCAATCCGAACCCGACCACTACCACCGCATCCGCATCAACGGACCCAACGGCACCCCAAAATGGCTCGTAATTCCCGTCCAAACCGAAAAAAAGAACAGAAAAAAATAATTAGAAAAGGAAAGAATCTTTTTCCTGTTTGTTTTTGGGGTTTTGGCGGCGTTTTCGGGTCGAGGAAAAATGTAGTGCCTAATCGATTGTAGTGCCTATTTCCGGTTGCGCACCTAAACGCGAAAAACGTAGTGCCTAACTTTTCAGCCGCCGCTTGACCCGCCGGGCCACGTCCAGCAGCTCGTCCTCGGGCGTTTCGGGCCGCGGACCGGGGCGATAGAACGCTTTTCGAGGATCGACTCCGGAATCGCCTGCTTTTCGCGGCAAAAGGTGCAAATGGAAATGATTCACGTTTTGGCCGGCTGCGGCGCCCTCGTTCCAAGCAAAATTGAATCCGCGGGCCCGAAAAGCGGCCTTGAGGGCGGGTTGAAGGCGCTTCCCAAGTTGATAGAGTGCGGTCCATTCGGCTATGCTTAGATGGCTTATTTTGGCCACGTGGCGTTTTGGGCAAATTAACAAATGGCCCTGGACTACGGGGATGTTCGTCGGAAATGAGAACGCCAAACGGTTTTGGGCCACCGTACGTGCCTTGATTTCTGGCGAGGTGCAAAATGGGCACGATTTGGCCATGATTGGAATGGACCCAAAATCGTTTTCAACCCCCCATCACTACATAACTCCTTTGGGCCCGTTGGGTTTCGGCCATCCTGGGCCCAAGGCCCCTGCGGCTTCAGGCCACTCCTAAAACGGCACCCCTGGTTCCGCTAATCGTTTATTCTGGCGTTTTTGCACGTCTTTTCCAAAAGTTCCCTCTAGGGATTGTCGTATAATGTAGATTATACGACGTTAGGGGGTTTTCGGGGATTAAACGGGCAGGGACTGGCTTAAACTAGAGCAAATCGCGTTTTGCCAAAAAAATTTGAGGGTTTGTGGCGGGACACAAACCAAATAAACCGGTTCAGCGTAGTCTAGCCCATGGATAATCCGTTGTCCGAAAAGCCCGTTTTCTTCGAGTATGCCGCGTTTCCCGAGCGTTTGTCGACCGTTCAGATGGCGGGCATTGTGCGCGAGGGCGTCGTAAACCCGGGAACGGACGACGAGTACGTGTATTTCTTTTTGCAGACGTCGATCGGCCCCTATTTGATTAACGAGTATTTTGCGGACGACAAGCCGACCATTAACCCGGGTCTTTCGGGCCCGCAGGCCCAGCAATTGATGGGCGCACGCGCGTTTATCGAGTGTCAGACCGCCGGATTAGAGGGCTACGAGTTGCACAATCGTGGCGTGTACGCCAAGGCCAGTCCGAAGATCCTGCAGGTTTTGCGCATCAAAAAGATTCGCGTGGACCCGAATTTTGCGCCTCTGGTGCGCCCATAGGTGGGCCCATGGTCGCCATCGCGGACTTTACCCTGAGTTTGCCGAAATTGTATTTTTTCGTTTTTTTTAGCGCGGTATACGGGTTTCTGGTTTTTTGGATTGCCACCACGCTATTGCTTTTTTGGCCGTTTGCCTTGTTTGGCCTTGGAATGTACTTTTTTGTGGCCATGATGCACAAGCGCATTTCAAGCCTGATGGCCCGAACGCGGGCCGAAGCGTCCTTGGCAGGCAACCTTTTACTGGTGCCTCTAATCTTTTTTTGCGTGGCCTATCTGTTTGGCGTGTACCAGTTGCAAGCGTTTTTTTCAAGGTATTTTGGAATACCCGCCGGGGTTTACGAAATCGTGGCGCTCGGATTACACGCGCTATCGCTTGGATTGGGCGCATGGCTTTCGTTCTTTCAAAGGGTGGGGGATTCAAACGCACACCCCCTGAATTATGTATTAAACTGGATCAGAAACGAAAAAAAATAGTGTAAAACAAACTAGTTTTTTTGTCGCAATTATTTTTCTTTTTGTTTGGTTTTCTCGGCTTTTTGTAAAGTTTTTTGCTTGTGCGAAAAGCGTTTTAGGCACTACGATTTTTAGTTGGTTTCAACCCGTTTCAATCAAGAGTGCAATCGTTTGACATCAAGTGCAAGAAAGACCTGGGCCCAGAAGGGTTGTTTGGAACTAAAGCGTTTTCTGGCGTTTATAACGAGTCCGCACAACAAGTAGAGTATGACGCGCGATCACGTACTGGATTCGGGGATGTCGCGGGGCGGGCCAAGCGTCATGCTTCGAAATTCGCTAAGTCGGAATTTGTCTTCGCTTTCGTGGCCAAAGCCGGTTCAAAAATGCATTTCGTGCAGGCGTTGGCTGGAACCCGCGCGAGCAACCGAATCCTTTGCGCCGGCTCGGACCACGTGTCGCGCATGCCTGAACCGAGAACAAAAAAAGCCGGTTGGGCAAGCCGAGCAAAAGAAAGCCGATCCCTTGGCGATTGAGTTAAAGCAAGTCAACCCGTTTGGTCAAAGCCTGTTTAGCGCGGGAAACCCTCGAAAGGGAACCACGCCCACGGGTTCCGACAACCGGAAAAAGAGAGGCCGCTAATTTTTGGAAAAAGAGGGTCCGGGAGAAAAAACCTTTTTTTTGCACGGGCAAAAGCAGGAACGCAAGGATCGGGCTTAAGAATTGTTTTTGTCGCGTATGTGCGCCGGTTCTCAAGCGAACCGCGCAGGTGAAAACATGCCCAATCCGATTGTTCATTTTGAGATTCCGGCCGACGACGTTGGCCGCGCGCAAACGTTTTATCAGAAAACGTTTGGCTGGAAAATCAAAAAGTTTCCCATGCCCGAGGGCACGCCCGAATACTGGGGGGTGACCACCAAGGACAAGACCGGTGGCATCGACGGCGGCCTGATGAAACGCATGATGCCCGGACAGCCGTTCATGAACTACGTGACCGTGAACTCGATCGACGCGTTTTTGCAAAAAGTCGAGGCCAACGGGGGCACGGTGGCGCTGCCAAAACAGGAAATCGGTGCCAACATGGGCTGGATCGCGGCGTTCAAGGACACCGAAGGCAACCTCATGGGACTCCACCAAATGGCACCCAAACCCGCAAAGCCAAAAACCAAAGTCAAACCCAAAAAGAACGCGCAGCCTGCAAAAAAGAAAAAGCGCAAATAGCGCGTTCTCTTTTTTCATTTTTTAGAATGGCATCATCGGGTGCTATCGGTGGCCGGCGTGGAACTGCTTGTGGAGGCCGTGGCACCGCAACTGGTGTTCCCGCTTGGAAAAACAACTCCGCCACAGGCCGCACAATAGTCCTCGCGGTGGAATCCTCCTTGGCTTCCGGGGGGCAATGGTCCGCCGCATCCTTGGGCCCAATTATTGCACGCGCAATTTCCCCGACAAACGATGCGGCCGTCGCGCACGGAACCGGAACAGCCTTCCACAGACGTTCCGCCCGTGGCCGCGCCCGCAAGCGAGGCGGTAAAAGCCGGCTCAAACGAATGCGAGAGTTCTAGGATCGTTTCATTATCCGTTTTTTCAAAAACCACGAGGACGCCCGGCTCCGCGGACACGGATCCGAAAAAACCAAGCGCCCAGATCGCCAGGGCGCCGATCGCAAGGCCGCCCATCAAAAATACAAGCTTTTCATCCAAAAGAAATCACCCAAAAAAACAATTGCTTGGAGGTTAATAAAGGCAGACGCCGCGCCATGAAAAAAATTAGGCACCACGATTTTTTGGAAAAAGGGGTGGCAGGGGAAAAAACCTTTTTGAGTAACGCTCGCCAGAAAACCGTTTTATAGTAAGGGCCCGTAGGGACTGTATGCCGCGCAGTCCCAAAGCCGCCGAAGCGTTTCAAAAGCGGGTCGCGTTTCTTCGCGGACGGGGCATGGCCCCGACGCAGGCACGCGAACTCGCGTTCCGGCTGGAGGCCGTCCGGCGCTTGAAACGCAATCCGGTGATCAATTCCAAGGAAGCGTACGGTCTTGCGCGGGACCAGGCGCTTTTGCGAAGTCTGCGCGCAAACGTCGTGCGCGCGCTGAAAAAAAACGGGGAAGCCGTGCCGTCGTTTGGTATCGTCAAACAGCGGTTCGTGCTGTCGTTGTTTTCAGACGTATTATTGGGGCGCTCGAATTTTCTTGAAAGCATCGACAACTTTGATGGGGGCCAGCGTTATCGGGAATTCTTCCAGCGTTTTTCGGCGGCGTATGCCCATATGCGGCCGGAGCACAGAGACCGATTGGACGTTTTGGAGCGCCTGGTGCTTGACCAAGTCGATCCCTCTCAAGAACCGTTTGTTCATGCGCCCAGGGAACATGAATTGGAAACCCGTAATGCGGGCCCGTTGAAGGATGCGTTAGCAAAAGCCAGTGCTCCCGCACGCGGAATCCGCCAGCTCACGCGCCCGGATCTTGGGGGCCGGCTCACCGAAAACGCGGTATTGCGCGCGGTGCGCGAGGGAACCGTGCAACAACCCGAAGTCCGCCGTGCCCTGTTGCGCGTTTTCATCGGCGAACAACTCAATCCAAACGAAGTGCTTCGAACGTACAATTTGGATCGCACGCGCATCGCCAAGGGAATGGACGCGTTTTTGCGCGAACAATACCGGAACTTCGACGCGCGCCCCGAAGCCGCAAAGAACCGGATTCGCCGCGAGTTCGAAATGAAACTCGTGACAAGTGCGGCCAAGAACGCGCTACGCGAACGCGCCGAAATGTTTTGGCAACGGGACCTGAAAACGCTCGCCGAACAGGCGGAGGACCGCGCCGCGCGCACGGCCCGCGCCGAAGAACGCGACGACTGGCCAACCGTGCGTCGCCTGCAAGTAAGCCAAAAAAGCGTGCGCGAAGCAGAAACCGCGGCTGGCCTGATCAAAGACCTTTTTGCCAACCCGCGCTTGGACCGGTTCATCCGACGCGAAATCCAACTCTATTTCAAAAACCCGATATACCGGTCATAAGCATGTTGCGCGCCCAAGCCAAATGGCAAAAAATCTGGTCCAAGCGTTTTTCGGTGCGGCTTGCCGAAAACTGGGTGTATTCGGTGCGGCAGTTTCGTGAACTGTTTGGAATGGACTTTCCGGACCAGTTGATTTTGATTCGGGACGGGTTTGGCACCGGCTATTTGGACGACGACCAATGGCGGGTGGTCTCCGACCGAATTTTTGTACGCCTGACCCAAAAGCGGTTTGAGAACTATTTTGAAAAAGAGGCCCTGCCTGTTTTTTCAGAGTTCAGCGCGCATTGTAAGGAACTTGGGGCGCGCGAGTGGACCGCGGTTGGGAGAGCAACGTTGACTCGAGCGTTGGACGAGTTCGAGTGGCACGAAGACCACTGGATGAATTATGTATGGTTCGTCTTTCTTTTGGACGAAATCGTCTCGAAGCGGCTTTCGGAAACGATTCGTGCGAACTGGCCCGCACGGGAAAACGAGATTCGTGCGATGGTTCTTTCGCCGTCGAAAAAAACCGCGGCCGCGCGCTATAGCGAGGATTTGCTGGAACTCGCACAATCAAGCGATTTGACCAAGGATGCGGCCCGATTGGCCAAACGTTATGCATTTTTTCCCATCCTCAATTTGGACGAGGAACCCTTGTCCGTCGCCGACGTTCTACAACAAGTAAACGACACCAAGCGTCAGACACCGGACGTTGCGCACGCATTGTTTGTGCGTCGCGAACAATCAACGGTCCTCGAGCACTCGTTCAACGCGTTTTTGCGAAGCGTCGAGGACCGGAGCGTGCGGAATCTTCTTGAGGCCGCACACAAGATCGCGTTTTACCGCGAGTACCGAAACGACCTCCGACAGGAAAACTATTTTCATGCTCGCGGTCTGTTTGGGGCGATCGCCCAAGAAATCAAGTTGACAATTCGCGAGGCCACGTTTTTGACGCGGGCCGAAACGCGGGCCGCACTCACAAATTCCGATTCGGGTCTTTTGCGGGCCAAGGCGCACGCGCGCATGAAACGCGTGGGAATCCAATCGCACAAAAACAGAGTCGAGTACGTTTTGGAGCCAACGGTGGTGGACGCGCTCGAAAAAACCCTTGGGGATCCAAATGCCGTTGCCCGTACCGCATTTGAGACAACCGGAGTTCTTACCGGCGTTGCCGCGAGCCCTGGAAAAATCGAGGGGCACGTTTGCCTGATCCAAAGTCCGGTCGAGGATGGCAAACGCCTGAAAGACGGAGACGTGCTTGTCGCAACGACCACGAACCTCTCGTTTGTGCCCCTCATGGAGCGCGCGGCGGCCGTCGTCACCGACGAGGGCGGCCTACTGACGCACGCGGCGATCGTTGCCCGCGAACTCAAAAAGCCCTGTGTGAGCGGAACCAAAATCGCAACCCGGGCGCTCAAAAACGGCGATCGAATAGAGGTCGACGGAGGCGCCGGAACGGTGCGGAAAATCAAGGGTTAGGCACCACGCGTCGCTGAAAAAACAGCGCCAAAAAATAAATAGTCTTGCGTCCTTTTTCTATGTGAAATGAAACTCTATTTGGACATCGAGACGACGGGGATTTCGGCGGCCGATAATTCGTTGACCGTGCTTGGCGCGCTTCGCGGGACCGAGTTTGTGCAGTTGGTCGAGGGCGTGAATTTGCTCCCCAGTCGCGTGCATGCCTTGTTCGAGGGCGTGGACGAGGTGGTTTCGTTTAACGGCCGGCGTTTTGACGTGCCTTTTTTGCAGGCGCATTATCCGCGATTGCGCGTTCCCAAGGCGCACAAGGATTTGATGTACTTGGGTTGGTCGGTCGGCCTAAAGGGCGGTTTGAAGAGTCTTGAAATCCAATTGGGCATGGCCCGCAGGGGCGACGTTAAGAACGGGTACGAAGCCGTTTTGCTGTGGCAAAAGTATCTCAAAAAGAACTGCGAAAAATCCCTTAACCGGTTGCTTGCGTACAACCGCGAAGACGTCGTGAACCTGCCGGTGCTCGAGCAAAAGCTCGAGCGGCTGGCCGAAGAAAAACAACGGGAAAAAGAAAGCGCGGTTCTTGCGCGCTAGGATTAGCCCGTCACGATTTCGACTTTTTCCATTTTGACTGGGGAGAGCGGTTGGTCGCCGCCGTACGAGCCGTTGGTTTTTACGCTCCCGAGTTTTTCAAGTACGTCGGCGCCGGAAACGATTTCGCCGAAGATCGCGTGTTTTCCGTCAAGCCAAGGGGTTGCGTCGAGCGTGATGAAGAATTGCGAGCCGCCGGTATTGGGTCCCGCGTTGGCCATCGAGAGCAATCCTTTTTTGGTGTGGCGGAGTTTCGGGGAGAATTCGTCGGGAATCGTGTATCCGGGTCCGCCGGTGCCGTTGCCTTTGGGGCAGCCGCCTTGGATCATGAAGCCTTTGATGATCCGGTGAAAGGTTAGGCCGTTGTAAAAACCCTTGGAAATCAGGTCTTTGAAGTTTTTGGTGGTTTTTGGCGCGTCGTCGTCAAACAGGCGAAACTCCATTTCGCCAAGCGTGGTTTTCATGCGGATGGTGGTAGCGTTCATGCTAATCGGTTTCTTTGTTGGAATTAAAAAAAGAGCGTTTTTGTGTGTGTGCATGAAACTCAAAATCCTTGCCATGCTGTTGGCCTTGTTGCTTGTGCTTGCGGGTTGCACCACGAATCAACCCGCGTCCGCCCCAAAGTCCGCGGTTTCGGCTTCGCTCGAAGTCGAAAACCAGGATTATTCGGACGGAACGCTTTTGGTGCAAAACGTGTTTTTGGATTCGCCCGGTTTTATCGTGGTCCATCGGATCACGCCCGAGGACAAACACGGTCCCATTGCCGGAAAAAGCGGGGTTTTGAACGGTGCGCATGCGAACATCGAGATCGCGCTGGATTCGGGTTTGTCGGACGACGAACTCGTGGTCATGCTGCATTACGACGACGGGGACGGAGTGTATACCGATAAGAGCGTGGACGTGCCGACGACGGCGGGCGGAGTCGAAGTCGAACGCCAAATCCGATTGGTGCGAGCCGGTGGCGAGAACGCGCCAGACGAAAACGATCCGGTGCCCGTGTCATTGCCTCCCCTTTTGGGCATGCTGTCGGTGACCGTCAAGGATCCGACGGGCGCGCTTCTCGAAAACGCGGTGGTTGAAGTGTTTGTGGACAACCAAAAAATCGCGAGCGCGCGGACAAACGCCGAAGGCGTCGCAACCTTGAACGATTTGCCCCGCGGTGAAGAATGGTACCTGTCGGCCGGAGACGCCGAAAACGCGTTCCAAGCGGTTCCGGGAGAAATCGAAGAGCCCAAAGCCGAAAATGCGATCACGCTCCAGTTGCTTGCGCGATCCCCCGATCCCGAGCCGAGTCTCGCGCCCGAAGCCGTTTTGATCACGCTCGAATCGGACGACGTGGGATTGTACAAGGACGGCGCCAAGGTTTCGACACTGTCCGTGCCAAGCGGGACTCTTGTGAATCTGACGATCAAACAGCGCACCGCGAATTCGGCGTGGGGCGGAGCCGACGTCAAGAGCGCGGCGTTTGAGGCGTTCAATGTGCCAAACGGGCAGGAAAAAACCGTGTCATTCAAAGTCGACAACGAGGTGCTCGTTGAAACGTTTTGGCCCGCAAGCCACGTAAAAAAATCCCAGATCGTTTTTGGAGTGAACTAGCATGCAGCACGGCGGATGGGGCGGAATTCTTGTCGCTCTTTTGATTTTGGGCATCGGGATCGCGGATCTTGGAAAATCCATGGGGTGGTGGGAATGGAGCATTCCGTTTTGGCCCGTGGTCTTTATCCTCGTGGGCGCGTGGCTTCTCTTGCACGGGCTCGAAAAAAAGTTTGTCCGCCAGCACTACCACTAGAACACGGTTTTTCAAAGCGAGAACAAGTCGTTTGGCGAGCAATGAAGCTCGCGCGCGAGTTCAAGCACTAGGCGAATGGAAGGCTCGTGTTTGTTGCGCTCGATGTTGACAATCGTTTGGCGCGAAACGCCGACGCGACTGGCGAGTTCGGCCTGGTTGAGGTCCGCCATCACGCGAAACACTTTCAAATGGTTCTTCATTGACAAGAACGCTTGACAAAAAGACAAAAAAACATGCCTTTGGGGGGTGTTCCGGTGGATCGGCGGGAACAACTCCGGATTACTGGCAGTTCAACTGGAAACTGCGCGCGTACGAGGGCGCGGTCAGAACAACGGTGTGCTGATCGTCCGGTCGCACGCGGGGCGATTGAATGCCCATGCCTGGAATCGAAAGCGATCGAAGAGACGAGTCCTGGTTCACAAAACGAAGCGTAATTGTTTCGTTCGGCAAAAGGTACAGGTTGGCGGGCAGGCAACGGCCGTTTCGCGCATAAACAACGCGTTCTTTTGAAGTCGCCGATTGGACCAGGCGCGAGCGCACGGGATAATCGTCGTAGTAGTAAGAATCGAAAGAACGGCCAAAATAGGGATCCGAGCGATCGCGCGTCCCATACCGGTCAAGGGCGCCATAGGGCCGGCTTGTTGCATAACGCGAATCCAGAACCACGCGAACAACGGGGCGAGACAAATACTCGTTCGAAAACGGTCCACGCGTGGTCAATCCGGTTTGATAATCAACCATCCGGTACTCGGTTGGGGAACTGATGAGGCGGCCTGAGGGATCAAGCGAATAGGCAAGACCCGCGGACGCAAGAGCCAGCAAGACGGCCAAGGTTGCAAGCAAAAAAACAGGCCTCATGCCCTACTTAGGACTACAACGGTTTAAGAATCTTAACTAATTCACGGACCCGAGTGGCGTGTCCGGCGAGAAGGTCGTTTTTGGCAAGGTTCCACGGTTTTCCAGAAAAGTCGCTTGCGCGCCCTCCGGCTTCCATTACGATCACGGCGCCGGCCGCAACGTCCCACGGACTTGTGTGCGTTACAAAAAAGCCGTCGCTTTCGCCTCCCGCAACCAATGCAAGAGCCACCGCCTGACTGCCAAGAATTCGAAGCCCGCCGACTTTGGACCGATGAAGTTGCAAAAAGCGCGAGAGGAGGGCCGCGGCACGCGGATGATGCGTCAGCTCGAAATTCAAATACGCGCGCGACAGGGGACGCGGCGAGGCAAGACGAAGCATTCGGTTGTTGCAGTGCGCGCCCCTGCCTTTTTCGGCGACAAAAATGTCACCGGTTTCTGGAACCGCAATCACGCCCGCGACGGGTTCGCGCCCACGGCACGCGCCAATCGATATCGCGTACAGGGGAACGCCGTTGCCGAAATTCGTGGTTCCGTCAAGGGGGTCGATTATCCAGTTGAGGCCGTCCCCCACCGAATCAAGACCGTCTTCTTCGCCCAAGAATCCGGAAGCGGGAAACGCCTTTTTCAGATCAAAAACGATTTGGGCCTGATTTGTTTGATCGACGATCGTGAGCGCGCTGTTATCCTTTTTCTTGTAACGCACGTCTGCGCGACCAAAACGAAATCGGGCAAACACGGCCGCTTTTTTTGCGGCGCGCACGGCGGCGGCCAAAAGCTTACTCATGCAGTTGTCTCGCAGAATGGTGGGCATGCGATGATGCATGCCGTTTTTCGAGAAACGGTTTGGTTGCAAAATAGAGTAGCGTGAGCGCGATAATGGCCGACAGCGAGGCAATCACGAGTTCGGAGAACTCAAGAAGCCGGTAGGTGAGCCGCGCAAGAGAAAAATACAGGATGCCGATTCCCAGTAGAACATTCAGCAAGTGCGCATCGGGATGACTTCGCCAAACCAGCAGTCCGCAAAGAGCGGGCAAAAGAATCAAAAACGCGACCCAGAAAAGCGCTTCGTAGAACGAAAAAACGGTTTGCGCGCCCGGAACCACGACGCCAAACACCCACGTGAGCGACACGCCAAACAACACGCCCAACAACACGAGTTCGGGAATGCGCGAGACGTCCTTGGTCATGTCGAAAAAAAGGGATTTTCTCCAATTTAAGAATTTGCTTTGGCGGACTCGAAAAAGGACGCCACAATTTGAACAAGTTCGGCGGGCGCGTGCACTTTGGCCAAATGGTCCCGATACCGGTTCGCGCCCGGCAAACCGCGCGTGATGTACATGACCTGGGACCGGATCTCATGAAAGGGAACAGGATAGGCTTCGCACAATTCAAGAAAGCGCTGAGTTTCCAAAAGAATGTCGGCGTTCGAACGCGGATCAAACGCACCCGTTTCAAGCCATTGGTTCGCTTGCCTGAAAACGTTTGCGTTGCCGATTGCAGCGCGCCCGATCTGCACAAAATCACAACCGGTCTCGTCCATCATGCGCTGGACGTCCGCGGGAGCGCGCACGTCGCCGTTGCCGATCACAATCAGGTTCGTTGAACGCTTGAGTTTGGCGATCGCGCGCCAATCGGCCGAACCCGAAAATCCTTGCGTCACCGTGCGCCCGTGAAGCGCGATCGCCTCGGCGCCCGCATCCTCGGCCAATCGCGCAACCGCAAGAACCGAATCGTCGCCTTCCTTCCAACCAATGCGCGTCTTGATGGTCACCGGCCGGTCCGTGACTTTTTTGATCGCCGAAACGATTGCGCCGATCTTTTCAGGCTTCTGCAGCAAAAACGCGCCGTACTCGCCCGAAATCGCCTTTGGAACCGAACACCCGCAATTGATGTCGATCAGATCGAACGGGTCGCCGACCATTTGAACGGCTCTGGCGAACTCGACGGGATTGTTTCCAAACAACTGGAGTGCGACCGGTTTTTCGGCGGGAACCGTGCGAATAAAATCAAGGGCCTTGGGAGACTGTCGCACGATCGACTTACAGCTCACAAGTTCCGTCGTCGTCAACCCCGCACCGTACTCGTGGCAAAGCAATCGAAACGGCAAATGCGTGTACTTGGCCATGGGTGCCAAAAACACGGGGTGTTCTACTCTCACCGAACCGATGTGTCGTTTCATGGAATCTCGCATCGATTGGGAAAAAACAACTTTAAATTCGGAAAACCCTTTGTAAAGTACATGGGCCGCCCGCCAATGCCCCGAAAAAGCAAGCGACCGCTGCCAAAGACCGGCGAGGCATGGAATCCAAAAAAACACCAAAACCGGCGCAAGACCGCACCTGTTTTTGCGGGGGTTTTCAGGGACACGGGACAACGCGTGGTCTCCACAACTTACAAGACCACCCATTTTGCCGGACAAGAGCCCGCGCGGTTGGGTGAATTCGATCGCGGACCCGAAGGCCCCGCCGGACGCGTCATTCGGTCCAGCCACTTGACGGAATTGGCACAAAAGCCAGTGACCGACCGCTGGCACCTCAAAATCGACGAGCGAAAAAAAAACTACAGGTACCGCAAACCCCGGGCGCGATGATCACACCAGCAAACCAAACTTGGCCTGAATCTCATCCGACGCTTTTTCAAGCGCCCACGGGGGATCGAACGTGAGCTTGACCTCGACTTTTTGCACGCCCTCGAGTGCGGCCACGGCCTGATTGACCGACTGCAAAATATAAGGACCGACGGGGCACGCAGGCGTCGTAAACGTCATGCGCACGCGAACCAAACCGTCAACAATCTCAATGCCGTAAATAAGCCCTAGTTCGACGATGTTGTAGCCGAGTTCGGGATCCACCACTTCTTTGAGGGCATCGCGCACGCGATCCTCGGACAATGAAACGGATGAAGCGTCGTTCATGACAATAAGGTGGGTTTAAAAAAAATTAAAACCTGAAGGGTATGGAACGAATTAGCCAAAACGGGGCAACGGCCCCCAAACGGTGATCAAATGGGAAAAAAATACGTGATTGAATACGACCGCGACGCATGCATCGGCGCCGGCGTCTGCGCGGCGGTGGACCCCACATACTGGGTGCTCAGCAGCGAAGACGGACGAGCGGACCTCGTCGGAGCCACGCTCTCGGCAGACAAATGGATCCTCGAAGTCGACTTGGACGATGCGGCCTTCCAAAAAATGATGGATGCGGCCACCGGTTGCCCCGTCAATGTGATCCACATCACCGAAAAAGGTACGAACAAAAAACTCGTGTAAGTGGAAGTTTGGGGCAAAAAAAGCCCCCCGTATTTCTTATGTAGACTAAAAAAACAAAACAAAATTTTTTATGTATCAAACTCAAAGTTAGGTGCGTTCCCTTTAATTAAAAAAATTCGGCGAAAAATAGGTAAAGCTAATTAAAATCAATTTAAAGGGAAAAAAATTAGGCCTTGGTGTTTTGCACCCATCGGGCCAAAGTGCAAAGCGATGAATCGGGAGACGCCTCATCCAGTGTTTCCTTGAGAAGGGAAACTCTGAACTTGGTTGGAAACCGAGTGGATTCCGGGGTGTTTTGAATGAAACGCTCCCAATTCATGCTTTGTCAACCCCCACCTTATAGGTAAAACAATGTACACACTACCGCCAACCTAGATTTAAATACCTGCTAGCAATTGTATAGTTGATGCAAAAAGGTTAGTTATCGCAATTGGTAATTGTTTTATATTAACTATCTAAAATATACCATTCAATCGGATGGATCGGTGTGCCTAAAACCGTCGTAGTTCCAGAGGACCCGTTTGAGTCCGCAAACAAAGTAGTTTCGGCCAAATTCAGCTTGCCCGTGATCATGGCCCTGTTTCGCTCGGACGGCGGGTTTGGTTTCAATCAGGTTCTTCGTGAAATCCCTGGAATTACCCCTCGCACTCTTTCAACGCGATTAAAATTTCTCGAAAAACTTGCAATCGTCGAGCGCACCGTCTTATTGAGCCCGCAAATGCGCATCCGCTATGTGCTGACTGCAAAAGGAAAAGAACTCGCGGGCGCCGTTGGACCTCTTGGGGACTGGGGTAAAAAATATCCAAGCTCCACAAAATAAGCCGACAACGGAATCAGAAATGCCGCCAAAGGGACGGCGGGTTACCTGTTTGTCGCCCGAAAAAAAAGTGCACTAGGGACGAAGATACTGATTTTTGCACAACTCCGAACAAAACCGGCTCGAATAAAGACCGGTTTTGGATCCCAAAAGCAGGTTGCCGCAATTGAGGCATCTCTTGCTTTGGACAAGCGGAGTCCAGCGTCCGGCATCGGCTTTTGGTGCCGAAGCCGTTTGGCCGGTTTTTTGGGTTTGGAGTTCCGCCACGAAAAAGAAGGGGAATGAAGAAAATAAAAAAAGAAATGGAAATTATGTAGTTGACGATTTATTCGTCTTCGGTTTCTTCCGCGTTTTCATCACCGGAATCGTCGTCCGAGTCTTCGTCTTCGGACGCGTTGTCTTCGGTTTCAGTTTCCGCCGGCGCCGCGGCCTCCGAATCGGTCACGATCTCACCAAACGCGAACTTGGCGCGCACGGCGTTGATCTTGACCTTGACCGTGGAACCCTGTTGACCCTTGGGCACAATGACCACAAAACCGTTGATCTTTCCAATGCCGTCGCCCTTGGCACCGATGCTTTCAATGGTCAGGTCGTACACGTGACCTTCCTCAACCGGCTTTGGGCCCATTGGACGGCGGGCTCCCATGGAACCAGAATACGAATGATCGTCGTTCATTAGTTAATTCACCTATTGGATTTGGCAAAAAGAGAAACACCGTTTTCAGGCACTTACCCCTTTTGGGCACGTGACGTGCCTAAACGCAAAGGGGTTCAACGCATTTAAATTCGTTTCGAACGCAGGATGCAAAAGGAGAACTTTTTATGAAAGCCAAAGATGTCAAACCCCGTGCAACCGTGGACGAGATCGTCCTCGAAATCGTCAGCAAAGGAGAACCCCGTGCGTTTGCAACCGAACGCGGTTCGGGCCGCGTCTGCTCGGCAGCCGGCAAGGACGAATCCGGAGAAATTTCAGTCAGCCTCTGGAACGAGCAAATCGAGCAAGTCGACGAAGGCGACAAGATCAAAATCGAAAACGGGTGGGCCAGCGAATTCAAGGGCCAAATCCAGGTCAGTACCGGCAAAACCGGCAAACTAACAAAACTGTAAAAAAATTCATTTTCTTTTTTGGCGCCCGGACGAACCAATTCGTTTTTGGCCGCAAGGCCGCGCTCACCGTTAGGCACCACGATTTTGGCGCGCAAAAAAATGAGCGAAGAAAAACCGGTTTAAAAAAAAATGAAAAAGAATTAGGAAAGGAGAGTCGGGGTTTATTCGGCTTCTTCCTTGCGGCGGTTGAGCCCAAAGTTTGCGTATTTGCGATACTTGGTTTTGGTCCAAGGCTCGGGCTGCTTTTTGCGCATTTTGAACTCTTCCTGCAGCAGCTGCATGCGGAGTTCGTCGTCCACCAAGGGTGCTATCCTACTCATAGTTATCCCACCACCTATTTTGCCCAATGAAAAGAACGAGCACAATCAACTGTAGTGTATATCCACGGAAGTTAATTTAAACCCGTTTACGGCTATTTGCGGGTTTTGCGGGGCTTGGGAGCGGCGTCGGTTTCGGTTTCCTCGGCTTCCATGGACTTGAGGACGGAGTGTCCTTCCCATTCCTTGATGTCGTCGTTGTCAAGCCCGAGTTTGGCCAAATACGACTCGTGCTCTTTTTCGGAGAGCCCCTGATACCACTTTTTCCACTCGTGGTCCTCGGGCTTGTCGATCTTGGCATCGGCTTTGGGCTTTGAAGGCAGACTTCGTGGCATACGCAAAAAACCAGAAGCAAAATAGTATTTATACCCGCCTACCGTGAAGGGCGCCGGCCGGTAGAAAAAAATACTATAAACACAATAGGCTTGCATGAACCAAAAAAAATCGGGTTTGATGGAGAGTCCGAGGGCGCCCGATGGACTGAGTGCCGAGTCGGCCCAGGTCCTGCAACGCTTTCACGACGAACTTCTTATCACGGGGTATTCGCATCGCACGCTGCTCATGTACGAGTCGTACGTGCGCGAATTTCTGGTGTTTCTCTCGTTGCGAAACCAAAACCCGGGCGATGGAACGCGCGACGATGCGGTCGCATTTTTGGCGCACAAGAAGAGCACGCAAAACGTGAGCAATGCGACGCTGGCACTTGTGCATTCGGCGCTACGGTACTTTTTTCATGAATTTTTGAAAAAAAAGGTGATGGACGACATCAAGACGGCGAAAAAAGCGCGAGGGCTACCGGATGTTTTGTCGCTTTCGGAGGTGCGGGGGCTTCTGGCAAATGTTCGGGGACGGCGGAATCAATTGATTATGGAGTTTTTGTATAGCACGGGGGCGCGGGTGTCCGAGGCAACAAAACTGAGGACGGCGGATCTGAATCTCAAAGAGCACGTGGCCCGCGTCGTCGGCGGCAAGGGAAACAAGGACCGCGCGATCGTGCTTTCGCGTGCGTGGTGCACTCGGATAAAGAAATACTTGGAGGGCAAAAAAGTGAAAACCGAACTTGTGTTCACCAAAAAGAACGGGGAACCGATCACAACGCGAACGATCCAGCGACTGATCAAAAAGGCGGCCGAACGCGCGGGAATCGAGAAGCGGATCACGCCGCACAAACTTCGTCACGCGTTTGCGACGCATTTGTTGGAGGGGGGAGAGTCCATCCGGAAAATTCAAGAGTTGTTGGGGCACTCGAATCTTTCGACCACGCAAATTTACACGAAAGTCAGTTTGTCCGAACTCAAAAAGGTCGAAAGCCCGCTTGATCGGCTCACAACCAAGCGAAAAAAAAGTGTGGAGGGACCCAAAAAAGCCAGCGAAGATATGTAGAAGCAGATTTTTTGGGGCAGAGTGGTACCCAAGAGTTCCACTAATCGGTTTTTTTGGGAAAAAAAAGTGTGGGGTGAAAGTTTCCAAGAAGAGAAGCTTTAAATATGGGTTTTGCGTTTTTTCTGCTTAGTATTTGAGGTGAATAAAATATGACGCAACGGGTATCGAAACTGTTCGGAATGGATATTTATACGCTCGAGGGAGACTATCGCGGCAAGGTCGTTGATTTGATCATCAATTTGGAAAAGGGTCGTGTAGAAACCATTGCCACGGAAGCCCTTCGGGTAAAAACAAAAACGGAAGCCAAGCGCATCATCAGCGAAAAATCGATTAATTATCGCACCGTGCGCGCGTGCAAGGACATCATTCTAATTAGCACGGCGGCGTTGCCGGCCGAAGATGAGGGTCCCGAAGCCGCTCCCGAACCCCAAAAACCGAGCCACTACCGCTATCGCCGACCCTAAATCGGCGATTCTTACTTTTCTTCTTTTTTCTTTGATTTTAACACAACATTAATAATATACATAAGCGTTGTTTAGTATAGTTATAGTAATAGTGGAACGGTGGGGTCTTTTGGTCCTTAAAGCATACTTGATTCAATACCGGTTTATTCTTCCAAAAACCGTTTCTCATTCTTCCTATACGTATCAGAAGCTTTTTCGGGGTCTTTATGGGTACACTCAACAAGTGTTCAAGTCGAATGGGAAGGTTTACAAGTATCATCGCAAGGGGATTTTGTCCCACATTCCGTTTCTTCGGACCGGAAAAAACACAATTCTAATTCCCCCTGAGTTTTTTCAGGAAGTCATTGATTTTTTCAAGACCGGAAAGAACCCAACGCACAATTGGCGCGAAAAGGGAGACTGGAAAGCGGTTTATTTTATGAACGAGAAGACGGCGTCAGATAACCAGGCCGTTCAGGCTCTTGAAAAGGCGGTGGACCGAAAGACGGTGTACATTAACGGCGTCCCCCAAACGTTTTTGGATGAAATGAAGCGCGCGATTCTTGATCAGGATCAGATTGCCCATCGCAAGCTTGCCGCCGAAGCCAAACCCATTGTCGACCTCGAGTGGTTCCAGTCCACGTATGCAACGAGCACAAAATTGAGCGAATTTTACGATTTCTATCGAAAAATCAGGCCCTGAACCCCAGTTTCACTCGCTCGACGAGTTAGGCACCACTGATTCGCCTGTTAGGCACCACACACGTTTAAGTATCCCAACCGCTTTTCTTTTTCTGTGGGTTTGAAGAAATCGGGACGTGGACCGTTTCACGGTCCGACCCTGCCGCGCGTTTTGCAGACGGTGGACGTCGGCAGCGACGCGGCGCATTACATTCGCCGTCAGGCCGCGCTTTTTCCGCGCCGGCAATATGCCGTCATCGACAAGGTGTATAAGGCGCGTTCGTTTGATCGCTTCTTCGAAGGCGAGCTTTCCAACATCTCGTCTCAATCCTTCATTCGCGATCTTGAGAAGAACGGTGTCCACGTTTTTTCCTCGAACTTGGTCAAGGCCATTCGTGCGATGAAGCGGGCGGGCGTTCGGGTTCGGCATTTCAACTTTGATATGCCCAACCCCCACGGTACGTCCAATCGTTACGGGTTGCACTTTTTTTTCCGCGAGTTGCCTCATGTGCTTTTGCCCAACGGTAAGGTGTTCATTCACAGTGAAAGTACAATCACGCTGCAACAGATTCGCGCACTGGCGGTTTCGTTTGGTTTTAGGGTTCGCAATCGCAAACCCCGGCCGCGTGAAGGGTTTCGTACGCGGTTTATGATTGAATTGGGCGGTTCCGAATTGCCGTTCTTGGAAATCACGTTCGGGCTCAAAAAGGCGGTGCCCTCGAAGGCTCAAAGGCGCCAGTGGCCCATGGTGGGCCACGGGGTTCCGGAAACTAAGGGCAAAACAGGTTAGGCACTACTTTTGGGCCTGTTCCTACCGTTCGTTTACCTGGCTTATGGCCACGGTTTGGGCTTCTTCCTCTTCAAGCAGGCTGATCAGGACGGTTTTTTTCCGCCAGCGCATCTTGCCTCCGACAAACGTGTTTTCCATGAGCCCGAGGTCGACAAGGGTCTTGAGGTAGGGGTAGAGTGACTTCTCGTTCTTGTATTCCATGCCGTAGAGCTCTTTGACCCTACGGCGGATCTCTGTCATGTCAATCCATTCCTCGAAGCCTATCACGTTGACTAGGTGGTAGACTTGTGTATTGTCCCGCAGTTTAAGGTAGTCCCATAGGGCGTGGACTTGTTTAAGCGTTTTTGAAGGCTCTTTGTCTGGTTCTGATGTTGTGATTTGAGTTTTTTGCTTTCGTTGAAGTCCAAAGAAATCCAAGAGTTGATCAATCATACCAAATTCTAGGTTAAACACCTTTAAATAGGTTTTGAATATGATTAAGGTAAAATTAGCCCATGGTAATTACTGGACTTACCGTAATTTCCAATAAAAATTACAGTAAATACGCATTATTACGGTAATTACCAAAATGACGTTTTTAACAGTAAATGAGATTAAAAATTTCAATTTTTAGAGAAGAATTCGTCTGACCTTGGCTAAATTGACCTAATTGATTAATAAAACAAG
>JAANMU010001303.1_pt1 | contig 23413 bp, 17 predicted proteins | sample 7279701 | NCBI WGS metagenome assembly JAANMU01 (sample SAMN14094539, study PRJNA606508) | bioreactor metagenome | isolation source: A lab-scale SPAN reactor treating ammonium-rich wastewater day 57 | place: Ireland: Galway | collected 2017-03-13 | reverse complement strand
GCTTACGGGAAAATCTATCATAAAAAAACTCTAATGCTAAGCGTTAGAAATTTACACCCTTTTTGGAAAAATAACCCTAATGCGTAATTTGGGATAATTTGACAACCCAAAACAGCCCGGCGATTCCTCTCAGCCCGGAATTTCGTGCAAACCGTATTTTCCGAATAAATTGATTATTTCCTGCTCAACGGGGTGGCGTTCCGCAGGTGCGGGCGGTTGCGTGGGCGGCGGCGTAGGTTGAGGTGCCGGTGCTTTATCGTCAAAACCCTTGTGCGATGAAGTCGAAACAGGTTGTTTCCCCGATATTGTTACGGTTATGGGAGCATTAAAAAATGCGGATAAAGCTTTGGTAAGTGCAGATTTCTGCACGACTAACTGGTCCGCCACAAAAGCAGTTTCGGTATGAAGCTCAATTTCACCGTCAAAGAAACGTATTTCGACTTTTGAAAGTAAAGATAACAATGCTTTATTGTTATATTTTCGTAAAAATTCCTGCCAATGAAGCGAAATATCGTCTTTCTTGTGAGGTGAATTTTTGGTCGGTACGGTAGGCGGTGCAGAACCGCCGGATTTTTCCTTAGAAGCCGGAGAGTATTCTGTATTTTGTTCTTTTGCGATAGATTGAGCAGATGCTTGCGGCTGAACTTGCCGGGCAGCTGCAGGCAGACGTTGCCCGCCGGACAAGGCTGTCTTTACGGCGCGAAATTCCTCGATAAGCGTGAGAATATCCGTAGATTTTTCCATCATTGCCATTTGCGCGAGCGCAAGCTCGAAACGAACTCGAGGCTGTGCGCTGAAACGCAAAGATTGTTCGGTGGAAGCGGCAAGGTTCATCAGCCTCAAAAGGTCGGGCATTGCAAAACAGGCCGCCTCTTTTTCATATCGTTCAAGAAATACGGCCGATGATTCAATAAGCGAAGCGTTGCCGCTGGCCAATACCGAAAGTAAATTGCGAAAATGCTCGAGCAATCCGCGCAGGCAATCGCCTATATCGTAACCCTTTTTCACAACTTCTCTTGCCATGCCGAACATTGCCGCCGCGTCGCGCTCTCGAATTGCCCGCGTAATGCCGAAAAAGAAATCCTGGTCAATTAAATTCAGTACGCCGGCTACATCATCGTAACGAATATCTTTACCGCAAAACGCCACAATTTGGTCGAAAATACTTTGCGAATCACGCATGGAACCGTCAGCTTTTTTTGCAATTGCAATTAGCGAATCTTCATCAATTTCAGCGCCTTCGCCTGCTGCTATTTGCCGCAAACGTTCCGTAATTGTTTCAATTTCCATTCGGCGGAAATCAAATCTTTGGCAACGACTTAGAATAGTTGCCGGAACTTTGTGAACCTCCGTCGTTGCAAGAATAAATATCAGATGCTCGGGTGGCTCTTCGAGTGTTTTCAGCAAAGCATTGAACGCCGAAGTCGAGAGCATGTGGACTTCGTCAATGATATAAAGCTTGTATTTGCCGTGAACGGGCGGATAGCGGGAGTTTTCTCTAAGTTTGCGCACGTCATCTACGCTGTTATTCGACGCGCCGTCAATTTCCACGGCATCAATTGAGCGTCCTTCGATTATGTCGCGACAAGAGGCACATTCATTGCAAGGTTCGGCGTTCGCGCCCGGATTCAAGCAATTAAGGGCTTTTGCCATAATGCGGGCAGATGTGGTTTTGCCAACGCCGCGCGGCCCCGTAAAAAGATATGCGTGATGAACGCGCCCCGAAAGTATCGCATTGCGCAAAGTGGCGGCGATATGATTTTGCCCGGCCACCTCGTCAAAGCGCATAGGCCGCCATTTTCGGGCGGTAACTACGAATGTTTCTTCCGTATCAGCCATATTAGATTCCGCGCCTCTGTTTTTTTTGAGATAAAATAAATCACGACGTTTTTCAATCGCACAGCGTATTCGACGTTGTTCGCGATTGCAGTATTGCCGCCGTCGGACTTATGCCCAAATTATCGGTACGCAAAAATAACTGTTTTGAGAGCCGAAAGCGTAAAAAAAGGCTGTACCTGAAAGTTGGTATTCCGAGAACGAATCTTCGATTTTCTCTGAATATGAAAATAACGCAGTTTTTAACTCCTTAGATTTATTGTGAATTAGCAAACATGTTGCTGTCTGTGCCGCGCTTTTTCCAACTAAATGTCGCTTTCGGATTAAAGTCCGATTATCCGGTAATTGTCGTTTTCTCTATGCGGGATTTTGATTTGACTCTGCAACCGATCAAACGGAAACTGTTCTTCGAAATCGGTTTTTTAATTTCAGTTTAATTGTATCCGTCAAATAATACATCATCGGCACGAGAAATACCGTAAGCACAAGCGATGAAAGCAAACCGCCGATAATCACCCAAGCCAAACCGTTTTTCCATTCGGCGGAGGTTCCGGTAGCCAATGCAATGGGCAACATACCGATTGCCATTGACAAAGTGGTCATCAAAATCGGGCGCATTCGGCCTTTGCTTGCTTCGATGATTGCATCTTTATAGGATTTTCCTTCGGCTTTCAATTGATTGGTGAAATCAACAATCAAAATCGAATTTTTAGTTACCAAGCCCATCAACATGATTAAGCCAAGCAAAGCGAATAAACTCAAATGACTGAGCGATAAATTAAGTGCCAGAAATGCACCGATGGCAGCCACCGGAATTGCAAATAAGGCAACAAACGGATAAATGAAACTGTCGTATAATGCCACCATTATCAGATAAATCAGAATGAACGAAATCAGCAATACCGAGCCTAATGCGCCGAAACTGTCGTTCTGTCTTTTTATGTCGCTGCCCCATGTCATTTGTATTCCGTCGGGCAAAGGATTCTCCGCAACATAGGCAAGCACATCGTCGGCAACTGTTCCCGAAGGACGCCCCAAAGCGTCGGCAGTCAGTGTAACCGCCGATTGCCGGTCTTTTCTTTCCAACATCGAAGGTGAGTTGGCTCTTTCAATCGTTGCAAACTGTGCAACTTCAACCGGAATACCGGCCGGATTCACGAGGTTCAGCTGCTTAACGTCGTCGTAGTTTTTTCTGCTGAATTTATCTAACCAAATACGCACCGGATATTCCGTTCCGTTCTCGGTAAGCGACGCATCGTCGTTGCCCGAAAATGCGGTTCGCAGGTTTATCCCCACGTAAGCGGTATTTAAACCAAGGCGTTGCATTTTGTCTTTATCGGGCAGTATTTTCAATTCCGGGCTTCCGGCCTCTACGGATAAGCGCACATTGTCGGCACCTGAAATTTTAGATACGGCTTCTTTCAATTCGCTTGCTGTCTGCATAACTTGTCTGCCGTTGCTGCCGCTTAACGTAATTTCAATAGGAGAGGAGCGGGGCACCAAACCTAATGCCATCGAAGAGAAGTTTATGGCCGGAAATTCTTTCTCCAAGTCGCTTCTGAGACTGCGCATAAAATCTTCGGTGGAAATTTTCCGTCCGTCGGAGCTTTCGTTTTTGCTTTTCAGTTGAATGGTAAACTCCGATTTGTTCGCCATTCCCACGCCCAGACTGCCTATACCCGAACCGGGGCCGCCGACATTGCTGAACAGCGAAGCGACTTCCGGTTTCTGCAAAATATAGCTTTCAATTTTTTCGGAAATCAGGTTGTTGTATTGAATCGAAGTGCTTTTATCAAACTCCAGACCAAGGCGAAATTTACCCTGGTCGCCTGTGGCAATCAGTTCTTTGCCGATAATACCTTGTTTCATAATCGCAAATGTTCCGGCGAATAACAGCAGAACAATTCCGATAAAAACGATTTTGTGGTTCAGCACCCAATTCAATTTCACGCCGTACCATTGGATAAAATGTTCCAACTGCCTTTCGAACCAAAGCAGAAACCGATTGAAAAAATTAGTCGGTTGCAAGTCTTCTTTTTTTCCGATGCGAGAAGCCAGCCAGGGCGTAAGCGTGAAACCGACAAGCAAACTAGTCAGAACGGTAACGACTATTACTACGGAGAACTGCTTAAGCATATCTGCAACAAACACTTGCAGAAATAAAATCGGCACGAACACCACCACGTCAACCAAAGTGATGGAAACGGCGGAATAACCTATTTCCATACGTCCGTCCATTGCCGCTTGCCGTTTTTCCTTGCCCATATCCAAATGGCGCTGAATGTTTTCCAGAACAACTGTGGCATCATCTACCAGCACACCGATAACCAACGACATGGCAAGTAAGGTCATCAGGTTTAGTGTATAGCCAAGAAGCCACATCGTGCCAAAGGCGGTAATCAATGAGGTCGGAATGGCAACGGCAACAATCAACGAATTTCGAAAACTCCTTAAAAACAGGAGCATTACCAATGAAACCAACACAACGGCAAGAATTAAATCCACAACTACGGAATTGACGGCGGCTATTGTATTATCCGTATTGTCGTCGGTTACGGTGAATTTCACGGCTGCCGAAGCATTATTTTTTTCTATGGTTTGGAATTTTTCTCTGATGCGTTTCGAGGTTTCAACGGCATTGGCATCGCCCTGCTTTTTGACGAGAAGACCTACGCCGCTTTTGCCGTTAAAGCGACTGATGGAAGCGGTTTCTTTTATGCCGTCCGCCACTTCTGCCACGTCTTTCACATAAACAGGACTTCCCGGAACAGGCATTGCAAGTTGCACGTTTTTCAGGTCTTCAATGTTTTTGAATTTCCCGATCAATCGAACGGAATTGTTCTCCGTATCGGTTTGCACTTTGCCCGCAGGCAAGTCGATACCGGAACGATTTATTGCCTCAACCACCTGATAAAGGGATAATTTGTACAGCTTCAATTTGTCTTTATCCACTTTTACCTGAATTTCCCTTTCCTCTCCGCCAAGAACGGTAATCTCCGCAACACCTTTCAACTGCTGAATTTGCGGCAGATAGTCGTCTTTCATTTTTTGGTAAAATTCGGTTGCGGACATATTGCTTGCGGCACTCACGGTCATCATCGGCAGGTCATTCGGCGACACCTTGCTCATCACCGGATTTTGAATGTCTTTCGGCAAATCTTTGCGGATATTGTCAATGTAGCGTTGCGCATCTTGCATCGTCTTGTCGAGGTCGGTTCCGTATTTCAGATTTGCGATGATGATGGAAGCATTTGGCAATGACTTGGTTACGAGATAATCAACGCCTTCTAAATTTGAGAGCGCGTCTTCAATTTTGCGGGAAACGGAGGTTTCTACTTCATTCGGTTCGGCTCCGGGATACACGGTTTTTATCACCACAACCGGTTGATTGAAATCGGGCATCAGTTCGTAGCTCAGATTTTTGAAACCGATGATACCCAACAATGTAAAAACGCTGAAAATCACGATAATCAACGAAGGGCGTTTGATGCTTATTTCGGTCAGATTCATGGCGTTCCGATTTTATTTTATGATGATATTGGCATTGTCGAACAAATTGATGAAGCCTTTGGAAATGATAATGTCGCCCGATGCTAAACCACTGTTTATCAGGGAATTACTTCCTATTGTCTTTGCAACGGCAATTTCGCACCGGACGGCCTTTCCGTTTTTTGCCAGATAAACGCTTGCCTTACCCGCGTCTTCGATAATGGCTGTTGAGGGAATAAGAATTCCTTGTTTTTGCTGCATATCGCCGAGATATACCTTGCCGAACATTCCTGATTTTATTGTTTGTTCTTTGGTATTGTCAACCTGGAACTGCACCTGAAAACGATTGCCGATATTGGCTTTGCTGCCCATTGAAATTATCTTTCCGTTTAGCTGCAAATCGGGGAAAATATCGGCGGAAATCCGATAGGATCGATTCGGCCTGAATTGCGTCAATTCACTTTCGGAAACATTTACCGTAAAGCGCAAAGTGCCAATGTCCGTAATCTGCAAAAGCGGCACGCCCGGCGCAGCAAAAGCCCCGACTTCGGTTAGTTTTGCCGTAACTACGCCGCCGAAAGGTGTCGAAATTGTCGTTTTTCTTATCTGTTCCTCCAGAACGGCTTTTTGCACTTGCGCAGATTTCAAGCCTAATTTTGCCTTTTCCAATTGCAAGCCCTGAACGGCATCGGCTTCCGCCAAAATCGTAAAGCGTTTAACATCGGCTTCAAGCCCTTCAATCTGAACTTGCGCCGCCTGCAACTGCAATTTGAGCAACGAATTATCTAATTGAATAATATTCTGACCGGGACGCACATAACTGCCCGCATCTGCCGTAATTGCATTTATTTTGCCTTGCACTTCGGCACTGATTTTAGTTTCCTTATTCGGCTCGAAAGTACCGGAAAAAGAAACCGCATCGATAATGTTCTGCAATCGGACTGTATCGGTACTGACCGCAATCGGTTTTTCTTTATCGAATTGATAAACTCTGCTTTCGGTTGTTTGTTTATTTGTCGCAAGTTTGAAAAACATCAATGCCGACACAACCGCCAAAGCAACAATTCCGATGATTTTTTTTGTGTTTTTCATTCTTATTTTTTTAATTGTTTATTGTCAGTTATTTATCTTTAATTTTCCGATTTCAGCGTACCCGTCAGACGCTTTAATTCCAGGTCTGCTTTCAGATAATCAATCATAATGTTCAGGTAGTTCTGTTGCGATTCGCGCAATGCGTTGTCAGCAGATAAAACATCGGTTAATCCGGCGGTTCCTTGCTTTTGCTGCAACAAAGTTTCACGGTAAATAGTTGCGGCCAAATCAATCTGCATTTTTACGTTTTCTATGGTTTTTCGGGCTGTTTCTCTTTGTTTTTCGGCATTTTCCGTTTCAATTTTTTGCCTGTCTGAGGTGAGTTGCCGCAGATGCTCATTATTTAATTTCTCTAATTTTTTCTGATTGATTTTTCGTTGTGTAACTGTTCCGTTAAAAACCGGCCAACTGAATTGAATACCGGCAAATCCGTTTGAAAAAAACTTCAAAAAATCATTCGGAGTTTTGTCGTAGCCGAAACCCGTTGTGCCATACATTGCAGTCAGATTAAGTGCGGGCAAATACTGCGAATTATTCAGAGTATTTAATTCGGTATTAAGCAAATCGTTCTGCTTCCGTAAAATTGAAATATCCGTATTGACTCGCGCAACGTATTGTTGCCCCGCCCGAAACGAAACGTCGCTTGTTACGGACAATTCCTTTTCCGGCGGCAAACCAATGTTCAGTTTCAGTAAGTTCAGTATTTGTTCGTATTTGTTTCGGACTGTTTCTCTTTGAACGGCAAGTTGTTCCGATTGAAGTTTTACCTTACTCACATCGCTGCCTTTTGCCATTAATTGTTCTTTCAGCAACTCGGTAAGTTTCAAAAGTTTACCGGTGTTTGTCATATTGCTGTCCAGAAAAGCAAGCCGATTCAGGGCAATTTGTGCATTGTAATAAAGTGTGGTTATGTCGTAAACGACCTGTTCTTCCGCCTTTTGATATTGCAATTGCGATAATTCGGTTGCTATGCCTGCGCTTTGAATTGCACCATAAATCTGCGGGTTATACAAGGGTACAGCCAATTGCACATTTGCATTGAGATTATGAGGCACGCCGAATTGCAGGCTTCTGAATTGCCCCTCCGGTACGGCGGGATTGAGCGCGTTCTGCGGCATCAATTGCGTAGGCAGTTCAAAAAAATATTTGTAGTCCGCATTTATGCTGACCTTGGGAATCAAATTGGCTTCCGCTTCTTTTTCTCGCTGTGTACCGATTGCAATGTTGTTGCGATTGATTTGCAGGGTTTTGTTGTACGCAAGCCCCGAATCCAAACATTGCCGAAGCGTCCAAACCTCCTGCGCCTGAGTAAACGACCGGCCGCTTATCAGCAGCAGGAGTAAAATAAGTTTGCGAATACTCACTAACTTCATAAAGCAAAAAAAAGTTTTTTGAAAAAATTACAAGTCGAAAGCCTCATATTGCGACAAAAGTTTATGAGGCTCTCGAAATTATTCGGTTAATCGCCGCCAATCATTTTTGAAGCGATGCCTTTTTTCTCGGAATATTCGGCAAGAATAATTCCGCCTAAATGTAAAAACACGAAGAGCGGAAACCAATAAAGGCCTAATTTATGAATTGTTTCTATTTGTTCCGACCATTGCGTAAAAAACTCTTTTTCTATGCAAATACCGGTTGAAGCGGAGATGAAAACAAACACATAAAAATAAATGTAGGTAAAACCTTGCAACCGTTCTTTCAGCGAAATATCGGTTTTAAAAGGATTCGGGAAACGGATTCCTTTTACGAGCATATAAATAATTCGTGCTATGAAAGCAAAAATCATAATATGAGCAAATAGTTCGTGCCATTCCCACATAGGGTCGCGAACAGCCTTTGCGATGCTTGTCATTTGTTCTTTTGATAGGGCGGAGGCGGGCGTATTGCTCTCGATGGCAGAAACGATGGTATGTTTATTCATCCAGAACATTCTCAAAAATCCGGTGATGAATAAAACGAACATTGCACCTGCTGTTATCCAATGAAGCAGGCGATGCGGAGCAGTGAATTTGCGAGGTGTTTTCATACAAAAACTCAATTAAAATATTGATGAAATATTTGATATGATTTTTGAATTTCGGCAATTATTTCATCAGCTTGCGCCGTATTTTCGGTTTTTGCAAGTCTTTCTGTCAGCTCCAAATGCGGATGCAGCCATTTATGCAGCTCGTCATGACTTTTCCCGTCCATGGTGCAACTTTCAACCAAATTATCGTTTTGCGCTTCAAGTTGTTTGGACAAATCTTTGAAATCGCTGTTTTTGTTCTGAATATATGAATTTACCAAGTCTTCGCCTTTCAGAATAAAGGGCTTCATTTCGTCGTTTACGCGCCATTTTTCGCCGTTATTTAATTCTATTGCTTCCGACGCTTCATGATGATGATGATGCTCTTCGAGATTTGCGGCTTCGCTGTGCGGTTGATGCTCGTCATTATGCGTATCGCCGCAACTCCATAGAATTAAAGAGCAGGCAAGCAACAAGAACAAGTTTTTCATAAATGCTCCTTTGATTAACGTTTAATCATTGATAAAAATGCACTTAAAATGGAATTGCCGTTTTCGGTAAGATTTGATTTATGCCCCGATAGTTTCCATTGCAATACTGTCAGCCGCACTGCTCCTATAATCATTGTTGATAGCGTTGCGCTATTGATAAAATCAGAATATTCGCCGTTTTTTTGTCCTTCGCCGATATTGTCGTTTACGTATCCGCGCATTAAATTCATAATACCGGTAACTTTATCGCTTAAGCCTTTGTTGAAATGAAAAATACCGTCGGAAAAAATCACGCTTATTACAGCGGGCTTTTTTGTAAATGCCTTAAATTGTGAATTGAAAATTGCCGTTAATTTATCGCTTGCACTAATATCGGACTTTATTGAAATACTGTCCAATCTTTCTTTCATTTCCGCCGTAAAGTAATCAAGCAAGTTCAGCAATATATCGTTTTTGCTCTTAAAATGACGATATAGAGCAGGCTCGGAAAGACCGATGTCCGCCGAAAGGTTCTTAATTGTCAGGTTCTGAATACCGTGCTTGTCAATGCGCAGCGCAGCTGCCTCGATAATTTCTATTTGTCGTTCGGTAAATTCCATAAGAAAATTTTAAGTTAGTTAGTGTTCGCTCGCAAAAGTAACGATTATTTTCCAAACAACAAATTTTCGACGTATTTCAAAGAAAAGCAGCGGTGAAGATGTTTTTGTTTTTGCGGTATTTTCGTGCGGGCGCACGAACTATTGTATGATAAATTCCACGCGGCGGTTTTTACTTCGTTCTTCTTCGGTTGTATTGGCGGCGGCGGGTGCGGACGCGCCGTAGCCGCGCACGATTATGCGGCTTTGACTTATTCCTTTGCCGGTTAAATAATCGGCTACAGCACGTGCGCGATTTTCCGAAACCAACAGATTGCGTTCCGGCGCACCGATGCTGTCTGTATGCCCGGCAATTTCAATGGAAATATCGGGATAATTATTCAGAAAATTAACTACGCGATTTAATTCTGCGAATGAGGCGGATGCAAGATTCCATTTTCCGAATTCGAAAAATATATTGTTCATGCGCACAACGGCACCTTTTTCAATGGGCACAAGCGTCAAATCACGCTTTATTTCCGTATAATTGTGCAGGCTCTCCATGTCGAAATAATCGTTTATGCTTGCATAGCCTTCCGATTCGGCACGGCAACCGTAACGCTCGCCGGCAGGCAAAGCGATAGTATATACGCCGCTTTTGGGATCTGAATGTGCCCGGCCGACTTCTTTCCCGTCCGATACGCGCTCATAGTAAATATCCGCCGCTATAGGTCTGCCGGTTTTACCGTTTAATGTACGCCCCGTAATCAGCGCAATAGGTTTAGGCCGTGCTGAATCAGGCAAGACCAAACGGAAAATATCCAAAGAACCCTGAATTGTATCTTTCGACACGTAATACGAGTATTTGCCGGAAGCCGTTGTCGTATAAGACGCTTCCATAAGCGGCGTATTGATAGACGGCCCCAAGTTTTGCGGCTCCGACCAACGTTGCCATGTATCGTCTAATCTGCGTGAGAGAAAAATATCTTTGTCGCCGTAGCCGCTGCGTCCGGCAGTGGCAAAATACAACGTAATGCCGTCTGCGGCCAAGAACGGATTGGAATCGTCGTCGAATGAATTTACATCCGGCCCCAAATTGAGCGGCTCCGACCACGAGCCGTCCGGTAGTGCATCGCATACGTACAAGTCGTTTTGCCCGTGGGAATCTTCGCGTTCCATGCTGATAATCATTGTTTTTTGGTCGGACGACAGGCAGGCGGATATTTTATCTCCCAACAGATTAAAATTACGAATTAAAACGGGCTTGGGTGCGCTCCAACCGTCGGCTGTTCTGTGCGACGTAAAAAAGCCGGCGGAATATTCGGGGGTGTGTCGGCGAATAATTTTATGCCGAATATTTTGAGCAGAATCAGCGTTTGTTTGCCGGTTATTTGTTTCTTTTTCATATATGCCATACAGCAAAAGCATATTATTATCGGGCGTTGCCGAAACAACGGTGTTTGGATATTCGTTATTTAGCGGCGGCCCGGGATTTACGGCTTCGGTCCACGAACCGTCATCGCTCATCGTTGCATACCAAATATCCTCTGCGCGGTCAATGCCTATATTTTGCGGATGGTCGGCACGGGTAAGCCATAGTGTGCGTCCGTTGGCCGAAATTACGGGTAACTTTTCGGTATAATTAGAGTTTACCGATTTGCTTAAAGCCTCTTTTATTACATTTTCGGGCAGATTATTCACCAAATTTATAGGCGGCCGCCGTTGAAAAACAGTCAGGCTGTCCAATGATACCGTTACGCGCCCGGCCGCAGCAAAACCGAGAAGCTGTCCGGCGAAGGTAGGAGCATAGAACGAGCTGTATTCTTTGCCGTTTATGCGCAGAGCGATGTTGTGCGCCTTCTTCTCGAGAGTAACGGCGATTTGCCTGTCGAAAATAGATTGAGGTATAATTTCGGACGACTGAACGAGTGTATCTATGGACGATTTGCGTATAGCCCGTATCTCGGCGTGTCCGTCGCAACGTATCCAGCATATATTGTAATTAGCATTATTTTTGCCTCCCCAGATTATTCCGAATTTTGCTTCGTTGCCGCTTGACTCGGCGCGAATTATCATAGTTATGCGAAAATCTTTGGCTTGATCTATAGCTACCGGCCGCGTTGCCGAGGAAAATGAAGCGGTATGTAAATTCCGAAGTGTAAGAGTACCGTCGCTGAAATATGCCGTTGCTGCCGAGTCTCTGAATAAAAACCAAGCATAGCGATTATCGTTGAAATTTTCTTCCGCAACGGGGCGTTCGGCAGAAGCGGAAACGGCGGGTCCGGAAACGGCAGGACTGCGCAACGAATGTTTCTTTTTTTGCGCTGTTGCGCATATATGCAAGACAAAAAATGCCGCATATATGCACAGAAAAAATAATCGTCCGTTTAGCATGGCAAAAATGAAACTATGGTCGGCCGATATATGCAATAGCCGGGCTTGTCGGTTGAAAACCGGACTTTCGTTTCCATTTTAGTAGTAAATCGAAAAAGTGCGTAAATTATCTGCCGATAAAATTCGGCGCACGTTTTTCGGTAAATGCCTTTACGCCTTCCGCATAGTCGTGCGATTCGCCGGCGCGTTGCTGATATTCCGTTTCCATATCGAGCATTTCGTCGAGAGAAGCGGTCATGCCTCGTTGCAAAAGTTTTTTCACAAATCCGTAGGTCTGCGTAGGCCCTTGGGCGTATTGCATAGCGAGTGCGCGAAGTGATTCGGCGAAGGCTTGCGGGTGAAATACGTAATTCGTAAGTCCGAGGCTTAACGCTTCGTCGGCCGAAACGGGCTTGTTGAGTGTGGCAAATTCAAAGGCTTTTGCATAGCCGAGCATACGCGGATAGAAGTAATTGGCACCGGAATCCGGCACAAGCGCGATACCGATAAATGCTTCCACAAGTCGGGCGGAGGCACTCATAACACGCATATCGCAAGCCAACGCCAGCGATAATCCCGCACCGGCCGCCACGCCGTTAATTCCGGCGATTACAGGCTTGGGAATATTGCGAATGGCACGTACAATAGGGTTATATCGCCGTTGCAACGAATCTTCCAATGAACGTTTGCCGTCGCCCGACGGAGCGTCTTTCAGGTCTTGCCCCGAGCAAAAAGCTTTGCCCGCGCCGGTGAGAATTATTGCACGTGCGCCGTCGTCCGATTCGGCAGCTGCAAATGCTTGGCGAAGTTCGGAGGTAAGTTCTTCATTGCAGGCATTGTATACGTCCGGGCGATTAAGCGTAATGGTCAGAACGCCGTCGGCTGAATCGTAAAGAAGAGTGTTGAAATTCATTTGCACGTAGAAATAGGTGGAAAACAAAGCCGGAACAGAATTATTTGCCTGTCCATTTCGGCTTGCGCTTTTCAACGAATGCCGACATTCCTTCTTTTTGGTCGTCTGTGGCGAACAGCATATAGAAGTTTTTGCGCTCGAACTCAAGTCCGCTTTCGAGAGATGTGCCGAACGATTTCAGCACGGATTCTTTTGCCAATCGTGCTGCTACCGGTGCTTTTGAGGCTACTTCGCGCGCCAGGGCTGCGGCCTCGTACAAATAAGTCTCTACGGGAACAACGCGATTGACTAATCCGGCCCGCAGGGCTTCGCGTGCCGAGAGCATACGCCCCGTCAGTACAAGTTCCATAGCCAAAGCTTTGCCTACGGCCCGTGTAAGGCGTTGTGTGCCGCCGGCACCGGGCATTACGCCTATGTTAATTTCCGGCTGTCCGAATTGTGCGGTTTCGCTTGCTACTATCATATCGCAAAGCATTGCGAGCTCGCAACCTCCGCCGAGTGCGAATCCGCTTACGGCTGCGATTACGGGCTTTTTCGTTTGGCGAATGCGCTCCCAACGCGCGAATTGGTCGCGCTCCAACATTTCTACGGCACCCGCACCCGACATTTCCTTGACGTCGGCACCTGCAGCGAATGCTTTTTCGTTGCCGTGCAACAAGATGCAGCGAATATCGCTGTCTGCGTCGCAGGCGGCAAAAGCCTCGACTATTTCCGTCATGGTTTGCAGATTCAGGGCGTTCAGCGCGGCCGGACGGTTAATCTGAACCGCGCCGACTCCGGGGGCTGCCGTATAGTTGCGAATACAAGTAAATTCCATTTGAGCAGAATAAAAAATCAGAATGGTACTTCATCAATATCGTCGAAATTGGAGTTTCCGGCATTGGCTGCGGGCGGCGGTGTAACGGCTTCGGATTGCCCCGCGCTTTCGATGCGCCACGCTTGCAATGAAGTCATATAGCCGACATTGCCGTCGCGCCCGGTGTATTGACGGCCGCGCAAATCGAAATAGACCTTTACTGCGTCGCCGGCATTGAACGAATCGAGAAGGGCGCAACGCTCCTGCACAACTTGAAATTTTGGATATTCATTATACATTCCACTGGCCAATTCCACTACAAATTCGCGCACTTTGAATTTTTCGCTGACTTGTTTTTCCGGGAAAACTACGTGCAGTTTCCCTGTAAGGTCGTAAGACATGATTGCTCCTGTTTCCGAGATAACTCTCTGCTTGTATTGAAAATATAAAAATTACTTGTTTGACAAGGGCGGAAATTCTGTCCGCATTTTCCAAGAAGTTAATGCAAAAATAAACGCTTCGGTGAAAGCGGCCGAAATTGCCATACCTAAATATGAGAGATGATACGTTAGAATCATCATCATCGAAAAGCCCGCAACGCTTCCTATAGCATGCACAAAAGTAAAGGTACGAAATCGCCCCGCGGCCACTAACAGATAAACACGAAAAGCATTGGCGAGTGCGAAAAATACTCCTACAAGCAATATGCGAAACGAAATTACGGACTCGGGATAGTTATGTCCCGACAAAAGGTAGATTATTTCATTGGCAAACAATGCCAAAATAGGAAATACGACGATAAGATACAAAAACGTAATACGATAAAGTTGTCCGAATAATTTGCGTGCTCGCTCGGGGTTCTGTGAATACATAAACGTTAGGCGCGGCAATACGGCGGTTATTAACGCACTTATGGGGAACACTTGCGCTATGCCGGCGGCTTTATCGGCAAAAGCATAATAGCCGAGCAATGTATTTGTTGAAAAGAAGCTGAAAATAAACAGTCGCGACTGTGTATAGAATCCGATTGAAAGCGTAGAGAGAAAAGGTAGCCAGCCTTCGTGTATTTGTGCCGTTATGGCATTCCAATCGGGTGCAATAAACCTTATTCCTGTGCGCCATGCCGCCCAAATACCGATAAGCCCCACGGCTATTTGCGAGCTTGACAAAGTAGCTGCATAAAGCAGATAATCTTTCGGTTGCGATATGAGCAGTATAATCAATAAGAATGTAATTGCTTTGCCGATTGCGTTCAATACCGAAATAAGCTTCATTTTTTCCAAACCCTGAAACAGCCATTGCGGATAAAGTGTATCGCCGGCCGTTACTCCGAATATAAGTAAATATAGTCCGGCTTCGAGCCGTAAGTTCGGTGCAAACGCTATGATGAATAAAAACAGGCAGAAGCTAAATAGGAGAAGTGCACCTTTTATGATTAAAATCGCACTCGAAATTTCGGAAATGTATCGCAGGTTATTGCGGTGTACGGAAATTTGTCGTGTTGCGGTAGTGCCGAATCCGTAGTTGGTCAGATAGGCAAATAATCCGGCGAATGATATTGCGCTTGCCGTAAGTCCGAATCGTTCTGCGCCGAGAGCCCGCGTCAGATATGGCGTGGCCACCAGAGGCAATAAGTACGATAGTAGTTGCACCGCCGAGAGCGAGGCGAAATTTTCCAGCAGAAGCCGCACGCCGGGGCGGGCTGTAAATCTGCGGAATTTACTGCTGTAATCGTCCCAATCGCCCCTGAAATCCATGTAAAAACCCTTTAATAATCTCACGTCGCTCATTACCGCTTTCCGAAGCAATAAGCAGTTTTATCATATAAAATACAGGGCGGAACAACCGTACGGCCGGCGAGCCGTATCGCCTGTCCAACGTTACGATATTGCGCATTTCATAATATCGTTTCCATTCTGCGGTTTTTTGCATCGAAAACGGTAGCATACGCCGCAGTATTGCCGATACAATTAATTCCGACTGAAACCCGGCGCGCCCGGCGCGTATAAAAAAATCCGAATCATCGGCAAAAATGAAAAAGCCCTTATCGGGCAATCCTATTGTTTCTATTACGTCGCGCCGAATAAGCGGCCCCTCGAAAGTCGGTCCCTCAAGCATTATATTTTTATGTTCTATATGCCGCAGGGCGAGCGTCTCGGCCCAAAGCCCCGCAAAAGGATTCGAGAAGTTAAATCTAATAGTGTCCGTTCCCAAATGCAGACCGCCGTCGGGCGTATTGCGCATAGGAGTGCGAATAGGAAACCGTCCGTCTGCCAGCAGATTTTCAAGACAATTGTCAGCGGGAGCAACGTCGTCGTCCATACACCAAATCCATGCCGCGTCTTGCGCACAGGCCGTTTGCATACCCGTACAGAAGCCGCCTGCGCCGCCAACGTTCGGCTGCGTTATCGTCATTATATCCGAGCATGATGCCAACCATTCCCGTGTTCCGTCGTCCGATGCGTTATTTATCGCAATTATTAAGTCGGGTTTGCGCGTTTGCCTGTATATGGCCGCAACTGTTTTTTGGAGAAGCGGCAACCGATTATGCGTTACAATTACCGCGATAACTTTATCCGAAGCGATTTTTTGCATTACTTTCCGCAAATATCTTTTTCAAACACAGTCAATGCCTTCGCTATTACTTGGTCCATATTGTAATAGCGATAATTTGCCAATCGTCCTACAAAATGCGTACTTCCCGCAATTTTCTCGGCTTCCAACTCGTATTTGCGATACAACTCGGCGTTTTTCGGTTGCGGAATAGGGTAATACGGCTCATTCTCGCCGCGTCGGTACGGCTCCGGGTATTCTGCGGCAATAGTAGTTTTGGCGTGTTTTTGCCCCGTAAGACGCTTGAACTCGGTTCGGCGAGTTAGCGCGTAGTCATTGGGATAATTAACGGTGCCGCATGGGAGAACGTATTCGGCCTCGGCGGTTTCCAGCTCGAAGCGCAGGCTCCTGTACGGTAATTCGCCGTGCATATAGTCGAAATATGCGTCAATCGGGCCGGTATAAATTATTTTGTTGAAAGGGATTAATTCCAGCACTGAACGATAATCGGCATTAAGCAGTATTTGGATATTCCGATGATTTATCATTCGTTCGAACATTCGGGTGTAACCGCCCGACGGTATGCCCTGCCATTCGTCTTGGAAGTAACGGTTGTCGCGGCTTACGAACACCGGCACACGCGCCGTAACCGATGCGTCAATTTGGTCAGGTTCAACGCCCCATTGCTTTGCCGTATATCCGTAAAATACGTTCTTGTAAATAAAATCTGCCAAAAATTTCAGGTCGCCCGATGTTTGGTTTTGCAAGGTTAATATCGGGATTTTCGCACCGTATCCGTATTGCCCGATAAGCAAATCCTCAAGCTTTTCGGCGAAGCGTTGAGGAAATAATTTTGATATGGAATTTAGGTTAAACGGAAGCGGTATCTCTTTGCCTTCTATGCTTGCTGCCACGTTGTGCTGATACATCTCCCAACGGGTAAAATTTCCTATGTAGTCCCATAGACGTCGTGCATTCGTGTGGAAAATATGGGGGCCGTATTTATGAATCAATATACCGTTTTCATCGTAATAGTCATAGGCATTACCGCCGATATGATTGCGTTTTTCTACTATGAGAACGCGCTTGTCGAGTTGCGTAGCGATACGTTCCGCCAGAACGCAACCGGCAAATCCGGCACCTGTTATAAGGTAATCAAACATACGAGCGACAAATAAACGGTATGAAAAATACTTGTACGGAATTATTGAAGTCGTATCAGGACTATCTCACCGGGCTGCTGCGTTGATATGACGGAGCCACCGGCGGACGATAAGGAATAAAGCGGCCAACACAAAACTTCCCACAGCTGCCCCGGCAATTATAACGCTGCGTTTAGGACGCGATTTTTTGTTGGGCGGCGCGGCTGCATCTACCACGAACATTGTTTGTATTTGCCGTACTTCGTCAAGTCGTACTTGTTCGAGCATCGGCATAAGAAAGCCCTTAACTTTCGACAGGGCTTCGAATTCCGTGTAGAACTTCAAGTAGCGAACACCCACGCCCATAGCATCTTTCATAGAAAAATTACCTGCAAATCCGGGCTCGTTTTCTGCTTTTGCTATTTGTACTTCCAATTGTTCTTGAATGTTTCGTTGGCGGCGTGTTTCGGGGTCGTTCTCTCCCAAAGTTTGGCGCGCAATATCGGTCTGAATTTGTTGCTTTATCGCCGTGGCTTTAAGTTCTGCCAAAGAAGTTGCCAAGGCCTTCGCTTGGTCGAGCGGGGAGAACAGCATATTCTCGCGCGAAAACTTGTTCAGAGAATCTCCGATTGCAGCCAGCGACGAATCCGTTGCACGAAGGCGCGCTTCCATATATCTGCGATTGGCGGAGGCTTCCTCATGCTGCAACCTTACCGCTATATTATTGGCTACGCCAACCGCTGCATTTGCAATGTCGGCTGATTTTTGCGGCGATTTGCTTGTGGCGGTCAATGTATAATTACCTTCGGGCGTGAAATTTATCTCGAAATTTCTCTTAAACTCGTCGCGTATCAATTCGCGCGGCAGGCCCGACATATCGTATTCTTTTGCCAGCTCGAAACGGTCTATGAGCGAGTCCTGAAAACTGCGCGAAGTAAGAATTACCATATATGTATAGCCGGTATTGCCGCTGCCGCCGGAAAGTTTGCTGAGCCCTATATCTTTCAACGCTGAGGTTACATTTCCGAGCAAGCCGCCCAATCCCGAATTTTGATTATTCGGCGGCACTATATTGACCGTTGCGGAATACCATTGAGGCAGTAAAAAAGCAATAAATGCCGCCGCACCCGTAATAAAGACTACAGACAGCATTATAAATATCTTGTGCGACCAAAGTAATAAGACCACACCGGCCGTTTCAAGCCGATGCGGAGATTGAATGTCGGGAGTCGGTGATTCGCGTTCGCTTGAATTTGACACGAGAGATAAACAAAATCAGTGGTTAATTACCAAGAAACGCAATCGTATCAATAGCACGAAAGCGTTGCAAAACTACGAAAAAATAGACAGAAAGCCCGAAATTCGTAACCGCGATAATCTGTGCTTACGGTGCGTTTTGAAAGATTGCATCAAAAAAAAATATTTTTAACGAAAAATTTTTAAGTGTCATTAGAAATTACCTGAAAATTATGTAGATTTGCATTGAACGCTTGCAGCGGCGTTACAAAACCTAATAAGGTTCTCTCCCCGTCTTACCCATGAAGAAACATATTACTACCTTGAAGAAGGTTGCCGTTCCGGCAAATCTGACCGAAGTTTTTGCATTGGTTGCCGTTATCGGCGGACTATGCATAACTATTTTTCTACCCGAACTTCCCATTCGCTTAATCGGCGTATGTATTAGTGTGCTTGGCGCACTCGGATACTTTATGCTTACATCGCAGCGTATAGCCGATTCGGCAAATTATCGTTTGCCGAATGTAAGTCAGCGCACAGATTATTCCGTAATCGTAAAAAAGGACGAAGAAGGCAAGCGAACTATATTTATTGAGCAAGACGACGAAACAGCCGGGAGCTCAATCGACGGAATAATGGACGGACAATGCAGAGCTTCCGAATATGTCGACGGTTCGTCAAAGACTGACGACGAAGACGCGAAAATAAAATCTGCCGTTTCCGGATTTTTTAAAGATGGCCGGTCGTCTGCGGGACCGTCGAATGTAAAGCATGATAACGCTGAAAACCGTAGCGGCGTTACGGGAAACAGCCGTGAAACAAAAAGAAAATATCCGTTTTATGCCGATACTCCGCCGGATATTACGGACATACAGCCGAGAGATTACGACGATATAGAAATCAGCTCCGGTATGAGCATAATAGGAAAATCCACGCCTGCGACGCAACGTGCGTCGGTGCCGGGCGGGAATACGTACAATGCTTCTTCCTGTATTATCGAAACAAAGGGGTCTATATTGGTATCGCCTCGCACATCGCCTCGTACATCGCCTCGCACATCGCAGCCGCCCGTAACTACTTTCTCGGCAGCCGAGAAATCTGTTGCGACAGATGCCGTGCAAGAACCGTCGGCGGCCGAAATTTCTATTTATGCGAATACGACCGATATTATTAACGAAGAACATACTGTAACGCAAAATTTACATCATGCAACGGCTACCGTTGCAGTTACTTTGCAAATTGACGATGTGGAAGTAGCCGTCGCCGAGCCGGAAGAAGCACCGAAAAAGCAAGAACCAATACCTGCGCCGCGGCAAAAATCCCAAGAATCCGGTTACGAGCATAACGGAACGCATCAGAATACGCCCAAATTAGATCTCTTTGAAGAAATGCCCCCCGTTGTGCAAAATGAGCCGCGCAAAGAGCTTGATTATCTGCTTACCCGCGTTCTTATGGTTATTCGCTCGGTTACTGCTGCACGAACAGCCGTATTTCTCTGGGTGGATAACGACAAGCAAAGATTAGTGCTGGAATCGTTTATCAGCGATATACCGGATAATTTGACACAACAGAAAAAACTGCCTTTCGGTACGGACGTAGTCAGCCAAATAGCCCGCAACGGCCGCCCGGAAATCCTTACCGAGATAAAACCATCGGCAGAACTTGACCTTATTCCGTATTATTCGGAGTCTGCCGAAACGCTGTCATTTATCGGTGTTCCGGTATTCTACAATAATTCGGTTGTTGGAGTGCTTTGTGCCGATACTACTCAAGCGGAAGCCTACGATGCCATTACGGTAGGATTTTTCGGCCATTTTACAAAGTTAATCAGCGGATTGGTACATTCGTATACCGACAAATACGACTTGATGCAGGCAACGCGCGCTCTTGAGGCGATTACGCAATTCCGTTCGCTTGTTTCGGCTTCGCAATCCGGCGTTGCAGATGTTTGCACTGCACTGCTTGAAGCAGCGAGCAAAACCGTCGAATACTCAACTCTCGGCATAGTTATTTATGATACACGCCTTGGCGAGTGGAAAGTGGCGCAAACAATGTGCCGTGCCGATATTACGCCGGGCGCATTAGGCGGAATTGTGAATCTGGATAAATCACTCGCCGGCTATACCATACAAAATTGTAAAAGCAATTTGGTTGCGCCAATGTACCCGGGATACCTGCGTTGCACCGAGTCGGAAGAGCCTATCGAAAGCGGATTCTTCGCTTCCGTTCCGCTCAAATCATTCTCGCATAACTACGGCGCATTGTTCGTAGAGGGAAATAATCCGCCGATGACCGCACAGGATCTGGCAATACTCGAAGTGCTTGGCGAGCAAACCGGATTGATAATTGAGCAAATGAGATTTAACGATATGCTGAGTTCGATGTCGCTTGTAAATGAAACGCGAGGTATTCTTAACCCTACTGCTTTCCGCCAGCGAATTAACGAAGAATTGCAACGTGCCGTAGATTTTACCGTGCCGATGACGCTTTGCCTCATTCAACTCGATAAATATGATACGGTAGATGCGGCAGGCGATGCCGCCGAAGTTATTCTTCAAAATATCATAGAACTTATCCGTAAGCAGATTAAGCCTTACGATATTATCGGCGAACTCGACAGCGCGACCATAGCCTTGGCTCTTGTGGGGCAGGAAATACAAAAAGTACGCTTGTGGGCAGAACGTTTGCGCAAGGAAATAGCCAGCACGGTGGTGCAATTGGACAATCGCCGTTTTACGGTTACTGTTTCTTTGGGTGTGGCAGAAATGAGCAATATAGACTCGCCGGAAACCCTTATGAACAATGCCAAAGGTGCTTTGCAAATCTCGCTCGGCCGTTCAAATGCCGTTACCATATACGGATAACGTCGCACAATGAACATTATAGAGGCGATTATTCTTGGCATTGTGCAGGGACTAACCGAATTTCTACCCGTCAGCAGTACGGCACATCTTACCGTAGCGGGCAAACTTCTCGGACTCGTTTCCGATAGTCGTCCCGAAGAATGGACGGCTTTTATTGCTGTTATTCAACTTGGCACCCTTGCTGCCGTTCTCATCTATTTTGCACGCGATATACGCGAAATTTTACTGTCGTTCTTTCGCGAGAATCTTCAACGAATACCATTAGCACGACAATCCCATAACTCACGAATGGGCTGGTACGTCATAATAGGAACTTTGCCTATAGTTATAGCCGGCCTTGGCCTGAAAAAAGTTATCGAAGGTCATCTGACAAAAGACGCAACCGTTATAGGAACTTCGCTTATAGTTCTTGCCGTAATATTATTTGTTGCAGAACGTTCCGCACGTTTTGCCCGCGGTGTAAACGACGTTACGCTTAAAGATGCCATCTTGATTGGAGCGGCACAAGCCTGCGCTTTAATACCCGGTTCTTCACGAAGCGGCACTACAATAACAGCCGGACTTTTCGCGGGACTGACTCGCGAAGCAGCCGCACGATTTTCATTCCTGCTTAGCATACCCGCAGTTCTTGCCAGCGGCTTGTTGGAACTTAAACAAGTAATACCGTATATTGATTCGCATCAAGCCGTTTCTATGACAGTCGCAGCTGTAACTTCGGGCTTGGTCGGCTATGCGTCAATCGCTTTTTTACTCCGCTACCTTAAATCTCATACAGTCTTGCCCTTTGTAGTCTACCGAATTATTCTGGGAGTTTTATTACTCCTGTTTATGAGATAAAAAATATCCCCCAAAAAAGAGATGTTTTCGCTTGTAGAAAGCCAGAAACTTAACTTTGCGACCTAAAAAAAATACGAAGGAAACAAAATGAGCCTAATAGACACAGGCTTAGAAAAAGGACTTATTCGGTTTGACGAAGAACGAAACTTTATAACATACGTTCACCAAAACAAGAAACGGAATTATAATAACCCCGAAGAAAAAGTTCAAGCCGAAACTTTCTTGACTTTGGTTCTGATTTATGGCTATCCTGAAAACAGAATTAAACAGTTCATTCCTGTTCAGATGGGTTCCGAGACAAAGGAAGCCGACATTGCAGTTTATTCAGACGATGAATGTGAAGAAACCTACATTTTAGTTGAGTGCAAAAAAGAAGATTTAACCGACCAGCAGTTTAACATTGCAGTTGACCAGGCATACAGCTACGCAGTTGCCGAAGGTGCAAAATACGTTTGGACAACTTCACGCATTAAAAATCAGTATTACGAAGTTCCCGACAAGAAGCCGAAAAGCAGAATAGAAATACCCGATATTCCGCAATTTGGTATTAACAAACTTGCGCCATACAAATATGTGAAAGGCGGTATTTCACAGACTGATACAGATGAGAAGTCAAACATCGTTTCTGAGCCCAATCCAAATGCGAAACGGAAATTTTTTGAATTACAGGTTGTAAGCGAAAGCGAACTGACAAAGATTTTCATTCAATCGCATCAAGCACTTTGGGGCGGTGGGCAGAGAAACCCAAGCGTTGCGTTTGACGAATTGGATAAACTTATCTTCTGTAAAATTTGGGACGAGAAACACCCAAGAAAAATAGGTGAACCATACGACTTTCAAATTTTCCGAGACGAAGACCCTGAAGATTTGCTAAAACGTATCAAGAAAATTTATGCTGTTGGCGAGAAAGAAGCACCCGAAGTTTTCAAAGATGGTATTACACTTTCTGCACAAGAAACGTTGACCATTGTAAAGTATTTTCAACGTATAAACCTCAATAAAACTGACCTTGACAGCAAAGGCAAAGCCTTTGAAACTTTTATGGGCAGTTATTTCCGTGGCGATTTCGGACAATACTTTACGCCAAGACCGATTGTAAAATTCATTGTTGACAGTTTACCGATTACGCATAAATCAAGAGTGCTTGGCACAAGTTGCGGAAGCGGCGGTTTTTTGCTTTACGCTTTGGACAAAGTGAGAGAACAAGCCAA
>JAANMU010001302.1_pt1 | contig 23420 bp, 18 predicted proteins | sample 7279701 | NCBI WGS metagenome assembly JAANMU01 (sample SAMN14094539, study PRJNA606508) | bioreactor metagenome | isolation source: A lab-scale SPAN reactor treating ammonium-rich wastewater day 57 | place: Ireland: Galway | collected 2017-03-13 | reverse complement strand
CTTATGGTTGTAAAAAGTCAACATCGCCTTTAATTTCTTTTATTGTCCAAGTTAATTGAGGTGAAATTATATTGTCACCAATTTTTGTCAATGTAATGCTTTGAAGTTTACTAAATCTAAAGTTCTTTTTGATTTTCGTGTTTTGTAGAAAATAACTTCCTTGATAAAATTCACCGTATTTTTTTATTTGCTCTTCAATTTCTTTCAAATCGGTTGTCACAATAAAAGTCCGAGAGTCCGCAAATCCTGGTTTGCAATTAAAAGTAATTTGTCCTTGCTCACTAATTTCAGCGTCAACAAAAATGTTGTCTGAATAGTCTTTGTTAAACCTGTCTGCAATTGAGAATATAAAAATTCCAATTGTCAAAATAATTGTGGTCAGTTTAAAAGTCTTTGCAAACTTGCTGTTGGTTGTTAGGAAAATTACTGTCAATGGAATTAATGCCAAAAATGTTAAGTAGGGAAGAAGCAAAACCCAAAACAAGACATTATTATGAAAATTGAAGATTAAATATTTCCCGACTTCACTTGTCAATAGAATTGAATAAGTCAAAGCGGTTAAAAGTGTCAAAAAATAACCAACTCTAACTTTTGCAATTATTAAAATGGTCGATAGTAAAAAGGTCGGGTACAGTAAAAGATAAGGCATAGTTGTGTCGCCAACTCCCCAAGCAAAAGTCGTAACTGTCATTGAGAAAAAACTTAACAGTCCAACAATACTCGTCAAGATTATTGTCACCCTTAATTGTCTCAATTTTTTATTCTGTTCGTCCATTGTTGTGTCGTCCGTTATGCTTGCTGTTAACACCCAAATACATGTAATTCATTTGAAAGGTGCTTTAAACAGGGCTTTATAGTTAATTTATTGGCAGTAAAGTACAACATAAGTACAACAAATTAAAAATGTTCTATAAAACTGTAAATACCTTTCTTTTGCTTTTGGGCTTGGAAACAAATATATTGAAAATAAGGCAATTGAGTGCAGTAATAATGTTGACTTGCCTTTGCCCAACCGTTTACAAGCAATAATTCATTCAAACATTCGCCATTTGGAAGGATTACATACGCCAAATCTCTCAGCCAAAAATCTGTGCGGTACTTTGGTTCGGTGAGCAAGGTGATTCGTGTGCCTGGCGGACATACACTCAAAACATAATCCAAACTTTGTAATCCATATTGAAGCAATAAACTGGCGGGAATTCTGCTTTTCGCTTCATCCTCGCGCATCTTTCTTGAAAATGATACTTCCGGTGCATCCAAACCGTAAAGTCTTATTTCGCGCCTTTCCTGTGTGAATTCCTGTTTCACTTTTAAACTGTCGCCGTCCAAGACTTCTTCCACAATCCAAAATGGCTGGACATGGATGTTTTTAATGTGAAAATATTTTGCGGACGGATTTCCTGTTGTGCTGCCTTCCATTTCGTTAAGGTTTGCACTAATTGCGTTGTATTTCATTGGTTTACAGTATTTTAACTATTGTTTTTTCAAAGTTAATAAATGAAATTTGTATCTGTCTAGACAACAGTGTTTTTCTCTCTTTTCTAATTTTTAAAATTTAAAACAATGGCAAGACAAAAAGGTCTTATGAAATACGTCGGAACAATTGGCGACGTGAGACACTTCAAAATTAAAGGACAGCAAGGATTTTTCGCCGGTATGGTTGGCGGTCCAACTGCTGAACAGGTGAACAATGCGCCCGAGTTCGAAAGAACAAGGGAAAATATGAACGAATTTGGCGGCTGCGCCAAAGTCGGTAAATCGTTAAGAACGGCGCTTTCCGCTCTTATGGGAAAATTTACAGATCCTCAGGTTACCGGAAGATTGACTTCAATTATGAAGAAAATCAATCTAGAGGACGGAACCGAGGCGAGAGGTTACAGAAAGGTGGAAGTTTCAACACAGAAAAATTATCTACTTGGATTTGAATTTAACAAAAACCTTTCTATCTCCGGTATTTTTAATGCTCCTTACGACATCGAGCCGGATGCAGGAAGAACTTCTTCAGATTTCATCGTAGCTGCTTTTAATCCCGCTGATCTAATCTCTGCTCCTTCAGGTGCAACTCATTTCAGACTGATTAATGCTTTGGCGGTTCTTTCCGATTTTTCCTACAACCCGACCACAGGAAGTTATGAGCCTGACGATATGGTGAACAACGAACTGACCAACATTGCTTATTCCGGATACATTCCTTTGAATGCTGCTTATGCAGGTTCCACCATTACAGCGACACTTCCGGGTGCTCCTGTTTTGGACAATAAAGTGTCGGTGGTACAGTGTATTGGCATTGAGTTCTTTCAGGAAGTTAACGGAAATTATTATCCGTTTGCGAGCGGAAACTGTCTCAAAATAGAGGAAGTATTTTAGGATAAAATCTTCAAAGGGCTTCCCAAATCGGGAAGCCTTTTTTATTTCAATTATTTAATTCACAAATACCTAATCAGTTATGAAAACAAAAATCATCAGAGTAGCACAGGGCAAGGAAAGCACGCTTTCCCATCTCTATATTGACGGCATTTTCCAATGCTTTCTCTTGGAAGATAAAATCCGCGAAAAGAAAATCATGCATAAAACAGCCATTCCCGAAGGTATTTTCAAACTTCGTTTAAACACTTGGGGCGAAATGAACAAAACGTATTTCCCTAAATATGGACCAATCCACAAAGGAATGATTGAGATTGCAGATCTTCCAACATTCAGCTCGGTTTACATTCACGTTGGTAATACGATTGAACATACGGCAGGATGTCCGCTTGTCGGACTGTCCTACATCAGGAAGGATGGTGATTTTCAGGTTCTGCAAAGCGTAGATGCATACAAACAGGTTTACAGAAAACTGTATGAAGCTGCAACCGGAAAGGACAATCAGATTGAGATTAAAAATATTTTTCAATTCTAAAAGCCTAGTATTATGCAAACAGAAATCACGCTCAATGTTTTGTTCGGTTCTGTTTCTTCCGTTCTACTTGCGATTGTGGCGTATTTTATTCGCCAATTACACAGCGATTTTAAAAGCATGGAAAAGGACATTTCAGAAGTCAAGACCATGGCTTTGCTGATCAAAACAGAGTTCAAAAACAGTTACGACCTTCTCAATCAGAAAGTAGATTTTCTGGAACAGAGGGTTTCCAAATTAGAGTTTAACCAATTAAAAAATCAGGATCATGAAACAGAGAAATCTTAATCTAGTCAGCAGAATACAGGAACCAACGCCAAAATGGTTCAGAATCGTTCGAAATCTCGGATTGGCTTTGTCGGCGGTTGGCGGTGTTCTTGTGGCTGCTCCGGTTGCACTTCCTGCAACTGTTGTTGCGGTCGGTGGGTATTTGCTTTTGGGCGGTTCCATCATCGGGGCGGTCAGTCAGACTGCAATCAGTTCTGAAGAGTATGGCGAAGAATCCCAAAAATCGGGCGGAAACTCCTCAGGAAATTCACCTGGCGAATTAGACAAATAGCGTTTATCAGGCGCTTATCTTCAAGGAAAACCATTCAGGCCGGTTCAAAAGACCGGCTTTATTATTTGCTTTCATCGGTTTGCATCCGTTCTTATAAAAGGGCGAAATATCTATGCTTTATCCTGCTCTTATTCATTAAATAAGGGTTAATCAAGTTTTGGTTTATTTGATACGGGGCGGAAGATTTGGGAAAGTCAGGGAAAGAGCCCTGTTTACGGTTAGTTTGTATCGGTGAGCATCCGAAGCGAAGCGGAGGGCGAAGCGGCAGCCGAATTTTTTTTTCGGGGAGTTTGGCGTTCAGGTTGGATCAAAAAAAAACTTCCCGAAGGAAGTTTTTTGAAGTTAGACGGAAAGGTAGTAACGGCGGACTAAGCTGTGGCGCAATTCTTTGAGTGCTGCAGCCTGCTGTTCAATTTTCTGCTCCAATTCATAGGTTGCTTTGATTTTCAGCATCATTTCGGGATTTCTGCAGGACTTTTCAAAGGCAGGTTGGATGAAGTTCCGCATCAGGGTTTTCAGGTCGCAAAGGCGAAGCATTTCAATGACCGATCCGCAAAGATGCGGATGAAAAAAGCCATGCTTCCAAAAGGCGTAAAAAGTCCAATAATAGGTTTCAAGTTCTTCCGGACTGGTAACGTAAATGATGTGGCAGTTCGGGCAGGGTTCAAGCATTGGTTTTCCTGCGTTTCTTCCTCTTGAAAGGATGTAAAGAGCCGTTTTCGGGGCTGGACTGTGTACCGAGTAGGTGCGTACTTTGTGTTGAAGCATAATTTTGGTTTAAAAAATTTTGCTCCGCTGAAAATTTTTCAAAAGAAAAAAAAGAAAAAAAGAAAGTGCTCTCACTTCGTGGAAGGAAAATGCGATGCAATATTTTTTTGCAAAAAAGATGGACGTATCGTTTTTCACGGCTATCTTTTTTGCAAAAAACCCTTTAGGGCTTGATATTGTCAGCGCATTTTCCTGACAACAGAACTTTACTTTCTTTTTTTTTATTTTTTCTTATCCCGAACCTTCTAAGAAAGAAATTCCAAAACTTCGATTGGTGGGGATAATTGCTCGTGACCACTGCACTCAAAGCGTTGGGAAGCGAGGGAAAAGACAGCGGTATGACGGTGCGACAGAACCTATAATCAATAAACAAATCCTGTTGCACCGGCATACTGCTGTGGGCGGTGACGGAACTGAAAACATGGCTCGACCGTGTTTTGAGTGGAGGAACTTGGGAGGCGGTGGGAAATAATTTTCTATAAAAGACCGAAATTTTCAACTGATACTGCACTAAAAAGCGAGGAAAAGCGATGGAAAAGACAGGTGCATAGTGCTGTGAATACTTGGAACAGTGCTATGCTCCTGTGCGCGGTGGTGTTTTTGTATGGACGGCTCGTCCGTGCATATAAAAACACCACTTGGGAAAGCGATGGCAAAACGGGGTAGACACTTCGCAGAAAAATGGTGCGTGACGAAATTGTCAACTGGGAAAAATCTTCCTTATATGCCTGAACTGTAACAGCGGCTGCAAAAACAGCGGTATGGAGGGCGGAAAGAAAATGCTTTTGCTTGGGAATTTCAGCACGCGCCATAAACACACTTAAAACCTATGCCTATGAAACTCAAGTGTTTTGGTGTGTGCTGAAAATATAGGAATGGGGAAAGCTATTTTCTTCCGCCTGTAATACTGCTGTGCGCGGTGACGGAAGCGACTGTATTGCCACTAAACTTATCCGCTGAAAAAAAGCAATACAGTGGCTGTAGGAACTTGGCAAATCCCGAAACACTCTGCACCATTTTTTCTGCATCCTTAGCTGGGTGGTGGGGATAATGTAGGCTGTCAATTGGAGGGATGACCGTGTAAATTATAACTGCACCGGCGGCTGGAAGGCGGTGGCGCAAAAGGGCTGTGCCCGTTGCAAGGAAAGCATTTTACATAATGCCACATTATAGGCAAATTGCTTTGGACTGTGAGGGAGCGAAGTGGACGAACCCCCCGTTGCGTTGGAAAGTGCGTATAATTTTGATTATGTAACTTGCTGTGGCAAAGCGGTGATTTTCTCTAATTAGGTTTTATCTTTATACTTTTTCCAAAATCTGCGAGTTCATTTTTATCTTTTTCTTCAATCAAATCATTGTCAAACATTTCCTGGATAAATTCTTCATTTTGTAGGTCTTCAAAAGTAATATCGCTGAAGTGCGTAATAATCTTCATTTTACCTAACAATTCATCTGCGGTTGGCCATTTAATATTAAATATTATTCTTGTAGCATCATCCTTGGATTTTCTTTTAATGAATTCAGCATCTTTACCAAAAAGATTCGCGTTACCACTCGTTTGATCAGGATTTTCATTGAAAAAACTCTCTAAATCAATCAACAAATCCTCTTTAGTTTCCAAAATACGACTGTCTATTTGATTAATGGTTTTTTGCCGATTTTTGGTAAGCATCCTTTCCAAAGCACTTATTTCTTCCTTAAAGGATTCTTTATTTGTCCCTTTCAAAATGCTTTCCTCCCTAGACTTTACTTTATGAAGATATTTTTTTCGAACCCTTTCAACATCTGCTTTCACATTTTCAATTTCTTCAAACTGCTCTAAATCCTTTTCTGCATTGAAAAGATTTAGTTTTGTTTCCAATCTATTCAGGAAATTATGGTCTTTAATAGGAAGTGCTTTTGAAGGTATGTTTATTTTTCTGCTTTTGATATTTGCACCATCAAACCTTAATTTAACATATTGAAAATTGTGTGAATAAGTATCTACCACTCGTTTATAATCAGGATTTAAGGGTGGATTGGATCGTATATCATCTTCAACCTCCTTTTTTTCGACTTCTTTTATAGGGACAGTGTTTGCCTGATTGCTTTGTAATAATCCTTCAGCATTTTCAAGTTTTTTACTTTCTTCAATAATTGCATTGGCAAGTTCATCTTTAAGATCCAAATTGTTGGTGTTTTCTGCAAAAAAATACTTTTTAAGCTGCACTATGCTTACGGGATCAATTCTAACTGCATTGATGGTTTCTTTATCTGCCGGAATCAGCGATCGCGATTCTACAAACACATAGTATCCCTCACAGTCTGAAATTATGAATGAAATACGATTATCTTTCAAATTTTTGACATCAACGTCTAAGTTCATCAATTTGGAAACTGCATCAAAATCACCATAACCCTGTCTGAAAGTTTGTGCATCAAAATCGATAATCACAGAAACATGCCTTTCGTCATCATCGAAATTTTCCTGGTGTTTTAGATCTGCAATGGCGTCAACCATTTCGGAGTGCATTGATGGTAGACAAATGAACAGGTTCTTTTTCGTTGAAGTTATCAATTCTACCAAATCGTTTATTGCAAGTGATTTGAAGTAATCCATTATTATGAGTTTTTAATTAGTTTTCCGAAAATATCTCAATCAGTTTTTTATTAACATAATAATTTCTTCTACCGATTTTTTGTGGTGCCAAAATTCCTGAATCGGAAAGTTTTTTGAGCCAAGTGGAAGCGGTTTGCCTGTGCGCTATCCCTCTTTTTTCCAAAACTTCAATTTTCAAATAAGGCAAGGTGAACATCAACTGTAATAAGTCGTGATTGTAGGACGCTCCCAAGACTTCTTTCATTTTGGCTTCTGTTTCCTCTTTCAGTTCTAACAATTTTTTGATTTTCTGAACGGTGGTTTGCGAAGTTTCAATTAAACCATTTAAAATATACATCACCCAATCGTTCCAATTTTCTTTTTCAGTTACTTCGCGCAATAATTGATAATACAGGGCTTTGTTTTTTATGATAAACGAACTTAAATATAAGACCGGCATTGACAACAATTCCTGCTGAACCAAATACAGTGCATTGATGATTCTGCCTGTTCGGCCATTACCGTCTGAAAATGGGTGAATGGATTCAAACTGATAATGGATTAAAGCCATTTTTATTAATGGATCTAATTCTGAAAGTTCGTCATCATTAATGAATTTTTCCAAAGCGGAAAGTTTCTGAATAATTTCGTCTTCACAGCAGGGCGGTGTGTAAATGACATCCCCTGAAATTGCATTTTTCAGCGCTGTTCCAGGCGTGTTTCTGATTCCTGCTTCATTGTTTTTTATGGTTTTTACAATTTCCACCATTGTTTTGGTAAGCAAAAGACCTTTGTGTTTCCGCATACTTTCCAATCCCCTGTATAATGCTTCGCGGTAACTTAAAACCTCTTTTGCAGACTGGGTGGCTTCGGTGATTTCTGTGGTGGCTTTATAGAGTTCGTCCTGTGTGGTAACAATGTTTTCGATTGCGGAACTGTCTTTACTTTCCTGTAAAACAATTGTGTTAATCAGCAACTGCGGTTCGGGAATAGAAGAACACAAGCCATTGAGTTCTGCCAAATGTCGTGAAGCAGAGATTAAGTTTTTATAGATTTCCGGTGAGAGTTGCAGTGATTTAGGCGGTAAATCAGGCAAATCATTGTAGGGTGTGTTTTTGTTGTAAGCCATTTTATGTTGAATGCTTCGACATTAAAAAAATAATTATGTCGAAAATATTGAAAATTTTCGACATAAACAAAATTATATGTCGAATGGTTCGACATCAACATAAAAATTACAAGAAATTAGCTCATAAAGAAATTAAACTATATATTGAATTTTTCATCTGCTGTAGGTAGCCAGCCTTTGTATAGATACATTATGTAACCTAAATTCTGTGTATAGTAAAAGTCTGGCAGAAACATTTTTACGTGCGACTCTCTAAAAAAACCTTTCTTAAAATTACAATCATACCAAAATCCTGTTTTCGCATTTGAAATTTTTTGATCTACTTTCCTAAGCCAGTTCACAATAGAAGCTTTATTAATAATTTGAATATCATAAAATTCTTCACAAAACCCTTTACAGATTTGTTCAATTTCTTCCGATGTTTTATACCGTCTGACCAATTCATAGTAATTAATAAATTCAGCACATTTTGAATAATAATATCCAAATGGCAATACGTATTCCACAAAGAAATTCTCGTTATCTATAAACCAATTGCTTATAGACTTTCGAGAAAGTGCTCCTTCTTCATTCCTCATTTTTTGCAGTTTATCAACTTCCTGCATACAGGTCAGACAAATCATCTCATAATCATCATCAGGAAAAAAATCCTTTTTTTCATCATCATAAAAGGAAATACCTCCCATTGTTTTGCTTACAGCAACTTCATCAGTTGATAATTTTTTGCATTGCCAAATGTCTAAATAGTCATCATCAGATTCTTCAAAAGCTAGCTTTAGATAACATATTCCATCTCCATTGACGAAAATAAAACCATTCACAGTAATTTCATCTATTATCGCTGTAGCTGAATACGCTTGATATCTAGTGTCAAATTCCGGACTTTTCTTAATAAAGTAAACGAATCTACGATAAACTTCAAGAAACAATGATTTTGGCACCTTACTGTAAAATCGACTATCATCTAACACTACTTCAAGCAAGTTAGCATCTAAATTTTCAAATGCTGAAATGACAAGTCTTTTTCTCTCGCTCATTAATTAACCAACTTATAATTTAGTTAATTTTGATTCTCAATTGCAATAATTACCTCGTTATTTTGCCCTTCGACACGCTCTAATAAAATGTCAAGGTAATCATCTTTGAAAACGGAACGGATCCAAATGATTTCTTCCTCAAAAGCGCGTAGTTCTTTTTCGTCTGAATCTTTTGAAAGTTTTTTACGGCCTAGACGCCCAAGTGTTCTGGAAGATAATGAGTGATAGTTTTTGATATCCTGAATCAATGTTTGTGCGAAAGTAATAAGCTGTTCCTTTTTCGGATCTACTATTTTTAGATAAACTTTTAAATTGGAAAGTGCTTTCGTTTCAAGTGATTCTCCAGTAGTACGGCTTTTGAAATTCTGTTTGTGATTTTTCAGTTCTTCGTAATTTTCCCAAAATGCCTCAGACAGTTCCACTTTCTTTTCATTGATTTCACATTCAATATTTTTTATGAATTCTTCAAAAACAATTTCGTTGATACCGGTTTCGTCTTTTACCTGCGCAAATAAACTTAACCCCTTGCGACGAAGCATATTCAACTGATATTTTTCAAATTTCTTTGCCGTTTTTACTCTGTTTGGCAATGTTTCAATTTTCTTTACTACATCAGGATACTTTTTTGCAATTTCCTGGTAAATATTTCTGATTACCGTAACCGTGTTCAGTTCTTCATCATCGTCCGGACTGTGATTTATTTTCTTGTAAAGTGATGACGGATTCGGTTCTTCGTCTGCTCCGAATATTTTAGCATCTTCGCCCAAAGAACTGTGAATCAAAAACATTTTCTGCTCAGCGATCTCGCGAGATTTAACAATATCAGCTCCAATTTCGGAAGGGAAAAAGTTCAGAATAGACAACTCATCAAATACCTTTTGACCTATCCTGTTAATACGGCCAACTCTCTGAATAACTCTTGTTGGGTTCCAAGGAATATCATAGTTTACAATGGTTCCTGCACGGTTCAGGTTAAAACCTTCGGAGAGTTTATCACTCGTAACCAAAATATCAAAAAAGTCTGTTTTTTGATATTTATACTGGGCATTGAAATCGGAATTTAGTTCTTTTTCAAAATTTGCCGACATTTTACCGTCGCAAACTAAAACGCGTGAGCCGAATTGCTTTTTAAAGTAACCTTGCAAGTGCTTTACTGTATCAACATATTCAGAGAAAATAATGATTTTCTTATTAGGTTCTTTTTTAAGTCGTTTAATTATTTCTTCCGCAATACGTTCTCGCTTTGGATCCTCGTCAACTAAATTTAATGCGCGAATTTTCTCCTGCAGTTCTTCAAAGATTTTTATATCCGTATCAATATCTTTCAGGAACTCTTTTTTGCGTTTGAATTTTGTCACATCGTAAACTGTATTATTTTTAGGCACTTTCTTACTCAAAAGATCATTGGCGTACTTTTCTAAAGTTGCTTCAATTTCGTCATCCGAAAATTCATCATTAATGATTTTTTCAATCAGTCCACGGTCCATAATGAATTTACCTAATGACTTATCAATAAACTCACGAACAATTTTATGAACCTCTAAAAATCTTTCAATTGATTTTTCAAAAGAACCAAATGAACTTTCAAACCTTTTCACCAGCAATCTTCTCATAAAATCATATAAGTTACGCTGTTGTTGGAATGCACGGTTTCCTTCCAAATCCAAATCTTCATCGTCCTTTATCTCCGTTTCGTATCTAAACGGCTGATAAATTGCACCATTAAATCTTCCTTCTTCACTAAAATATTTACTAATGACTTCAGCGTAAAAATCTGACTGCTCTGGTGTGAAGTAATAAAACATCTCTTCAGGATCCTTAACCACTGACAAATTCTTGACTTCTTTGGAATAAATACTGTCTTTTTGTAAATCCAAACGGTTTCTGCGGATCATTACTTTTTCCAGAATATTTTTGATTTTATCTGCTAATGCCTTTGTTCTTTCCCTAACCAGTTTTGGCTGCACTGGTAGAACATCCGAAATCATTGCTTTATAGAGGTTTTCCGCTTTCTGTCTTTTCTTGGAATCTTTGGAATTGTAGTATTTCAGAATTTCTCCCAGTTTCTTAAATTCATAATTGTAAGAAGCAAACTCTGCCTCTAAATTATCACCCAAAGTAATTGCAGATTTTCCCGGAACTATGAACAGCTTTAATAATGCAAAAATATCTGACGGCGAGTTGTTAAAAGGCGTTGCCGTAAGCAAAACCACTTTTCTGTTATCGCAAATTGATTTTAAGTACTCGTAATCTGCTGTGTCCTGATTTCTGAAATAATGTGCCTCATCCACAATGACTACATCAATATTGGATCTGTCAATGGTTGTAGCAATTTTCTCTAACATCCCACGGCTTCGGACTTCCCAATGGTTTAACTGAAAATCGTTCAGATAGCCATACCAACCTGTTTTCTCATTAGGATCACCTATCAAGCCGGGTGGACAAATTATCATCCCTCTGGTTCCTAAATTTTTACCGATTAATGAGGCGATTACGGACTTGCCAAGCCCTACCACATCTGCAATAATAACTCCGTTGTGTTCGTCCAAGTAATGCAAGGCCTGATTTACAGCATCCAACTGATACTGAAATTTGGTATAGCCAATGTCTTCTAACATCTGTTCTACTTCCGGCTTTAGAACTTTTGCCTGCTGCAGCTCCAAATACGTTTTTAGAACAAAGACATACGCTTCGAAAGGTGACACCGAAGCAATTTGAGTTTTATTCTGTATAAATTTGGTAAGAAACTCTTTGCGGTCTTCTATTTCGGTTATTTTTACTGCTTTTTCCCAAAGTTCATCAAAAAACTGTTCTGCCTGAAGAAAACCATAATCGGATATTTCTACATTAAATTCTTCCTGTCTCTGTAAACCGGCTTTGGTTAGATTACTACTTCCGGTAATAAACATCCCTTCTTTGTGCTGAAAGGCCGCTTCGGATTCCTGATAACGGAACAGGTATAATTTTGCGTGGTTGGAATCCTTAGTTTTGCGGATTTCTAACCTTCCTTCTTCCATCATTTTCAAAAAGAATTCTACTTGTGTGTAGTATTCCTTATTGTCCATATCCTGATCGTTAAGTGCGAGACCAAAAGATTTTATTAGTTCTGAAAAAATATCATCTTGCGAAAGACCGTTTTGCTGAAAACCGTGCTCCACCATATTTCCCAACAATTGATCTACCTGTAAGCCAATGAGGATTTTCAGCTTTATGGAATCATCTTTTTTCAGATTTTCATAAATTTCCTGCCAACCTGAAAAATAGAAAAAACCCACCAAAAATTTGAGTTCGTCGCATCTGGTGAGTATAGTATTGATTCTGCCTTTAAGGGTTTTGTGAGTTCCGCTATTGGTTATAAAGTTATTTGTCATAAGAATTTGTGAGAATAACAAATTTACTAATATTTATCAAATTTTTCACTTCTTACAAAATTAGTCACCGTTAGTCTATGAACGCCTAATATCCTTCCGATTGCTGAGTATGAAACTTTTTTAGCAAGCAAATCTTTTATTTTTTTCTCCTGCCCAGTCAATTTTGTCCGAGAGGATTTACTCCCCTTAGGTCTGCCTAAAATAACTCCCTCTGCTCTTTTTCGCGCCAAAGCTTCTTTGGTTCGTTGTGAGATAAGATTTCTTTCAATTTCTGCAGAAAGACCAAAAGCAAAAGCCAAAACTTTTGAAGAAATATCAGAACCTAATCTGTAATTGTCTTTTATAGTCCATACTTGAATGTCTCTGTTCATACATTCGTTCAAGATACCCATAATCATTAATAAATTTCTTCCTAACCTTGATAATTCTGAACAAATCATAACATCACCTTTCTTCATTTTCTTTAAGAGTTTCCCAAGTTTTCTCTCATCAACCTGTTTCGCTCCTGAAATGGTTTCTTCGATCCATTTGTCCACCACAATAATATTTTTTTCGCAATAATTGTTGATCTCAAACCTTTGATTTTCCACTGTTTGTTTGTCTGTGCTGACTCTGATGTAACCGTAAATCATAATCTATATTTTTTAAAAATTATAGACAAAAATGGTTTAATTTATACTAAAACTGTATAAATTATTACAGACAATTATTTTATACAGAAGATCAGCGATTATGTTATGCAAAATGTGACAGTTTGTCAATTTTCCTCAACAGAAAGTTGGGTGATTCTGAGCAAGATTGAGCAAAATATTAAGCGAAAAATAGAGGCTGTAGGTGTTCCTTTGAAAAACTGGGATATTAATATTTACCGAGGTATTCTTACCGGCTATAACGAAGCATTTATCATTAGTGGTGAGAAGAAAGAGGAAATTTTAAACAACTGTAAAACTCCCGAAGAGCGCACAAGAACTATCGAATTAATAAGACCGTTATTACGGGGACGTGATATAAAGCGTTATTCCTATGACTTTGCAGATATTTATTTACTTTTTATTCCGTGGCATTTTCCTTTGCATAATGATCCATCAATTAAAGGTGCATCTTTAAAGGCAGAACAAGAGTTTGAAAATCAATACCCTGCAGTTTATAATCATTTATTGCAGTATAAAACACAACTCTCAAATCGCAATAAAGCAGAAACGGGAATCCGTTATGAATGGTATGCTTTACAGAGATGGGGAGCAAATTATTGGGAGGATTTTTCTATACGGAAAATAATATTTCAAGAAATGGTTCAAGAACCCAATTTTATGCTTGACGAAGAAGGAAAATTTATGTGTTTGGATACTGCGAGGATAATAACTGGATATGATCTCTCTCTTCTTTTGGCGGTTCTAAACTCAAAACTTTTCTTTTATTCTATCAAAAGATTTTATGGAGGTGGTAGTTTGGGTGAATCCGGTGTAAGAATGAAACATACATTTTTTAAAAAATTTCCATTACCCATATTTTCCAATAGTTATAAACACGAGATAGAAAGGCATATTAATTGTTTAGAAACCTATAGTATTGAAAAAATTGAAAATATCATATATAACGTATATAATCTAACGAAAGAGGAGATTGATTTTATTGAGATGCAATAAAATCAATTTCTTTTTTGGTAAAATCATATAATTTATAAATTAAGTCATTTAAATTCTTTTGAAAATCATTAATTTCTTCTTGGTCTGCTGTGTTACTAAGAATTTTATCTGTTATTGATGATATTTCGTTATTTGAATTTTTTGGAATTGGGAATTTGCCTACATATTGCCCAAGCATTCTATATTGCCTTTGTTGTAATTGAACGACATAATTTTTAACTAAAACCTTTCCTACCTTTGAATTAAGGATTCCCAAGATATGCTTTATGTCATTATCATTACCTGTAATTATATAAGCAGTATTTAAGACTATAGAATTTTTTTTGTCAAATGAAAAACTTGGAAAGTCAAACCCTTCTTTAGGATTGTCTGTCATTATTTCGATATAAACAATTTTCGGTTTAGAAAAATCCTCCATATAAGCACAGTTCCGCAAATTGTATGGTGTAATTCCTTTGTCTGCACGCTTTTCCAATTCAGGATAGAACTGGTCTAAATGTGCTTTCACGGCAGGATAATATTCTATATTGATGGGTTTTATACCTTTTTCCTTTATGCCATTATGTGTATTAATAAGCCATAAATCTGCAAAGTCGTATCCATATCTTTTTATGTCTCTGCCGCGTAAAATAGGTCTTATAATTTCTGCACTTTTTGGGTCTGCGGCTATAAGTTCTTCTCGCTTTTTGCCATCAATGATAAATGCATCATTGAAACCAGTTTTTATACCATAGTTGATAGAAATGTCCCAATCCTTTAGTGGAGTCCCAATCTTTTCTATTTTTTCTTTTATGCTTTTTTCAATCTCAGAAAGTATTACCCAACTGTCAGAAGAAAAACCTGTCAAAACGGCGTTTTGCATAACATAATCGCTCAAATTATTTAACACCTTTTCTTTAATAATTGAGGCTTTGGTTTTTTGAGCATTTTTCTCCTTTGAAAAAAGTAAAATATTTGTATCGACAGTTGCAGATTCAAATATCTTCTGACCGGCAAAATCAATTAAAATTAATGGGTTTGTCTCATTAGCAAAAAACGATCTTGTGCTTTCACCATATCCTGCCCTCATCCACTTGTTGGAAGTAATGTAGCATAAATTTCCTTTCTCCTTTAGTAGCTGCCATCCTTTTTCATAAAATAAAGAATAGATATCGCCGGTTCTCGCAAAAGTTCTAAAACCACAATTTTCGTAAGTTTTGGCTAATTTACCTCCATCTTTTTGTAATTGAATGTAAGGCGGATTACCAATCACCACATCAAAATTTTCCACTCCAAACATCCATTCCGGATCAAAGAAGGGTGCAGAATGGTTTTGATCGTAAGGATCCCAACTGATTAAATTATCTGCTTCTTCTGTATCTACTGCGCCTTTTTTGCTTCGCTCGAAATCTATTTCTTTTTTTAGACCGTTTACCTGTCTTTTTAATTTAGTTCTTTCCTCTTCGTTGGCGTCCTTTCTAAACATTGAAGGCGTAGAAACAACATCATCCTCAAACATTGAAGTTTGGGTAAAAGACTGGGTTACATCCACCATTTGAACTGGCAGATTTTTAATTTTATTTTCTAAAATTTCAATTTGTTTCAGATTTTCGGCAATCCGTTCTTCATTGGGTTGTGAGGTATTGGCGTGGATATAAAGCTTGATTTTCTCACAAAGTTCCTTGTCTTTTTTACGAAGCCGTTTCTTTTCTTCAAAAGAGCGTGCGTTAAAGTTCTGGTGATTTCTTAAATTCCACAGTTGGTTTTTTAGTTCAATGAGCGTTCTGTCATTAAAATCCAACTGATCTTTTGAATGCTGTTTTAGCCCAATTAATGTATTGGCTGCCACAAATTTTGTTTCCAAATTTGGCAGCGAACGGATACCGTAATTTTCTGCAGCGTTATTGTTTGGCGACTGCTCTACAATAAGTGAAATGAAAAATCTTAATTTACTGATTTGAACAGCAATGCTTTGGATATCTACTCCGAAAATGCAGTTTTCAATTAATGTTAATTTATTTTCATAATGATTTTCTGAATTACCACCCAACAATGTGAGCATTTCAAAAAGTCTGGACAAAATACCCATAGGATACGCTCCGGAACCGCAGGCAGGATCTAAAATTTTTATGTTTTTAATCTGCTTGGTAACTTCTTCAATTTTTTTGGGGGTGAAAGATTCTGGCAAAGTTTTTTTCAACACAACTTCTTCGAGGTCTTTCTTTGAAATATCTTCATTATGTGTAACCAAATATTGAATTAAACTTTGATCCACCATAAAACCTACAATTTCACGAGGGGTATAGAAAGAACCCGTTTGTTTTCTTGCCGTTTCCTTGGTTTCCGGATTGTACGCAGCCAAAAGGTTTTCAAATACTTTACCAAGCAATTCAGGATCCAAGGCTACCTCCACATCGTCAACTGAATTTTCCTCAACGGTGAAGTTGTATTTTTCCAGAATTGTGATAATCCCTTTCTTGCTATCAAAGAATAAAGCATTTGGGACAAATGCGCGCTTCAGGTGGCCATCCTTTGTTTTTTCATCACGGCTAAAACCATCGTAATACAAAACATCGTCTTTACCTTTTTCATTTGTCCTGATTTTATCCAGGCATTCAAATAAACCACCATTGAGGAAAGGAACCTGCTTAAAAATATCGACGACCTCATTCTTTGGAATTTTAAACCAAGTAGATTTTTTATTATCGCGGAAAAGATTTTTTACACCAAAGTCTTTGGCTATACCTTTAAAACTATCTTCAGTAGAAAATGCTCTCGCTTCAATAGGATTGTTGAGACAGGCAAAAAATAAATTTTGCAGAATAGCATTGTAATAGTTTCCGTCATCTTTACTTTCCGGATCAAAGTTTACCAAAATGTTTTTCAGTTCATCCAAATTAAAGATAGAATCCGGCACCAATTTTTTTCTGCGTATAAACCATACAAAAATTAATCTTGTAATCAACCTAATCAGGTGTTCCTCAATTTTACGGTTGTCGTCGTCAAAAGAAGTATCATTTGGATATTTTACAGAAAAACCATCATCTTCTGACAAAGCCCATAAATACCAACCAAAAAGTTCTTCGTAAAACTGCTTTGTAAGAGATTCAACGCTGAAAGCCTTTTGGATTTTGTCGATTGAACTAAAGTCTGCTTCATTGATTCTCTGTCTAAAAGTTTTATTGGTTTGATCTTTAGTGACAAAATATGTAAACCTCTTCCAAGTTGAAAACTTTTCTTCCTTATTGCCGTAATTGGTTCGCACGAAAGAAAATCTAAAGTTCCCTTTTCGGTCGTAAAAAATACCAATAGCACTGTCCATCACCTCCTGCCTCATCACTGCTTTCGCGATTTCATACTGTGATTTTTTGGAAGATCTTTCTGTTAAATCAAATTCAGATTTACAGATGAACATAATGATATCCTCAGCATTTTCCAATTTAGCTTCTCCAATTTTCTCAAGCAAAGAAAAATTTTCGTCCTTCAGCAAATAAGATAAATCATCCAAATCCTCTGAAAATGAATCGAACTTATGAAAGAAAAAATCTGTAGCTGTTTTAACTGAAAAATTGTTAATGAGATTATCCATAAAAAAGAAATAGAGTTTCAGACAAGGTTATTTGAAATATTGATAATTCGTAAAAATAAGAAAAGTGCAGGAAAGATAAAAATAAAGCATATAGATTTTGGGTAGGTAAGGTAACCTGAACTTGGAAAAAGAAAAAGTTTTCAAATTTCCGAAAAAAATAAAATGCGGAATATTTGAAAAAGAATGCAAAACAGTAAAGAAAATATAAGCACTGCTTTGAATTGCAGTGCTTTAACCAGCAAAATTCTGAAAGAAAAAATAATATTTTTTTGTTGCCGTTTTTCCGTTACCCTACCTACCCAAACAAATTAAAGTATAATAGTGCATTTTGAAACCTAATTATTTTAAAACCTGAATGCGGACTGTTGCAGGTTTTCAGGCACTTGTTTTTCAACATCACTTTCACGATTTTCAGAAATTACATCGTCATAAGATTTTTCAAAAACAGCGTATGCATATACTCCTGATTTTTTCAAACGAAGATGGCCGTGTTTTTTCAAGGCTTTACCCAGTTTGTGAATTGTGCTGTCGGTAATGTTCATTTTTGCTTTTTCTGATAATACTACAGCTATTTGAGTAGTAGTTAAAAAGTTATTCGCTGTTTCTCTGTCTGCAACATTGAACCAAGTTAGCAGCAATTCTTCCTCCGGACTTCTTAATTGATACTGTTCGTTATTGGCATTTATTTCTTTGATTTTTTCCTGGTTAAACCAATGGCGGAATTCTGATTTGTAGAGTGATACTGCCTGAGCATACACTTTGTTGATGTCAATATTATGGGTGTATTCAATGTTTTCTACTTCGAAGCAAAGGAAGCGGCGTGAGCCGGTTGTATCGTTTAGAAATTGGGCGGTGTTTACACTGTCGGCAAAACTCGCGCGTCTAGGCATGTTTTCATTATTGTGACCATAGGCTTTTCGCTCATTAACTAAAATGGTAAATCCTCTTCCTCAAATTCAATATCTGCATTTCGATTTTCAACTTTCAATTGATTTTCTAAAGGAATCCAATCGAAATATTTGGAAAGTATAACCCCTATGTTATGCCCATAAAAAATAGGCTTAAAGTCTAAAATAATCCCTTTATAATGGTATGTTTCAGATCGAAAATCAACATCCATATCCAAGCCATATTTGTAATAATTAAATTCAAAATCTGCCCGAATTAACCAATCTTTTATGCTTGACTCGCTTATCAGCGGAAAACTGAGAAACTCTTTAAGAAGATTCTTTGCAGACTCTTCCTGTTTAATCATTTCGTAAAAAGACTCTAATTTATCCAGATAAAGGTTTATTTCCTTCTTAAACTTATAAGCTTGTCCTGTGAAAATCTCAGAAATATCATCAAACTGCCTGTACTTATCAAACCATGTTTGGCAAAATTTGGCGGATAGAATGCCTTGACTTTTTATTTCTGATTCTATTTCTTCTACACCTTTCTGAGCCAGAGCTGCGTCCTGATAATATTTTAAATTTGGTTTGAAATTAACTTTGTCTTCTTCATAAAACGAAAATTCCCTATAAGTTCTGTCGTATTCTTTGCCTTCTGCTTTAAAACTTGAACAAGGACAAATGTCAATAATTTTTCCATCTTCCTCTTCAAATAGCAACTCCATTAGTGCGAGATTATCCTTGTTAACGAAAGCGAATCCTTTCTGACCTTTATTGCAGCCATCACATTCCCCAGGAATCTTTTTCAAATCGCAATTTAGATTTTCGTCTTCTCTAAAATTACTAAAGAGCTTTCGAACTTCTGTGACAAATATATCTTTGGAAACTTCCTGATAAGGCTGATTTTCATCGAGTAAAAGGTCGAGCATTTCTGCATCAAGGTCTTGGAAAGCCTTGATGATGCGTTGGTTTTTAGTCATGATTGCGTAGTTTTTATGCAAGCTTAAGTATTTCCCAAGCTAAAGATTGTTTTTTTCGATTATATCTTCTGATCGATATTGCGGTAACATCTTGTCTGTTCAATAAATTAAGTTTTTGGACAGTAGTTGGAGAAATGAAGGAATCATTTAAAAAAGCAAACCCTTTTTCATTTAATCGAACAGAACCGGCTTCTATTTTGAAATTTTTGTCTTTTAATACGCTGTTTTCACCTTTCTTCAAAGTAAAAAGCTTTGAAGGATGCTCTTTGGAAAATTGTGAAAACCTGACATTCAAGATATCTCCAACATTTATTTTAAGATGAGGATTTAAACGGTCATGCTTGAAAAAGCCTATATCATCGTTACCTTTAATAAAATTTATAATTTTCTTATCAGGATTAATATTATAAACAAAAATATCTTCAGACTGTAAATTTGAAAACAAAATGGCATCAGCATTTTTTGCATAAGATTTATAAAACTCCTCATTACTGGCAGAAGCTTCACAAGAAGAAAACCAGTCTGAATTCACCAAAGCCATAACTTTAGACGGAATTTTCTGAGCGTTTTCATTCTTAATGCTTTGGATTTTTAGGATTTCGCATTTTGCCTCTGGCAACATATTTTTAGATATAAAATACTCGGCCATTTTAAAATAAATATTAGTTTTCATCTGCTCAACTTTGTAGCCTGACAAACAAGCCATGGAGAGACAGGTCAGTTTATCCTCTTCCGTTTCAACAATTTGATGCAAAAGATCCCAAACCCAGAACTCGCGCGATTTTTTCTGTGCAAAGGGAAGGAAATCAGTGAGTAAATGATCTCTTTCTCCAATAGCCAGAAGCATCTGGACTTTGAAATAAACAAGGTAAATAAAAGAGTGATTTTTCTCGTAGACCTCGTCGATTTTTCTGACATTTTCCAGAACCGTTTGCCTTTCCAATTGATAATCAGCAGAAGGAATGAGAAATTTAAAGTAAGCCGTAAACACCTGTTCCGCAACAGACATCATCTGATTTCCGTTTGGCAGTACATTTTTTTTATAGTCTTCTTCGCGAAGATAATCTGTATTCCACCAATCAATGAATGCAATATATTTATCGCGGTTTGTTTTGAGAATTTTATGGGTGGCTTTTAAAAGAAAACTGTAAACTTCTGAAGGTTTTGAATAATGAAAGAATTTTGCAAAATACACAATCTTATAAACCTGATCATAAGGAATTTCCTTATACTTAATCACCTTGAAAAACAGCGAACCGATTTTCCACGCAATATTGTCGAAAAGCATGGTATCGGTCTCTGGCATATTCAGGTCCTTCACTTTATTTAATATTTCAATAAATGAACTAAGATTCTCTTCTTCCCCATACTTTTTCAGCAGATCGTTATATACCCAGCTAATGTTTCTTTTAGCATAGATATTATCCGCATTAGCTTCCAAGTCCTGCAAAGCCAATTGTAGAGATTCTTCTAAATGTCCGGATTTCCTTAAGTCTTTAATTTGCTGGGATTGAAGCATATTCTGAAATTTTCGTAATTAATTCTCTTAACATAAAGTCCTTCTCTAAATCTGTAGACTTCACTAAAGCCTTAGTAATTTCGTTTTTATCATTGAAGTAAAACTGAATTTGAGAGCATTCAGCATTTGTTTCAAAAAAGTAATTGACAAAGTAATTTTTTTTTCTTTCCACAACATTTGTAATTCTTGTTCCCACATCATTACTTGCTCCCTGAACGATTTTGTAAAGATCCAGAAGACAATCTTCCGTAGGAATATATGAGGGAGGAAAAACAACCTTATTTGGTTTAGAAAGAACTTTTCTTACAGATTCATGCTGTTCTTCAGTTCCGGATGTAAATTTGAAATCGCGAAAATGGCCAGCATCATTATGAAAAGCTTCTGCATTAACACGAATTCCATCCAATAAAAATGAATACTTTTCTAAATAAGGAAAGCTTCTTACTTCATCAATTGAAAGTAATGTTCCTTCACACTTTTCTAAAATATTCCAATAAAGGAAACTTTTGCATTTATGGTCTGTCGTTTTATGGAACGGGGAAACCATAACTTTTGAAAAATCGAATGAATCTGCTGGAATTTTAGTAAGAGGCATAATGCTACTAAAATTCAGTTTATAAAACTTGCCAAAATTTGGAAAATTAACAGCATAAAGTTTTTCCGATGCTCGTGTAGTTACAGTGTAACACCACCTTAATGGCATATTAGATAAACTTACCTGACCATAATAATCCACAATAACTGACTTCCATTCTCCCCCCTGGGATTTATGACCCGTGATAGAATAGCCATATTTCACTCTCAATGCATTAAAAAACGGATCTGCTTTCAGATAACTCTTAAATTGTTCTGATTTAATATTTGAATTTGGAAAATCTTTTTGAAACCGCATAATCGTATTAATATACAGCGCTTTCATTTCATCTACAGATAAATCCCTCTCCGTAGACTCTAATAATGTTTCGTTAATATATGCATCAAACGGTTCTGGATTGTCGGGCAAAAGCAAACACACTTTTCTAAAAGAAAATGTAAATATTTTTTTAATTTTCTTACCATTTTCATCCACATAAACTGGCGCCGAATTCTTTTCAGTCTCAAAAACACTAACAACTTTGGCAAAATCTCCATTGAAAATCTCACGGCCATATGTGTGATAGTTATTGTTGATTATCTGAACCATATCTCCTTTACATATATGTTCTTTTCCTGGGAAGTAAATTTCCCTTATTTCATTATTGTAATGCAGATTCTGCGCATTCGAGAAATTAATAATCACCCCCTCATTAAATTCAGGGACAGGAAACAGCTCACAATACTTCTCCACAATATTCCCCTCGCTGAAATTGAAACAAGATTCTTCGTCAAATTCAAATTCAAGAACCCGATTTCTTTGGTTTTCAATACATTTTCTAATTCTTGTAGCATTTTCCAAAATCTGATTTTTTTCCTGTCTCATCACTTCAGTTAAAAAGACCTCTAAAACTGAAATCTCTTTATTTTCATAAAAGCTTTTCTCCAAAGCCCATGATTTGTTGTCTCCAATAGGCGAAAGCTGTGCCGGATCTCCTATTACAATCAGCTTGTTTCGGTTTGATTTAATTTGCAGTTGAGCATAGGTCATTAAGTCATCGAGGAGTACATCTGTTCCGAAACGAAAGAGTTCATGTTCTGATTTCCTTGATGAAATCATGGATGCTTCATCTACGATAACCACCGTATTTTCTTCAAGTTTTACAACTGGAAACTGATATTGAAAAGAATGTTCAGCAATATCTTTTTCTTCAGAATTTATTGTCAGAAGATTATTGAAATCATAAATGGTAGAGTGTATTGTCTTTCCATAGCCTGTTTTATCTCTCAGAATTTTTGACGCTCTTCCAGTAGGCGCACAAACTACAAATTTCCTTTTATCTTTTTCTAAAGCCTTAATAATCCCTTTCACTAAAGTAGTTTTCCCTGTTCCTGCAAAACCTTTCAAAAGGAAAACACGATCGCTACCTTCCATAAAATTTTCAATTTTATTGATAACGGATTCCTGCTGGGAATTAAGATTTAGAGAAAAATGAGAGAGAATATCCATAGTTGTTACATGCTTTTTAATTAAAAAGGCAAGACGTCATCTTCATCCTCAAAAAAACCACTTGAGCAGGAGTCTTTTTCAGAATCGTTAACCGCATTTTTCTGATTATTCTCTAAAGATTTCTTCTCTGAAGACATCTGAATTTTCCAAGCTTTGACATCTGTATACCACCTGCCATTATATTCGCGACTTTCAATATCAAAGTCAATGAGAAGGTTTTCGCCCAACATCATCGGCTGAGAAGGAATCTTATCTCCTCTAAATGAAATACACATCTTTTTTGGATATTTATCGTTGGTTTCTACAATGATATCCTGTTTTTTCCATTCACCGTTTTTACCGGTTCCGGATTGTAAAGGGAGAATTTGGATGAGTTTTGCTGATAGTTGCATTTTG
>JAANMU010001296.1_pt1 | contig 23544 bp, 25 predicted proteins | sample 7279701 | NCBI WGS metagenome assembly JAANMU01 (sample SAMN14094539, study PRJNA606508) | bioreactor metagenome | isolation source: A lab-scale SPAN reactor treating ammonium-rich wastewater day 57 | place: Ireland: Galway | collected 2017-03-13 | reverse complement strand
ACCCACGGCCTGGAAGGCGGCGCAGAAATCCTGACATTCCCCGCAGCTTACCCCAGCGCCCTCACCCGTGCCCAGACGGGGTTAGTAACACGGATACGAAAGAAATGTGCTCCAGCGGCGTCTGCGGTGTGAGCGGTCACATGATCGGTGGTCGCCTCGCCCCGGACGTGTGTCTGCCAACTTGCCAGATCGGGCGAAGTTTCAATTCGATAACGCAATCCCAACACACCTTGGAGCGTTATCAGCCATTCGCTGTCGGTCTGCCGCTCAGGCGGGGACAGGGTTAGCTGCGGGGCTTCCACCCATCGGGCCAGGCTCACGGCCGATTTGTTGCCTGCTCCCGGAAAGATTCCGCCGACCCACAGAGCGCCGTTTTGCAAGGTCATCGTGCGCACTTGCGGGGCGGTAGGAGCGATTTCCCAACCGCGCAATCCCGTTCCCAACGAGGTCCACTTGGCCCCATCAAATTTTGCCAGCCCACGCAGCATTGTGCCGCCGGCATTGGTGAAAAAGCCGCCGACATAAAGCCTGCCGTCCTGCATCGCCATCGTCATCACGGCAGTCGCGGATGCCAGCACGCCATTGCTCGAACCCTGCCCCAAGGGATGCCATTGCACTCCGTCCCAGCACGCAATGTTATTGGCCGGCACTCCACCCGCCGTCGTGAATCTGCCGCCGGCATAAACATTCGTTCCGGCAACGACAATCGCCTGGACGGTGACGCCGGTCGGGCCTTCCACTCCGCCGTCGAGCGGCAACCACTGATCATTTTTCCAGACCGCGATGCGATTGGCTGACATGCCGCCCGCATTGGTGAAGGTGCCACCGGCGTAAAGCGCGCCATCCGCCCACGTCAACGCGTTGACCGCGCCGATCATGCCGCTGCCCAAGGCACTCCAATTCGCGCCATCCCACCGCGCGACGCGGGCCGCTGACGTCGTCCCGGCGTTGGTAAAATCTCCGCCGATGAAAAGGTTCGTTCCATCGGAAACCATCGCGCGCACTTCGCCGTCAGTTCCGCCGCCTACCGGATTCCATTGCGTGCCATCCCAGCGGGCCAGGTTGCGAGCGGTCATCCCGCCGGCATTGGTGAAATTGCCGCCCGCATAAAGCTGGCCGTCATGGATTGTCAGATTCCAAAGCACCGGCGAGCCGTCACTCTTGAAATCGCTCCCCAGTTTCATCCACGCGTTGGATTTCAGTTGCCAAACCGCGCGACCAGCCGGGCCGTAAGGTTCGGAATAAACCCCGCCGACAAAAAGCGATTCCGCATCCGCCGCGAGGCTGAACACGCTCAAGAATCCGTCCGTGATGGCCAGGCTGCTGCTGACCACCAACGGCAACCACTCTGTTCCCGTCCAACGTGCTGCATGTCCGGCGCGCTGCCCTTGGACTTTGAAGAAGTAACCGACCGCAAACAACTGGCCATCGTCAGCAAGACAGGCATGAGCGGGGCTTTCATTTCCGGACCAGGTGTTCAAACCGATTGGATGCCATTGTGCGCCATCCCAACGCGCCACGCAGTCCACCGGTGTGTTCCCAATCTGTTTGAAGCTGCCGATGGCCAGCAGGCCGTTGGTGGTGGAAATCAGGTTGCGAGGAGGTTCGTCAAACCCGCCGCCAACCGGCCACCAGTTTGTGCCGTCCCATCGGGCGAGATTTGTCGCGCTCGTGCCGCCGATGCTGTTGAAGTAACCGCTCCCGTAAAGTTGCCCATCATGCATGGCGAGCCACCAAAAGGACTGATTCGTTAGTCCGGGCAACGGCTGCCACGTCGCGCCGTCCCAGCGGGCGTTGTAAGCAATGGAATTACCGCCGAGACTGCTGAAACTGCCGGAGATGAAAATCTCGTTCCCACCTGCGGTCACGCAACCCGCGACCCCGGAGGAAGGAATCCGGCTGTCAAACGTTTCCCACGTCGCACCGTGCCACCGCGCCACGGCGTAACGATTCGTGTCGTCGTTGAAGCGTAAACTTCCCGCCACGAGCAGCGCGCCCTCGTGAACGAGCAACTGCCGCACGTCCGCCATCGCCACTCCGGGAACAGCGCTCCAATTCGTGCCGTCCCAGCGGGCCAGCCCGGGGAGGACAACATCACCGGAGCGGACGAACAGGCCACCGGCGTACAGCTCGTTGGCAAAGACCGCCAAAGTGGCGACCGCCGGCGAGACGGCATTGGTTACTGATAATCCCGCCCCGAGCGGCCACCAATTCGTGCCGTCCCAGCGGGCGACTCCGGGCGAAAAGTTGTGTCCTGCCGCGATAAAAGCGCCTCCGGCGTGCAACTCGCCGCGGAACCAAGCCGACGCCACCGCCCCGGCCTCCAGTGCTGGACGGCCAAACCGAAAATCCCAACGGCTATCAGCGTCACTGACGGCCCAAGCCCCACCCGCCGCGCAGCCTAGGAAGAACATTGCCAACCGCGCTTTCATGATGCTGGCCAGATTACCCCGCACAAAGTTCACGGCCAAGTCGCTTTTCACAGGGTTCCCGGGCATAACTGACCGCGCAAGGCATCCCTTTTGGTGCTGCAAAGTCAGCCGCGTGTGGAGCAACTTGCTCTCAGCTTCGATGATAAACCGATGATCAAAGCAATTGATTGATTGCGATCCATTCTGCGACATTCCCGTTGAGATAGGCAGGGACATCTCACGGGGCAAGCCAACCCGCGTCCCGCACGGTGTCTTGCCGGAGTTTTGCCGGCTTGCAGCCCCATTAAATCCGCCGTATTGTCCGGCGCATGAACGTCGCGTTGGAAATACCAGAAACAGTTTTAGATTCCCTGCGTTCGGGGTGGAAGGATGTCCCGCGCCGGGCGCTGGAGGCGGTTGCTGCCGAAGCCTACCGGTCGGGCGCGCTGACCGCGCATCAAGTGGGGCAGTTGCTGGGCCACAAGTCGCGTTGGGAAACGGAGGAATTTCTCAAGCGCGTTGGGGCTTGGCTCGCCTATACCGAAGCCGACCTTGAACGCGATCTTGCGACGTTCCGCGCCACCCGGGGCTGATGAACGTCGTCAGCAATACTTCGCCGCTTTGTTATCTTGTTCTCATCGGTCACGCGCCGGTATTGACCAAACTTTACGGTGACGTCACCACTACCGAGACCGTTCTCGCGGAACTCCGTCATGCGGACGCACCGCCAGCGGTCCGTGCCTGGGCTGCGGCTCCGTCAGCATGGTTGAAGATTTACCCTGATCCTGTTCCGCGCGACAACGTCCTGGCGGATCTCGATCCCGGCGAGCGCACCGCCATTCTGTTGGCCGAACAATTCAAAGCTGACGTGGTGTTGCTGGATGAATCCGCTGCCCGCGCTCTTGCCAGTCAACGCGGCTTAAAGGTCGCCGGAACTCTGGGGGTGCTCCGGGACGCCGCTCAAACTGGTTTGCTTAAACTTCCTGATGCGCTCGACCTGCTTCGCAAAACCAACTTCCGCGCTTCGCCGGAACTCTGGAAGTCGCTTTACAGCCACCGTGATCTGGAGTGAACGCGGTAGCGTCGCGATCCCATGTGCCGATCTGCGGCGATCGTCCGTCGATCAAGGAGTTGATTGATTACAATCAATTCTGCGGCATCCAACCCGCGCCCGCCGAAGCGACAGCGTCGCACGCCCACCCCGACGAAGTCTCCGTGCAGGACATGAAGAAAGCGCTGGATAATCCGAGCCTCGGCATCAAGGTCATTGACGTGCGCGAAGCCGACGAATACGAGATCGCGAAAGTGGACGGCGTGCCGCTGCTGCCGTTGAGCCAGATCAACGAACGCTTCACCGAACTCGATCCGAACCAGACGTACTACCTGCACTGCAAAGTCGGCGTGCGTTCGTTGAAGGCGCTGAACTTCCTGCGGCAACAAGGCTTCAAATACCTCAAGAGCGTCAAAGGCGGCATCACCGCGTGGAGCGAGGGGATTGATTCCAAAGTGCCGAGGTATTGAGCTTGGGGAATTTGGGGTTGATTTTGCGGCTCAAGAGCGGATGATTTGACCATGACAATGGCAGCCCTGCCCCGACCCAAGGCCAAGCGACTCTGGACGTACGACGAGATGATCGCCGAACTGCCGGAAACAAACTTGCCCACGGAGTTGTGGAATGGAGAAATCATTATGTCGCCTGCACCGCACCCCGATCATCAACGCATTGTTGCGCGGTTTTACAAAAAACTGGATCGTTTTGTCGAAGCGCGCGGGCTGGGGGAAGTTCTGTTTAGTCCGATTGATGTTGTGCTCACCCGGCATCGCGTCGTGCAGCCTGATGTTTTGTATGTTTCGAAACTCCGCCGGGACATCATTCAGAAGCAGATCAATGGCGTGCCGGACCTCGCGATGGAGGTGATCTCGGAAGGAAGCTGGCAACGCGACCGCATCCAGAAAAAAGCGCTCTACGAACAGTTCGGCCTGCCGGAGTATTGGATCGTGGACCCGGACAGCCGCTCCATTGAGGTGTTTGCGCTCGTGAACGGTGGCTACCAACTTCATGGCAAAGCATCAGGTGCGGAAATCGTCGGATCGAAATTGCTCGCGGGGTTTGAGATTTCGTTCAGCGAGTTGATCCCATGAGTCCGGCGTGCGTTCGTTGAAGGCGCTGAACTTTCTGCGGCAACAAGGATTCAAATACCTCAAGAGCGTCAAAGGCCGCGAAAAGCGGCGGAGCCGCGCCTCGCGGCTTTACGCTGCATCACCGCGTGGAGCGAGGAGATTGATTCCAAAGTGCCGCGGTATTGAATTCCACTGAGGCGTTGCCTCCAACCGTGGGGAAACCCAACTTGCCAAGCAATGGCAATAGATGTAAGCTCATCGGCATGAAGATGAACACGGTGAACATTTCGTTGCCGGCGGCAATGGGCGAATTCGTCCGCGAGAGCGTCGAGCGGGACTACGGCAACGTCAGCGAGTTTTTCCGCGACCTGCTGCGCGAGCGCATGCGGCGCGAAGTCGAGGCTGACCTCGAGTTCCTGAACAAGGCCACGGAAGGTGCGCCGGCGGGACCGACGGATTCGGATGTGGAGGAGATTCTGGCCGTGCAACGCCGCGTGCGAAAGAAACTCCATGCGCGCGGTGTTTGATGCCAACGTCGCGGCGGCGGCGGTGGTTTTTCGCGGTGAGGCCTGGGCTTGCCTCGTGAAACTGGCACGGCGACAGGTCTTCACCTTTGGGACGCCCTTCACCCTGGAGGAAACGCGATTGACGGCCACGGAGTTGATTTCTCATCGCAAAGCCCGGCACGACGCAGCGGGTGCATTGGTCTGGTATCTCGACAAGGTCAAACAGGTCCAACCCGCTCCTCTCGGCAAACAGCGCAGCCGCGATGCGAAGGACGACCCCTATCTGGCCGCCGCGCTCGCCGCGCACGCCCGTGTCATCGTAACGTACGACAAAGACCTGCTGGATTTGGAGAAGCCGTTCGGGATCGAGATCGTCCGCCCCGGTGAATTCCTGAAAATGTTGAAGGGGTGAGTTGCGCGGCCAGGATCGCCATTGAGCCAGATCAACGAGCGTTTCACGGAACTCGATCCGAACCAAAGCTACTATATCCACTGCAAAGCCGGCGTGCGTTCGCTGAAGGCGCTGAACTTCCTGCGGCAACAGGGATTCAAATATCTCAAAAGCGTCAAAGGCGGCATAGATGGATGAAAGCGACCACAGCGTGCCGAAATATTGAAACTGTCACGCTTCGCCACCGATCCTAACCAGTTTCTGTCGAAGGACGGCGGATGGAATGCAACCCTTGCTGGGTTAGCCCAACCAGAGTCCGAAGATGCAAATTAGTCTCTCGCTATGAGGTAACGAGCGTTGTTCCTTCGATTGGGAATCGCCTCTTCCCGCCGACACGTCCTCCCGCCGCCACGGGGAAATTGCCCATGGATCTCCTTTGGGGCAGGCCCTATGGTCGGCGCAGACGATAGTACACCGCCGGTGCCGTCGGACTGATCGGAAGGCTCAGATTGGTCACCGATTGGGAACCGGGAATATCGAACCAGGCGCTGGGATTCGCCAAGTTCACCGAGTTGGACTGGACGCGCCAACCCAGGTGTGATTCCGGCCACGTGAGACTGAGCGTCGCTCCGTTCACGTCAATTGTCAGGCTGGTCGGCGTGTCGGCCACGAACGGAGCGAACTCCACATTGTCGAGCACGAGCGTACTTTGGCCCGTGGTGACGGGGCGAAAGGCGATCACCACCTTGGTGGTGGCTGGGTTCGTTACCACATACGTCATCGAGTGACGATGGAAGGTCTCATCCGCAATCAATGCCGGAGCAAAGCTGCCCTGGGTGCCGGTGAATGAACCGGCCGCATTGAACTCGGCCACCGACACGTTCAGTGTCAGCGAACCGCCGCTGACCTGAAGCAAAGCCGCATCAAACGAGAGTGTGTATTTCCTTCCCGTCACCACCGGACTGCGGGCGTTGTCATTGTCCAAGCCATAATCGTGCGCGGCGGGCGAGCCAGTGTTCGTCACCGCCAGGCGCAGCGCCCGGCTGCCTGGTTGTCCGCCCGTGTAGCCGCCCGCGTCCACGATCGTGGCGGTCAGGTTGGTGATCGGTGGCGATCCCACGCTGAAAAGCCGCCAGCCGAGGAACGTGGTCGTATCCACGAAGACTCCGTTGCCTCCGGCGCTGGTGGCGGGTGGGCTGGACTCGAAGTCGCCGTTCACCAGCAGCGGAGCGACCACCATGCGGACGTTATCCAGGCTGATCGTCGTTGCGCCCACCACCCCCCGCAACGGGCCGAAGAACATCCCGATGCCGGCCGTCGCCGGGTTCACCGGTTGATAGATGAAGGTGTGCTTTTCGTAGGCGGTGGTGGATACCGAGCGCAGGGTCGAGAGGCCATTACCCAGGTAGCCGCCCGCGCTGTCGAATTCCTGCACTTGGAACAACAGATTGCCGGTGGTGAGGCCGGCGATCCAGGCGGCATCGAAGGAAACGAGATAGCGTGTTCCCAATTGCACCGTGGTGTGCATCGCGGGCACCCATTGGTCGAGGGCATGGCCCGCCGTGCCACTCGTATTCGTCACCCCGAGCCGCATGGCCCGGGTGCCGATGGAGGCGTGGGCGATGAGGGTCGCGCTGAAAGCGACGCTGTTCGTGTCCACGTTGAACACGCGCCAGCCCGTGAAGGTCGTTCCATCCGCCACCACCGGCGGCAAGCTCACACTGGTGCCCAACGGCTGACTTTCGAAGCCATGGTTCTGCGTGAGCAGATTCGGATTCCCGGGAGGGGTTCCACCTACCCAACCTGGCCAGATTGACGTGCTGGGTGCCTGGTTGGCCACCACCAGCGTCTCGTCCGTCTGACCGTCCCCGTCGCGATCCACGTCAATGGTCACGTGCCCTTCGCCGAGCGTGGCCCAGTTGGGCCGGATCCAATGCGTGGCGCCGGCTTCCAAAAGTAGGTTGGGGTGATGAAACACGCGACTTACGTTGCCGGTCGAACTGTTAAGTTCGAGATGGTACGAGGATGCCTCAGCGGTGCCGGTCAGGCGAAATCCCCCCGCGTCGGCTGTGAGGCCGAGGCTGGCGGGATTCGTCGCCACAAGGCCGGAGGCGCGTAGGCTGCGGAACTCCCGGCCGTTGGCGAGCGTCAGCGCCGTGAGTTCGAATGTTCCCGGACCACCGCTGACGACCGACAAGCCATCTTCGAGCAGGTCCACCACCGCGCGCGTTGGGGAGGCGGCGCCCGTTTGCAGTATCGAGGCCGTGACCGCGCCGCCCGAGACGCGCACGCCCGCAATACCATCGGCGCGGGGAATGGCCTCCGCCCGGTAGGAGACACCGGAAGGAACGACATAGGCGTCCGGATCGGATGCCCTGCCGGTAATGGGAAAACTGATGAAGCCGCCGGGGAGGGTCTCGGTCAACACGCCTCCCTCATAGCGCAGTTCGCCCACTCCGGATGTTACCGCCCCGCCGCGCCCGATGATACTCACTGAAAACGTGTCCGGCTCCGCGTCCCCAGCCGCCTTCACCATCGCTGGCAAGGGGTTCCCGTTCCCGTCCAAAACGTGAGCCCATTGAGTGGAAGCTGGCTCGAAAGCGCGAATAACCTCCATAGATAGATAGATGCCGGTATTGGTATCACCGCGCCATAAACTGTCGTCGTGCGACCACCAGTTCTCTCCGGTGTGAATCCAAATAAATCTGGGGTTGTCTTTTCCGGCACGGTTTGGTCCGTAGTTCGGATCAACGATAGCGACCGCATACAATCCTTCCTCTGTGTCACCATCGTCTTCCCGCGTCATGTAGATCGGAACCACGGCGTGGCCTGCATAACGATAGTTCCCATTCTCGTCCTGCACGTCCACGTACCCCTTGATCAAAAGGAAGCGGTCCCGATCACGGTCGTCCCGCTCGAACATGGCTTTCAGCCGGGAGACGACTTCACGCGGCGTCACAGACTCATTGATTCCCCATTCGGCCTGCTGTAGTCGCCCAATCTGATAGAGATGAAGAGCATGCACCGCGTTGAGCACCTCGTCCCGGGCACCAAGCGGACCGAGATCAAGCGAAGCGAGATTTGCACTTCCCCCGCTCGGCAGCCACTTCTGATCAAATCGCTTGGGATCCTGGAATGCTGCCATCATCGCCATAGACAGACCGTAGCAGACTCCACCGTAGGTCCCATCCTTAATAATATACCAATTCCACCACAAGGCAGCCTCCGGATTAGGTTGATTCCAGACCACTCCACCAATGGTCCATGGCAGCGGGGAAGTGTAGGTGCCGGGCATACCGAAGGCCCGAACCATAGCCGACCACGGCGGATACTCCGGTTCAATTCTGTCTCCGAACCAAGCAGGGTGATAATGGACATCCGATCCTATGAAAGGATCAAAACCACCGGCGTAGTCAAATTCATGCCGGTCCCAGTACAAAGCATCCCACATCCTTTCCTCATCCTGTGGAAGAAAGCTGAAGGCATTTGTACGATTAAAATAACGGTACTCCGGCTCCTGAAAACTCCCTGCCACGCGGTACAGCCACCAGGGTTTGCGGACGCGGAAACGGGCACTAATTGTTTCCGTTGTCGCATCGGCAGAATCCACGGCAATCACAAAGGTCGAAGGGGAGAGGAGTTCTGCAGGCACGTCCCAAACATTGGTGCCTGCTGCGGCAGGAACATTTTCCGCAATGAGGGTTCGCGGCCCACCGGAGGAGAGTGAGTTGGTAACCAGATAAAGGTTCACGCTGGTTATATTCGTCGGGGCCTCGAAGCGGATCGTGTAGGGCTCATCGGGAGGTACAATTTCATCTCTGGCCGGAGCGGTGATGAAGAAGTCTGACAGGAATGGGTTAAGGATGAACAGTTTGCCGGGCTGCCCATTCAGGGTGCCGGTTGCCAGAATGGAGCCATGATTGTTGATGTCGAAGATGCGAGTGATCGTGGCCGTATTCGTCCCGACGATGTGGTCGGCGGGATTGATCATCTGGCCCTGGTACCAGATGGAAGTGGGAGTGGGATTTTGCGAACCACCGATGTAGATTTCGCCGCGATCGGTTAGCCGGGCGTCATAGAGGCCGAATGGTGGGCGCGACGCCGTTGTTTCTGGCAGATCCGTGAATCCGGCGGGCAGACCATAGTCCGGCGTGGGCAGGTAGATGTAGTTCAGTGCGCTGGATCCGTTCTCGAACCACCGGTACCCGAAAATCTGGCTCTTGTTGTTTACAAGCAAGGCGGCGCTGAGGAGGCTGTTGGTGGGAAGAATCTGCGACGCGCCGCTCTTGGTATTCCAAATCGCTGCGTGCCAACGACTGCCGTCGTCGAAATAGGCATCAGTCTGGCCCACGGCAATGCCGGCGTCATTGATGTCCCAGAAGTGATATTTCTGCCCACTCAATCCATTCGGTCCGGGGCCCGGAGTTACACTTCCATCAACCTCACTGATCGCGGGGAAAACTGCCTGTCCATAATCATAATAATGCATGAGGACGCGCCCGAGTTGATCCAGGCCTGCAACCTCAAAGGCCAGAAAATTGAACACTGCCCCATCCTTATAAAGCCACGCTTCGTTACCCGGCCCGTGGGTTACGAAATGTCCATTCTTATTGAAATCCACTACAACCGCTCCCTCGGCGATAGCACCCCTGGGATGCACGCCCGCTTCGAGACCGTAGTCCGCCGTCGGCAGATACATGTAAGCGGTGTTGCTTATCACGGTCAGCACCTGTCCCTTGTCGTTGAGGAGAGGCTTCGCCACGGGCGGAAGCGGCACCGCGACCACCGAGTAGGTGAGCTCCGTAGCGCCTACCCGCAGGCACGGAGCGCAGCTACTCAGTAAAGCGATTGCGAGCCAGGCGACGCCGGGGCCAGTCTTCGCGTGACGACGATTGGATTGGAGGAGACACATAATGGGGGCTGTGAACTGAAATAAGTGGGAGAAATGGTGAATCAAGAAAGTCGGTCAGTGGGAAAGAGTTGCTCTCGCGCCGGGTTCATTGCCGACAATTTTCTGCTGACGCGAGCGGGTGTCAAGCACGTCATTCGACAGCACGTCATTCGACATTTGAGACTTTTTTGGACTTTTTTGCTGGTTGGACGAATAGCACGAGTGGGCGCACTGCCGGACGGGGCGGTTTCTTCGGGTTGCGCGCGCGGTAGAGCTGCATTGTGGACAACCCCCGCTGATCGGGCGTTGTATGCGCCTCGCCGAGTCTGAAAACCATCCTGCCCGATCTGCGGCGACCATCCCACGATCAAGGAAATGATGGATTGCGATCCATTCTGCGGCATCCCCCTGAGATCATCTGGGCATCTCACAGGGCAAGCCAACCCGTGCCCGTGCAAGTCTTGTGTACACGACCTCCCACCCTGGCCCTCTCCCCATTGAAATGTTTTCTCCCCACAACCCTCACCCGGCTTTGCCACCCTCTCCCGTTCCCACGGGCGAGGGACAAGCGGAGAGGGAATCGCCTTTGGCCGCTGACTGCTTGCTCAACGCCGCTCCTGCCATCGCCGCTACACAACATTTCAGAAAAACAGCGAGCGATTCTCCTTCTCCCGGGGGAGACTTGAGCCGTTTGGGAAACGGCGCAAGGAATTTGCCGGAAGCGAAGGCCAGTAGGGCCGAACGAGCGGGCGCGAATGAGTCCACGCCGGGATGAGGGCGAGCGGCAACATTGTCCATCTCCTTGCGGAACGGCGGGCTTGAGCGCGCTTCATTCAGTTGCTACAAACGACGCATGGGGTTGACCATTCACTGGACGCTTTCCACGCAGCGGGAGCTTTCTGACGCTGTGGTGAAGGAGCTGGCCGCGCGCACGAAGGCGTTCGCCCAGAAGATCGGTTGCAAGAAGGTAATCGGCCCCAAGCGCGGCGGGCCGGATGAAATCAAACTTCGCAAGCTTCCCAATGGCGATACCACGGGGGATTTCATTCCGGCGGAATCGGGCTGGAGCGTGATGGTGTTGCCCGGCGCTGGTTCTGAACCGGCGGAGTTGGGATTGTGTCGGTATCCGGGCCGCCCGCACTGGAAGCTGACTGGCGCATGCAAAACCCAATACGCGGCCCAGCACGGCTGGGAACATTTTCTGATGTGCCATCGGCGCGTCATCAGTCTGTTGGATTTATGGCGCGACTTTGGAGTGGAGGTGAAGGTAACTGATGAAGGCGAGTTCTGGGAGACGCGTTCGGTGGAACGCCTGCGCGAGCGGCTCGGCACTTACGACCGGCTCGTGGCGGCGATGGCAGGCGCGCTCAAGGATTCGCTCGGCAAAGGTCCGCAAGGGGTGCAGGCGGAGATTTTCAACGACGCGCGCTTCGAGCGATTGGAGGCGGAAGGTCGCGCCGAGTTCGCCGCGAAGATTGAGGAAGCGCGCAGAATCATTCAGGGCGAGGCACTCGGTGGTGAACGGAGTCACCCGGGAGTTGATTGATTACGATCCATTCTGCGGCATTCCTGGTGAGATAGGCAGGGACAGCTGACGGGGCAGGCCAGCCCGCGCCCGCCGCTTTCAGTCCGGCATCAGCACGGGAATGACCTTGTTACCATGCCGCCGATAGATGCGGAAGTCCGTGTCGAGGGTGAAAATCACACCGCCGGGGTGCAATTCCGCGAGTCGGACGAGACAAGCATCCGCCAGCGACATGGGACGATCCCGATAGCGGCGCATCAAAGTTCGCAAGTCAGGCAGTTGATCTTCAATCTCCAACCCGATGCGCAGGACGCCGCGTTCCAACAGGACAAAAAGCGCATCCGCTTCCCGGCCTTCGCGCTTGAGCAGAAAAGCGGCTTCGGTCAGCACCGGTTCACAGGTGATGAAGGGTGGATGCAGGCGCCGCCATTGCTCGCAAACCCAATCGTGGTGCTTTAACCCGGCCGCGAGGAATGTGACCAGCGGGCCAGTATCGAGAATCGTAACTGGTTTCACCGGCCAAAGCCTTCCATGTGCTTCGGATTGGTGGCCAGATCGCGCGGCAAGCCTTTTACCGAGCCCGCCAAATCCCGCGCGAGATCGTAACAGGTGGCTTCACCGCCGGGGGCGCGAGGGGACAGCGTCTTCTCCAGAGCTTCACGCACCAGGGATGACTTGGTGGTGCGGCGCATGCGGGATTCTTTCTCCAGCAGTTCCAGCAAACGTTCCGGCAGTTTGAGTGAAATCGTACTCATGCGCTACACGGTAATACGCTCCGCGCTAGCGTGCAATACCCCGTTTATGCCCCCGCGCCGCGCCGCGCGGGTATTGCGCCTGCCGAATCGGTCGGCAATCCCGACGAAGTCACCGTGCAGGACATGAAGAAGGCGTTGGATAATCCGAGCCTCGGCATCAAGGTCATTGACGTGCGCGAATCGGACGAATACGAGATCGCAAAAGTGGACGGCGTGCCGTTGCTGCCGTTGAGCCAGATCAACGAGCGCTTTACGGAACTCGATCCGAACACGCAATACTATCTGCACTGCAAAGCCGGCGTGCGTTCGTTGAAGGCGTTGAACTTTCTGCGGCAGCAGGGTTTCAAATATCTCAAGAGCGTCAAAGGTGGGATCACCGCCTGGAGCGAGGAGATTGATTCCAACGTGCCGCGGTATTGAAGACGAGAACTAAAAGGTCAGTTTTAGTTCGCGGATCATCTGGAGAAAGTTGATGCAGCGGATGTTCCTGGCTTGGCAGACATCGGGAATGCGCGGCTTGTCCATCTTGCCGGTGAAAGGTTCGCCTGTAACTACAACTGCGCTTCGATGGATGGCTGTTGCGATTACAAACGGGTCCGCTTTCGATCTTCCTCTCAACGTGTCAACAAGCCGGGGAAATTCAGCGAGCAGTTCTGCGGCGTGCAATTGAACCGGCTCGTCCAGTGGCACAAGCATGTGTTTGCGCGACTTCATCCAAGTGTGAAGTTCGTCTGCCTTGCGCTCGATCTCGATGTAAACCTCCTCGGTGGAGATGATCTCTCCAGCGGTAATGAGATCGTCCAACTTTGTCCAAAGTGACGGGAATATATCAGGCGGGTAATGCCTTTGCCAACCATCGAGCCAGCCGCTTGTATCCACGCTGTAGAGCATAGTTTACCCGAAGGCTCCGCCTGGTTCGGGCATCAATTGCCCCGCGATTTTTGTGAGGTGCTTCAACTGGACTCCGAGAAAATCCACAACGTCGGAACTGCTCACGGCATTGCGCTGGTAACTTTCCAAAACCAGAGAAGCGAACGGGCGACCCACGGAAGAAACCACGCGAACTTCAATTGGTGGGCCTCCTGCAGCTTGTGGCGGTGAGTACCAAGGCTTTTGTTGCCAGCCCTTACGCTTCACCCGATAAACGGACGCCGGAATCTTCTGGAGCGACAACAACCGGCGCAGAATCGCTTCTGGACTCACCTTTATGCGGTTGGCAAAACGACGCAGATGGTCATCGTCACCAACTAGCACCCCGGGGAAATTGTGTGACTCAGCCAGGAATTCTTTTGCCGGCAGCAATGCAGCGGCTGCAAACCGATTGCTGGCTCGTTCGAGAAGTTGCTCCTCTGGCATTCGTTTCCCGTCCATGGTGCTGGTTTGGTGTCCGCCATTTGCCAGCAGAATGTGCGCAAACTCGTGCAACAAGGTGAAGATCCGCCCGTGGGGCGCATCAGCATTGTTGAGAAGGATTACGGGCAACGGGCCGTGCGGAATGCTAGTGCCACGCATCTCATTCAACTCAACATCACCGGTTTGAAATACCAATATACCGTGTCGCTCTACTGCTGCTCTCCAAGCGTTCAGCGCGGCATATGGCCCAGACCAACTCAACTGGTCTTTCCAAGAAATCCTGAGCAGATCGCGAATTCTCTGCCCTACCGTTTCATCCTGTTCATGTGGATGAGCAACCGTTGTGCAGATTTGAACAGTGTCTCCCAACTGCTCATACATTTCTCTCGCAGCCTCGCGGCGAAAGAGCGCCATGCGCAATGCCAGCCGAAGTTCAGGAGTTTCGTTCTGGGGCGCTAGTCCTGCCAAACGACGAAATTCGCTCTGTGGATCAAATCCTATCGGCGGTTCTGGCAGGAAGAAAACAGCCAACGGTCGTTTATAAGCCTCGCCCAATTTTCGCAACTGAGGGATGGATGGGTGATCGAGTCCGGCTTCCCAAGAACGAAGCGTCTCGACTTCATTGCCAGCCTTCTCGGCAGCTTGCTCCAACGAAAAGCCCGCCCGTTCTCTTGCCCAGATAAGGAGAGATGGCTTAACCAAGGCTGGAATTCCACGCGGCACAAAGAAACTTAGCCTGCAATCGTCTGAATGTTCAAATCTATTTCCGGCGCGACTATGAACGCCTGTTCTGCGTCGGACTTGAGCATCGTTCTGCCAGTTGCTACAAACAACGCACGGGCCTGACCATTCACTGGACGATTTCCACGGAGCGGGAACTTTCCGACGCCGTGGTGAAGGAATTGGCCACGCGCCAAGGCGTTTGCTCAGAAGATCGGTTGCGAGAAAGTACTCGGGCCAAAACGCGGCGGGCGGGATGAGATCAAACTGCGCAGGCATCCCAATGGCGATACGACGGGCGATTTCATTCCGGCGGAATCGGGCTGGAGCGTAATGGTGTTGCCCGGCGCAGGAGCAGAACCGGCGGAGTTTGGATTGTGTCGTTATCGCGGCAATCCGCACTGCAAGCTGACCGGCGCGTGCAATACTCAGTATGCGGCGCAGCACGGTTGGGAACATTTTCTGGTGTGCCACCGGCGTGTCATCAGCCTGCTGGATTTGTGGCGCGATTTTGGCGTGGACGTGAAAGTGACCGACGAAGGCGAGTTGTGGGAGACGCGGTCGGTGGAACGGCTGCGCGAGCGGCTCGGCACTTACGACCGCCTCGTGGCCGCGATGGCGGGTGCGCTCAAGGATTCGCTCGGAAATGGTTAGAAGGAAAAGCAATCGCGGCCCGACACCCTGGCTTTCACCCCATCGGACCGCGAGCGCGAGTGCGGGAGCGTCCACCCCCGTTTTACCCTGATTGCCCCAACGACCCCGGACCACAAAACCGCAATCGCACCTCTTTTCTCTCACGATATGGCCCGGTCAACCACACACCCATTGTCATTCATTGAACTTTTTTTGCGGTGCGGATCGAGCCGGTTGCACCTCAATCCGGCGGCTTGAACCCGGACTCTGAAGTGGAGTCACGCACCGCGAAAGGAGCGCGGCCAATCATGCATGCAGCGGCGGTTGATCGTTCCTCACATGGCCGTAGAGCTGGTGTCCGCGAAGACAGAGCGTGGCCAAGGCTTGCGCACTGAACCCGCAAGTGCGGCCGTACCAAACAAACTCCTGATCTGGCACTCGACCTATCGTCCCGATCGGTGTGCTGTAGCAACCGCTGCGTCAAGGGCGGCGTGGCGCGCAAGTACGTCCGTTCTGCGCCCAGGCGGAGACAAAATCCCGGGAGTATTCCCTGCCGCTGCAAAGGGCGTTGACCGAATCTGGCGCGGTAGAATCGTTTGGGATGGACGGCGTGCCAGATTCGACTGAACTGATCGCCGGCACCGATTCCAACTCCCGACTCCGTCTTCAAAGCTTCCACGGACATCCAATCCGCTCCCGGCGGTGGCTTAATTGTCAAGTGGTCCTGTGTGGCGGGAAAGGCCTATGCCATTCATCGCGTCACGGATTTGAACTCGGGCATTTCGCCATTGGCCGCAGACCTTCCCGCCACCGCCCGGCAGAACCAGTTCACCGATTCCAGGGCTACTGACTGGTGTTGCAGCCTGGCGAGTTTCTGTGAGCTTGCCAAACCGTGCTCGCCGTGCGCCGATGCGTCTGGCAGACTGGGGCATGGACTCGCAGAAACGGCAGGCGTGGTTGAAACGTGCGGCGCGCTGGCTCGTTCTGCTTGGCGTCCTGTATTTCATGTGGCGCTGGTTTGAACACAATCAAGTTTATCATCCGTATCGCGCGCTGGAGGCGTCGCCGGCGGAGTTGCGGCGTGAATTCACGGATCCGCGCTTCACGACGGACGATGGTGTCGAGTTGCATGGTTGGTTTTTTCCCGCGGACACCAATTCTTCGCGGGCGCATCTGGCGTTTTTGATCTGTCATGGCAACGCCGGTAACATCAGCCACCGTCTCGACCTGTGCGCGGCGCTGCTGGAAACGGGCGCGGCGGTGTTCGTGTTCGATTATCGCGGGTACGGGCAGAGCCAGGGTCGGCCCGGCGAACAGGGAACGTATCGTGACGCGCAAGCCGCCCATGCCTGGCTGCGGCAGCGGGGCTTTTCCGGTCGCAACATCATTGCTTACGGTGAATCCTTGGGTGGCGCGGTGGCCACGGAATTGGCCCTCCGCGAATCGCTCGGCGGCCTGGTGCTCCAAGGCACCTTCACAAGCATTCCTGACATCGGCGCGGAATTGTTTCCCTGGTTGCCGGTGCGTCGGCTCACGCGCATAAAGTACGACACCCACACGAAGCTGCCACGCGTAAACGTGCCCGTTCTGGTCATGCACAGTCGCGAGGATGAAATAGTTGGCTTCGCCCATGCGGAGAGGAACTTCGCGGTTGCGCCCGAGCCGAAGTGGTTTTGTGAATTGCGCGGCGGACACAACGATGCTGCGTGGTTGCAGCCGGCATTTGGCGAAGCCATCGAGAACCTCCTGAAATCAATCGAAGCCCGAACGGATAAGCCTCCCGCGGCGGCGCATTGACTTGTTCAAGCTGCGCACTGCGTGGCGAGTCGTCCGCCCATTCCGTGTTCGGCAAGTCAAACACCGCTTGCTTCGGTTCGGCAGTCCAGGCTTACTGCTGACCACTGTTATCATGAAGGCAAACGTCCTCTCCCGCCTGGGCCAACGTACCGGGGAACCTCCAATTTCCTGGCTGATGAGTGCGGCGCTGGCGCATCCCGGGCTTATTTCGCTGGCGGCAGGTTTCACTGACAATGCTTCGCTGCCCGTGGTGGAAACGCGCGCGTTGCTCAACGAGATTCTGCGGTCGCCCCGCACCGGCAGGGCGGCGTTGCAGTACGGCACCACCCTGGGTGATCCGCTTTTGCGACGACTCACCGCCGGACATTTGCAGCAACTCGACCGGATCGGCGGCCAATCTGCGACATATTCCCCGGACCGGTTGATCATAACCAGCGGCTCGCAGCAGTTGCTGTACATGACGACGGAGGCGCTGTGTGATCCAGGTGACATCGTGCTGGTGGAAGACCCGACCTACTTCGTTTATGCCGGCATTCTGCAAAGCCATGGCGTCAGCGCACGCGGCGTGCGGCTGGAACGCGACGGTCTGGATTTGGCGCACTTGGAGCGGGTGTTGGACCGGCTCAAACGCGATGGCAAGCTGACTCGCGTCAAGCTGCTCTACCTGGTGACGTATCATCAGAATCCAACCGGGATCACGACCAGTCTGGCCAAGAAGCGGGCGGTCCTGGCGTTGCTGAAGAAATACGAGCGAGCTGCGCGGCATCCGATCTATTTACTCGAGGACGCGGCGTATCGTGAATTGCGTTTCACGGGGGTGGAGGTGCCCTCCGCTCTCGCCATCAAGGGTTCTGCCGGACGCGTGATACTGGCCGGCACTTACAGCAAGCCATTTGCGACCGGCATCCGCGTGGGCTTTGGGTTCCTGCCACAGCCGTTGTTCACGGCAGCGACGCGCATCAAGGGCAACCACGATTTCGGCACCTCCAATCTCTTGCAGCAACTGCTCGCCCGCGCCTTGAAGACGGGCGACTATGAGCGCCATCTTGTCGTGCTGCGACGGCGTTATGCTGACAAGGCGCGGGTGATGGCCGTGGCGCTCAAGGAGCACTTTCCCGCCCAAGTGGAATGGTGGCAGCCGGACGGCGGGCTGTATTTCTGGGCCCGGCTGCCGCAACGCGTGGCCACAGGCGTGAACTCAAAGCTGTTCCAAGCGGCGCTGGCGCACAATGTGTTGTACGTGCCGGGAGCGCTTTGTTACGCAAACGATCCGACGCGACGATACCCGGATCGCGAAATGCGGCTCAGTTTTGGCGGGGCCAGTGAAGCGGACATCCGGGAGGGCATCAAACGACTGGGCGAGGTGTTGCGGAAGGTTCTTTAACGGCGGAACCGCGCTCGGCATTGGGCCGGTGGGGAAGTCGAACTCATAATGTCCCGCTTAACCTGGCGGCCACGCCATTTTGCGCCCGCCGAGAATATGACAGTGCAGGTGTGGCACGGATTCGCCGGCATCCGGGCCGTGATTGAACACCAACCGGTAGCCCGTCTGCTGCAAGCCCAGTTGCGCGGCGACCTCCGCCGCCTTGAGCAGTAGGTGGCCAACCGTCTTTTCATCGGCCGGTTGCGCCTCGCCGATGCGGGGGATCGGTTGCTTCGGCACAATGAGAACATGCGTGGGTGCCTGTGGGTTGACATCGCGGAAGGCGCAGACCAGTTCATCTTCATAAACGATCTGCGCGGGAATTTCCCGGGCGATGATTTTCTCAAAAATGGTTTTGCTCATGATATGTGAGTCGTTACGCGCTATTCGGTCACCAGCCCGGCCGACGCCGGAGTGCGATCATTACTATTCCACCACCAAGGTACATTCCGCGGATTGCGTTTCGGCGCGGAGACACTTGTTGAGGTACTCGAGAATCTGATCATGCATCCGCTCGCAACGCGGACTCCAGCGGCGGGCGCCTGTGAGTTGCTTGACGCACCGGCGCAAGCCACGAAAACGCACCAGGCGCGGTGATTGCCGAAGCTGCGCGCGGAGTTGCTGTCGTAACTGCGGGTAAAAGAAAAGCTCGTGCGCGCCGCCGGCTTCGTCCGCCAGTTCGCCCAAGTCGGCCAGGCTGGGAGACTGCTCGGGTTCATCAGTTGCCGGGCGCACCTCGACTCCAAGACCGCGCAGCACTTTTTCCAGGGCGCCGGCGAATTCCGCCACGGTGATGGTTTCGCGGCCAAGGTCGTGCTTGTAATGATGGAACACCGATGCCGCGGCGTGCTTGACGAATTCCGATTCAAACATGTCGGCTGCCTCGCCCATCAATTCCACCGAGATCATTTCGGCGGAGAGCGGGATGCTCTCGCCCGACGACAATTCAAAGAGCAGGCAATCTGAGGCGAGCAGGATCATTGTTTGGCCTCCAATTTCTTGACTTCCTGGACGAAATCCGTGGCTTCTTGAAAGCGGCGATACACGCTCGCAAAGCGCACATAAGCCACGTCGTCAATCTCGCGCAGTCCGTCCATCACCTGTTTGCCGATGAATTCGGCGGGCACTTCGCGCTCGTACTTGTCGGTGACGGTGTCCACGATTCTCTCGACCAGGTCTTCAATGAGTTTCGGGCTGATGGGCCGTTTCTGGCAGGCTTTGCGAATGCCGGAAAGCAGTTTTTCCTTGGAGAACTCCTCACGCCGGCCGTCGCGTTTCAGGATCATTAAACCTTCGTGCTCAATTTCCTCGTAAGTGGTGAAACGCTGACCGCAAGCGGTACACTCGCGGCGACGCCGAATCGTGGCCCCTTCGCGCGAGGCGCGCGAATCTACGACCTTGTCGTCCTGGCAACCGCACTTTGGACAGCGCATAGTGAAACCACAGCTAATTGTGGCAGGCACACTTGTAGCACGCTAAATCTTGGGGCGTCAAGCGTCTGGCCGCACTGAACGTTTTAGAAAACTTCCGGCACCCCTTCCTCCAGGATGTGGACTTTCTCGCCAAGCTTTTCTTCCTGCGCAATTTGTCGCAGCCAGCGTGGCGGCTCGTCCAGTGCTTCAAACGCCAGCCGGAAGGTGCCGTAGTGCATGGGCACGAACCGTTGGGCGCCGAGGTCGCGGAACGCCTTCACGGCCTCATCCGGCCCCATGTGGACGTTGCGAAAGGATTCCGGATGATAGGCGCCAATGGGCAGCAGCGCGACTTCCGGTGCGAGCCGGCTGCCGATTTCCTTGAAGCCATCAAAGTAGGCGCTGTCGCCCGCGTGATAGATACGGCGGCCCTGATGCTCCAGCACAAAGCCGCCGTAACCGCGGTGATGATCGTGCAGCGTGCGCGCGCCCCAGTGCTTGCTCGGCGTGAAGGTGACCTTCCAATCCTCGTGGGCAAATGACTCCCACCACTCCAGTTCGATGACGCGCGCGAAGCCGAGATTGTGCGCGAGGTCGCCGACGCCCCAGGGCATGATGCCGATCTTGGGATGCGGCAGCCGCCGCAGTGTGGGTTTGTGGAAGTGATCGAAGTGCGCGTGGGTGAGCAGCACCAGATCAATCGGCGGCAGATGTTCAAGGCGCAGCCCGGAGCGTTTGATGCGTTTGAGGAGGAACAGCCAGTTCGCAAAATTGGGATCCACCAACACATTCAGATTGGTGAACTGGATCAGAAACGAAGCGTGACCGATCCAGGTCAGCGCGATTTGTCCAGCCGTGAGCTTCGGGAAAACGGGTTGGCGATGCTGGCCACTGCGGCGCGTGAGCAACGCTTTCCAAACCAACTCGCGAAAAAACGTGCGCGGACTGAAGTGATTCGACGGCGTCAAGTCCTTGAAAGACTTGGGCAGTTTTCGTTTCGTCGGTGACGGACGTTGAGGCGCGGGCCGCGTCATATTCCGAGGACACTTTTACTCGGAAGGCCCCTTGAATAAAACGCAAATCGTCCCGTCTCATCCCCAAGTTTGGACAACGAAAGGCCAAATATGAAAAAGATGATACTAGCCGTAACCCTCCTGGCAGTGGCGGGGGCAAACCTTCAGCCCTCGCACGCGGGCGATCGTGAGTGGGCAACAGCGGGAAAAATTTTGACAGGGGTAGTTGCTGGCGCCGTTCTGGCGAACGCGGTGAGCGCACAACCCGTGACCTACTCGGCGAGTTACTACAGTTATCACGCACCGGTCTATGTCCACCCGGCGCCGGTTTACACCTATTGTCCGCCGCCACCGCCGCCGCGCGTGATCGTGATGCCCGCTCCGGTGGTGGTCGCACCCTCGCCCGTCATAGTGTATCGCACGCCGGTGCGCGTTGCGCCGCAACCTGTGGTGAGTATCAATTTGGGTTACCACAAAGGCCCGCCCAAGGGACATCCCCATGGACGCAATCATCCCCATCATCGGTAACTTGTCGGAGGAACTGGGGGAACCCGTCTCGAACTTTTCGAGGCGGGTTTTTTGTTTTCCAAGTGATCCGTAATGGTGTTAACCAAGGGCATGGGAAAGCTTGAAACGCAACTCGACACTTTTCTGCGTAAATCGCCTCGCCTGGGCGAACACGTTTACATCGCCCAAAGCGCCGTCGTGCTGGGCGACGTGAATCTCGGCGATTTTTCCAGTGTGTGGTACAACGCGGTGTTGCGCGGCGACATCAACCGCATTGTTGTCGGGCACCACACCAACATCCAGGACAACGCGGTCCTGCACCTGGCGGATGAGTTCCCCTGCCTGGTCGGCAATCATGTGACGGTGGGCCACAGCGCGATTGTGCATGCCTGCCACGTGGGTGACGAGGTGTTGATCGGCATGGGCGCGGTGATTTTGGACGGCGCAGTGGTCGGTAAACAGTCGCTCATCGGCGCGAAGGCCGTCGTGACCCCGGGCATGAAAATTCCGCCCGGCTCGATGGTGCTGGGCACGCCCGCGAAAGTGGCGCGCAAGCTGACGCCGACGGAGCGGAATGGGTTGAAATACTGGGCCAACAAGTATGCCGCCAACGCTGCTTATTGCCTCAAGCATGGAATCAACGTGGGCGCGCCGTTGCCGACTTGATCGGAACGCATCCATCACCGCCGCACACGCGAAACTGAAAGCTGGGAATCCGCATCACCATGAATGAGCAACCCTTGAATCGCCGCCAATTTCTGCGCGCCGCGGCAGTTACCACCGTGGCTGCCGCCATGCCGAACAACCTCCTCGCCGAAGGCAAACCGCCACGAATCCCGGTTGGCTTCCTTGGTCTTACCCATTCGCACGGACCGGAAAAACTCCGCCTGCTGCTCAAGTCGCCGGACTTTGAGGTGGTGGGGGTTTCTGAGCAGGATGCGACCGCTCGAGGGCTGTGTCAGGATCTGGGCGTGAAGTTGCTGGCCCAGGGCGAGTTGCTGGAGCGCAGCCGGGTCATCGCCGTGGAGAGCGCGGTGCGCGACCATGCGCCGCACGCTTTGCTCGCACTTCGGGCGGGCAAACATGTTCACGTGGAAAAACCGCCGGCCACGAACCTGGAAGCCATGCGCGAGATGGTGGATCTGGCCCGCGAGAAAAAGTTGCTGCTGCAAAGTGGCTACATGTGGCGTTACCACCCCGGATTCAAGGCGATCATCGAAGCTCGACGCGAGGGATGGCTGGGGCAGATCTTCATGGTGCGCGCCAGCATCAGCAACAATCTGGCCGCCGCGCGCCGGCCCGAGTGGGCCGAGTTCAAGGGCGGTGGGATGTTCGAGCTTGGCTCGCATCTGGTGGACGCCGTGGTGCGCCTGATGGGCAGGCCGAAAGCGGTCACGCCGTTTCTGCGCCAGCATGGCCGGTTCAACGACAGCTTGAAGGACAACACACTGGCCGTGCTCGAATTCGACCGCGCTCTGGCCGTGATCACCAACTCCACGATGCAAGCCTCGGCAAATCCGGCGCGCAACTTCGAGGTCTTGGGCACGAACGGCTCGGCCATGCTGCAACCGATCGAACCGCCGGGGCTGAGATTCGATCTCGCCAGCCCGGCTGGGCCTTATCCGAAGGGGCTGCACACAGTGCCGCTGACTTACTCGCGTTACGGGGGTGACTTCGTCGAACTGGCTGCCGCCGTGCGCGGCGAACGGAGCTTGAGTGTATCGCTCGAGGAGGAGTTGCTCATCCACGAAATGGTGTTGAAAGCGAGTGACATGATATGAATTGCATCGCCTCCCGCAGGATTCAGGCGGCAAACCAGAACGAGGCCGTGGGACAGGCGTCGCGCCTGTCTCTAGCTCCCAAGCCAGGGGTCTTGAAAGATGAATTGTCTCGAACAGACTCCCACCAAGCCGTGAATCCCCACCGTGGAGATGGAGACAGGCGTGACGCCTGCCCGACGCATCCAGGCCCACTACCTTCGGCGACTCCGATTGCCCGGCTTCGATCAAGTTTGGTAGCTGTGGCTTTCGTCGTTTTCAGTTTCACGCTAACTGCAAGCGCCGAGCGTGTGCCTCTGCTTCCAGTC
>JAANMU010001288.1_pt1 | contig 23636 bp, 16 predicted proteins | sample 7279701 | NCBI WGS metagenome assembly JAANMU01 (sample SAMN14094539, study PRJNA606508) | bioreactor metagenome | isolation source: A lab-scale SPAN reactor treating ammonium-rich wastewater day 57 | place: Ireland: Galway | collected 2017-03-13 | reverse complement strand
TGATCACTTGCGAGTCTACTCCTATCCGCGCACCCTTCGAAAGTTGGGCACTGAGCCAGCCGCTTAAGGTTGGAGTGCCGCGTAATCCGATCTTCTGAATCTTAATACCAGATCCGGCAAGTTCTCGTTCGGCCTGTAAGAAATAGCGCGAGTCCACCCAGAGTGCTGCCGCAGACGACGTGATGCAAGCCTCACCCATTGATCCGGTGAATCCCGAGACGAATTCCCTGCGTTTCCAGTGATCGGGAACGTATTCGCTGCCGTGCGGATCTGCATTGGGAACCAACAACGCGTCGATCCCGACCAGTTTCATCCGACCTTGAATGTTCTGTAATCTTTTCTTGACGTTCATGTCATAACCTCCTGCAGTCAAGTTACAGCTAAACTCCTGAATTATCAAGCGGCAGTAGTTGAACATGCGAACAATTCAGCGATTTTCCGCCATTTCATGGCGCACGCTTTGCGCCAATGTATGAAGTTTGCGGATTTCGTTGGGAATCATTACACTTAAGCTTAACTCAAATCACTTACTGAATTAGATTTAGATGAAGATCAGCATATTTGGCCTTGGATACGTAGGGTGCGTTTCAGCAGCCTGCTTGTGCGAATCCGGTCATGAGGTCTGGGGAATCGACGTTGACGAAAGCAAAGTCAACTTTCTCCGCGAGGGCAAGAGTCCAATCGTAGAGACTGAACTCCCCGAGCTCATTGCAAAGCATCGTGCCTCTGGCAGGCTGAACGCCACAACCTCGATCGAAGAAGCAGTGCGCAATACCGAACTTGCCCTAATCTGTGTTGGCACGCCGTCCCTGCCGTCAGGCGCTCTTAACACGGAGTATGCGCGACGCGTTTGCGAACAAATCGGCGCAGCGATGAAACCGTTGGATCGCCCATTCACGGTGGTTGTGCGCAGTACGCTCCTTCCCGGAACAACCCGCAAGGAGCTTCTGCCGAATCTTGAGAAACACTCGGGCAAGAGCGAAGGCAACGGTTTCAGGCTCGCCTATAATCCGGAGTTCCTGCGGGAAGGCACCGCAGTTGCCGACTTCTTTGCACCACCCAAAACGGTAGTGGGCGCGGATCATGAGGGCACTGCAAGGCTCGCCGCAGACCTTTACAAGGGGTTGCCCGGAGCCTTCCACCTGACTAAAATCGAAGAAGCCGAACTGGTGAAATACGCGGACAACGTCTTTCACGCGGTCAAGGTTGTCTTTGGCAATGAGATTGGTGCGGTCGCCAAGTCTGTTGGTGTAGACAGTCATCGCGTCATGGAGATCTTCTGCACAGACACAAAGCTGAACCTGTCTCCGTACTACTTGAAGCCGGGTTTCGCATTTGGCGGATCATGCCTGCCGAAAGACGTGCGCGCTCTGATGGCGTGTGCGAGACAGCAGAACTTGAAAACGCCCATGCTGTTCTCGTTAATGGAGTCAAATGAAGAACACGTCAGGCGTGCGGCTAAGGCTATCATGGCTTTCGGAAAGAAAAAGCTCGGCGTGCTCGGTCTGGCATTCAAAGCCGGTACAGATGATATGCGTGAAAGCCCGGTGGTGGAACTCGTCGAGACACTCTTAGGCAAGGGTTTTGACATCAAGATATACGATCGAAATGTGTCGCTTGCTCGCCTGCTCGGCGCAAACAAGCGGTTTATCGAAACGGCTATCCCGCACTTGGCGGAGTTGCTGGTAAAGACAGCAGATGAAATCGCGACGCATTCGGAAGTTGTGCTGGTCACCTATCGTGATGAAGAATTCTATCCGGTGCTGAAGAAGTTGACGCGCGAGCAGGTTGTCTATGACTTGGCTCGCGTGCCCAACGAGAGTGAAATTCACGCGGAGTATCATGGCGTCTGCTGGTAAGGTCCTCGTTCTGGTCGAGAACCTCTCTGTCCCGTTTGATCGCCGTGTTTGGCAGGAATCGCTTGCGCTGACCCGAGCGGGCTATCAGGTCAGCGTGATCTGTCCTCGGATGGTGGACAAAAAGCCGTTTGAGATGATTGACGGAGTTGCCATCTATCGCTATCCGATGCCCTATACCGCCAATCGCGCGATTGGCTATTTATGGGAATACTCTTGGGCGATGGTCTGGACGTTTCTCTACGCATCATACGTCTTCTTTCGGCGTGGATTTAAAGTAGTCCATGCGTGCAATCCGCCGGACTTGTTCTTCTTAGTGACCTTGCCGTTCAAGCTGTTCGGTGTCAAGTTTGTCTTTGATCAGCACGACCTCAGTCCTGAGACGTTTGAGTCGAAGTATCCCAACAAGGGAGGTTTGATCCTTAAGGCATTGCGCCTGCTGGAGCGCTGGACCTACCGAACTGCGGATGTAGTAATCTCGACAAATCAATCGTATCGAAAAATCGCCATTGAGCGCGGCAAGCTGAATCCTGAACTTGTTTTCGTGGTTCGAAGTGCTCCAGACCTACAGAAGTTCAGTCCGTTGCCAGCAAATCCCGAGTGGAAACGCGGCAAGAAGTATCTCGCAGCTTATCTCGGGACGATGGGTGCGCAGGACGGTCTGGACTACCTTCTTCAAAGTGCCAGGGTGATTGTGCAAGAGTGGGGAACGAACGACATTCATTTCCTTCTGATGGGCGGCGGCGAAAACTTGCCCGTTCTGAAAAAAATGGCGGCAGACCTCGGGCTGCAGGCTTTCGTCGAGTTCACCGGCCGCGTCTCGAATGAGCAGGTCAGGGAGGTTTTATCTACAGCGGATGTCTGCCTTGCGCCGGATCCGATCAATCCGCTCAATACTCACTGCACGATGAACAAGATCCTTGAGTATATGGCGATGTCCCGTCCCATCGTTTCGTATCGTCTGAACGAGTCAGAGTATTCCGCACAATCTGCGGCCGTCTATGCGAATGATAATGATATTGAGGACTTTGCCCGTCAGATTGTAATCCTACTCGAGAATGACTCTCGGCGCAAAGAGATGGGCGATTTCGGCAGCAGGAGGCTGCGGGAAGAACTATCTTGGGAGCATAGCACGCGGGAACTGCTCAAGGCCTATTCCACGGCTTTGGGCCGGTCACAGCAGTAAAAAGGCCGCGTTAAAATGACGCGGCCGTGAACATCAGACGGGAATCGCTCTAGTCGCTTGACTTGGGACCTCCGAATGCGACCCTGGCCAGCAAAGTCATCAGCCCACCCCCGAGTAACGCTAATGCGAGCGCCATCGCGATCGGACTCGGAGAATGTCCTTCATTTCCCCCGACAAAGACACTGCCGTCCGCGCCATGTTTGGATAATACGACGTACCAATCGCGTCCCTGAGCGGACTTTAGGATATAGTGCGTGCCCTTGTCATTGACAAGCGTGATTCCTTGGCCTGCCCTAAGTGCGGTTATTTCGCCGGACCTTTCGCGCGGCATCCCGACATCAGCAGCAGCTTCACCGGCCGCTTCGCGGATTCGAATATCTGCATCAAGTACAGTTTCCCAGGATCGTGGGTTGCTCGCTCTCCCCGAATTCGGTGCCTTTGAGAGGCAGAATTCATCGACAAGTTGCGCCTCGCGCGCCAGCAATCCTCCATGACCCGCATTGGATGCGGTTCTCCCCGAGATGACACCCGCCGGCCACAATGCCAGCAGGAAGAGCACGATAGTGGAGGCAATCCAGAATTTTATATAGCGATTCATACGTCCTGTCTTGAGTGGAAATCGTAATAACTGAGGCACTAAAAGAAACGGAATTTTCAGTCTAAATCAACCATTCTTGTTGATTTACACCAGAATTCTCCAATGTCTGGGTGCACGATGGACAACAAAGCGTTAAAAAACAAAATATAGGGAACTGGATTTGGATTTGCAAAGCATGTTTCCGAGTTTCGACAAACTACGCTCAATTCGCGGAAACTTCTGCATAGCTTCCTGCGTAAGAATAGGTAAGCAGATCAGGTGGGGGACACCTCCTAATGAGTCCGGCCCGTTCGTGAAATGGGCCGGACTCGACAATTTTGCAGGCAGAGTTCCGGAGCTGAGATGGCCTTGATCTTGCCATACAAGGGAAAAGAGCCGCGCATTGATGAGTCGGCTTGGCTCGCGCCAAACGCGGTTGTCACTGGGGATACAGAGATCGGTCCGGAGTGTTCGCTGTGGTTTGGCACAGTCGTTCGCGGCGATGTTAACTGGATTCGCATCGGGGCCAAGGCGAATTTGCAGGACGGCGTGATCTGCCACGTCACCATTGCCAAAGCACCTTTGACGATTGAAGAGCTTGTCTCGGTTGGACCCGCAGCCGTGGTTCACGGATGCACCCTTCGACGGGGTTGCTTGATCGGAATTGGTGCTCGGGTGCTTGATCTTGCGGTGGTGGGTGAACAATCGCTGGTCGCAGCCGGTTCGGTGGTCTTGGAAGAGACGATCATCCCGCCCGGTGAGTTGTGGGCCGGAGTACCCGCAAGAAAGAAACGGGATCTTAGCAGCGAAGAACGAAAAGGTCTGCTTGACACAGCGGAACGCTACGTACAATATCGTTTAAGTTATCAAGGGCAGTGGGCGGAGATTCCTCCGGACTGGCTGCCGAAAGTGTAAGGTTCTTTTTGATGATTTCGACTGTCCGTCCAAAATCTCTGACTCCTGCGAACGGCGTAACTGACCGTGGAGTCGTCAAATGGTTCTCGCAGAAGAAAGGCTTTGGGTTCATTGAATCAGAAGCCGGCGAGGAGATATTTGTGCACTACTCGTCGATCCGAGGGCGAGGCTATCGCGTTCTTGAGCCGGGGGATCGTGTGACATTCGAAAAAGTGCCGGGACCCAAAGGCGATCAAGCGTTCCACGTTGAAGTGTTGTCCTGATTCCTTATGTAGGGGAATCGCGAGCAGGCTTCCGGCAGCGACCGGGAGCCTTTTTTGTTGGGCTTGCGGTTTGCTCTTTGTCGCTGTGATAGCCCTTTTATGACCATAAAGGTTGTGAATATGAAACGCAGCGTTGCCATTTTTCTGCTGTCCGTCATAGCCGCGAGTCACAGCAGTCTTGCAGCTGGCAGGTCGGAGTTGATCCCTCTCAGGTGGAACCAGATCAGTCGAGCGGAGTGGCTCATTGAATTCACTATGCCGCAGCTTGGTCTTGACAGCGTGGAGCGCGCCGGAGTACAATGGTCTACGATAACGACAACTGGACTGACCCGTCTTGCAGTGCCAGGGGAACCTGCGCTTCCGATTCTGGCAGAGTGGATCCCGGCCCGAATCGAAGTAAGCGATATTGAGATAGTCGAACAGATTTCGAGAGAGATTGTCTGCGCTCCTCCACTTCCGGCACCCGAGCCTATGGACCGCGCCCTGTCGCCGAACCTAACCTATGTGCCAAGTCCGGCAGTCTACGCGCGTGCGTCGCAATACCCGGACGAATTGCTTACGGTGATAGATCACGGCTACCTCGGAGGGATAGAGGCATCACTTCTCAGCATCTCACCTGTAAGTTATAACTTCCTCACCAGCACGCTTACGGTGACCGAGCGGCTAACACTGCGATTGAGCGTCCCTGCTGGACGCAGTCTCGACCAACTCAACGTGCAGAATCGTCGCGACTTCCAGTTTTGGCAAGAGTTTTGTCCAATCCCGCGCTCTGAAACGATTCCGGAGGAGATCACTCAGCCACGGCTCTGGATTGTCACGGACGCTCCATTCGCTTCGCAGTTAGATGAGTGGCGAGACTTCAAGCAATCCTGCGGAATCCCCTCCGAGATAATACTTTTCAGCGAAGTCGCGACAGACGCGCAGACTCTGCGTAGCTACTTGCTTCAACGGTATGCAGGTGCCGCAGCACCTGCGGAGTTCCTGCTCATCGTGGGTGACTACAACATTGTCCCTTCCTTCTATGGTGTACATTCGAGCCTAACCGATCACCCGTACAGTACGCTGTCAGGGCAGGACTATCTGCCCGATATCTCGGTGGGCAGAATTCCCTGCAATACGTCGTCCCAGTTGACGGGATGGTTGGCGCGCGCGCTTGCCTATGAACGCGACGGTGAAATGCAGTCGTCTGGGACAGCGACCGTCTTTTCGAGTTCTGTTGCCCTCGACCCGCAGCACGGTCAGCAAGTCGGCGGGATGTTTGGAAGTGCAGGACTCTCTGTAACTCAGCTGCAGCAGCCGCAGACGGGTGCTTTGCCGCTACTGTTGAATGCACTGAACAGCAGTCCGCTATGGACGTTTTACATCGGACATGGGAGTGTGACATCTTGGTCATCGGTTGCACCGCACCTCACTCCTCAAGGGATACAGCAAATCGGCAATTCGCAAACAAGCATCGTAGTGTCGGTGGCTTGTGCGACTGCCGACTTTGACGATCAGCAGTCGAGCATCGCGGAGCTCTGGAACCTGAATCAAGTTGCAGGAGGAGCGCTATGCTACGTAGGGGCCACGGAAAGCACGGCCTTCTTCTACAGTGACACAATCGGTCTGGGGACACTGCAAGCCGTTTTCAACCAGGAGATAGAGTACCTCGGTGCAGCACTGGATTACGGTAAGCTGCGTTGTGCAACGTCATTTCCACAAGCTGCCGGCGGTTTGACCGAAGAGACCATTCAGCAGTTTGTTCTGCTGGGCGACCCATCGCTGCGTCCCTACACATCGCAGCCTCGCACGATTGCTGTGAACATGCCCGACTTGCTGCCCATAGGATCAACTCACATCCCGATCAATGTCACACGAGACGGTTCACCATTGTCCGAGGTGGAGGTTATCTTAACCAGTGACGTGACGTTCCCGCGAGTTACAGAAACCGACGCTACTGGATTCGCTTTGGTGTCGCTGCCTTTCTCGACCTCCCACGAGTGGACGATTCTCATTCGCGGGCAGAACTCGATTCCCGTTAGACGTCAGGTGACTGTCGCGCCGATTGCAGGTCCTCTGATCCAGATTTTGGATGTAGAGCTAACAGAAACAAGGGGGGACCAGGACGGTCAGGCAGATCGTGGTGAAAGCGGGATACTGAGGATCATGTTGCGCAACGCAGGCACCATGACGGCTGGAAGCGGAGTGCTTCGCTTGCAGATCTCGGGAACCGGGTTGGCAGTCACTCCGCAGACACTGCAAGTCCCGTCGATGGCATCCCAAAGCGAAGATTGGTTGGATGCTACAGCAGCTTACACGATAGGCTCTTCAGTACCGGATAGAAGTGTGGTCGGCATTCAAGCATGGTTTGAGCAGGGTGGGGAGTCACAGTTTGCGGGCAGTCGAACGATATTGCTTCGAGCACCGGCAGTTGAGCTTGTCAGCCAAGCTTTGCTGGAAGTAGACGGAGACGGCGACAGAGAGCCGGATGCCGGCGAGACGCTAAGTCTCGAGTTGATTATCAGGAATCGCGGTGGAGAGTCACTGCGCAACATAGCAGTAGATTGTTCTCCTTCACACGATTACCTTCACATCGAAGAGACGCGCTGGTCACGAGACTCGCTGATGGAGTCTGAAATAGACACCGTGACATTTCTATTCAGGTGTGACTCGCTAACGCCGCGAGGATATCCATTTGAGTACAACGCCACTCTGACCAGCGTGAACGGTGACACAACCGTATTCTGGGGAAGACATCGCATCGGACAGGTACCCGTCTTACTATACGTTTTGGATAGCTATCCCCAGCAACTTCCGGGATTGATTGCTGCACTAAACGTACTTCGCATCGAGTACGAGACTTGCCAGCAGCTTCCGCCTGACTTGAGCAGGTACAAGTCGATATGGATCTTCTGCGGTGTGCATCCTAACGAACAGTCGCTCTCAAATCAGGCGGCACAACGCCTCGCAAGCTACCTCGACGACGGCGGAAACTGTTATTGGGAGGGTGGCGATGTGTGGGCCTTTGACAGTCCAACCGTGTTGCATCCGTATTTTGGAATAAACGGACTTTCCGACGGTGTGGGTGACGCCGGACCGTTGAGCGGCGTCAGAGGTCGCTTTACGGAAGGCATGTCATTCACGTACTCAGGCGAGAATAGCTACATTGATCGAATTGAGCCCATTGGCTCCGCAATCGAAATCCTGCGCAACAGCAGAGACAACGCGAATTACACAGTATGCGTTGCTAACTCAAGCGCAAACTATCGGACGGTTGGGTGTTCTGTAGAATTGGGCGCATTGAACGATCTTGAAGCACCGTCGACTCGTGTCCATTTGATCCGAGAGATTCTGCAGTGGTTCGGCATTTCAGTTCTGCATGATATCCACCCTCCGGTCATCACTCACGTGCCAGTCACTGAATGGCGCAACTCGCGCCTGCCTATTCCAATTGTGGCCGATGTTCAGGATGACAGCGATATCGACTTTGTAGCATGTGACTATCGAGTGAACGGCGGTGGCCCCGTGAGTGTCACGCTTCAGAGGATTCAGGAGGGTTACTTCGCGGAGCTTCCCGCGCAGACCCTTGGCACGAGAATCCGATATCGACTGCGTGCAGCGGATCGGTCAGAGCCGCAGAACACGGTCGTCACAGACGAGTATGAATTTGTCGTAAGTAATCTTGCGAATCGCGTAAGGTTTATTGTTTCAGAATACGAGACCCTTCCGGCGATGCGAAGGCGCGGCTCTACCGGGCTCTTCACATTAGTTCCGAGAGAAGGGAAGCACACGTCTGTCGTCCTGATGAACAATCGTCGTGGCCATGTATCCTCCTACGTGACAGAGTCACTTGATCTGACAGCGTTATCCATGCCGGAACTCTCATTGTGCAGTCATATTGCGGGCGTAAATTCGACTGACGCAGTGATTGCGCGAATCCTCGCGAGCACAGACGGCGGGCTGACTTTCCCGCATCTCATTTGGCGGCAGGGTCCGGTTAATGGATCAGAGCTTAAGAACATTCAAGAATCGAACCTCACAACATTGTCAGGCCAAGCAAATGTCGTGTTGAAGTTCCTATACTATGGCGACCGCTTTTGGGAACTGTCGCGGATTGAGTTTAAGGAAGCGATCTTTGAAAGCTCTCCGGTCAGTCAACTTGTGGTCGTGCCGGGTGAGAATATCACGCTAATGTGGCAACCAGCGAAGTACGACTCCGTCGAGTACAAAGTGTATGCATCAAGTACGGCCAGTGGTCCCTATGCACTGATCGCAACGACCGGAGATACAACATTTGAGGACAAGAACTGGCGTGATTTTGACCAGAGATTCTACCGAGTTGAGACTGGGAAGAAGGCTTCGGAGACAGGTGGTTGCGTTCCCTCGCGCTTTTCCACTGCAGGAAAGGTCGCCTGGTCGTTTGAACGACGACGATAGTGCAGAACGGCATTCGCAACGCAGAGGCCCTTCGGGGCCTCTGTGCGTTTGTCACTTACAGAAGCGCCTTGAATTTCTTCTGTAAGAGTCGTAGATTTTGCTTTATATTGCATAATCAAGATGATTTATAAAGTATTCATAATTCTAAGCTTAGTCATCACAGCAGGCGCTGAAGAGTGGCATGACCGCTTTGTAGACCCTGATCTAAGTCGAGACTTGCTCCAACGAAGCTGCAGATTGCCTCGGCTCCGTGCGCTGGATGATTCGCTGCATTTCTATGACGTACAGAAGATTTGGTCGGAACTATCTGTCAATTTGGACAGCAGCAAGATTGAGGGTTCCGCACGGATCGCGTTGACTTCGACTGCAAACGGACTGAGCACGATCGATCTTCGATTAGTTGAAAGTCTTGCGATAGATTCTATTGGAAGTTCGACACACACGGTGACGTCTTTCACACGCGAAGGGACAGATTCGCTCCAGATCTTCCTCATGCCAGCACTTAGTATTGGTGATACTGCTGAAGTGACAATCTACTATCGCGGCAGGCCGTCAATCATCGACGCCTGGGGCGGGATGCGATTCGCTCAGACAAACAGTTGGCGACCTCAGATCTGCTACACGCTTGGCGACGGACTCAATTTAGAGCCTCCTCCAGCGAACTATGCCTGGCTTCCCAGCTTTGCGGATCTCAATGACAAAGTCCAATGGGAAATCTTGTTGAGAGTTCCGGAAGGCAGGGTTGGAGTGAGCGCCGGAGCTCGGCTCGACACGATGCATCATGGTGACGGTACAGTGACTTGGCACTATCGCCTTGACCAACCTGTATCAACTTATCTACTTTTTGTCTCGGTATCTGACTACCTTATCATGACGCAGCGAGAGAGCGGACCCGTAATAGAGAATTTTGTATATCCGCTTCGCTGGGAGCAGGCCCAGGTGCACTTTGAACCCGTTCCACAGTGCTTAGACGCGTTTGCCAGTGCTTTTGGACCATATGTGTTTGACAGATTCGGATACAACATGACCAGAAATGGGGATATGGAACACGCCACATGTGTCTCGCACTACGACGCTTCCGTGGTAAACGGGCGAAACTACGATTGGCTTCTGTTTCACGAATTGGCGCACCAGTGGTGGGGTAACTGGGTGACGATTGCCGATTGGCGCGACTTGTGGCTGAACGAAGGGTTCGCAACTTATTGTGAAGCGCTAGGAATGGAATGGGTACGCGGCGAGAGTGACTTTAGAAGTTACGTTCGAAATGACTTACAGCCCGCGGCACGCAATGCAGGTGCAGGCTCCACAATATACGACCCAAGCTACTATTGGGGTAGCATAGTGTATGAGAAGGGCGCTTGTGTCCTGCATATGTTGCGTTGGGTAATGGGAGACTCACTGTTCTTCACCGCCCTGCGAGACTATGGGCAGCAGTTTGCGTTTGCGAATGCTACGACAGCGGACTTTCAAGCGATTTGCGAAGCGCACCATGACTCGACACTGCAGTGGTTTTTCGATGAATGGGTGTTTGAAGGAACTGGGTATCCGCAGTACAGAGTGAGTCTTTGGGGTGATAACAGTCCTTTCGGTCACCATTTGCATATTATTGACGAAAGTGCTTTTCAATTCTCCATGCCCATAGAAGCCGCCTTTTACAGCCAAGGTGCATTACTCTACATGGATACCTTTAATGTTGACAGGGAACTCTTGATCGAAGCGTTGCCGGGGTTCCCCGATTCTGTGGTCTTAGATCCCAATGGCTGGCTGTTGAAGACTGTTCAATACAGCATCAATCTGCAATCAAGTTCACCTGATCAATCGCCGATCAATTTCACTTTGACGTCGGCATATCCCAATCCCTTTAATCCGACAATCACCTTATCGTTTGAATCTCCCATCGTTCAACCTATCGGAATGCGAGCCTACAACATTGGTGGACAGTTAGTCTACGCGCATGACGGCGTTGCGGTTCCAGGAACAAATCAAGTTTCGTGGAACGCGTCGGCGCAATCGTCAGGCATCTACTTGATCAAACTCTTTACAAGCACAGAATCACAAACGGTCAAAGCCGTGTTATTAAGATAGTCCATTTGTTATTGCGGGACGGCTCATCCGTCCCAACTTGTTTTTACACCTGGAGAAGCACCCCTTGAGTAAGTATGTTTACACGTTCGGAAACGGTCAGGCAGAAGGCCGCGCTGACATGAAGAATCTGCTTGGTGGCAAAGGCGCAAACCTTGCGGAAATGAACCACCTTGGTCTTCCAGTTCCCCCAGGATACACAATATCTACAGAAGTTTGCACGTATTACTATGCCAATAGTCGCAGCTATCCGTCCGAGCTAAGAGCACAGGTTGCGGATGGTATAAAGTACATCGAGCAGTTGACCGGTGCCAAGTTTGGTGACGTGAAGAACCCATTGCTCGTCTCGGTGAGAAGTGGCGCAAGAGCATCAATGCCCGGCATGATGGATACAATCCTGAACCTGGGATTGAATGACAAGACAGTTGAAGGGTTGATTGCCCGTTCCGGAGACGCACGATTCGCATACGATTCTTACCGGCGCTTTGTCGCGATGTATGGAGACGTTGTGCTTGATCTGAAACCGCAGACAAAGGAGGAGCACGACCCGTTTGAAGATCTACTTGAGGCCAAGAAGAGAAAAGCCGGCGTAAAGTACGATTCAGAACTCAATGCTGATCAACTGAAAGAACTGGTTGCTGAGTTTAAGAATATTATCCGTGAGCGCAAGGGGGTCGAGTTTCCTGAAGACCCGCAAGAGCAGTTGTGGGGTGCCGTTGGTGCGGTGTTCAATTCTTGGATGAACGAGCGCGCGATCGTTTATCGGAGGTTGAACAAGATTCCGGAAAGTTGGGGGACGGCGGTCAATGTGCAGGCAATGGTGTTCGGAAATTTGGGGAATGACTGCGCGACAGGTGTCGCGTTCACACGAGACCCTGCCACGGGAGAGAAGGTTTTCTACGGCGAGTTTCTGGTGAACGCACAGGGCGAAGACGTTGTCGCGGGGACTCGGACACCGCAACAAGTTGCATTGAAGGCGTCTCAGGTGTGGGCGACAAATCACAATATCTCCGAATCCGACCGTAAGGTGAAGTATCCTTCGCTCGAGGAAGCGATGCCTGACGCCTACAAGCAACTATTGGTGATTTCCGATTCGCTTGAAAAACACTTTAAGGACATGAACGACATCGAGTTCACCATTCAGGATCGTAAGCTGTGGATGCTTCAGTGCCGAGCGGGCAAGCGTACTGGCATGGCTGCGGTTCGTATTGCAGTGGAAATGGTAGAGGAGGGACTCTTATCGCATGAAGAAGCAGTTCTTCGAGTGGATCCGAATGCGCTGAACCAATTGCTGCGTCCTGTGTTTGACGCGGAGAAGCTAAAGAGTGTTGCACCGATTGCGCGCGGCCTGAATGCCGGGCCAGGTGCGGCTGCCGGACGGGTTGTCTTTCATGCTAGTGACGCCGAGTCTTGGGCGGCAAAAGGGGAGAAGGTTATCCTTGCAAGAATCGAGACAAGTCCTGAAGACATTCGAGGAATGGATGCTGCGCAAGGTATCCTTACGCAGCGGGGTGGAATGACTTCACACGCCGCGCTCGTCGCACGGCAGATGGGTAAAGTCTGCGTTGCGGGGTGTGAGTCGATTCATATTGACTATACAAAGGGTCACTTCACAGTTGGAAGCAGTATTGTAAAGGAAGGTGACTGGATTTCTCTGAATGGTACAACGGGAGAGATTTATACCGGTGCAATAGCAACAAAGCCGTCTGAAGTTATTCAAGTCCTGCTTGACAAATCGCTGGATCCAAAGGACGCTCCGACCTACCAGCTCTATGCAAAGCTGATGTCTTGGGCGGACAAGTTCCGTAGAATGCGGGTCAGGACCAACGCCGATCAACCCGATCAGTGCTTAAATGCGCTTGCTTTCGGGGCAGAAGGTATTGGATTGACGCGAACGGAGCACATGTTCTTCGAAGGTGACCGCATCGATGCAGTTCGTCAGATGATCCTTGCTCCTGATCTGGCAGGCCGGAAGAAAGCTTTAGCAATCTTGGAGCCGTATCAGCGTGAAGACTTCATAGGCATCTTTCGTGCAATGAATGGGCTTCCTGTCACCATTCGTCTTCTCGATCCGCCGCTGCATGAATTCCTTCCCCATGGAGAAGTGGCCATAGCTGACTTGGCAAAGAAGATGGGTGTCAGTGCGAAGGAGATATCTGACAAGATAGAGCAGTTACATGAGATGAATCCGATGCTGGGTCATCGCGGTTGCCGTCTCGGCATTTTGTATCCAGAAATTACCGAGATGCAAGCACGAGCTATTTTCACTGCGGCCTGCGCCGTCAAGAAAGAGGGAGTGGATGTTCACCCTGAAGTCATGGTGCCATTGGTCATGACTCCGGGAGAACTTAAGGCACAAGCAGAGGTTATCAATCGTGCCGCAGAGGATGTATTCAGCTCTGCAGGCGTTAAGGTGGGTTACCTTGTAGGAACGATGATTGAACTGCCTCGCGCCGCGCTTGTTGCAGATCAAATCGCTGAAGTCGCGGAGTTCTTCAGCTTTGGCACAAATGATCTCACGCAAACATGTATGGGACTATCGCGCGATGATTCAGGACGTTTCCTGCCATACTATGTACAGTCGCAATTGCTGCAGGCAGATCCTTTTGAAGCACTCGATCAAACCGGTGTGGGGCAGTTGGTCGAAATGGGGACATCTCGCGGGCGGCAGACGAAGCCAAAACTAAAGGTAGGAATCTGCGGAGAGCACGGTGGCGAACCCTCTTCTGTGATCTTCTTTGACGGTGCGGGTTTAGACTACGTGTCCTGCAGCCCATTTCGCGTTCCGATCGCGCGGTTAGCGGCAGCTCAAGCGACTCTTCAGCATCGCAAGGGACAGTAACCGCTCGAATGCTTAGTGACGACTTTTGGACCATAGCGGGGCCCGGCACAGCGCAGTTGCGTGTGCTGGGCTCACGTTTTTCAGCCTCGGCGTTCCCGATTGAAATGGAAGAGGAGCTGCATACAGCGCTTGAAAGTGTAATGCGGGACCAATACGATGCAACTCATCATTGCTGGGCGATGCGGATTCGAAAGGATCCGGTGATACTTCAGCGGTCAAGTGATGCCGGCGAACCGAAAGGAACGGCGGGCCTACCTATTCTCAACGAAATTGTAAACTGCAAGCTGGAAAACTGCGCAGTTATCGTGACTCGTTGGTTCGGCGGGACGAAACTTGGAACCGGCGGATTAGCCCGTGCGTACGGCGAAGCAGCGGTTCAAGCGATTCGTAATGCCACACGCGTGCTTCGAAGGACAGGAATCGTTGTCTCGATTGCCACACCTTATGAGCTTCAATCACATGTCTATCACATTGCGGGACGATATGGAGCAGCGGTTGAACATGCCGCAACGGAGCAAGGTGCGCGCATGCAGGTAATGCTCCGTCGGAGTCAGGTTGATCAATTTGCTGCGGATCTTCTGGAAGAGAGCGCCGGACGATTGATAGTTGAGGAAGAGGGAACATGGATCTCTTGATTCTCACCTTATTCGCGCTGGCGATGAGCAGCTACTTCTCGGCGCTGGAGATTTCATATACTACTTTCGATGCAATCATCGTTGGCGGATGGAAGAAGTCAGGCAGATTCGGCAGTCGCATCGTGGAGTTCTTTGTCAAAGTGCCGGAGCGGTTTCTCTTCACAACCCTTGTCGGCAACAATCTGGCGAATGTCTCGTACTCCTCTTTGATAGTAATCTGGGCTGCGCAGAATGGGATTTCTCAAGGCCTTATCCTAATCGTATCACCATTTGCCGTTATCATTTTTGGCGAAGTCATCCCGAAAACGCTCGGGCTTGCGTTCGCAAACCTCATCGTTCGTTTCTCTTCTGCCTCATTGTATGTATTTTACGTCGCATTTCTTCCGTTCAGGCTACTCATAGCACCGCTTGAGAGAATACTGAGACGTGGGTCGGAGAACGGTGAGAGGGCTGCGCACGCTTACGACGTGTTATTCCGCAGGGAGATTGACGCTGTGTTGAGCCGTGCGAGTCGCGAGGGAACCGTAACACCGAAGGAATCCGAGATTCTCCAAAGGTACCTTCACGCCCGTGAAGTTCGAGCACGTGACATAATGACGCCAAGACCACTTCTGGTGGCGCTGCCGCAAACGGCAACGATTGCTGAAATCGTGGAAGCACTGAGCGATAGCAGGCATAGCGTCATACCGATTTATGACCAATCGATCGATGACATTGTGGGCGTGGTTCACTCACGCGACCTGCTCACAACTCACTCCAGCACCTCTGAAGTTATGAGACCTGCGGTTTTTGTGCCTGAATCGAAGTTGCTGACGGAGTTACTGGAACAATTCAAGCGCGAGCGCACGCCTGCTGCCATTGTCGTGGATGAGCATGGAGGCACGGACGGGATCATAACGCGGAAGGATATTTTTCGTGAACTTGTTGGTCCGTTGAGCGAAATCGACGCAGTACGAGCGCAGACGATTAAGCGTGTGGCGCGCGGTCGATATCTGGTTTCCGCGCTTGCAGACCTCTCGGACATAGCAGAAGTCACAGGATGGCGCCCGCCGGATGGAGACTATGCTACCCTCTCAGGCCTCCTTTCCGAGTATCTGGGGCATATTGGGCAGCCCGGAGAAGAGGTTGTAATTGATGATGTTACAGTTCGGATTCTGAGATCAACTGAACGAAGAGTGGAGAGTTGCCTTTTGAAACTCGGCGATCCCGACGTGAATTCTAGTGGAAAAGAATAGCGCTTGACATTGGCAGCCAAATCCCTATATTAATGGTTCCTTGCGGGGTGGAGCAGCCTGGTAGCTCGTTGGGCTCATAACCCAAAGGTCGTTGGTTCGAATCCAACCCCCGCTACCAACCTAAAGTTAAGTCCTTACAGTAGTTTACTGTGAGGACTTTTCGTTTTTTGCGGCCTCCTTGTTGGTTCGTAAGTCCAATATTTAGAGCTGGAATTCGCTGGTTGTAGGGCTGGGACAAATCTGGGACAAAATCTGGACTGACAAGTCCGTAAATCAAAATGGAGTTTCTTCGTCCGCTGCATGCCGTTCCGAAGACGTGATCTACATTCCTCTTATGCCTGATTCCCTGGCATAAGAGATCAAGAAAGAAAAGGGCCTCGCATTGTGCGGGGCCTTCTTGTTGATCAACCATTCAGGAGAATCTCATGCGCGTGAAAGTATTATGCTTGGGCCGCTCGGCCAAAGAAATCAATGTCAACGAAGGAACCACGGTCGAACAGGCCATTGCCGAAGCAGGTTTCCCGAAAGATTCCAGCTACACTCGGCATCTGAACGGCAGCCCGTGTTTCGACACAGATGTGCTCGTCGACAACTGTGTAATAACGATGGTTCCGGCCATTAAGGGGGGCGCATAGGAGGGTGCTTCAGACTACCTGTCCTACGTAGTCTCAAGTATTCAAAGAGGGCTGTGATCCACGTGGTCATGGCCCTCTTTCCTCCGGAGGAACAATCATGATTGAACAACAGATTCGAACGCTGTGCGACTTCTACGCACAGAAGTGGCACACACCGATTACGCTGTTGACTAAGGAGGCCGACGTAGCGCAGTGGCACGAAGTCGGTATTGCCGTGTTTGTCAATGCCGATAAGGATTCGCAATTCTGCAAGGACATGTTCGGCGATCCACTTATGATGGAATCAGTTCTTGTCGGCAAAGTGTCACCAACGTGGTTAGTTTTGTACGGCGCACCCAGGGTTGATATTACGTGCGAGATACTCGACCATCATCTACCAAGAATGTGTCGTGCATTTCGAAACGGCCAACGAGAAGCATTGATTGAAACAACGCTATCGGTTGCTGCCGATCGGAAGCAAGAACTTGCACGAACACTACGTGACGACAAGTATGAACTCGAACGACTTTGCATGCAAGTGATGACATTGTCTCGCAAGATCGAAGGTGACAACGAGATTCTGAAACTGTTCAGCCGAGCACCAGAATTGATTAAAGCCAAAGCAACGCGGACTTTCGTCGAGATGATGAAGCTGGTTCCGAGTTGCTATGAATCGATCAAGCTAGAAGACACTTCGGTCATCGCGACGACGTATCCCATTGTGTTAGAGCACGATGGCGGACGATACGATTTCGAACCGCATATCGTGGAAGTCAGACTCGATACTGGCAAGGTGCTGATTAGCGGTGGAACAGAATGTAACGGGTATATACATCCGCATGTGACAGATGATCCGAATAACATTTGCTGGGGTAATATAGGGCATCTCGTGCCACGACTTGCTGGAGAACTTGATCTGCATGGACTACTGCAACTCGTTCATCAATTCCTGAATAGCTACAACAGCAGTGATCCGTTTCAGAAGATCGAGAAGTGGGATCCAAACTGGGTGGAAGATGAAGACGACGAACCCTATTGCAGTTGGTGCGATGACTACGGACATGACATATCAGATTGCGAATCCTGTTGGTGGTGCCCGCACTGCAATCAATACGACGATCATGATGAAGATGATTGCCCAAACCGTCCACAAGAAGACAACGAAGAGGAGGATGTCGATGCAGAACTTGCAACGGACACAGCGGCAGCCGGTTGATGCTGGGATTAAGGTTCAGGTGGAAGCAACTGCCTTGCAGAAACTTTGGATGTGGACGGAAATGGCAAAAGGCGAAGTCTCTTGTCTCGGTCTGGTCGATGAAGTCGTAAATGCCAACACGAAGCGAATCACCGCACTGGTCGTCACGGACTTCTTTCTGGTCAAGCAAAATTGTTCCTACGATGAAACTGACATGGACATTGCCGACGTGGCAAGGCTGATCACTGAACTTGAATCCAAAGGCATTGACTCTCGCAGGCTTCGATGCTGGGCACATTCGCACGGTGGAATGCAGGTGTTCTGGTCAGGTCAGGATGAAACGTGTATTACTGGACTTGCCAATGGCGAATGGCTCCTTTCGCTCGTTGTCAACAAACGCCGAGATGCTTTCATGCGTCTTGACCAGTATCACCCGAGTCACATGTATCTTGCTGATGTCGCATGGGAGACTAAGTTTCCACTGGTGGACGGTCTTGCTGAAGCATGCTTTTCGGAGTTCAAATCCAAAGTGCAAGAGGTAGCCTTCGTTCCTCGAACGCGAGAATCGCGTCCAGCAAATCTGCGACAATCCCGAGATGAACTTCGCGAGGCTGAAGCACGTGGCGCATTGACAATGGACGAACTGAACGATGAGCTTGATTGGCTGGGATTGGATCGTGATGAACTTGAACCCTTCTAGGAGACACCATGAACGACATGCGATTTCTAAGACAGCAAGACGTTGTCGATGCGGAGAAGCTTGCGAACTTGCAAGTTACGCTGATTGGGCTGGGATCCATCGGTTCGGTCACCGGATTGTACTTGTGCAAGATGGGCGTTTGCAACTTGACTTGCTTCGATTCGGACATCGTAGATGTCCACAATGTCAGCAATCAGGCATATGGGATGTCTGATGTTGGACTACTGAAGGCCGATGCGTTTTCAGTTCTCGTGGAGAACCAAACCGGACTGCTGCCAAACACGATCTGCAATCAGTACGACGGACGGCAGCTATCCGGCATTGTCATCAGCGCCGTGGATTCCATGAAGTCACGCGAAACGATCTGGAAGGGGATTCGTGATCAGGCTGGTGTACGGTTGTATATCGACGCTCGCATGGGATTGGAAACACTTATCGTACACACCGTTCGACCACAGATTCGAGAAGATCGAGTTCGCTATTCGCAGACCATTGTCCCTGATGGCCAAGCCTATCAAGAACCTTGCACTGCACGAACTATTTGCTACACACCGTTGATGGCGGCTTCGGTTGTGTGCAATCTTGTGAAGCGGTTTGTAAATCATGAACAGGTTCCTAGTCAGCTTACTTTGGATCTGGCGACGTACGCCTTGATTGCCTGAACGGGAATCCCGAGAACAATGTCCGAAAGGCAGGGGTAGCCTTGTCTTTTTACCTGCCGTAAAACCAACATTAACAAACTCTTTAGCACGCGGACCACTGCATGTTGCTATTTCACATCGTAACACATAAATTTGTGACCATAGTCACGCAAAAGCGTCAAAAACGAGGCAGGAGCCCGTTGCGCTTTTGCCAAGCGGCAATGACAATTGAAAAAACATGATTGCCGCAATCACTTGCATCGATTGGACTTCAGAACATATTGGTGCGAATCGTACTTCGCACTAACATCCGGTCAACCTAACTTCAGGCTAACAAAAATGCTCTTGACTCACTCAAAACGAAGCATTACCTTGACCTCAGGTCTTGGGAAACTGGCTGGACAACTTAGCTCGGAGGCCTTGAATATGACGCGAGTCTCATCTGCATTCTATTTTTTGAAGCGGGTGGGGTTCGCGGTTTTGGTGTTGGGGGGAAGCATTTCGCATATCTACGCGCAGGACAGCTTAAACATAACGCGTTTGTCGGAGATGAGATGGCGTGGCTGGAGTTCGGCATTGGCTGTTCAAGGAAGCTATGCATACGTCTGTCTCTCTGACGGAGGAGTGCAGATTCTTGATATTAGCGATTCGACGTTTCCATACGAAACTGGAGTAGGATACACGGAAGGCTATGGCTACGACATTGATGTAAGTGGAAACTATGCTTATGTAGCCGAAGGGAATGAAAACGAATACGGAGGCGTGCGAGTCTTTGACGTGTCTGATAGAACACTGCCGACCGAAGTTGGGTATTTCGATATTGGATCACTGGTTACGAATGTGACAGTGTTTGGAAACTACGCCTATATTGGTGCTAATGGAGTTCGCATAGTAGATATCTCTAATCCGTCTGCACCAACGGAAGTGGGGGCGTTTGATCCGCCAAGCTTCGGTGCCGACAAGGTTCGATTGCGCTATCCAAATGCTTTTGTCTTGGGCGGTGGAGGTGGGCTTGGATTCACGATTCTTGACGTTAGTGATCCGACCGACCCCGTAGAGATCGGAACTTGTCCACTGCCGCCAAGTGCTAGAGATGTTGTCATCGATGGAGACTATGCATATGTGGCTTGTTACGACAGCGGGCTATACGTCATTGACATAAGTGATTTCACCACTCCGGTTATCGTTGGTTCATACAATACCCCCGGGAACACTCGGCGTGTTGCGGTACATGAGGGCTATGCCTTTGTTGCAAGTGATGAAAATGGATTGAGAGTTATTGACGTCAGCGATCCTTCAACTCCAGTAGAAGTCGATTCAATTTTTGACAGAGGGGGGATTCGTGCAGTGATATTTGTTGGAGATACGATGTTTGTGACTGGCGGGTTTGTTGGACTCCAAGTTTTGGATGCAACAAATGCACGCTTCCCCGAGGAAATCGGGTTCTTCGAAGTGCCACATGACGCAGTATGTGTTACATCGGATGGTTCTTATGCATACGTCGGGGATGCCTCACAGTTTCTTCGTGTGATCGACATACGTAATCCCACTTTGCCACGATTAGTTGGAAGCTGTAATGTGGGTGCAATCCCTTTTGACATCGACATTCAAGGGCAATGGGTTTACATACCTGGAGATGGCCTAAAGATTGTTGATGTCAGTGATCCGACGGCTCCCGAAGTGGTTGGTACGGGTTCGATTCCATTTGTACTTGGGCTAACTGTGCGCGAGCAGTTGTCCTACATAACATATCCTGGTGGGCTTAGCATCATTGATATATCGATCCCCAGTGTGCCGACTGTTGTTGGCCAGTGGAGCAATCCGGGAGTTCACTATGATGTTGCAGTTCAAGGCAATTACGCCTATGTAGCAAGTTATGACGAAGGACTTTATGTGCTGGATGTCTCTGATCCGCAAAGTCCAGAAGAAATCGCTCATTGGAACAGTCCGGGCAACGCGCTTCGTGTTGCAGTAAGTGATGACTTGGCTCTGATTGCCTGCGATACGTCCGGCCTACGCATCCTTGACATTTCGAACCCAACTTCTCCTACGGAGGTTGGAACCGTACTTGGGTGTGGGCATGTCGTTGATGTTTACGGCAATGGAACAACTGTATATATACTTGACGAAGCTTGTGGCATGCGTGCATTTGACATCAGTAATCCTGCGAATCCTGCGGAAATCGGCTATTACGCTACACCGGGCTCGCAGTGGAGGCTGACCGTATCAGGTAATCTGGCCGTAGTTGCCAGCAGTCGAATATTTGGCATTTATGATGTTTCTGAGGTGCTTCCGGTACCTATACCTCACCAAAACAGTCTTCCAGATAAGCTAGTATTGCTTCCCCCATACCCAAACCCCTTCAACGCCTCTGTTCAAATTCGGTTTGAATTGTCAGCGGCAGTGCGGTCAAGACTTGATTTATTTGATGTTACAGGACGGGAGACTCGCGTTCTTCTTGATGATGTATTGGCACCTGGGTACCATTCCATCCCGCTGGACGGTACAACATTGAGTTCAGGACCGTACTTCATTCGCTTGACCGCAGGTACCGAATCCGCCACGACAAATGTGATCCTAGTCAAGTAAAAAAAGTGAAATATAGGCGGGAATCGAATACTTCTGAATTCTGTTTCTTTGTCACGAAAAGATATTAAGCCCACATTCCTAGCACACACAGCAAGAGAAAGAGCAATAACAATGAAGAGCTTTTCATTAAAATCGCCGGGCCAACTGTTCATTCTGTTCGCTTTGCTTGTTTCCATCAATTCAATTGCCATGGCAAGTGTCTTTGTTGCATGGGTAAGATCCCCGCAAGATCCGTACGTCAACACATTTTGCACCGGTGTATTGAACAAGTTGCCATACAACGCGCGCTTTAATAGCGCCAATGATGGTTGGGGATTAACTTGGTACGGCGGCGACGTCACTCCGTATTTGATTGAATCACAGCGGCGCAAGTTCCATGATGCTTGTAACCCATCCGCTCCCAACTTTGACTCACTACTTTACACTACTTCAAGTCCTTATGTGTCAGGTTGCTTTGACAACGTGCGAAATCCAGCGGCAACCAGCGCTTCGCGAGTGATATTGGGCCACGCCAGAAAGGCGGACAACCTGCACGACTTTCCGACCCCACAGCCGTGCATTTACGACAACTTGCCATACGAGCTAATAGCGCCAGACGATCCTGATCAATTTAACCACTTACCAGAGGGTTTCCATCTTCGCAGTGTATTCGGAAAACCCTATGCATTCATGCACAACGGAAGTTGGGTGGTGTCCGATCTCGAGGACAGATTAGGGGTCGGTTTCACCGCACTTGATGTTTTTTATGATCGCCCTTTTGGCGGACGAATTGCTCCTGGTATGTTTGTGGACACAGAGTTTCTCGGAATGCTTGTCATGAGGAACCTCATTGCACAAGAGAATTACTACTGGAGCGGACTCGGCGGCGTTCCTTCGAACACTCGACCCGCAGGTATCACTTCACGAGAGGATTGGGCGTATTGTCGCACGGCGCAGGAGTTTTCCCCAAGCTCCGATCCACCACACGATAAGTCAAGCATTAATAGTGTCTTTACTGATGGCACGACTTTGTGGGCGATCATGAAATCCGATAATCTTGACCCGCACTATGTATACTACAATGACAATTGGTCTCAGGGCTTCTATAGATCAATTGTTAGCAGAGAGAATCCAGGCGGCTATCAGAACCTGGGACAAGGTAACTTCTTAGCCCTCACAGGTGGTGAAGAAAACACAGCAATTACTCATTCCATCGGAATCGTTGGCGACTATCCAAACGAGTTGCGAGTCAAACCTGAAAAGGATTTAGAACGTGATGCAGTTCAACCCGCTATCTCTGTAAACGAGGCTGACGGGAGTTTTGTTGCCGTGTGGGTGACAAGCGGAGGACTACAGACAGACAAAGCAATCACTGCACGATGGTACAATCAGATGGGAATGTCCGAGGACTATGGATTCACAGTTCATACTGCAGTCCCTGGTTCCGGCTTGTTCAGTCCAGCAGTTTCACACAGTCCCGACGGCCAAACAATCGTTGTGGTTTGGCTTGAACACGGCCCCGATTTGATTCTTGACGCTACATGGTATCTCAAACGCAAGTCATTCACTTGGAATAATCAAAGTCATACGTGGTCACCTGGTGCGACGGCAATTGTAGCGTCCCAATTGTCCTGTGGGACAAATCAGCCGCTTGCGTATCCAAGTGTTGCATTTGGGCCTTATGGGAACTACGTCATCACGTGGGAACAAATGGTTTGTAACGGTGGGTTTACTGAGATTCACGTAAAGGCCTACCAAGGAGAACAGGTTGTATTTGGCGACCAAGTGGTCACGCAAAATGCGCAAGATCACTGGTCTGCCCCCATTTTCTGTACCAGTTGTAGGATTACACTCGGTTACTTCCGTCGTAGCGTAGCGGAGACGGAAGTAATTGTTTTTTCGTTTCCGGGG
>JAANMU010001286.1_pt1 | contig 23692 bp, 35 predicted proteins | sample 7279701 | NCBI WGS metagenome assembly JAANMU01 (sample SAMN14094539, study PRJNA606508) | bioreactor metagenome | isolation source: A lab-scale SPAN reactor treating ammonium-rich wastewater day 57 | place: Ireland: Galway | collected 2017-03-13 | reverse complement strand
CCAGAATCTCAGATTTCTTGAGTTCAAAATTTTCAAGTTTTTTTTGAAGGACAAAATCAGAAAATGACCCTTGGGAGAAAATTCCAGGAACGAACATGAAAAATGTCACAAAAAGAATGACAAGCAAGGAAAATTGAGATTTGCTCTTTTGATTTCGAAACTCTATCTTTTTCTTATTCTTTTTTGAGCTTAGCTTCATGATTAACATTAAATCAAAAATGTAACTGAAGATAAATAATCAAATTTATGCCGCTTAATTTTCTGTACAATCAATTACCTCTTCGGTGACTGGCGGGAACGGCGAGCTTTGCCACCCATGCCAATTTTCCTGGTTTCTTTCATTCGGTCATCTCGTGTCAGTAAACCAGCAGGTTTAAGTAGGGTGCGGTATTCAGGATTGAATTTGACTAAAGCTCGAGATAAACCGTGGACGACGGCGTCTAACTGGCTGGAGCGACCCGAACCATTGACAGTTGCAGAAATGGCAAATTGACCCTGGGTGCCGGTTAAGTCGAGCGGTCTTTGGTAGCGTTTAATAGCGCCATGGACTCCTGAGAAGTACTGACCAACCACTAAACCATTAACACTAAACTCACCTTTGGTTTTAGGATAAATGCGAACGCGGGAAGTAGCGACTTTCCGGCGACCAACTCCTTCCACATACTCGCCCGTGGGCATGACCACCTGACCTGCCACTTTAGGAGTTTTACTTGTCGTGACTGGCTTAACAGTTTTTTTAACGACTTTTTTGGGTGGTGTTTTGGGTTTTTTAAGTTTGAGAGCCATGATGTGATTTCCTTTAAGCAACTTTTTCGGTAACTTCAGTTTTAGCTACAGCTAGGTGTGAAGCATGAGGATGCTCTGCACCTGGATAAACTTTGAGTCGATTCATGCGACCGCGCTGGAGTTTATTTTTTGGCAACATACCGGCTACAGCGTGCTCAATAATTCGTTCGGGATTTTTGGCTCTGACCTGAGCCACTGTTTCAATATGTAACCCACCTGGCTGCCCCGAGTGACGATAGTACTTTTTGGTTTGCTCTTTTTTGCCAGTCACAAAAACCGTGGCGGCATTAATCACCACCACATAATCGCCACTATCCACGTGAGGCGTGTAACTGGGTGAGTTTTTACCAATTAGAAATTTGGCAATCTCAGTTGCTACCTGACCCAACACCCGACCGTGAGCATCCACAAGGTGCCATTGGCGCTTAACTTGAGCTGGTTTCAGGATTGTGGTTTTATTCATATAATTTCAACATTTCAAATGTGTGTCATGCTGGACTTGATCCAGCATCTTCCAATTATTTTTCCATAGTTAACATTGATTTCATTAACTCTTTTTGCTTCCACGTTTGGAAGATCCTGATCCCGATTTCATCGGGACAGGATGACGGGCGGTTGTCGACTTCTTTGATTTTGCGTCCTTAACTTCAACTGGCTTTTTCAAACTGCCGACTTGTTCCGGCATGTTGATTAGCGAAACTTTGACTAAAAGAGCATTATCGCCGCGGCGCTTGCCAACTACAGTCGATGTAGTAAAGCCACTACTACGGTCACTCATGGCCGGAGCAATCTGGTCAACTAAAGTGTTGACGATGTCTCTTTTACCCAAGGTTCTATGTAAAATTCGTCGATCATTCAGTGTCCCAGACTGTGCCCGACTGACCAAAGGATCATAAAGCCTCATCAACTCCTTAGCCTTCGCCTGAGTAGTAGTGATACTACCTTGCTCTGTCAGATTGCGAACTAAACTCAACAACATACCCTTCCGAGCATTGGTATCACGGTTAAACTGGGATGTTGCTACTCCGTGTCGCATAATGTCTTTTGTTACAACTTGCTATAATTCAATTTCGAGATTTTGAATAGATCCTAAAACTAGTTCAAGATGGGTGGACAACTCTTGCCAACTTTTAGATAACCTTGTAGAAGCTTAATCCCCCAAACTAACTCCTTTCGTCATCAGGGCATCTTGGATAATATCCACGCTCTTTTCACCTAAGTTCTTCACCTTAGCAATCACCTGCTTGGGGACGCCACGTAGATCACCAACTGTTTCAAACCCCCCCTTACGCAAGGCGTTGGCAATTCTGGTTGGCAAATCCAACTCCTCAACTGTCAACCGTAGCATCTCGGCTTCTTCTAGCGAGACCGGCTCCTCAACTGGTTTCTCAACTTTTTGAATCGGGGTAATCACCTGATTGAAGTGAGCCTGCAAAATACCGGCCGCTTGCCTAACCGCCTCCATGGGTTCCAAACTGCCATCAGTGGTAATATCAAGTAACAAACGATCAAAGTCAGTCCGACGACCGACCCGGGTCGACTCAACCGTGTAGGAAACCGTAATCACTGGTGAGTAAAGAGCATCCAAGGCAATCTCGCTAATCCCAACCTGGCCACGGTCTTTAGCTGGGAAATAACCCACCCCAGTTTCCACCACCATCTCGGCTGTTAATACCGCATCTTTGGCTAAAGTGGCAATTTCCGCCTCTGGGTTAACAATCTCCAAACCCGCTTCTAACTCCAAATCAGCGGCGGTGACAGTTTTAGGACCTTTGACATCTAAACGTGCCACGCCCCCCTGTCCAGTCAGCGATTTAATTCGAACTTGCTTTAGGTTTAAAGTTAACTCCAAAACGTCTTCTGAAACGCCTTTGATAGTGGTAAATTCATGCTCGGCCTGTTGAAATCTGACTGAAGTTATAGCTGCACCAGATAATGAACTCAGTAATACCCGACGCAAGGCATTGCCTAAAGTATGACCATAACCCTGCTCGAGGGGTTCAATAACTATCACTGCCCGAGTTGAGGTAGTGTTTTGAGCAGTGACACCAAATTGGGGTTGGGTTGGTGTGGACATATATGACTCCTTGTTTCGCCTCTTCCCCCGCTCAGGCGGGGAAAAATCCGTAGCCGGAGTTAGCGGCTGTAATACTCTACTACTAGTTGTTCTTCAATTGGTTCAGCAATATCGGCTCGCAAAGGTAAACGAACCACCTTACCAGCTGTCGCTTGTCTTTTTAACCAGTCAACTTGGGAGTTGCCATTGGTAACTAAGTCTTTAATGTAAGGAATGTTGGCGGCTTTAGCAGTGAGTGAAATTACATCCTGCATTTGCACCCGATAAGAAGGAATGCTCATTTTTTGATCATTAACTCGGATATTACCATGACCAACTAATTGACGGGCAGCTGCTCTGGTGGGGGCAAAACCCAACCGATACACCACATTATCCAACCTTCTTTCTAGCAGAATGATTAACGTGGCACCAGTGGCGGTTGCTCGACTAGCAGCCTCTTCATAAACCGACCGCAACTGCTTTTCTAAAATCCCATACATGTGTTTGACCTTTTGTTTTTCTTTGAGCTGAATACCAAATTCAGACAGTTTGCGACGACCTTTAGCCCCGTGCTGTCCTGGTCGAATTTGTACTCGGCGAGCCGATTTTAGAGGACTAGACTTCAAACCGAGGTCGAAGCCGATTTTTCTGGATAGTTTATTTTTTGGTCCGGTGTATCTTGCCATATAAAATTACCCATTATGCTGAACTTGTTTCAGCATCTACTTTAGGGTGATTTGTTCATAATTAATGTTTAATAATTCTATTCAATCTCTGATGTGCTGAATTAAGTCCAGCATAAAAAGATAGTTGTTACTTGTTGTGTTTAGCTTTTCTAGGTCTTGTCCCGTTATGCGGCATGGGAGTTAAATCCGCAATCAAAGGAATTTTTAATCCCTGAGCCCTGACTACTCTCAACACCACATCACGCCCCGGTCCAGGACCCTTGATATAAATAGCCATTTCATGCATGCCGAAGATGCGTGCCTTAGTGATAGCGTTTTCGATAGTGATCGTAGCAGCATAAGGTGTCGCTTTGCGTGAGCCAGAAAATCCTGCTTCACCAGCCGACGCCCAACACAAGACATTACCTTTCTCATCAGTGATGCTAACTAGAGTACTATTAAAAGTCGCTGTCACGTACATTTTCCCCCGAGGGACAACTCTTTTAGTGGCAGTCTTGTTGGTAGTTTTTGGTGCGGGTGACATAGGTTATTTTTTATCAGCAGTGGGCTTAGTACCCTCCAATTTAGCGGCTTGTTCTTTGGTTAAACTACCAACCGTGCGGCGTCTACCACCACCCCGTGCGGTGCGAGCATTTGATCTAGTTCTTTGACCACGACCGGGCAGTTTAGCCTGATGACGCATGCCTCGATAAGTACGAATTCTAATCAATCGATCAATGTTATCATTGACTTCGCGTCGTAAATCACCCTCTAATTGATATCGATCTAAGGCTCGCTGAATGCGGTTCAGCTCATTGGTGGTCAAATCACGAGCTCGTTTATGAGGATCCACATTGGCTTCCTGACAAATAGCCAAAGCTCGAACTCGACCCACACCATGTAACGCTGTCAAAGCAAATTGAGTTTTCTTATGATCTGGTAGGTCGACACCAAGTAACCGAGGCATACTTTATCCTTGACGTTGTTTGTGTTTGGGGTTAGTTTTACAAATCACCCGCACCACACCCCGCCGGCGGATAATTTTACAGTTAATACACAATGGTTTAATTGATACTCTGACTTTCATAAATTAAATGATCATCATGCTATCCCGACAATATCGGGATCAGCATCTTATCTGGCGTACTGTTGTCTCATCATCCTCAGCCATGTGCTGAACTCGATTTAGTATTGTTTCAGGATTTTCCAACTTTTTATCCAGCGATTATTGTTCAATTTCTTATCTTCTAGTCAACAAACCCTCATTTCTAGATACAAGATCTGGAAATATACCATTTTGCATCAGAAAAGAAAACCCCCAACTTTACTGCATAGCAGATTGCGTGGATCTATAGGTAATTTTACACTTATTGACGTCATATATGGATACATAACCCTTAACTTGATCGCCTGGCATAACCCGAATTCGGTAAAGACGCATCTTGCCAACCAAAGTACCAAGTAGTTCTCTGCCCACTAATTGAGGTGCTACCGCATCGGTAATGGCCACTCTAAACATAGTGTTGGGCAAACACTCCCGTACCACTCCTGCAAACTCAATCCGATCGGTTTTATTGGATTTGGAGGTGGTATTATCTACCTGTCGCTTGGCCTTGGCAGATCGCTTGTGGTCTTGGACTTTACCCATATTTTTTGCTACTTTCTGTCGTCATTCTGTCCCGACAAGGTCAGGGCAGAATTTCAAAAACTATTTAAACCGTACTACATTTATTGTAACGAAACGATAATTGTACCACGAAACCACTCGATTCGCCACCCAGACCAGACTTCCTAAACCAAGCAGGTGCCCGATCAGCAACCAGATATAACCAAACCACGTCACTGTTACCAACCCATTGCCACTCAACACGTCATCCCAACTTGGCAAACCCAACATAACTGGCTAGACCATTTAGCAAGTTAACACCCACCAACACAATCCACCCAGCCAGCATGATTTTGACTAATTTGATGAAATTTCTGATTTCTCAACATACCCTACACCCCCATCTTCCATACCCCTTTTTCTACAAAAGCAGGTATGGTTTGGCGCTTGGCCTTATTGATCAAACTGGCATGAGACACACCCAATTTTTTTGCCACTTCACCCAAAGGCAAGGTCGTCTTACCCTCTAGATAAGCCAGTCGTTTGTGATAGCTGTTACTCAGAGCTTTGCCTACTAGCTCCGTCATCAAATCAATGTCTCGATTTTGATCGAATGTTTTAAAAGCATCGTAGTAGTGAGCTCGATCAATGAACTTGATATTAATCGGCACATAACCCTCACGAATCAACAGGTAATTATTCAAAACTCGACCAATCCGACCATTGCCATCCACAAAAGGATGAATGTGTTCAAAGGTTAAGTGCAAGCGGGCGATGCGTGCCACAATGTGCTGATTAGTGTTAGCATGATACTCAGTCAACATCTGCTGCAGAGCCAGAGGAATTTGGTGAGGGTGGGCTGCGATATGGCTGCCAACTCTGACGTACTCATTGGCTTGGCGAAATCGACCCGCTACTTCATCTCTAATATAGGCTAACAACATGCCGTGCAAAGCGGTCATCACGTCCAATGTCAACTCCTGACTTTTAGCTTTGATCGTAATGTACTCTACCACTCGTGCCAAATTTCTAGCTTCAAACAGCTCTCGTTGAGAAATGGCTCGATCTAACTCGATCTGAAGCAGGATTTTTTCCGTTTCCTCTAAACTCAAAGTGCTGTTTTCTATGGCGTTAGAGTTGTAAACTTGCTCCGCCACCTCTGCCTCGGCGATCATTTGTAACAGCGACTCCTGTTTTGTGGCTAGTTCGTAGTAGCTGGCTCGGAGTTGATCAATCCGTTTGTAAAGATTGGTGATTCTAGACATAGACAATAGTATACCACATTTTAACGTTTTTTTGCCAAAATGCGTTAAAAATGGTCAAAATTAAGCAGTTTTTAACGTTTTTTAGCGTTTTTGCGTTAATTTGTAAAAACAGGCGGAAAGAAGAATATCTGAACCGATTCATTCACCCCAAAAACTCCCTGACCACGGGATCAACGATAACATCCCGTCTTTCGATACCGCGCGCCAAAGTAATCCCCTTCAATGTCCGGCATCGACTCAGTGCCACATAGGTTTGACCATGAGCAAAAGCTCCTCGTTCCAAATCAATTCTGACTGCATCGTAGGTGTGACCTTGAGACTTGTGAATAGTAATCGCCCAGGCTAACTTGAGTGGATATTGGGTAAATTGACCAATGACTTCTTCCTCAATTCGTTTCTGTTCTTTGTTGTAAAAATACCGAATCTTATTCCACACCTCCCGCTCTACTGGATAAACCGAGCCATCAATTTTGACTTTGATAGAGTTATTTTTCAAACCGGCTACGCTACCCACCGTGCCGTTGACCCAACGTTTCTCTCGATCATTTTTCAGCATCATAACTTGTGCCCCAACTTTTAACTCTAACCGTTCTTCCGCCGGAAAGTCTCTTCTGGACAAATCACCCTGCACATCTGCCTGATAAATATAGCTTTGACTGGAAATTTGCCGAAGGCGAGCCATATTGATCTGCATGACCCGATTATTGGTGGTGGCTAGGGTCAAAACTCCCGCTGAGTCATCACGGGACACTCGGACGTTCAGCCGTTCCAAGACCTGATCGTCCACATCACCGAGCCGAACCGCATTTAACAACTCGATCAGTTCCGCATCCTGTTGGCGATAGTTGTAATGCAGCTCGAGCAAGCTAAAGCTGACTTTTTGCCAAACTCGAGCCTGAAAAAAGTAGGCACCACCAGTAGTCTGGGCAAAGTATCGATGCAGTTCTCGGTCTGAAACGACGGGAGGCAGTTGAAACAAATCACCAAACATGACGACTTGAGTGCCTCCAAAAGCCAGGTCAGAGCGTTTGGCCTGGCGCATAACTGAGTCAATGCCGTCCATCAAGTCCGCTCGAACCATGGACACTTCGTCAATAATAATCATGTCCACATGGGACAACAACTCCTTGGTTTTGTAACCAACGGTGACGGCACCGTGATTGATTAAAGAAGGCGGCAGTTTAAATAACGAGTGAATAGTTTGCCCACCCACATTTAAGGCAGCGACACCGGTGGGAGCGACCACGACGCATGATTTGTGGGTGTTTTGTTTTAAATATCGCAACAAATGAGATTTACCCGTGCCCGCTTTACCAGTAATGAAAAAATGATCTAAACTCGCCTCAATCTGCTCAAAAATCGCCTGCTGTTCCTCTCCTAAACTCAGCTCTGACTTCTGCTCCGAAATCGGGTAAGTCTTGACCGTCGAGTCATCACCCGTCCCCGCCAACTTCGCTACCGCCTGCTTCTTCTCCTGCCACGTCCGCTCCTCCCTCCGCCCCATGGATCGTCCCCACACATACGCTCCACCACTTATCAAGGCTAATATCATCAACCAAGCAATTTCCATAGGGTCCATTGTAAACGGTGAAAGAAGAAAGTGGTGAACGTTTTAATCTAAACGGCGTAAAATTTCCTGGATTGCGTTTATATAGCAAACTCGCTCCATCAACTCCAAGACTCGATCCGCCAACTCGCGTTTTTCAATCATACACTCGGCGTATTTGGAAAGATCGGGGTGGTTCAGACCAACGGTGAAAACTTGCTATTTGGTTGATTTGTTGTCATTGGCAGTCAGCTGTAAAAATTTGGGAGCCGGAATATCTACCTTTACTGCTTGACCTAGAGTTCTTTGAATAAAGGAAGCCATACAAGCGTTAGTCGCTATAAATATTCTGCTCAGATTAAAATTTTCCTGCTGAGACACCCACTCGACTAGTGCAGACAGGGAAGCGAGAAATGTAACTGCGTACTGGTGAGCTTTTTTATCTATACGGTGAGTGTTTCCCTCTGGTGTGAAGTGCATCTGCCAGCAACCAGGTGCCTGCTCATTTCCGATCAAAAAGAGACCGGTGTTGCCAACTGTCAGATATGTCTGTCTATTAAGACTTGAGCGTGCAAGTACAACTTCAGCACTTTGTCTTTGCATACAGCATTTATGATAGAGATAACTGGCCGTTTCCCACCCGAGACGTAACTACCATATTCTTGGGTGAGTAAGTGGTTGAATCTAACAAAAATTCTCCGCGGTCAGTAGGTGAGTCTGAGCCTCTGGGTAGCGATTGGTGAAAGCAGAACTAACTTTACCAGCGGTGAGTTTAATTTCGCACCCAAGTAAATTATCGTCTGTACTTAGAATTAAATCAACCTCAGCACCAGACTTGAGTCGCCAGTAATCTACCTGGTGCTCTAAATCTAAATAGCTGATTTCTTTTTTAACCTCTGTAATGATGAAGTTTTCAAATAAAGCACCTGCGTCTGGACGAACTGCTAAGTTATCAAAATTATTGATCAAAGCATTACGCAAACCCAAATCCCAGAAGTAAATTTTGGGAGCTTTTCCTATCTCGTCACGATGGTTACGGCTATACGGATAGATTCGATACAAAATAAAGCTCTGTTCCAATATTTCTATATACCGCTGCACCGTCGGCGCACTGATTCCCAACCGATTCGACAGCTCTGCATAACTGATCAAATTGCCGATTTGATAAGCCAGTAGCTTAAGCAGTTCTACCGCCTTGGCTCGATTATCAATTAAGTTCAGCTCCAGAATATCTTGAAAGACTGCTTTTGCCGCCAAGTTTTTTAAGTAACGGGTGTTAGGAGGCTGGTTCACCATTTCAGGATACTGACCATAAAGCAAAACACGTTCTAAAATGGCTCTTTGATCATACAGTGTCACATTGGGAGCTGTAATTCCCTTCAAAATTTTTTGAGAAATGAACAAATTGGGTGATGGCTCAATTTGATGCTGAAACAGATACTCGCCCCAGGTGAGTGGGTAGAGATAGTAGTGAAACGCCCGACCCGCCATACTTTCCGTAGTTTTATTCCTGATATGCAGGGCTGAAGAGCCAGTCACAATGATCTGTCGATCGGGCAGTTGATCATAGAGAAGCTTGACAGCTCTACCAGGGTTAGAAAGTAAGTGGAGTTCGTCAAGAATTATTTGCTTGGCTGAACCTAATAAAGTTCGGTATACATCTGAACTGTACGCCTCCAGTTTTTCCCGTATGGGTTTTTCATCACTCAACAGATACTGCGCATCTGGAAAAAGTCGCCTGAGCAAGGTAGTTTTGCCTACCTGCCTAGCACCCAAAAGTACTATCGCTTGCTGATAGTGCGTGAAGTGTTTTTGTAGTTTTTCTTCTAGCAATCTGTAAGTATTCATGTGGTTAGTATACAACATGACTTTCTATAAGTCAATACTTTTGTAAAGTCTGTTTTATATAAGTCATGACTTTATTTAATACAATCGTTTCCATTGATATCGCTAGCTTTCATTCTTGAGATCGGGTGCATTTTTTTATTTTTTAATATCTTCCAATATCTTTTAGTATCTTCCAATATCGTACAATTTGGCTTATGATTGATGCATGATGCCACATCGTTTGCCACCACTGCAGCCGACCAGTGACTTGCTGGCATATTTTTGCCATTTAACTCCGAGAATAACTGATCACATTAATCACTTGAGTGCCTGCCAAAAAACTCTAGAGTTAGTTTCGCCTTTACCGCATTTTGAACAAGAGTTGCGGCGGACATCTCTGCTCAAATCCTCTCTCTACTCGGCACGGATAGAGGGCAATCCCCTGACCTTGGGTGATGTGCAGCCAATGACGGGTAAATTTGAAGCAACTAGCAAAACAAGCAATACTCGGCTACACACCAAAGAAATTCAGAATTTGCAGTGCGCCTACACTGAGATCACACGTCAGCCTATCCCCAAGCCTATCTCAATCCAGTGGCTGAAACACATTCACACTCAAGTCATGCAAGATCTTTCGCCTGAAGCAGGGCAGTTCAGAAGTGAAGAATCCGCCATTTTTAACTCAGCTGGTCTAGCCGTCTATCTGACACCATCACCTACCCAAATCCGCCCCCAACTAACTGACCTCTGCCAGTGGCTAACCGACTCCCAGGCTCAATCAGCATACCCACCAGTCCTACAAGCCGTTATAGCTCACTACGTCTTTGAAAAAATTCATCCATTTTTGGATGGCAATGGTCGAGTGGGTAGACTGATGCTGTTTCACCTGCTTCATCAAGCTAAGCTGAGCCTAAGAGGCTTATTAGTCGTGGAGAAAGTCCTAGACGAACGGCGACAAAGTTATTACGATTGTTTAGCTCCCACCAGAGCCGATTGCACAATCTGGGTCGAGTTCATGACTGAGTGTTTGGCTGATGCCGCGCAGGCGGTCTTGGAGCAACTTAAGCAGTCGTCTGTAAAGGAGGTTGGTGGCAACCCAGCCGAGCAACTCCTGCCCCGCAGACAAGAAATTCTGGCCATCATTGAAGATCATCACCTGGTCAGTTTTGACTTCATTGCTCGTCGCTTTGCCGGCATCCCGAAAAGTAGCCTCCATTACGATCTTAAGTACCTACTCAATCAGGGCTTGGTGCAGAAATTAGGGAAAACTAGGGGGGCTTTGTATACTATTATTTACTCATCATACTGAGGGACAGCGCTGGATCAGGGCATTCTTCTTTTTTTTACTCAATTAATCATGGCGAGTTCACAATGATTAAAAATGAAGTTACTTCCTCGTCAGTACCTCATACCCATCCTCCGTCACTAATACTGTTTCCTCAAACATCCCTGACATGGAACCATCTTTGGTAACGTAGGTCCAGACATCTTTGGCAAGTATTAGTTCTGGGTGACCAGCAGTATACATAACCTCCACAGCGATAGTCTGGCCAACTTGTAAAATGATACGTTTGTCTTTTTTTGCAGCTACGCAGGGAATATTGGGCGCCATGTGAAGCTCCTTACCAATCCCATGACCAGTCAGTTGATAAACTGCCCCGTAGCCCTTTCTTTGCAGCGATTTTTCTATGGTATGACTGATGTCAAAAACGGAGGCACCAGGCTTGACTCGAGTGATGGCCTTGGTTAAGATCGATCGACCGTCAACGAGAAATTGCTGATTTTTTGGCAATACTGCACCCACTCCAAAAGTAATGGTCGTGTCTAAGTGATAACCATTATTGATTAATCCAACATCAATCGTCACCACGTCACCATCTTCGACTCTAGTTTGGTTAGGAATACCGTGACAGAGAGCTTCGTTTTTCATTAAACAGGTCGCCCAGTGGTAGCCGGGTACGGTGGAGAAGCTGGGTTTCATACCTGCTTGAGCAATCAGATGTTGAGCTTTTTGTTCAATCTCAGAAAAACAGGTGCCAACTTGGGTGAAAGTGACTAGAGATGAACGAACATTGGCAAGAGCGCGGCCACCCTGGCGCATGAATTGAATCTTTTGGTTGTCGATAGTGGTCATAAAGTTTTGGGGAGCTTTATTGGATTATTTGTTTCAAGTGCTTGGAAGATCCTGAAACGAGTTCAGGGCTCCTCTCCCGACAAGTCGGGATCGTCGGCTCAGGATGACGGCTTAACAATTAATGTTTGAGATTGCGGATCCCCGCTTACTTCGGGGCAGGCGAGTCTGCAACGACCACTGTTGTCTTTCCCAACGGGACCCTGAAGCAAGTTCAGAGTGATCGAGTTATTTAACCTTCAATGCCCTCAGAATATCCGCATAAACTTGTTCAACAGATTGTTCGCCATCAACTTCCGCTAGCTTGCCTTCGGTCCGATAGTACTGAACCACTGGTTCCGTCAATTCATGAAATAAACCAATTCTTTTCTTGATCGCCTGTAAAGTTTCATCTTCCCGATTATCATTTCGACCAGCGATTCGCCAGAGTGCCTCTTTATCTGATACTGCCATGTATACCACTTTATCAATTGAACCATTAAACGCCTTAGCCTGTACTACTGTTCTAGGAAAACCATCCAAAATGTAACCATCAGCATACTCAGGTTTTTCTAGGTAAGTTAAAACAATTTCTAAGGTCGTATCATCAGGAATCAACAAGCCGGCATTTAGAGTTTCTTTCACCCAGCGACCTAACTTAGTTTTCTCACGCGCCATTTCTCTAAAAATATGACCCGATGATAAGTAGGGAATATCTAGTTTTTCGGCTAGCATATTACCCTGCGTGGATTTACCAGCACCTTGGATGCCAACTAGGACGATTTTCATAGTAGTTTTTATTGCTATATTACTGTTTTAAATTATAAATAATTAGCGATAATTAAGTATAGGATACTGAAACAAGTTCAGCATGACATAAAAGTAAAATATTAATTAAGCAAAGATGTGCTTTTTGATGAACAATCAGAGCGTGTCCAATACTCGATTATGCTAGTTGGACAGGCGTGTGATGTTTTTGAGCAAAACGAAAATACATACTTGGGTATATATTACCGATATTGTTCATAGTTTTGCTCGACCAGTAAACCATCAATTTGTTTAGCGGTTTCTAAAATCACTGACACCACAATCAAAATACTGGTACCCCCAATCGCTAAAGTTTGTATCCCTGTTGCGTTTTGAAGAATCGTGGGTAAAACTGCAATACTACCCAAGAAGACAGCCCCGATTAGCGTAATCCGATTAACCACAAACTCTAAGAATTTTCTGGTCAAAACCCCTGGTCTAATACCCGGGATGAAAGCCCCACTTTTTTTTAGCTCTTTGGAAATATCGTCCGCGTTAAAGAAAATCATGGCGCTCAGGAACGAGAAACCAAACACCACTAAAAAGTAAGTTAGGGCGTAAATCGGAGAAGTTTGAGCAAATAGCGTTACCATTTGCTGACCAATATTTTGTAATGTTTCATTCGGTAGAGTCACCAACACCCGTCCCAAAAAGGCAGGAATCATCATTATAGTCAGAGCAAAAATTATCGGTAAAACTCCTGACACATTGACCCGAATTGGTAGATGGGTCGAGTAAGTACCATAGACTCGACTGCCTCGTTCACGCTTGGCATACTGAATGGGAATTTTTCTGACCGCTTCATTAATAAACACCACCAAAGCAATCATGCCCAAAAACATAGCCACCATAGCTAAAACAGGCAACAACTGATCACCAGTTAACACCGCTCCGATTTGACTAGCTGAACTCGGTACTTGACTTAAAATCCCAATTAGCAGAATCATTGAGATGCCATTACCTATTCCAAACTCGGTAATTAACTCTCCCAACCACATCACGACCATGGCACCAGCCACCAGCGTAATAATCAAGCCAGCCATTTTGATTGGATCCTGACTAGCTAATAAGTTTTGAGATCGAAGCAAGGCTAAAACTGAAATACTCTGCACCACTGCCAAGGGTACAGCCAGCAGTCGTGTGTATTGATTCACCTTTTGTCTGCCAGCCTCACCTTCTTTTTGCATTTCTTTCAGCTTGGGAATCACCAACGCTACTAGCTGCATAATAATCGAAGCTGTGATGTAAGGGTTGATACCCACCGCCACAATGGAAAAGTTTGCTAAGGTACCACCTGAAAAAATATTAAGCAAGCTCAAGAATTGATTACCGGCAAAAATGCTTTGCAATTGTGCCACATCTACTGCTGGCAAAGGCACATGTGCTAATAATCTAAATATAAAAAAGATGCCGCCCGTGAACATGAGTTTTTGGCGAAGCGGTCTATTTGTCCAAACTCGATCTAACAAATCTCGGACATTCGACATGAGTCAATTACTCCGTATTAACTTGACCGCCCACCGCTACAATCTGGGCTTGGGCAGCTTGACTAACTTTAATGCCAGTTAAATACAATGGTTTAGTGACCGTGCCTTTAGCAATGACTTTACATCGTCCAGACCGATGTGACAACAACCGATGAAGTCTGAGGGTATCAACTGTGATCTCACCCTCTGGTAAACGATTTAGCTGAGCTAAAGTAATAGTATTAACTGGTCGAACAACTGATAAACGATCTTTACCTCGCCACATGGGCAATCTTTTAATCAAAGGTAGTTGTCCACCCTCAAACCAAACTGGGATGCCTTTGCCCCGGCGAGAACGTTGACCTTTCTGACCACGAGAAGAAGTATGTCCGCCCTTCCCACTCCCATAACCTCGACCTAAACGCTTGGCGGGCTTGTGAGTGATGGCTGGTAGGTTAGCTAGTTGTGACATATGATCCCGTCATGCTGAACTAACAAGTGTCACTCAGTTATCCCGAACTTGATTCAGGATCTGCTCAGAGCAGTCTGCCTTCTTGTTTCAGCATTTACTAATTTATTTATCGCAAATATGATTTTTTATTTCTCTCTAAACGTTGCCCGCATATTCTATCAATATACTTAAGTATTCGGTACACTTTAATCGTTCATCAAAAAAGTACATCTTTGCTTATGATTGCCCCTTCGCATTATTAGTTGAATTTGCTTGGTTTGGTTTTGTGATAGATGATGATGCCGATGCTCGAGCCGTCTTCCGGGATGGCTTAACTCGTCTGTCTCCCTTCTTCTTCATCTCATCCAACTGTTTTTGCTCTTCCTCTTGTTCGACCTGAGCAATTGACTTAAGCTCAATACCCTTTAAGTTCACCAAGTGTTCAATTTCTTTCAAAGCCGCAAACACGGCGTAGACGCTAGAGGCCTGGTTCTGAGTGCCTAAAATTTTACTTGAGATATCTCTAACTCCAGCCGCCTCAACCACAGCTCTAACAGGACCACCGGCAATCACTCCTGATCCTCGAGGTGCTGGCTTCAACATTACTACCCCCGCTCCCAGCTTGGTCGTAATCGGAAAAGGGATAGTCGTTCCATCCAGAGGCACCTTAATCATTTTTTTCTTGGCTTTTTTAACAGCTTTTCTGATAGATGAGGCGACATCTGGGCCTTTGCCTAGACCTACCCCAACCTGGCCTTTCTTATCACCCACCACCATTAATACCGAAAAACCAATTTTATTACCACCCTTGGTTTTTTTGGAAACCCGAGAAATTTGAATGATTTTCTCTTCAAACTCGCTAGCTGATAGTGCAAAATCTCTCATACAAGCAATCCTTCTTGACGTAATACCTCGGCTACTGCCTTGACTCGACCGTGATAGCGAAAACGACCTCGATCAAAAATCACTGAGGTAATTTTTTTGGATTTAAGTTGTTCCGCTAACGTTTGACCAACTTGACCAGCAATTTCTGTCTTAGTACCTGTAGTTTTAGCTAAGGCTCTGGAGGAAACAGTAGTTAGGGTCAAGCCAGCCACATCATCAATCACCTGCGCCATCATGTGCCGATTACTACGATGAACACTGACTCTAGGTCTCTGAGCAGTACCGTGAAGCTTAGCTCGGACTCTTTTTTGGCGTTGTAAAGCTGGTGATAAGTGATGTAGTTTAGGCATAAATCAATTTTTGTTTGCTCAGTTGTGAGTTAAATTTAAGCAGTAGCAGTTTTTCCTGGTTTCAATTTAATATACTCATCCTCGTAACGAATACCCTTGCCTTTATAAACTTCAGGTGGTCGAATCGCTCTTAAATCTGCCGCCATCTGACCCACAATGGCTTTATCAATCCCCTCAACAATAATGGTGTCGGTGCCCTCCAGCTTGAGAGTGGTGCCATTTAATGGTTGAATGTCAACCGCATGTGATAGACCGACCGCCAGACTTAGGCCGCCACCCTTACTCTGTGCTCGATAACCCGTTCCAACTATCTTCATCCGCTTTTGGAAGCCAGTCGAAACCCCCTGTACTGCATTGTTGAGCAAACTTCTGACTAAACCGTGCCATGCTTTGACCTGTCTTAAGTTATTGCTCCTCGAAACCTGCAACTCAGCCTCTTTTTGCTCAACCTTTATCCCCTTAAATAAGGGTACGGCCACACTACCTTTAGGTCCTGTGACCTGTACCTGATCAGCGCTCAAAGTCACAGAGACGCCACTAGGCATGCTGATGGGAGTGTTACCAATTCTTGACATATTATTACCAAACTTGACACAATAACTCCCCACCCACATTCAGTTTGCGTGCTTGGGTGTCAGTCATGACACCTTGATTGGTGGTGACGATAGTAATACCATAGCCACCCAAGGCTTTGGGGATTTTTTTAGTACTGCTGTACAAACGACGACCAGGTGTCGATAGCATTTTGATCCCAGTTAGAACAGGCACCTGCCGATCCTGATACTTCAGTTTCAGTACCAGTTCTTGAAATGGTGGCTGGCCAACTGTTTCTTGTGAATCTAAATAACCAGTCTCCACCAAAACTTTGGCTACTGCCCTGGATAATCCAGAGTAGGGTAAACGCACCTCATCCCTCCGAGCGGCGTAGGCATTACGAAGACGGCTAGTTAGGTCACTAATGTTATGAGTCATATTACTTGCTGGCTTTAACCACTCCTGGTAGCTCACCTTTAACTGCTAATTCCCGAAAAGTTAAGCGACTTAAACCAAAGTAGCGCATAAATCCTCTAGGTCTGCCCGTGATTTGGCAGCGATTTACCACTCGATTATAAACTCGATTGACTGGTCGTTCGTCTAAACCCAACAAGCGCTGACGCTTAGCTTGAAGTTGTTGGGTGCGAGCAATTTTTGATTTTTTAGCCATGATTTTTTTCCTGTTACTCCTCCTTGGCGAACGGCATACCTAATGCTTCCAGTAAGGCCAAGGCGTGCGCTGGTTTGGCCGCAGAAGTTACAATCACCACTTGGAGGGGGCGAATGCGGTCGATTGTATCATAATTTATCTCTGGGAAAACAATCTGTTCCTCAATCCCCATACTATAAGTACCACGAGCATCAAAAGCGGCGCGTGACACACCTCGAAAGTCCTTAACTCGGGGTAAAGCAACAATAACCAGTCTTTGTAAAAACTGCCACATCGAATCGCCTCGTAAAGTCACCATCACTCCCACTGGATCACCCTGACGCAACTTAAAAGTGCTGATAGATTTTTTAGCTCTAGTAATTTGAGGTTTTTGGCCAGTTATCGCTGCAAATTGTTCGGTAATATTTTGGCAAATCTGCAGACGAGCTTTGGGATCCTGAGGCTGAGTTACCCCCATATTAACAATTACTTTTTTTATACCTGGCACAGCCATAATATTGGCTATCCCGAGCTGCTTCTGTAAAGCTGGCATGACGGTCTGCTGGTAGTACTGCTTATTCATCCGTTGCATAGATTATTTTTTAGCTTTCGTCTTTGATTTTGAGTCACTTTTAATCGATTTGGCAGGTAATTTTTCCGTTGTTGGTTGGTCAGTTAATTTATCCTCAGCGACTTTTTTAGATTCCGATCGTCCTTTTTTATCAGTGGTAGACTCCCCACCGGCAATTTCTAAAGTTTGGCCAGATTTACGTAATTTTCGTAATTTAACACCGTCTTTCAAAACTGTGTAACCGACTCGATCAGGTTGATTGTCTTGATTGATCAGGGCTACTTTTGAAACCGACAGTGGCACAGATCTCGTTAAACGTTGGCCAGATTGCCCGCCCATGGGCTTACGATGTTTGACTTGCACGTTACAGCCTTCCACCACTACCTCTTGAGTCTTAGGTAAAACTCTTAAGACTTTACCTTTTTTTCCCTTATCGCGACCGGTAGTAATGAGGACCAGGTCCCCTACGTGAATTTTCATAAAACTTCTGGTGCCAGACTTGCAATTTTACTAAAACCATAATTTTTCACTTCTCGAGCGATGGGTCCAAAGACCCGACTACCAAGAGGGGTGACGCTTGCTCGACTTTCCACTAGAACTGCCGCGTTGTCATCAAATCGAATGTACTCTCCACTCTGGCGTCGGGCTTCTTTAATGGTGCGAACAATAACGGCTCGAACTTTTTCACCTTTTTTGACACTACTATTTGGATTAGCCTTAATCACCGAACCAATCACCAAGTCACCCACATAACCAAATCGACGCTTGGAACCACCATAGATCTGGATGACTCGAATTTGCTTGGCACCCGAATTATCGGCAATGGTTAAAACTGACCGGAGTTGAATCATTTTTTGATCGATTTAATAACTACAAAGTGCTTAGTTTTACTGATTGGTCGGCATTGTTGGATTTCCACTTTATCACCCTCTTGAATATTATCGTCATTTAATTGGCAAAGGTATGTTTTACTCCGCAAAACTGACTTTTTATAAACGGGATGCAACCATCTGCGAGTCACTTCAACTCGAGCTGTTTGTGGCGAAACTTTAGTGACTATGCCTTGTAAACTTTTCATACTCCAAGTTCCTTTTCCTGGATGATTGTCTTAATGCGAGCGATATCATCCGCCATCATTTTGGTATTACCCTTAGCAGACTTACCTGCTCGCTGAGCGATACGAGCTTGTACCAAATCACGCTCCACTTCTAACAACTTCTTGTTGAGATCGGTGACGGAGAGCTGGCGAAGATCACTGGCTTTGATCATGATTTTTTAACAAAGGTGGTACTAACTGATAGCTTATGACCAGCTTTACGCAAGGCTTCCTCAGCTACTGCCTCGGTGACACCTGCCATTTCAAATAAGACCATACCAGGTCTGACGACTGCTACGTAATGTTCAATGGCGCCTTTACCTGATCCCATCTTGACTCCGACTGGTTTTTTGGTGATGGGCAAGTGAGGAAAGATTCTAATCCAATACTTACCAGCACGTTTGGTCATATAGGTAATTTTTTTTCTGGCTGACTCAATTTGTCGGGACGATACCCAGTTGGCAGAAGTGGCCTTCAAGCCGTACTCACCAAACACTACTTCAGTACCCACGCTGGCCACACCTCGGCGTTTGCCTCGAAAAGATTTGCGGTATTTAGTTTTTTTTGGTTGTAACATAAGTGCCGTCTATTGGTTGTTGCACTTCACTTTGGTGTTTTAACCTGTCTTTGTAAACACCTGCCCCTTGTAAATCCATACCTTAATACCAACATATCCCGAGCGAGTTCTAGCCGGTAACTCGTGATAGTCGATATTGGCTCTCAGAGTCTGAGTGGGCACACTGCCCTGAGAATACTTTTCGGTTCGGCCAATTTCAGCTCCCCCAATCCGACCTGAGAGCTGAATTTTGATACCATTGGCACCAGCCTGCATAACTTTTTCTAAAGCTTGCTGAACGGCTCTTCGATGGGGAAATCTTTTCACCAACTGATGAGCAATCTGTTCTGCAACTAATTTAGCCGATAATTCTGGTGACTTGACCTCTTCAACCTTCAAATCAACCTTAGTTTTGTCTTTGGCTAATTTGCCTTGATTAATAATTTTTTCAATGCCTTTTTTGACTACCTCCAGGTTACTGCCACCTTTGCCAATCACTACTCCAGGTCTAGCCACATACAGAACAACCTTCATAATAGTGATAGAGCGCTCGATATCAATCTGAACTATTTGGGCACTACCCAGCTTTTCCTCTAGATATTGCCGCAGTGAGTAGTCTTCAAGCACAGTTGATGCGTAATGACTTGGATCAGCAAACCAACGCGACTTCCAAGTGAAGGTGTTGCCTATTCGATAGCTAGTTGGGTTAACTTTTTGTCCCATAGTTTAGATCAAGTCCGGTCGAAACCGATATTGTACTACATCTTGAGCATTTTTAGGTACCGGTTCGACGCTGGCGCATCCTTTTGGGTTGAACTTTAGGTGTGGCCATTCTGGTGGGTTGCATGGCCAGACTCTTTTGGATTTCTTGAGCCACGACTTCCGGTGTTGGCTCAATCTTGTCATTAATTGATTCAGTTTGAGTTGTTTTATCTGATTTTTTCTTAGAAGACGCTTTTGTAGCTGGTTTGAGTTGGTTCTGATCGCTCACAGCCACAGATTTGGTGTTATCCTTCTTGAGCTTAGAGTCGGCTACTGCCAACTCAGCACCCACTTCAACACTCTCCAACACAACCTGAACATGACAGGTGCGTTTAATTATGCCATGAGCTCGACCGCGACTAACTGGTTGAAACCGACGATAGCGGGGACCCTCCATAACGGTCATGGAACTCACTTTGAGCTCCTGAGCTGATAAGCCGTGATTGTGTTGAGCATTGGCTAAAGCCTGACGAATGACTTTTAAAATAACCTCGCAACTTTGTCTTTCTATCAGACTCAGCTGTTCCAACATAGCAGGTAAAGGCAAGTCCTTAACCTGATCCACCACCAACCGTACTTTACGAGGTGATTGTCTAGTTAAATATTGAGTAGCGACTATTTTCATAGAATTAAGTTGTTTAAGTGTCACTCTGTCCCGACGAAGTCGGGATCAGGGTCTCATTTGGCAAACCGCCAATGACATTGATTACGTCTTAGATAACACCCTCTTCACTACCCGTCCGTGACCACGGAATTTTCGGGTGGGGGCAAACTCACCTAAAACATGACCAACCATGGTTTCGGTGACAAAAACTTCCACAAACTCTTTGCCTTGATGGACTAAAAAAGTATGGCCGACGAATTCGGGCGAAATCGTGCAGGCTCGACTCCAGGTTTTGATTGGAGTTTTACCACCATTGGCTTTAGATAAAGCCACTTTTTTAGCAACTTTTGGGTCTATGAATGGACCTTTTTTACTTGATCGTGACATGGTTAAACTTATTTCTAGGCACGAACTCGACGATCGCGCACAATGTACTTATTACTTGAATGCTTTTTAGATCGAGTCTTGGTCCCCATGGCGTGCTTGCCCCACGGTGTCTTGGGGAATTTCAAACCAACCCCAGATCGTCCCTCACCACCACCATGTGGGTGAGAATCTGGATGCTGAGCCGTGCCCCTAACAGTCGGTCGAATACCTAGCCAACGTTTGCGACCAGCTTTACCAATTTTTTGGTTTTTCCAGTCTATGTTGCCCACTTGACCGATGGTAGCCATGCAACTTTCTTTAATCAAACGAACTTCTTTGGATGGCAACAACACGGTAGCAAATCCATTTTCTTTGGATTGGATGAGTGCCCCAACCCCAGCTGAGCGAACTAATTGCGCCCCCTTACCAGGTGTCAGTTCCAGATTGTGGATAAACATACCCACTGGAATTTGACTCAGTGGCAAAGCATGACCCGGCTTGAGTTCGGCCTTCTCACCAGCCACAACTTTTTGCCCAATAACCAATCCCTCTGGTGCCAGGATGTAACTCTTAGCACCATCAGCATAAAACAAGAGCGCAATGTTAGCCGACCGATTAGGGTCATACTCCAAGCGCACAACTTTAGCTGGTACATCTGGCTTTCGTCGCCACTCGATGATTCGCAACCGTCTTTTATGACCGCCACCTCTGTGTCTGACGGTAATGTGACCTTGGTGACCACGTCCTTGGCGTTTTAAATGCCCACCAGCCAATAAACTACCCTCTGGTTGACCAGTGTGGAGATGGGTGCGCACCACTCTCAGATTGTGGCGACGCGCATTTGTAGTGCTTGAGCTTTTTTGTAACATAGTAGTTATCTAACTCGCAGTGATAGCAAAAGCCTCAATTGTATCGCCTTTTTTTAACCAAACTAAGGCTTTTTTCTGCTTGGCTGTCGCCACTTTGATTCGTTTGCGACCGGTGCGTTTTTGTCTAGCTTGAACCGTAATTGTTCTGACTTTGAGCACAGTCACATCATACAGCTCACTTAAGGCTTGAGTGATTTGATGCTTGTTGGCAGCTCGATCAACCGCAAAAGTATACATGTTCTCGCTGTTAGCCAGAGCAAGTGATCTTTCGGTAATAACTGGTTTTTTTATGACACTGAGTAGCATATTTGTTTAAGTAATACTCTATTTAGCTTTCGCTGTTTTTGTTGATTCTTTCTTAATACTTTTTTCTTTAGATAAGATGCTTTTAGTAACTGGTTTTTGGACTGTAGTTTTAGTATGCCTGATAGCTGGCGGATCGGTTTTAGGAACTGCCGACTGTTTCGCGATAATCGACTTGGTCGGACTAAGTGGCAACCGGGCGACCTCAGGCTTGCTTGTCGCATCCTCAGTTTGTGCCAGCCTCTCTTGCAGCTTTTGTAAGGCCTGAGTCGTAAACAGAATGGCATCCGCTCTGAGTATATCGTAGGCGGTCAACCGTTCCGGAGTTTGCAATCTAGTCGTTGGAATATTTCGAAACACTCGAGGCACACTTTTTTGACTTAGCTCAAAGACCAACAAAATACTTTTCTTATCCTTCACCACTGCTTGCAAGAACTCTGCCCCATGTTTAGTTTTGTTGCTCAGCTCAAGCAGCATATCACTAACCATAATTTGATCTTTTTGCCAACTTAATGCCTGACGTAAAGCTAAAGTTTTTTGCTTTCGAGACAGTGATTTTGACCAATTTTGATTGCCTGTCGGACCGTGTGCAACTCCCCCTCCCACAAAGATAGGCGCGCTCTGAGCACCATGTCTTGCTCCTCCGGTGCCTTTTTGGCGATACATTTTTCTCTTGGTCAAAGACACTTCGCCTCTGGTTTGAGCTTGAGCTGAACCCTGGCGCTGATTACTTAGGTATACTCGGACTGCCTGAGACAGTAAAACAGGTGATGGCTTAATACCAAACACACTGTCGTCAACAGTGACGGTGGAGTTTTTGCCGGTAGGCGTTAATTTGGTTAGTTCCATGATTTGCTTTATTAATTCGTCTTCATTTTTATCCCGTTACCCTGAGCCACTGAAGGCCTCCTGATAAAATATGTGTCGGTTGATTAGTTGTCTCCTTCTGGTTTGTGCGCTTCTTCTTTGTCATTATCTTTAATTACAATTGGCTCGTCATTGCTCTCATCTGTACTATCGACAGTCTCGGTTTTCTCAACAACATCTTGTGTGCTCACAGTCTCTTTCTCAACAGTATCTTGTGTGCTCACAGTCTCTTGCTCAACAGCATCTTTAGCCTCTGCTTCAACAGGCTCATCGATTTTTTCAACAGACTCATCGATTTTTTCCTCCTCAGGTAAGCCGCTAGCTACTTTATCCAGCTTGAGGTTTTTGGTTTGACCGGTTTTTTGTAACTGCACCACGCTACCGTAAACACCAGGCACCGGTCCGCTCACCCAAACTTCTTGAGCAGCATTATCTATGTGTAAGACTACTAAGCCAGCCACCGAGATAACATCGACACCATAATGACCAGGCATCCGTTTGTTTTTAAATACTCGGCCAGGGGTAGTCCGATTTCCAATCGCACCAGGCGCCCGATGGCGATCTGATTGACCATGAGTTTTAGGTCCACCAGCAAAGCCATAGCGTTTAACCACACCAGCAAACCCCCGTCCTTTTGTCGTGCCTTGAACTGAAACCACATCACCAACTGTTAATTGATCAACCACTGACAACAT
>JAANMU010001284.1_pt1 | contig 23699 bp, 22 predicted proteins | sample 7279701 | NCBI WGS metagenome assembly JAANMU01 (sample SAMN14094539, study PRJNA606508) | bioreactor metagenome | isolation source: A lab-scale SPAN reactor treating ammonium-rich wastewater day 57 | place: Ireland: Galway | collected 2017-03-13 | reverse complement strand
GGCGTATTAATCAGCAGGTCCATCACGCCGTGGTTGATCATATCGAGTAGAAACCCCTCCGGCGCGCCGGCCCGTTTCGATACGACGACGCTGTGAATGCCCGCCTCCTTCAGCACCGCGTGCGTGCCGACCGTCGCGAAGAGTTTGAAGCCCAGTTCGACCAGCTCCCGCGCGATCGGAACGATGCGCGGCTTATCCGGGTCGTTCACGCTCACCAGCGCGTTGCCCGACGTCGGCAGTGACAGCCGCGTGGCGATCGCCGCCTTCGCGAACGCGAGCCCGAACGTGTCGTCGATCCCCATCACCTCGCCGGTGCTGCGCATCTCCGGCCCCAGCACCGCATCGACCCCCGGGAACTTGTTAAACGGAAACACCGGCGCCTTGATCGATGTCATCACGGGGCGCACCCGCCGGCCCACGCCGCGCTCCCACAGCAGATCGCGCAAATTGCCTCCGAGCATGACGGCTGTCGCCACTTTGGCCCACGGCACGCCGGTCGCCTTGCTGACGAATGGAATCGTGCGCGAGGCGCGAGGATTGACCTCCAGCACATAGACCTTGCCCTGCGCGATCGCGAACTGCACGTTCATCAGGCCGCACACGCCCAGCCGCTTAGCGAGCAGCTGCGCCTGGCGCTCGATCTCACGGATGAGTTCGCCGGAGAGCGAGTGCGGCGGGATGGCGCAGGAACTGTCGCCGCTGTGGATGCCGGCCTGCTCGATGTGCTCCATGATGCCGCAGACAACGCAGTCGCCGTTGGGGTCGTTGGGCGTTCGGAAATCCGCGACTGCGTCCACGTCGATTTCCGTGGCGTCAAGCAGAAACTTGTCGATCAACACGGGGTTGCCACCCGCCGCGCCGCCGCCGTGTGAAGGGTTCGCGCGATCCGTCGCCTCAAACGCGCGATGCACGTAACGAATCAAATCGTCTTCGTTGTTGCACAGCTCCATCGCGCGGCCGCCCAGCACATAACTTGGCCGGATCAGGACGGGGTAGCCGAGCTTCGCGGCGATGCGCTGGGCCTCGTCGGCGCTTCGCGCAATGCCGTTGGCTGGTTGCAACAGCCCCAGTTCATTGAGAATCTTCTGAAACTCGTCACGGTCTTCGGCAAGATGAATCGACTCGGGCGGCGTGCCGATGATCGGCGCACCGGCCCGCTTCAACCCCTCGGCCAGATTCAGCGGCGTCTGCCCGCCGAACTGCACGATCACCCCGCGAATCTGCCCCTGCGACGCGATCGCCCGCAACACGCGTGAAACGTCTTCCAGCGTCAGAGGCTCGAAGAACAGAACGTCCGACGTGTCGTAGTCGGTGCTCACCGTCTCGGGATTGCTGTTGACCATCACCGCGCGATAGCCCTGCCGCTTCGCTTCCATCGCCGCATGCACGCAGCAATAGTCAAACTCAATGCCCTGTCCGATGCGGTTCGGACCGCCGCCCAGCACCACGACGTGCGGCTGTGGGTCGATCTTCAATTCGCCCTCCACCGCCCACACGACGCGCCCGTCCTGCACGCGCAAGAGCGGTTCTTCGTGCGTCGAGTAGTAATACGGCGTTGCCGCTTCAAACTCCGCCGCGCACGTATCGACAAGTTTATAACAACTGCCGTCGTCAGCAGGCCGATGGACTTCCTTCGGCGTCATCAGCGCCGGCATCTGCAATGCCTGCGCCAGCTGTGCCCCGCTGTACCCCAGCATCCGCCCTCGACGCAGAAACTCCGCGCCGATCCCCACCCCGCCATGCTGCGCCGCCGCCCGAACCTGATCCGCGTGCGAAAGAATCTCCTCTTCGAACTCCACCAATTCACGCCACTGATCGAGAAACCACCGATCAATTCGCGTCAGTTCGTGGACCTGCTCGACCGTCCAGCCCATCTTGAACGCGTAGCGAATGTAATACGGCCGGCCCTGGCAGGGCTTCTCCAGCTTGTCTCGCAGCGCCCGCGCGTCGATCGGCCAGCTGGTCGCCGTCGACTCGTCCACGTCCGGCGGCGCTTCGCCCAGCCGACTCCCGCCGACCATGATGCCTTCGGCCGATGCGCCGTTGCCGCTCATCGTGTCCGCTGTCGCGGACGTGTCACTCTCGGCGCGCTGGCGCAAGGACCGGTAGGCCCCCTCCTCGCCGCCCGCGTGCCGCTTATGGGCCGCCGCCAGCCACCGATCGTTGCGATCCAGCCCGTAGCCCGGCCGCTGAATCTCCATGCTGCGAATGCACTTCTGGAACGCTTCCTTGAACGTGCGGCCGATGGCCATCGCCTCGCCGACGCTCTTCATCTGCGTCGTCAGCGTTTCATCGGCCTCGGGAAACTTCTCAAACGTCCAGCGCGGAATCTTCACCACGCAGTAATCAATCACCGGCTCGAAGCTCGCCGGCGTCGTGCGCGTGATATCGTTCGGAATCTCGTCAAGCGTATAACCCACCGCCAGCTTCGCGGCGACTTTTGCGATCGGGTATCCCGTCGCCTTGCTGGCCAGCGCGCTGGAGCGCGACACGCGCGGATTCATCTCAATCACGCATTGCCGGCCGGTCTTTGGATCGACGGCGAACTGCACGTTGCTGCCGCCCGTGTCGACGCCGATCTCGCGCATGATCGCCTGGGCCGCGTCGCGCATTTTCTGATACTCGCGGTCGGTCAGCGTCTGCGCCGGGGCGACGGTGATCGAATCGCCCGTGTGCACGCCCATCGGGTCGATGTTCTCGATTGAGCAGATGATCACCACGTTGTCCTTGCGGTCGCGGATAACCTCCAGCTCGTACTCCTTCCAGCCGTACAGCGATTCTTCGATGAGTACTTCGCTGATGCGCGACGCCTTGATGCCCCGCGCCGCGATCGTCTCGAACTCCTCCATCGTGCGACAGAACCCGCCGCCCTCGCCGCCGAGCGTGTAGGCCGGGCGGATGCAGCACGGCAGGCCGACGCGCTGCAGCACCTCGCGCGCCTCGTCCATGTTGTGCGCCGTGTCGCTCTTGGGGACATCCAGCCCGATGCGGATCATCGCCTGCTTGAAGGCCGTGCGGTCCTCGGCCATGGTGATGGCCGCGGGCGAGGCGCCGATCAGTTCGACCCCATGCTTCTCAAGGATGCCAAGCTCGTGGCATTCCATGGCACAGTTCAGGCCGGTCTGCCCGCCGAGCGTCGGCAGCAATGCATCGACCGGCTGGCCGCGCGCCGCCTCGGCCGCGAGAATCTTGTCGACAAACGCGGGCGTGATCGGCTCGATGTACGTCCGATCGGCGAACTCCGGATCGGTCATGATCGTCGCCGGGTTGGAGTTGATCAGTACGACGCGATAGCCCTCGGCCCGCAGCGCCTTGCATGCCTGCGTGCCGGAGTAGTCGAACTCGCACCCCTGCCCGATCACAATCGGCCCGGAGCCGATCAACATGATCGTCTTGATGTCTTCGCGCTTGGGCATGCTCTTTGGTCTTGCTCCCTGCTCCACCTTGCGCGGTTATCCGCGCAGCCCGATATTGTAACGCATGGAGAGAGCGGGTGTTAGGCGAGGAAGACCCCGGAAAACGCGAGGCGACTTCGCGTTATCCTGCTACTCGATCGAGATAGGATCGTCTCAAGGATCGACGGCACTCAAAGGATCGGCCTGGATCGGCGTCGATAGAGCAGGGCCTGCACGCCAAGGAGCATCAGCGATAGTGCTGACGGCTCGGGAACTTTCGACAGCCGAAAGCCAATGCTGAAGCTCCCGGAAGATGGATCGTCACTGAAACGTGCCCCCGCATGCAGGTGAGTGACCGATGCGAAGTATGAGCCGCCCCGCACCCCGCGCTCGTCGAAACTGATTGTCTGTTCGGTCCATTCCCACACGTTGCCGCCCTGATCGAATGTGCCATAGGCGCTATCTGAATGTTCAAATTCGCCAACCGGCGTTCTGAAATAGGGCTCGCCGATCGTGTATCCGTTGCTGTCAAAGTTAGCGTTGTTGCCCGGGTCCCATTTGGCGTCGTAAACGTTGCTGGGCACGGTGTCGGAGCCGGTTGGATAATCCCAGTAGTTGCCAGTCACTCCGTCCTTCTTGTGATACGCGGACTTGTACCACTCATCTTCACTGGGGATAACCCAAGTCGCGCCGGTCTTGCGCGTCACTGCGGCCAGGGCGGCTTTCGTCATCGCGCCGTTGATATGATAAGAACCGTCTTCGGTTGTGTTTGCACCTTGTGCTCCGGTCGGCTGCCCGTTGTGCATCCAATTCGCAAAGCGGACCGCATCGCCCCAGGAGACGTAATTGACGGGGCGCGAGGCATAGTCATCCGCCACCGTGTAGGTGTAACTGCCGCTTGCCCCATGCCGCTGGATCTTGGCGCCGGTGCCGGTGTCCCACATCGACGTGCTATAGAGATCGTAGGTGTCGGTAGCAGCCACTGCGTTTAGAAAAGCGGTGTACTGCGCGGCCGTCACTTCAAACTTGCCCATGTCAAATACGTACGCCACCGCACCGCACGTACGATCCGGGCCAAAGCCGCCGGGCGCGCTCACACCGGATGGCTCGCCCGTGTTTCCCTGATTACCGACATGGACGGTCTCGACGATGATCGCCGCCGAAAGACTGATCGACGAAGCCAAGAATGCCACCGCGCCAACCAGACATTTTGTCGTATCCATCATGACTCACCTTGTACTTTTACTACCGTCTTGTTTCATGTTGGCGTCGCAATCCGGTCGCCAAGGATCGTTCTCCACAACCCGAGTACTTGACCGATGGCAGTCATTATGTCGAATGCAACGAAAAAATACAACTACCGTGAAGTCGCATTGCCGGTCCTTCTCGAAGAAAGGCAAGAGTTCTCGATGATTGGACGCTTCAGGAACCGACTTACACCCACCCCCGCGCCCAGTACTCCACCCACGCCGCGCATTCGCGGGTACATGCTACTGATCCACCCTTCGCAAGCCTCGGGCAACGTCAATCAGTGACTACCGGGAACGCCGAATCGCGTTGCGAGCGGCATGATCGATAGCGCTGCCACGCAAATGCAGCGACCGAAAGCAACCCAAAGAAAAGTATTGCGAATACGCCCCAATTCAAGAGCAAGCCCCACACACGAAGGGACGGCTGGCCACTCTCCGTAATTCGGAATTGCGCCAACTGCTTCGCAGTTTCGACAAATACAATTGTCTCCGCATCTCTGCTGACAAAGGGCCAACCCCCACACGTCCCTCCTTTCCGCCCGAAGGGGATCATCCAAACATCGGCATTGCGTCTATCTTCGCTTAGCAACTCGCCAGCCCGGTCGGCCACCAGCTTGATGAATGAAGCGACGCGAGGATTCTGCATATGCGGTGTCGCGCCGAATTCCTCATCGAACTCTTGGAGATTCATGATATCGTTGAGATAAACCGTGTGCCCTTCTATCGGAAACTGGGCCGATGTATTAATACAAAAATGAACGAACCCGGTCGTTGCCAGTGAAGCAATCAAAGCAATGCCAGCGACTGCCGGAGTTAATCGGCAGCAGCGGAGATTGTTGCTTGTATTCACATTCATTTGGCTTGCTCGACAATTTATCGCACACTCCGCTCGCGCCGCCCCCAAAACTTCACCCATGCGGCACTTGCTTCAATCGCCACTATTCTGCCTCCAGTCGTGCCGCCGCTCGCTCACGCTGGAGGAACATTCCAGGTGTCAGAATGGACAAGCCGTAAACCGTGTTGCCCAACAGCGCCGAGAAATCGCCGCGATCCAGGGTGAGCAGCACATCCGCCCACGCGAGCGCGCTGAACAAGACGGGGCGATCCTTTGCGGGCCTGAAGTTCACGACGTATTGAAGCGTCAGCACGTCGTCCATCAGCGTCAGGGCTGACCGCAGGCCGGCCCAATCTGCGATCGCCGAGGTCGGGAGGTTTGGCAAATTCGCCACGACTTCTTCGATGACATACGGCGTGGTGAGCAGGCTCCAGCCGCTCGAGTCCGCGCGTCGGAAGATCTCGCGCGAGGCGCCACGAATGGATCCGCTGGCCGCGAGCAGGACGCTTGCATCGAGAAATAGTTTCACGGAATCGTTTGATCACCGAGTCGCTTCAGATCCGCCTCGTCTTCCGAGATCCACGCGTTCAATTGATCTCGAGTAAAGGAGCGCGGCGGCGGAATCCGACCCGACTGCGCCCGGAGAAGCGTGGCGAGGTAGAGCAGCAACTCCTGCTTATCCTCCGGCGGCAGCGCATCCACCGCGGCTTCGATTTGCGCAAGCGTGGTCATGTCAATAGTATACAGTGCCTTGCCATTGTTGCCAAAACAAAGTGCAGCCCAAATCGCATGGAAATAGGATCACGAAGTCTGGCCATCGTGCGGATTGGACCAATAGTTTGTCCCGATGAGGCTGGTCACACGACCTCTCGGGCGAATCACGTTATGGGATCGTCTTAAGGCGGGATCCTCCACCCCGATCACACCCACCCCCGCGCCCAATACTCCACCCACGCGGCGCATTCATAAATCACCTCCGGCAGCACGCGCAGGCGCGACTTCACGGCCTGCGGCGGTTTCTTCACGCGGGTCCAGCGCGGCTCGCGGAAGATCAGCCGGCGATAGCCCGCCTTCTCAAACACGGCCTGGCTCCGCGCCATGTGCATGAAGTTCGTCACGACGATGCACCGCGCCGTCGCCGGGTCCAGCGCCGTCGCCTGCTGAATTCGGCGCGGGTGGTCGGCCGTCGTCCATGAGAGGCGGTCCACGACGACGCGTTCGGGCGGCACGCCCCAGTGAATTGCCATTTGTCTCATTTCTTCGGCGGCTTCGTCGTGATTGCTCACGACCAGCGTCGGCGCGTAGCCCTCTTTCCACAGCTCGGCCGCCTCGAGCATGCGATACGGCTCGCCGCCCAGGACGAGAATGTAGTCTGATTTCTCAAGCTGACCCTGGCGGTCGAACTTGAGGTAGGTCACGTCCAGCAGCGGCGTGAAAAGCAGCACCGCGAAGAAAAGCCCCAGCGCCGCAAGCAGGCGCACGCCCCATTTCAGCAAACGCCGCCAGCGCGATCGACGCGGCAACCTGACCGTGATTTGGCCCGGCTGCGCTGCTGCCGACGCAAGCAACGAGTGATCTCTCGCGTCCTTCGGATTGGCAGGCATTGTTTTTTGCGGCGTCGGTTGCATGGGCACACTTTCGTACGTCCGCGAATCGCTCGGCTGCGAATCGTAGCCGAAAGGGACCAGCCGCCAACCCATAGGCCTCTCCGACGCGAACGATCGACGATGACCTGACGTAAGCAGGATGTGCTGCAACGAGCAGGTGCGGCATTTCGCGGCTGTCCGAGTATGTTCTACGCGTCAAGCGGAGGTGGCGACCGCCCGAAGAGCATGATCCGGTGGCGAGGGGCGCGCAGGTGTCGCTACAATCCGATAATTGGGACCCGATTTCGCTCCCAACCACTGGACGATACGCTACAGCTGACTGCCGCCATCGAGTCGAAGCTCCATGATTGACGTGAACACCCATCGCAGCACTGCCTCCCAGACCGCCAACACCGGGCCGGTTCACGCGCTGACGATCGACGTGGAGGATTATCACAACGTCATCGCGCGAGACTGGCTCGGCCGCGAGGGGCCGCCGACGGACGCAGTGGTTCGCAACACCGAGCGATTGCTTCAGCACTTCGCGGATCACGGCGTGCGCGCGACGATGTTCGTGCTGGGCGAAGTGGCCGAGACGTTTCCCGAGCTGGTGCGGCGGATGGCCCGCGCGGGACACGAGATCGGCGTGCACGGGTATTATCACCGGCAGGTGTTCAAGCTGACGCCGGAGAGTTTTCGCAAGGAAGTTGAACCGGCGCGGAAGCGGTTGCAGGACCTGACCGGCCAACCGGTGGCGGGGCATCGTGCGCCGGCGTTCTCGATCATGCCGGCGACGCAATGGGCGCTGGAGGTGCTGGCGGACGCCGGCTTTGAATACGACAGCAGTATCTTTCCAATCCGCGGGCGGCGGTACGGCTGGCCGGGCTTTCGAGCCGACATCCATCGCATGACCTTGCCGTCGGGCAGGACGATCATCGAGGCGCCGCTATCGACCATCACGGTGCTGGGCCGGGCGATGCCGGTCTGCGGCGGCGGTTACCTGCGACACTTTCCCGGCGCGATCACGAACTGGGCGATGCGACGCGTCGGCCGCGTGCGACCGGCGATTCTTTACACGCACCCGTACGAAATCGAGCTGCCGCTGCCGCCGCTGGACACGCGTCACCTGGCCCCAAGGGCCGCGCGGCGCACGCGAATCTTTCACTGGTTGCAGCGCCGCAATCGGCACACGGTTGAATGCAAGATTGTCGAACTGTTGAAGCAGTTTTCCTTCGCGCCGCTTGGCGAGGTCATTCGGCACGCGATTGCTCCGGATGAAGCCGGCGCGCTTGTCGTGTGCGGGGCCTCGTGCGACAATTCTGCCATGAACTCGTCGGCCCCTGCGCTCGTTCGTACCGTAGCCGATCCACTCGCGGAGCAAGTCCCGTGATTACGCACGCCGGGGACGACTCTCACGCAGACGCCCTTCCGACACACGTCGCCGGTTTGGACGACGCCGCGCACGCCGCGGACCCGCGCTTGAGCACCGTGCTCATCACCAACGGCAACCTGCTCTCGATGCTGTCGCTCGGCGACTGGCTGTATCACCACGGGCACCACCTTAAAGCCGTCGTCATCACCACGAAGCTGCCCTCGACGAAGTCAAACCTGACCGGCCTCTGGACGATGTTCCTCCGGAGCGGTTTCAACTATACGTATTTCAAGCTCAACACAAACCGGTTTCTGCCGTCACGGCTGGCGGCGCGCGGGCTGCCGACGACGATCCCGCAACTGATCCGGCTCTATCGGCTTCCGACGGACGTCATCTACGCAGACAACGTCAATGATCCCGACGTGATTCGACGCATACGCTCGTACGAGCCGAGCGTGTTGTTGAGTTTCAGCGCGACGAGCCGGTTCTCCGACGCGTTGATCGAGGTTCCGTCGCGCGTCGCGCTGAACGTCCACTACGCCCTGCTGCCGGGCTACGCCGGTCTTTCGCCTTACTATTGGTACGTGCACCATCGCGAGGCGGTCGCCGGCGTGACGATGCACGTGATTCACTCAAAGCTGGATGCCGGGCCGATCATCTGCCAGGAGCGATTCGAGGCAAAGGGAATCACGTCCGTCACGGACTTGCTCATCCGCCAGATGGAGCTGGTCTCCCCCGTTCTATGTCGCTACTACGACGGCGAACTGCACGAGGATCGCGCCACGCCGCAGGACTTGACCCAGCGCACCTACTACCGCCACCCCACGCGGCAGCAGGTCGCGGACTTCAAGCATCGCCGGTTGCAGTTCACGACGAGACAGGACGTTGATCGTGTCATCGACATGGCACGTAGTTGTCGCGATCGCGCGCCGCAGGCCGTTGCCGAGAACTTCCAGCGCCGGGCACTGCTCTGCACGCCGGCCGATCTGCGACCCAGCCTCACCGAGCACCGCGAGGCCATTGCTCCGGATGCGAAACATGAAATCGAACAGATCGCGCGATCGTGGTTTGTGCCTCCCAAGGCGCCGCGCCGCGATACGTTTCTTGTCTATTCGCTCGATTTCGTGCTCGCGACGCTTCAGGGCTGCATCGCCGAGCCGCAACGGGTCCGCCGCACCGTGCCATGGCTCACCGTCGGCGTCATCGTGCGTTCGCTCATGGCGATTATGCAGATCGTCATCATGGGTCTCGCGTGGGTGCCCATCCTCAACTGGCTTGTTGAGATCGCCGCGCGCACCTTCACGCGAAACGCAGCCGGCTTCTTCCTGCGCAGCTGCTATTGGAAAGCCAGGCTCAAACGCCTCGGGGTGGACACGATTATTGATCAGGGCGTGGAGATCTGGGGACCCGCCAACGTCTGCATCGGCTCGCATGCCCACGTCGACACCAACGTGCGCCTCGCCGCCGGCGAGCGCCGCCACCGCCAGCACGGCTACATCGCCGTCGGCGATCACGTTCACCTGGGCCCCGGCGTTCACATTGCCGGCCGCGGCGGCGTTGAGATTCGCGACTTCGTCGGAATCATGGCCAATGCGCACTTGTACAGCGCCACCGGCGTTATTGAGCGCCCGCAAGACCCCGGCCAGCTCATCAGCATGTCGCACATGGCGCCGCACGATCAACAGCACGTGCACGAAGCGCCGATCCTCATCGACGATTTCGCCTTTGTCGGCATGATGACGCGCATCATGCCCGGCGTGAAGATCGGTTACGGCGCGATCGTTCACGCAAACTGCGAAGTCACGCAGGAAGTTCCGCCGTTCGCCAACATCGGCGCCGTGCCGCGCGGCCGGCAGATCGGCTGGCGACGCCCGCGTCGCCGCAGTCCGCGTCTGAATGGAAACGGTGCGCCCACCACGATGGGCACGATGCCCGCGCCGCGTTCAGCCGAGGCGACCGCGCACGATACTTCGAAGGGTTCCGATCTTGTCCGCTGATACGTCTTCACGCGCCGCGCTCCCGGTGAACGGCGATCCGCGGGTCGCCGCGGCGAGGCTGTTTGACGGTCTGGGCCGCTCACCAGGCATCGCGCTGGTGGCCGCCACGCTGCGGAAGCTCCACTCGGTTCGCGAGGCCATCGCGCCGGTCCGCCAGCGGATCGGCTTGGCGGGCACGTTCACCCTGGATGCACTCCGCGCGGCGCTGGATCTTCAAGCCCTTCGCGCGGGGATTAATGCCGAGTGGTTTCTCGCGCCGTATGGACAGGTAGAGCAGGAACTCATCGACCCGGCGTCGGGGCTATGCCGATTCAAACCCGACACGGTGATTGTCGCCGCTCGGCTGATGGACGGAGCACCGGCGCTCTACAACGCGTTCAACAGCCTGTCCCCGCACGACGCCGACGCACTGGTTACTGATTACACGACGCGACTCGTTTCAGCGCTGACGGCGTTCCGAGCGCACAGCGCCGCGCGGCTGCTCATTCAGAACTGGGAACTCCCCGCGCGGCCCGCGCTGGGCATCGCCGACGCGTCGGCCGCGATGTCGCAAATTGCATTGATTCAACGAGCCAATGATCAACTTCGCGCGGCGATCGCGCGATTGCCGGACGCCTACCTCATGAATTACGACGCGCTCGTCGCGCGCGTCGGGCGGGATGCATGGTCGGACCCGCGCATGGCTTACTTTGCGAGGATTCCCGTCGCCCCGGCTCATTACTGGGTGCTCACGGGTTTCTACGTCGCGCACCTTCGCCCGCTGCTGGGGTTGGCGAAAAAGGTGCTATGTCTTGATGCAGACCATACGCTCTGGGGCGGCGTCGTGGGCGATGTTGGCCTGGAGGGCATCGCCCTTGGGCCGGATTATCCGGGAAACGCCTTCGTCGCGTTTCAGCAGCGCGTGCTGGATCTGCATCGCCGCGGCGTGGTGCTGGCTTTGTGCAGCAAGAACGAGCCGGCGACGGTACTGGATGTGCTCGATCACCATCCCAACATGGTGCTGCGACGCGAACACTTCGCCGCGCTGCGCATCAATTGGGAGCCGAAGCCCGCCAACCTGCAAGCCATCGCCGCTGAACTGAACCTTGGACTGGACAGCTTTGTCTTTCTCGATGACAGCCCGGTCGAATGTGATCTCGTGCGTACGTCGCTGCCGCAGGTGATGGCGATCGCGTTGCCTGCGGAACCGGCCGCCTGCCCCGGTGTGATCGATGCGCTGGATTGTTTCGACCAATGGACCCTGTCGGAGGAGGACCGCCGCCGAGGCGAGTTGTATCGCGCCGAGTCGCAGCGGCGCGAGTTGCAGACCGTCACGATGGACCTGCCGACGTTCTACCGGCAACTCCAGATGACGCTGACGATCGCCGTCGATCAGCCGATGCATGCGGCTCGCGCGGCGCAGCTCGCCGCCCGCACCAACCAGTTCAACATGAACACCGTCCGCTGCTCGGAAGACGACATCCGTCGATGGATGGCTTCGCCGGATCATCACGTGGTCACGGCCGCGCTGGCCGATCGGTTTGGTGACAACGGCATCATCGGGTTGGCCGTGCTCCATCGAGGGCCGACGGAATGGATGCTTGATATGCTCCTGATGAGCTGCCGCATTCTTGGCCGAACCGTGGAGCAATCGTTTGTGCGCTGGCTGGCCGCGCAGGCGCGCGCCGCCGGCGCGACGTCGCTCGCGGCACGCTTTGTCCCGACCCCGAAGAACCAGCCGTTTACCGGGTTTTACGAATCGTGCGGCTTTACCCGCTGCGACGAGGCCGACGGCGCGATCGGCTGGACCCTCTCGCTGGCATCGGCCGATACTACTACACCCGACTGGATCAACGTGACGCGGGAATCGGGGGACGTAACCGGCGTAGCGACTCCAACCGCGAGAGTGAAGGCATGAGCGAGTCAAATCAGAGCCGCTTTCAACGCGTCGTCGCCGCCGTGCTTGGGGTCGAGCCCGCGGAAATCACCGACGCGCTGACCAACGACCGAATCGACACGTGGGATTCGCTCAACCACATCAACATCATCTCCGCACTCGAGCAGGAATTCAGCATCATGCTCCCGACCGGCAGCATGGCCAGCCACCAATCCGTCCGCGGGCTGAAGGCGCTGCTTCGCGAACACGGCGTCGAGGTCTGACATGCGGCCACCCTCCGACGCCCGCCGAGCCTGGTGCGGCGCGTTTGGCGCGGCGATGCTGCTGTTCGCCTGCACCGCTTCGCCCTACCCGCAATGGCAGGATTCCGGCTGGCAGCAGATTCGAGTTCTCACGCATCAACTCGACCACCCGCTTGGCCTGGCGCTGATCCATCCATTGCATCATTATCTCGGGCGAGCGGCGGTCGCCTTCCTGCCGTTCTTCGAGCCGGCGTACGCCATCACGCTGGTCAGCGCCGTCGCTGCAGCCGTCGCCGTCGCCAATGTTGCGACACTAGTGTTATTGCTAACGGGATCGGGCGGCGCCGCCCTGATGACCGCCGCCTCGCTCGCTCTCGCGCACACGTTCTGGCAGTTCGCCACGCATACGGAATCGTACACGCTCTTCGCCGCGCTCTTCACAGCCGAGTGGTTGTGCCTCGTGCGATTCCTTCGCACCAGTCGCGTTGACGCACTCTTTGCCATGAGCTTCTTCAATGGTCTGGGCTTCGCCAATCATGTGCTCGCGACGTTGGCGACGCCCGTGCTCGCGGTCGCGTGCTACTTCGCTCTGCTCGGCCGGCGCGGCGCCGTCCGGATCTGGTTCACGCTGGCCTGCTGGTGGGCGTTGGGAGCCTTGCCGTACCTCACGATCATCGGCGGTCACGCAGCCCAATCGGGCGATTTCCTCGGCGCGATCCGGTCCGCGTTCGTTGGGGAGTTCCGCGAGCAAGTGCTCAACACACGCGTAAGCGCTTCCTTCCTCGCTCGCTCCGCCGGCTTCGTCGTTTACAACTTCCCGAACCTGGCGCTTCCGCTTGCAGCCATTGCGCTCTTCGCGCGCGGTGGACCGGCTTCATCCGTGGATCCCGCCGAGCGCCGCACCCTGACGTTCCTCCTCCGATTCCTGACAGCCGAGCTCTTCATTTACGGTGTCTTTGTCTTCCGCTACGCCATTGCCGACCAGTACACGTTTTTTATACCCTTGTATTGCATCATCGCGGCACTGGCCGGGATCGGTTTGACGCAACTCGCTCCTCGCATGCGCCGACGGGCCATGGCATGCGGTCTCTTCCTGCTCGCGATGACACCGGTCGTCTACGCGGGGACGGCGCGGATTATGAAGTCTCGCCACACGCTCGATGCCATGCTCCAGGGCAAGCCGTTACGCGACGGCTATCGCTCCGTGCTTATTCCATGGGGGATTGGCGATGATCACACATTTCGAATGAATCGCGCGGCCGTTGAGTTGGCCGGTCCGCGCGGCCTCATCCTGACCGTTGATCCCATGATTGCGACCAGCCTTCAATACGAATATCTGCTGGGCAGACTACCGCAGCGTGTTCAACTCGTGGACCTTGCGACGCCCACCGCGGCACGCCGCGCATTTCTGGACGGATTGGTCCGCGCCGCGCACCGGATGGGCCGGCCGGTTGTTCTCGTACCGGCGCACCGTGATCGTCCGGAAACGTGTCTGGCCGACGCGACGTGGCGACGCGTGGGCGACCTGTATGTGCTCAATGCCTTTGCGAGTCCATAGGCACGAGGCGGACCATTCAATACCGGTCCAGGCCTTCTTGACCCGTCCTGTGAATTTGCAATAATGGCGGGCTTCCCGTTCCGATGAGGATTGGGAGTAGTCCATTAGCGGAACGCAGCCGATTCAAGTGGCGCGGAGGGATTCAATGTACATCCTGGGGATATCCGCGTTCTATCATGACAGCGCCGCCGCGCTCGTGAAGGACGGGATGATCGTAGCCGCGGCCCAGGAGGAGCGCTTCACGCGAAAGAAGCATGACTCCGCCTTTCCGGTGAAGGCGATTCAGTTCTGCCTCGACAAGGCCGGAATCACGGCCGATCAACTCGACTTGGTCGGTTTTTATGAGAAACCGCTGATCAAGTTTGAGCGCCTGCTGGAGACGTATCTTAGCTTCGTGCCTGCGGGCTTCGACTCGTTCCGCAAGGCGCTGCCGCTCTGGCTCGGCAAGAAGCTCTTCCTCCCGCGCGAGATCGACAAGGGCCTGAAGCGCAACACGAAGCTGCGCTACATCTTCCCCGAGCATCACGAATCCCACGCTGCCAGCGCGTTCTACCCCTCGCCATTCGAAGAAGCCGCCGTGGTCACGGTCGACGGCGTGGGTGAATGGGCGACGACAACGATCGGCGTCGGCCGCGGCAACGATGTCAGGATTCTCCGCGAGATTCACTTTCCGCACTCGCTGGGCCTGCTCTACTCGGCCTTCACCTACTACACCGGCTTCGAGGTGAATGAAGGCGAGTACAAGCTCATGGGTCTGGCGCCGTATGGTCAGCCGACCTTCAAGGACTTGATCTATCAACATCTGATCGACGTGCGCGACGACGGTTCCTTCTGGATGGACATGTCGTATTTCAATTACTGCCAGGGTCTGACGATGACCTCGGAGAAGTTTCACAAACTCTTCGGTGGTCCGCCGCGGCGAAGCGACGAGCGCATCACGCAGCGGCACATGGACCTGGCCGCCTCGGTTCAGAAAGTGACCGAGGACGTGATGATGAGGATCGCGCGACACGCCCACAAGGAAACCGGATCGAAGAATCTCTGCCTGGCGGGCGGCGTCGCGCTGAACTGCGTCGCCAACGGCAAGATCCTTCGCGAGGGGCCGTTCGAGAACCTCTGGATTCAACCTGCGGCCGGAGACGCCGGCGGCGCGCTCGGCACCGCGCTGCTCATCTGGCACAAGATGCTGAACAAGCCGCGCACGCCGGAGAAGGGCGACTCCCAATTCGGCTCGCTGCTCGGTCCCGAGTTCGACACCGATTATGTCAAGCGGTACCTCGATTCGGTCGGCGCGGCGTACGACCTCATGGACGATGACGCGCTCGACGCGCGCGTGGCGAAGTACATGGCCGAGGGCAAAGTCATCGGCTGGTATCAGGGACGCAGCGAGTACGGCCCGCGCGCCCTGGGCTGCCGCAGCATCATTGGTGACCCGCGCAATCAGCAGATGCAGACGGTGATGAACCTCAAGGTGAAATACCGCGAGTCGTTCCGGCCGTTTGCTCCGTGTGTCCTTCGCGAACACGTCGATCAATATTTCGACATGCGGGCGGGCGAAGACAGCCCCTACATGCTGTTGGTCGCGCCCGTGAAGGAGCATCGCCGCAAGCCACTGACGCCGGAGCAGCAGAAGCTCCAAGGCATCGAATTGTTGAAAGCGCCGCGGTCGGAAGTTCCTGCGATTACTCACGTTGACTACTCCGCCCGCGTGCAGACGGTGGACGACACGCGTCACCCGCGCCTTCGCCGGCTGATGTCCAAGTTCCACGAGGTCACCGGCTGCCCCGTCATCGTCAACACCAGCTTCAATCTAAGCTGGGAGCCGATCGTCAACCGGCCGGAAGAAGCCTATCGCACGTTCATGTCGTCCGACATCGACGTGCTCGTGCTGAACAACGCCGTGCTGGTGAAAGAAAACCAGCAGGCCAATCTCGACGCGCGGCGCAACGGCAGCAACGGCGAGTTCACCGATCCGGGGCTGGAAGCCGTCTGGGCCTGCCCGGCCTGCGGCGGCAAACTGAAGGCCGACAACGGCAAGAATGCGGCCTGCGAAAAATGCAGCGCGGCGTTCACCTGCAACGACGGCATCTGGCAGCTCTTCAGCCCGCACGAGAAGGTACAGGGCGACGTGACCGATCTCGTGAAGTCGTTCTACGAGGAGCATCCGTTCCCGAACTACGACGCTCACGACTCGTTGAGTTCGCTGATCTCAAAATCGCGCAAGGGGGTCTATGCCCGGCTGCTTGGCGATCAGATTCCCTACAACGCCCGCATTCTCGAGGTCGGTTGCGGCACCGGGCAGCTCTCGAACTTCCTCGGCATCGGCTGCCGCACGGTCATTGGAACCGACCTCTGTCTCAATTCGCTGCGACTTGCCGAGAACTTCCGCCGGCAGCAGGGTCTGTCGCGCGTCCGTTTCCTTCAGATGAACCTCTTCCGGCCCGCCCTTCAGAAGGAGCAATTTGACGTCGTCCTTTGCAACGGCGTGCTGCACCACACCAGCGACCCCTACGGCGGCTTCAAGAGCATCTGCAAGCTGGTCAAGCCCGGCGGCTACATCATCATCGGGTTGTACAACACATACGGCCGCCTGCTGCTCGACGCACGCCGCGTTTTGTTCCGCATCACCGGCGGTCGCATGAAGTGGATCGATCCTTATATGCGTAAGACGCGCATGAGCGCCGGCAAGCAGGACGCGTGGTTCCACGATCAGTATCGCCACCCGCATGAGTCCAAGCACACGATGGGCGAGTTGATCGGCTGGTACGAAGACAACGGGTTTGAATACATCAACGGCATCCCCAAGCCGCGCGTCTGGGATGCATTCTCCACCAATGAGCGCATGTTCGAGAAGAACCCCAAGGGCACGCTGTTCGAACGCGCCCTCGCCCAGACGAAGATGATCTGGACCGGCTCGCAGGAAGGCGGCTTCTACATCATGGTGGGCAGAAAGGTGGGCGGTCGATGATTACGCCTGATTTCTATCCGACGCACAAACAACTTCGCCAGTTCGCCGTCGCGGCGCTCTTCGGTTTCGCGCTGATCGGATACACGTTTTTCTACCACGGCGCGATAACGACCGGCTTCAACGTCTGTGCGGGGCTGGGTGTGGTGATTTTCGCCCTCGGCATGATCGCCCCCGAGTCGATTCGCATCGTGTACGCGCTGCTGATTCTGATCACGCTGCCGATCGGTTGGTTGATCTCCAACATTTTCCTCCGCGTGATCTTCTACCTTGTCTTCACGCCGATCGGCATGGTGTTCAAGCTGACCGGTCGAGACCCGCTGCGATTGCAGAAACCGTCGGCCGGTAGTTACTGGCTGGAACATCCCGAACGCACTGATCCCAGGAGTTATTTCCGCCAGGCGTAGCGCGACTCGCCGGCGCAGGAGTTTGCCATGAGCCAGACCGATCCATCACACGATTCCAAGAATCGGGACGACTTCACGCGCCATGCGACCGAGGCGAGAACGTCCTTTCTCGCCGAGTACATTTACCTGCTCAAGCACAACAAGAAGTGGTGGATGCTGCCGCTGATTCTGGTACTGCTGGGCTTCGGTGTGTTGATGGTGCTCTCGACCACGGGCGCAGCGCCGTTCATCTACACGCTGTTTTGATGCGCCCGCCGCGTCGTGGCACGGGTTCTCGTTTCGCCTCACAAGCCCCGGGCAATGGCCTGGGGCTTTTTTGCGCCCGCTGGGCGGGAACGGTTCCGTGAGATTCAAAAAAAACATGTCCAAATCAACTCGCAATCCACTTTCGCGATGCTGTCTGCCCACTCCGCAAGGCGTTGAGATTAAGGTCAAAGTCGTGCCCGGGGCATCGCGCAGTCGAATCGCCGGCGTGCTGGGAGATGCCCTGAAGGTTCAAGTCGCCGCGCCGCCGGAGAAAGGCAAGGCCAATGATGCCGTGATCGCGCTGCTCGCCGCGAGGCTTCAGCTCCCACGATCAGGTATTTCGCTCATCGCCGGGGCAACCTCCCCGAGGAAAACGTTTCTTGTGCGAGGCGTGTCGATTGAAGGCATTGTCAGCGCGCTCGCCTCGCCTTGATCCGCGCGCCAAGCGCGAACCGGGGAATCGCCGTCAACAACAAGCGGGCGCCATTCGGCGGTCAGCGAGAAGCGCGAACGTCACTGTATCGATTGCTTGCGCAATCGGCATGTTGGCTCGACGTATCTGCGTTTCTTGCGTTTTGACTTTTTGACGTTTCGACGTTTACTTCTTATCCACCTTCCACACGCCGCCCTTGCTCCGTACGAGGTCCAGCACCTTGCCCCGCGCGCCGGTGATCTGAATCCCCTGCTTATCGATCTGGAGATTCCACGGCCCCTTCTGCGGCGCGCCCTCGGGCAGCTTCGTCAGATCCAGCGTCACGCGCGAGACGTTGTGCGTGAGTACCTCGATGCGATTGGCCCCCGTCCACTTGGCCTCAATCGCCGCGTCGGCCGCGTCGTCGAACGCTGTTCGAAAGACCACCCACGAGTCCTTCGGCCGCTTCGGGGGCGCCGGAGGCTTGGGCGGCTCGACCCGCGCGGCGGGCGGCGTCTGCGGCACGGCGACTCCATCGCCTGACGCAGGTTGCGGCGGAGCAGTTGGCTCCGCAGATTTCGCCGTGGACGGCGCGCTGGTCGACCGACTGCCCTGTTCGCAGCCGATCGGCCCCATCGCCAGCGACGCAAGCAGAAATCCCCACGCCAATATTCCTTCAACGCGACGGTTCCCCTTTGATGCCATAGCCCTTTCCTCGAACGCGCGGTCACGACAGCCCATCCGCGATATGATACCCGCGAACGTTTACAAGGATTCACCATGCCACGCCTGACGCATTCTCGCACTCAATTGACCAGCCGGCGCCTGCCGGCCGCTGCAACCGACCCGATGCGCATCCGATCCACGACGATCTTGAGCGTGCGACGTGACGGCCGCGTCGCGATGGGCGGCGATGGTCAGGTCACGCTGGGCGACAGCATTCTCAAGTCCGACGCGGTGAAGGTCCGCCGACTGCACAAGGACAGCGTTCTGGCGGGGTTCGCCGGGGCGGCGGCCGACGCCTTCGCCTTGATCGAACGCTTCGAGGGCAAACTCGAACAATTCAAGGGCAATACGAAACGCGCCGCGATTGAGCTGGCCAAAGACTGGCGCACCGATCGCGCGCTGCGGCGGCTGGAAAGCCTGCTCGCCGTCGCGGATCGCGAATGCAGCCTCATCATCGGCGGCAACGGCGATGTGATCGAACCGTCCGACGGCATCCTCGCAATCGGCAGCGGCTCGACCTGCGCGCTGGCGGCGGCCCGGGCACTGCTGACCCACACGGCGCTTGCGTCGTCGCAGATTGTCGAAGCCGGCCTGAAGATCGCCGGCGAGATCAACATCTACTCGAATCAACATATCACCGTGGAGTCGCTGTGAAATGCGCGGCGCATCGTCGCCGCACATTCACCCAAGTGAAGGAGTCGCCCGACGTGTCACGACTGGAAAAGCTGCAAGCCCTTCTGGAAAAAGAGCCGAACGATGCGTTCCTGAACTTCGGCCTCGCGATGGAGCTGGCCAAGTCCGGCCGATTCGAGGAAAGCCTGACGCAGTTCGACCGCACGATCGCCAACGATCCCAATTACGTCGCTGCGTGGTTTCAAAAAGGCCGCACGTATGTAAACATGGGCGAGATCGAACTTGCCAAACAGACGCTTCAACAAGGCATCCAGCAGGCGAACGCGTGCGGTGAATCGCACGCTGCCAGCGAGATGACCGAACTGCTGGCGACCCTGTAGTGGAATTCACCAACGCCGGTGCCGGAATTATGGCAGCCAGAAATCAAGAATCGCGTAAGTGATCTCGAAGAGCGCGGTACGCACAGGCAGCGAGACCAGCTCCCAGACTGCATGCACCGCCGCCAGCGGAACGCTGTAGAAGTTCAGCCCGTACAACGTCAGCGCGGCCAGCGGCGTCGCGGTGCTGCCCTCTTGCGGAATGCCGAAAATTACGCGCAGCACGTTTCGCAGGCACGCGCGATCCACAAGCCGGGTCGGACCGATCGGCTGCTGATTCGTACCGGGCTGATTGCTGTCGGTCGCCGGCGGGATCGGCAACGGCGGCGCCGGCTCGCATTCGTCGGGTGTGCCGTTGTTGTTGGAATCCGCGCTCGCGCCGCCCATGATGTCGCAGGAGTCGGGCACGTTGTTGCCGTTGCAGTCGGCAGCCGCCTCGGAGGTGATTTCGCAGGCATCGAGCGCGTCGTTGGCGTTGCAGTCCAGCATGGGGTTCGCAACGATCTCACAGGAATCAAGAATGCCGTTGCCGTTGCAATCCAGCGCCGCGTTCTCGGCAATCTCGCAGGAATCGAGCACGCCATTGGTGTTGCAGTCCAGCGACGCATCAGCGGTGATCTCTTCGCTGTCGGGAGTCTGGTTGCCGTTGCAGTCGACCGGTTCGCCGCCTTCGCCACGCGTGATGACGATGCTGGGCGTGTTCGACTCAATCGGCCAGCCGCTGTTGCCGAGGAGCGGCTCGGCGTCGGCGAACCGAATCACCGGCGGGATGTCGTCCCATGCCGCCCATTCGGCCGGCCCGATACCGGAATAGATAAGAATGTCGTCTTCAACCGGCGGCGTGATCTCCAGCTCGAACTCAAAGAGCGTCGCCTTGCCGGTCAATTCACCGCCGATGGTCATTTCCGTCGCGTTCTCAATCAGCTTGCCGGGTCCGGCCGCCAGCGTCGGTGGGAACTCAATATCAAACGGCGAGAGAAACTCCAGCCAGTTCGCAGCAACATTTGACGCATCCGGCGCGATCAGATCCATCGAGTAAGCAAAGAATGCATCCTCGACCGGCACCAGCACCTTGAGCTGGACCGTGACCAGAATCGGCTCGGTGGTATCTTCGACGTGAATCGTCAGCCGCTGGCCCGCGGCGCCTTGCTCCACGCTCGCGACGCCTGTGCCCGCGCCGGTCGCGCTGGTCACCTCGTACCACGCGTCGATGTCTGCCCGAACCGGCAGCGGCAACCCGCCGGCCATGGACTTACCGATTAAACAAAGTAGCAGTCCCCGCAGGAAACCAATGGGCGGGCAAGGCATGGATCAACCTCTCTTGGGGGGGAGATGCTGATTCTATGCCTCCAACCTCCGTCGAGTCGAACCAAGAGCGACAGTCGAAACCTGCCCAGTTATGGGATAATCAATGCTTATCGGGCTCAAGTGTAGTGATTGGCGTCCATTACACCGACGGCAAAGTCAGCGTAAACGTCGTGCCCTGGCCCGGAGCGCTCGCGACGTCGATCGTGCCGCCCATGTCTTCCATCAGACGCTTGCAAACGTGCAGCCCGAGACCCAGTCCGCCCTTGTCGGTGCGGCCATCAACGGACGAGTCGGCGTCGGGGCCGCCCTTGGTCGTGAAGAACGGCTCGAAGATGTGACTGATGTGCTCGTGCGCAATGCCCGGCCCCGTGTCGGTCACTTCCACCGCCACGCGCCCGCCCTCTCGCCGGCCACGGATCATCAAGCGTCCGCCCCGATCCAGCATCGCCTGCCGCGCATTGAGAATGATGTTAAACAACACCTGCTGCAGCGCGCCCGAGGCCGCACGAACCGCCAGCCCCGCCGGCGCTTCGATCGACAGCGCGATCCCGTCGCGCGACAGCTCGCGCCCGAGGCACTCCACCGCCTCGCGCGCCGCCTGCTCGACGTTGACAGGTGTCAATTCATCCGGCGAGCCCGACGCCATGCCCATGATCCGGCCGCACAAGCCGCTCATCCGCTGCGCCGAGCGCAGGGTGCGCTCCACGGCCGATCGCAACTCGTCGGGCTTATCACGCGACAGGGCGTACTGCGAGTAGCTCACCAGCGGCGTGAGCAGGTTGTTGAATTCGTGCGCGAGCATGGCCGACATCGTGCCGAGCGAGGCCAGCCGCTGAAGGCTGCCCACCTGTCGACCCAGCAGGGCGAGCTTGTGCTCCAGCTCCGCCAGCACGCGCGGCAGGTCAGCCGGGGACGTTTGCGACAGTTGCTCGATCGGCTCTGCTTCGCTCATGCAGTCGGGGTCCTTCCGATTCTTGTCTTATCGACCGGACGCGCCGTGAATCCTTGACCGCCGCCCGTTTCCCGCGAGAATCGCCGGCACGATGGACCTCCACGATCGGCTTGACGCACTCCTGACCCTGGCCGAGCAACTCGGCCTGTCCATCCGCCGTGAATCGCTCGGCGGCGAGGGCGGCGGATTGTGCAGGATCAAGGGGCAGGCCGTGCTGTTCCTCGATACGGCGGCCGATCTGGAGACGCGCTACGAGCGCACGCTCGCGGCGCTGGCCGCGCATCCCGGAATCGACCAGCACTATCTCCCGCCCGAAGTGCGCGAAGACCTCGACCGCCAGCGCGGCGGATAGCGATTGAAATTCGCTTCCATGACACGGCCCTCCGTCTGCCTGAACAACCGAGCCGCGCCCGTCAGGAAACGCCGGGAGACGCAACGGCAGCGAAGTAACGATTCCGATGCAAACCATTTCCCTTGGCAGGAACATCACACGGCGCTCCCTGACGGTCGCGGCTCGGAGGTGAGAGCGGAGCGTGGGCTTGCAACGAGCGCCCAGTCCTTGACCAGCCACGTCACCGCTGCTAGATTCCCTCGTTGTCTGCGTTATCCAATTGAACCCGCGAGACCGACCCCCTGATTTGGAAGGAGTTGCCCCATGGCTTTTTCGCTTGCCCCGCTGCCCTACCCGCACGACGCCCTCGCCCCGCACATCGACGCCAAGACGATGGAGATTCATCACGGCAAGCATCACAACGCCTACGTCACGAACCTGAACAAGGCGCTGGAGGCCCACGCCGATCTCGCCGCCAAACCGATTGAAGACATTTTGCGAAACATCAGTCAGGTGCCCGAGGCCGTGCGACAGGCCGTCATCAACAACGGCGGCGGCCACGCCAATCACACTCTGTTCTGGAACATCATGGGACCCAACTGCGGCGGCACACCGTCGGGCGATCTCGGCGCGACCATCAACAGCACCTTCGGCAGCTTTGACGCCTTCAAGGAGAAAGTCTCGACCGCCGGCGCAACGCGATTCGGCAGCGGCTGGGCCTGGCTCGCCATGAAAGACGGCAAACTCGAAGTCTTCAGCACCGCCAATCAGGACTCGCCCTACATGACCGGCCACACGCCGCTGATGGGCATCGACGTGTGGGAGCACGCGTACTACCTGAACTACCAGAACCGCCGGCCCGATTACATCGCGGCGTGGTGGAACACCGTGAACTGGCGGAAGGTGGACGAGCTGTACAAGGCCGCGAAGAAGTAAGCGTGCTGATGTAGGGTGCGTCCTCGACGCACCAGCGCATCGAACGTCTATCGCACGACCACCACCGTCCCCGGTCCCGCGCGGAGTTGCTCCGCCGCGTGGCCCTGATTGATCGCCACTTCCAACATGCCGGTCGAGCCGATCAGGGCGACGATCTCGCCCGGGGCGACATCGCCATACGTCCCGCGCAGCGGCCCGACGCGCAGCGGCCCCACGTGCACGTTCAGGCCTTCGAATGCCGGGAACGCGACACTCAATTCCTCCACACTGATGTTGGAGATCAAATTCCCGAACC
>JAANMU010001282.1_pt1 | contig 23705 bp, 14 predicted proteins | sample 7279701 | NCBI WGS metagenome assembly JAANMU01 (sample SAMN14094539, study PRJNA606508) | bioreactor metagenome | isolation source: A lab-scale SPAN reactor treating ammonium-rich wastewater day 57 | place: Ireland: Galway | collected 2017-03-13 | reverse complement strand
GCTCGGCAGAATGATGTGCAAATTGTTCCTTGCAATGTAGCCAGAAGCACAAGTAGTTGCGATGAGTGAATCCCCGGTTTGGCGCACGAGCACTTTAATTGGCGCCTCAAAAATACTCGGATCACGTGGTGCAGCTAACCAAGGGCCGTACTTTATCCAGTAATCGTTATTCCAGAATGTTTTGTAACGATGAATTAGGCTCCCTCGAAGCAGAGGACTCCATTCCTTTGATGGTCGTTTCCCCTCTGCGACAAATATGTGGTTCTTTGCTACTTCCTTAGTTTGTGGTGGTGTTCCTTTTCCAACTTCAAATGGCTTTACACCATTGTACACATTGAACAAAGAATCGAGACGCGCAGAGGTAGCAACAATTCTATCATAGAGCTTCTGTTCAAAGTCAGACGAGCTAATATTGATTACAGAACCGTCTTGCGGAATCAAATCAGTCGATAGTTTCAGAAACTCCCGAATATCAAATCCCTCTCTTCGATCAACACAAAGTTGACTCTTTTCCGGCGGGGCGTTTTCAAACACAAGGACGTGTGTATCTACAGTGGCCCTAAAAACTTTCTCTGGTAATAGCAAAATTCTTCGCCATTTGAATTGAGACGCAAGAAATGCTCTGATTGAGTTAAACGTTATGCTTTGAAGCCATGTATTAGATACTATTACACCAAGTTGCGCTTTCGAGCGAAGCAGAAATTTGTATCTTTCTAAAAAGAGCAAATACCAATCTTTTTGATAGTCTTGAAAGAGATAGTGTTTTTCAAAGTAACGTTGTTGTACGTCCGCAATCTCGTAACCGTACGGCGGATTCCCAATCACCGCATCAAACCCGCCCTGCTTGAACACATCCTTGAACTCGGCGTGCCAATCAAACGGATTAATCCGCGCAATCTCTTCATCCGTCAATTCCGGTCCCCCTCCGTTCACGGGGGGGTTAGGGGGGGTCTTCAGAATATCCGGCCCCACCAGCGAATTTCCGCACTTGATATTCTCACCCAAATCCGGCAGCGCATGATGCCGGAGCGACAACTCGCCCTGCACCTCCGCCGCATTCGACCCCTCCAGCACTTTCAACAATAGCGACAGCTTCGTCACCTCCACCGCCTGCCCGTCAATATCCACGCCGTAAATATTGTTCAGCAGAATCCGCTTCCGCTCGGCCAGCGTGAGCCGATAGCCTGCGGGGGTTTCGTAGATGGGAAGGTTTGCGGTGCCTTTGCGTTTGGCATTCCCGACTTTGCTCGGCGCGGGCGGCACGCCTGCCACCCCTGCATAAAATGCCAGGTGCCAGTCCAGCAGATACTGATATGCCCCAATCAGAAAACTGCCCGAACCGCAGGCCGGATCCAGCACACGCAGTTTGGAAACGTCGTCGGGAGTCTTGTCTTCAACCAGTTTCCCGACCGTGTGCTTGACGATGTAATCCACAATATACGTCGGCGTGTAATAGACACCGCCCGCCTTGCGCACTTCGGGCTTCTCTTCGACCTCTACCGAACGGCCCGACTTGACAATCACTTTGCCCAGAAACTGCTCATACACCTGTCCGAGAATGTCCGCCGGAAACACGCGGAACTCGTACGGACTCTGCGGATAGTAGAGCGTGCGCAGGACATCCTTCAGAATCCTGTCGTCCACCGTCAGCGTGGGCGTCAGCGTGTCCGGCTGCTCTCCGCGCCCCTTCTCTTTCTGAAAGTGAAACAATCCCGAATTGTATCGTTCGTCCGCCCGCTTGAACAGCTTGACCAGCGAGTCGTAAAGCCCGCTTCCCTTCAGCAGTCCTTCCAGCTGTCCGTACTCTTCAATCCCGCGATCTTCGCACACGCGCAGAAAGATAATCCGGTCAATAATCCGGCCCACCGCAAAATTCAGAGCCTCAATCGAAAGGTCTTTATTCCGCAGTTTGAGATTCTTCGCCAGAATTTCCCGCCACAGTTCGATCTCCTTCAGAAACTCGCTGTCCACCTCCTGCGTCCCGCGCTTGCCTTTCATCCCCTGCGCGTATTTGTCAAACGAGCCTTTCAGAATCGCTTCACGAGAAAACGTGTTGACCAGATACTCCCACTTCTCGGCGTATTTCTCGAACGTGAAGTACTCCACGCGATGCCTGCTCGGTGCGTCGCCCGTCTCGGGCCGATAACGGCAATCATACACCGCAAGCTCTGAAAAGTTCGTCAATATCGAGAGCGGCAGCTTCGCCGACCACGCATACCGCCTTAACTGATATGCCGGGTCTTTCTGATCCACGACCGAGACTTGCGGCCTCTTGGCTTCCAAAAAAAACTTGCGTTGACCGCCAATCCGAAAACTGTAATCCGGTGCTTTAATCGCTCCGCCTATCCGAATCGCATCCTCATGCACAACCTCTTTGTAAGCCTCGGCATACCCCTGCTCGTTATCCATGTCCCAGCCCAACAGCTTGAACAACGGATTGATGAACTCCTGCCGCGCCTGCGCTTCGTTATACGTGTCGCTGCGATACGACTTCTTATTACGCTCGTAGCGTTCACAGAGGTCATGAATCAGAGATGGTGTCATAGGGTGAGGTTACGATTTGCGGCGGGTAGCGATACGCCTTGGCGCTCTGTTCTTGTCAAGTATTGATGTGTCGTCATCCTGAATGCAGCGCAGCGGAATGAAGGAACCCTCTGAGAGAGATCCTTCACTTCGTTCAGGATGACGACCCAATAAACAATAAGTTACCCCGCTCACCCCAATTTTGCAAGCACTTACGGAGTCGCAGGCGAAAATGCCTCCCGAAATGCCAATTTCTTCGTAACTGAAAACATAACAATAATTTGTTAAGTTCAATAAAATGAAAATATCTCTTGCCCATGTGTTCAAGTCGTTGTATATTAGTCTCAGCTAACCGACCAAATCTCCAATCTGCTCCTCCTTGTGCACAGGAGAGTCAAGGCGGAGTGCTGGAAGGTCAGCAAAGAACCTGTCGTGCTTGCAAGTACTCAGTAGCTCCGAACGGGCGAAAGACCACCTCTACACAGGCGACACCCGAATAACTCTATTTTGTCGTATCGACACGCCGACGCTTCCCAACCGTCGGCCGGAGGCCGACAGTAGTGTCAGATTTTATGTTTTCGGGAATCTCATTATCTTAGGACATGCAAAATATCCTAAGAGTCACCGACTTCGCTGCGCAGGCCAAAGCAAGACTTCCCCACATGGCGTGGGAATATCTTGAAAGCGCTGCCGGTGACGAACTCACACTAAAATGGAATGTCGATGCGTTCAATCGTGTCGAACTCCTGCCGCGCGTCCTGCGCGATGTCTCACACATCGAGACGAGCGTCCCGCTCTTCGGCGACACTCTCCCCCACCCGATTCTCTTCGCCCCGATTGCCTATCACAAACTGTTTCATCCGGAAGGCGAATGCGAAACCGCGCGCGGCGCGGCGCTTTCATCGAGCGTCTACTGCGTAAGCACGATGACCAATTCGACCATCGAAGAGATCGCTCAAGCCGCCCCCCAAGCAAAACTCTGGTATCAACTTTATGTGCAGCGCGACCGCGGCTTCACGCGCGAACTGATCGAGCGCGTCCAGCAGGCCGGTGTGCAAGCACTGGTCATCACTGTGGACACTCCGGTGCTTGGTCTGCGCATCCGTGAAACGCGGGCGAAGTTCCAACTTCCCGACGGACTCGACCGCGCGATGCTGCGCGACCTGCCACCCGAACTGCTGGTCAAAGGTCACGGCACCGATCTGCAGGGAATCTATTACCCGCTGGTCAACCCTGCGTTGACTTGGGCGGACATTGAGTGGATGGCCTCTGCTGCACGGGTTCCTGTAATTCTGAAAGGTATCCTGCATCCTGAAGATGCGGAACTTGCCGCAAGTTCCGGCGCTGCCGGAATCATCGTCAGTAATCACGGCGCGCGCAATCTGGATACAGCTCCGGCGGCTTTCCAAGCTTTGCCCGCTGTGGTTGAACGAGTTGCCGGACGACTTCCGGTGATTTTGGACGGCGGGATCCGGCGCGGGACGGATATTTTCAAGGCTATGGCAAGCGGAGCCGCGGCGGTCATGCTGGGCCGTCCCTACATCTGGGCTTTAGCGGCTAATGGCGCCGCCGGAATTCGGCGCTGCCTCGACTTGCTATTGACCGAGTTGAAAGTCACGCAGGCTTTGTGCGTGCAGCCCAGATTGGCCGAGCTTGAGGCCGGCCTCCTCAAAGAGGCAGGAAAATAGATTGACATCAAACGGAGAGGCATGACCTCTTAACATTCAACAGACCCACTTCCACTTCATCGGAAGTCCCCAAAGAGATAGAATATTCTATCTCTTTGTTTTTTAATCTTTCGACATTCCCTTGCGGAATAGATAAAATTTATTATTTTAGTGTTTAACAAATTAATATCGGAGGAATATGGGAACCAAACATCAAGGCAGCGCGTCTGAAGTTAGAGCGCTGGACGCTTACATCAAGCTCATGCGGGCCGCTGACTCGGTGACCGCGCGGGTAACTCGGGCGCTGTCGGCGCACAACTTGACTATCAGCCAGTTTGGGATCCTGGAAGCCTTGATGCACCTGGGAGAGCTGCACCAGAATGAACTTGGGCACAAGCTCCTGAAGAGCAGCGGGAATATCACGCTGGTAGTGGACAATCTGGAGAAGCGCGGGCTGATTACCCGTGAGCGGAGCACCGACGACCGCCGCTTCGTATGGGTGAGGTTGACCAAAGACGGCGAAGCCTACATCCAGAAGGTGTTTCCCGAGATTGTCACGGTCATCGCCCATTCGATGGTTGTCCTGTCGCCCTTCGAACAAGAGAAGATGGCCGAGTACCTGAAACAGGTCGGGCTGTCCGCCGCACAAGAATAGACGCATTGCATAGACGAACCATAAACAACTCAAAACACCTCTAAGAGGGAGACCACACCAATGAAACTGATTCGATTGCTGCTCTTAACCGTTTTTGTCGCCGGTTCTTCGGCCCTTGCCGCAGACTGGAACCTTGACAAGTCCCACTCTTCCGTCAACTTCTCTGTGAAGCATCTGGTTGTCGCCACAGTGCGCGGTCAGTTCACGGATTTTGACGGCTCGGCGAGTTTCGACCCCAAGGATCTGTCAACACTTAAGACGAATTTCACCGTGCAGATGGCGTCCGTCAACACGGATAATGAGAAGCGCGACGGCCATTTGAAGACCGGGGACTTTTTTGATGCTGAAAATCATCCGACCATGACTTTTGTCTCGAAGAAGGCTATGCAGACTGCGTCGGGCAAGGCCCAGCTGACGGGCGACCTGACGATTCGCGGCGTCACCAAGGAAGTGACGTTTGATGTTGAAGGATTCAACGAGGAAATCAAGACGCCGTGGGGCATGTATGCCGTCGGCGGCACGGCCACGACGACCATCAACCGTTTCGACTTCGGTGTCAGCTGGGATAACAAGATTGATTCCGGCGGATTGGTGGCGGGCGAGAATGTCAAGATTACGCTTGAGCTTGAATTCCACCGCCCGGAAGCGTAAGCTGAACGTGTGGTAGTTTCTGAGGGCGGCTCGCGGGGGGGCCGCCCTTTTGTTTTCAATGTCTGTAACTTTGTCTCTTGCGTTACGTGAATAGTTTCACTAAGTTCTGGATAACAAAATCTATTTTCTGACGAGCTCGCTATATGTCTAAAGATTTCAATATGTTTCGATTGACCCCTGCAACCAGAGTTGGTGATTTGATAGAGGCCTTTCCTTTCTTGATTGAAGAATTGGGGAACTTCAATCCGCATTACATGGCCTTGCGCGACCCGCAAATGCGGCAGATGATGGCCAGTCAGGCAACGCTTGAGATCGCCGCGATGCGCGGCGGTGTCAGGATTGAAGAATTGATAAGATTCATCGCCGGAACGATTCAGGCGAAAACGGGGCGCGTGGTGTTAAGTGATTTGCCGACGGAACAAGGTGTCAGTCCCGAACGCCTGGATGCGTTTCGCAGAATCATGGCAAAGCTGCATGACGGGGGCAATGTGGGCGAAGCGGAAAGGGAGTTTGCCGCGCTGGTGCGGGAGACATCGCCGGGTGAGATCGCCGAGATGGAGCAGCATTTGATTCGCGAGGGAGTTCCGGTGTCGGATATCAAGCGGATGTGCGACGTGCATCTGCAGGTTGTGAATCCGTCGCTGAAAAAGACACCTCTGGATGTTCCGGCGGGACATCCGGTGCATACGTTCGTCTCGGAAAACCGGCTGCTGGAGCTGGCGGCCACGCACTTGCGGGCAATTCTATTGGCTGCTGAAGGGAAACCTACACGCGAAAAGCATCCTGAGGCGTGGAAGGAACTCGGCACGTATCTCGAGAAGCTTTCCGAAATTGACAAACACTATCTGCGCAAAGAACACCAGCTGTTTTCGTATCTCGAACGCTACGGATTCACAGGACCTTCCACCGTGATGTGGGCGACGCATGACGACATTCGAGCGTACTTGAAATCCGTGCGCGAAGCCTATTCCAACGAGGATAGTGATTTCATAGCGGCGAATCTGCCGCCGCTGCTGCAAGCGGTTTCGAGCATGATTCAGAAAGAGGAGTCAATTCTGCTGCCGACCGCGCTGAAACTGCTGAAGGAAGAGGATTGGATTTCCATCAAGCGCAGCGAGCACGAACTCGGCTATATGCAGGCGTTCATTCCCGGTACGGACTGGAAACAGGCACACGTGGGAACAAGCGGCGGAGCCAACGCGGCGGAAGACGGATTGCTGGAGATGAACGTGGGCGCGTTGACGTTGGAGCAGGTGAATCTGATTCTGACGCACTTGCCGGTCGAACTCTCGTATGTGGATGAGCACGACACGGTGCGTTACTATTCCAATCAGCAGCACAAGATTTTCGCACGGACGCCGGATGCCATCGGACGCAAGGTGCAGAACTGTCACCCGCCGAAGAGCGTGCACTTGGTGAATCAGATTCTCGCGGAGTTCAGGAGCGGCAAGCGTAACGTGGCGGAGTTCTGGATTCCGCTGGGGGAGATGTTCGTACACATCCGCTATTTTGCGATAAGGGATGCCAACGGGGCGTATCGCGGGTCGTTGGAAGTCGTGCAGGATGTGGCGAAGATCCGCTCTTTGGACGGACAGAGGAGACTGCTGGAGGAAGAGGCAAGCTGAGGATGCTAACGGAAACGGAAAGTCCGTAGCGAAGGCAGGAGTGTAGAAGTCACGCTGACGGCGAACTGAATGTGTCTAATATAATACATTATTTACAAAAAGTCAAGTGTTTTTTGTAAAAATGTTGTAACCATTTGGGCAATTTAGATTTGTGAATCCGAGTCCGCCTCAGCCAGTCAAAGGAATAGTGGGTCCTCTTATCAGGTTATTTTAGAGGATTATGCCGCCTATTGCGTTGCATTCTTAACCCAAGTGGGTTATATTTTGGACCACAAGTGTGAAATATTTTTCGCACTTTGAGCTACTTACTTCGTGCACGAGGAAGCCATTGATCATGACGTTACAAGAATGAAGACCAACCAGAAACAGATAGTCGCCAAGAGCAAGGCGACTCCACCGCCTTCCCGCGCCGCAACTGCGCCGGGAGTCCGTAGATTCGGCCTGCAAACGCCGCCGGATTCAACGACCGCGAAGGGGAAGATCTTCATTGAGGCGGCACGCTTGTTCTCTGAACTGGGCTATAAGAAGGCCAGTACGCGGGCGATTGCCAGTGCCGCCGGCGTCCGGCAGGTGATGATCAACTATTACTACGGGAGCAAGGAAGAGCTTTACGAAGCGGTGTTGAAATATGAAGGCACCGCAATGCTGGGGGTCATTTTCGGCTCCGAATCGGAACACATGACGCTGGAAGACGTGCTCATCGGTTCTCCGCTGCGCGTGATGAACGTTCTGCATGATAACCCGCAATGGGCATCGCTCCTGCGCAGAGAAATCGCAGATGGCGGCGACAACCTCAAACGCGCACTGCGCGAAGTCTCCGAGCACGGGCCGCTCAACGCCGGGCAGCAATTCACTGCAGTCTATCGCGACGCCGTTGCCGCAGGCAAGGCCGTTGATTTGCCGCCGGATGCCGTGCGGGAACTACTGCTGATTGTAGGTTATAGTGTCATTTACCTCGCGCCGCTGATTTCGATGATTGATGAACGGGATATTCAAGATGACTCGGTCTGGAAGGAATGGACCACGACCATCAGCACGGTATTGAGACGCGGGCTGCTGATTAGTCCGACCAAGCCCAAAGGCAAGTGACCGCGCCCGAGCGCGTGAGATAGAGATAACGAGAAGCGGCCCGCAGAATTGCGGGCCGCTCGCTTTTGATAGCAGGTCGCGCTACTTGGTGCGCACGAAATCGATGCGGCGATTCATCTGACGACCTTCTTCGGTGTCGTTGGTCGCCACAGGCTTGTCCGGACCGAAGCCCTTGGTGGTGATGCGAGCGGCATCAATACCTTTGGCCACGAGCCAGGCCTTCACGGCTTCGGCGCGCTGCTGTGACAGCTTCTGATTGTAGGCCTTGCCGCCGCGGCTGTCCGTGTGTCCCTGAATCTGAACTTCCAGATCGGGATAGAAGGTCAGCGTGTTCAACGCCTTGTTTAGAATCTGTTCCGATTCGGGCTTGATGTCGGACTTCGCGGTTTCGAAGACGATGCCTTCGAGCGTAATCGCCTGACCGACTTCCGTGACGACCAGCTTCTCAATGTCGTCATCGGGATTCAACGGGTTGGTGCCGCGCGCGACTTCTGTTCCATCGTCCACGCTGCCCTTGTCGGTATCGCGGTCAAGCGGATTGGTCTTATGCTTGTTGACTTCGTCGCCGTCATTCAGGCCGTCGCCGTCGCTGTCGGCACGCTTCGGATCGGTTCCAGTCTTGTTGATTTCCTCACCATCGTTCAAGCCGTCACCGTCGGTATCGGCCTTCAGCGGATCGGTGGTGTAGGTGTTGACTTCTTCGCCGTCGGAAAGTCCGTCACCGTCGGTATCAGCCTTCAGCGGGTCGGTCTTGTGAGTCTTGACTTCCGCTCCGTCGGTCAAACCATCGCCGTCCGTATCGGCGTTGCGCGGGTCGGTGCGGTAGGTGTAATACTCTTCGCCGTCGGAAAGTCCGTCGCCGTCGGTATCAGGATTCTTGGGGTCTGTCCCGATTTTGCGCTCTTCGCGGTCGGGAATGCCATCACCGTCGGTGTCCTTGTTGGGATTGCCGCGATGCACACGGAGACCGGCGAGGATGCTCATGTAGGCATCGTCCGTGTCGTCATAGACCGGATTGACGTCATCGGACATAATCATGCTGTAGCCGCCGTGCAGATCGAACGAGAGATACTCGTCAAGATGATACTGGATTCCGAGGCCGAGCGGAACCACGGGATTCCAGCCGTCCACTTCCGCTTCGGGGTCCGCTTTGCTTGGAACATCCTGCACATCATGATGCAGCAGACCGATGCCGGCATATACGAAGGGGAACCACTTCTGCTGTTTGATCGGAGCGAAGCGAAGACGCAAATCAATCGGCATGATGTCGCCGTTATACTCTTCGGCGCGCAGGCGTGCGAAGGCAATACCAAGCTCCACTTGCAGCGGGTCGGCGATGGGATAGGCGAAACTGTGGCGAACGTTCAATCCGAAGATTGAGCCTTCAGATTCATTGGTCGGGCTGGCGATACCGCCGCCGAGATAGCCTTCCAATCCGAGATCACGGAACTGTGCGGATGCAAAAAGCGGAATCAGCACAGCAGATATAACAAAAATTTTCATCCAATTACGCATGTGACACCTCAAACTGTTTGGGTTATCCGTCATATTTCCAAGCTATGCATGAGTAATATATCACATTGCGTTCAATTGGGCAAGTGCGAATTGTTGGGCTGACGCCTAAGGTTAGTGACAAGCGCACATAGAGGCTTTAAGAGGCGCGTTTGGCGGGGAGCCTGATGAAGAACGTGCTGCCGCGGCCGAGCTGTGTATCGACTTCCGCGGAACCGCCGTGGGCTAAGGCGGCATGTTTCACAATGGCTAAACCGAGCCCCGTTCCGCCGAATTTGCGATTGCGTGAGGCCTCCACACGGTAGAATCGTTCGAAGATGCGCGAAAGATGCTTCTCCGCGATGCCCGGGCCACGGTCCTGCACGGCAATCAACACATTCTGGCCCTCGCGGTGAGCGCGGACATTGATTTCGGTGCCCTCGGGGCTATACTTACAGGCATTGTCGAGCAGATTCACTACGGCCTGCCGCACCAGAAACCCGTTTACTTCTGCAAAGAGATCGGCGGGACAGTCCAGTGAGACGCGCTGACCGCGCGCTTCGGCAATGGTCGAGGTGGCTTCGATGGCATCCTGCAGGATTCCGGCAATCGGCTGTTGTTCAACAGCGAGCTGCTTGTGTTCGGTTGCCTGCTCTATGCGGGCAAGACTCAAGAGGTCTTCAATGATGGCTTGCAGGTAGTCCGCCTGCCGCGCGATGATATCCAGAAATCGGGCAGCGTCGGCGGGATTATCCAGTGCGCCTTCGCGGAGTGTTTCGATGGACCCGCGGATGGCAGTAACGGGAGTCTTCAACTCATGACTGGCGTTCGCCACAAAATCGCGGCGCGCCCCTTCCAGCCGGCGCATCTGTGTGACGTCATTGATGACTACAACGACGCCAAAGAGTTCGCTGGCAACCAGAATCGGAGTTCCGCGCAGCAGTAAAATGCGCTCCTGATTTTCGTAGCGGATGAATTCCCGCTCGACGGGCTGCTCGGCCGCCAGAGTCAGGCGTACGAAGGCTTGAATGTCCGTGTTGCGAATCGCCTCTTCCAGCGCGCGTCCTTTGGACTTCTCGGCATCGACGTCGAAGAGTCGGGCTGCGCCGGCGTTCATCATGATGATTTGCGCATCGCGGTCAACGGCGAGCACACCTTCGAGCATGGATGAGAGCACTGCTTCCTGCTCTTCGCGCTGCTGTTCGATCGCCTTGATCCGGTCATTGAGCTGCGCAGCCATGTAGTTCAGGGCGCGGGCCAGAGCGGCTAACTCGGATGTGTCCGGTTCATCGAGCCGCGCTTCCAATTTGCCTTGTGCGAACTGGTCAGCTCCTTCCTGCAGCACTTTGAGTGGTTTGCTGACGCGACGCACAATGATGAAGATGAGAGCAACGCCAAAACCTATCAGAAATATAGAGAAGCCGACCAGTCCGGCCGTGCGAGTCAGAAAATCCCAGCGCGAGGCTTTGACTTGCTTGGCACCTCGCAGCACGCCGACCACTTCGCCGCCCGCCATGATTGGAATCGCCACAAAGGAGTAGGTGTTGTCAAAGACATGGTCGCGGCGTACGGCCGTGCCGGTCTTGCCAATCAAGGCGCTGAGCATCTCCGGCCGATTCTGCTGGCCGGGCATGGCGGTCTTGATAGTGTCTGTCTCGGCGAGGACAGTGCCCGAAGCGTCCGTCAAAGTCAGACGAAAAGAGCCCGCCGCGGCATTGCTCCGAAGCAGGCTATCTAATGTCAGGATATCGGATTGCTGGAAGTCTTGAGGTAAGAGAGGGAGGACCATTCGGACGCGATCGGTCAGACTTTCTTCGATGTGGTCGAGCTCCGCATTGCGGTAAGCAGTTCCGATCACTGCAAGCAACAGCGAAACCGTGCCAAGTGAAACGGCGACGTAGGGTAAGAAAAGTCTGCTGAATAGCGGCTTTAGACGAGCCATAGAGTTGGGTAAACGCCAGACACGGAGTGAGCTCCGGGCAAGGCAGACAAGGCGGAATGCAGGAAGCGGTCAGGAGACTAAGATTGCCTCACGGACGGAAACGGTAGCCGACGCCGCGCACCGTTTCGATGTGATGGCCGCTGTCGCCGAGCTTGCGGCGCAATCCGACAATCATGACGTCTACGGACCGATCGGACACAGCATACTTCTCGCCGTGCACGGCATCCACCAATTGGTAGCGGGTGAACACCCAGCCCGGGCGGCGCGCCATATGGTGCAAGATACGAAACTCGGAATTCGTAAGCTCAACTTTGTGCCCATTCACGAGGACTTCATGGCGGCCCGGGTGCAAACTTAACTCACCAAAATTCAGGACTTCATCTTCCGCATGAATGGACTCAGCGCGACGACGCAGCACCGCGCGGGCGCGCGCCACTACGACTTTGGGACTGAAGGGTTTGGTGATGTAGTCATCAGCACCAAGTTCCAGTCCGGTGATGATGTCAGACTCTTCGCCTTTGGCGGTCAGCATAACGATCGGGATATTTGCGGTCGCGCCGTCGGACTTCAGTCTGCGGCAAACCTGCAGACCATCCATACCGGGCAGCATCAAGTCCAACAGAATCAGGTCGGGGGGCATTGCCCCAACGGAGGACAGGGCTTGCTCCCCGGTTTCTACAGCATTGACGGTGAAACCGTCGCGGGAAAGGTTATACTCCAGCAGTTCGCGAATATCCTGCTCGTCTTCAACGAGCAATACGGAATTGGTCATCTTGCGGCTCTCTGATTTGAAACTTTGCATTCAGGAACAGCCAAGATTACGAGAATTTTGTAAGAAGTGTGTGAGGAGACAGCGCTTGGTCATCAGGAAATTTTTCTGAAAATCCGAAAGTCGGAAATTTGGAATTTCCTTATCTTGACATGGCTTGAAATCCTACATCCGGGTCTGCCGGACTGATTTCCTACTTAGGCTCAAGTTTTTTAAGATATTGTTCAGGTTCTTTCTGGAATTTCTCGATACACGGCGCACAGCAGAACCTGACGAGCGTGTTGCCATAGACCAATTCTACCGGTTCGCCCATTGAGCCAAGATCGCGTCCGGTGACAACACAGGTTGTAAGTGGATAGTCTTTCCGTTGAATGGCGGCTATCTCGGCTTCCAGATTTGCCAGAAAGGTGTCAGGGGTCTTGGCATACGGCGAAACGCACTCGAGGCAGCAGAACTTCAGCTCGCGGTCCGCATGGACCAAAGTGACGGTATTGTCTCCGAGAGCATCTCCGCAACTTAAGCAGAGGGGTATGACGTATGGGAGTGGCTTTGGACTCTCAGCCAAGATTGGCAGATTCATTAACAATATTAAAAATAACATGTACATATCAACTTCTCCTCGAGTTCTTTCCTGAACCTGACGTTATTTCAAGAGCATCATTTTGATCGTCTGGGAATCCGAGCCAGTAGTCAGACGGGCGAAGTAGACACCGGATGGGAAGTCTGCTCCATTGAATACAAATTCATAATTTCCAGACTCTAAAACTCCGTTTGCGAGAGTGTCCACCGTGCGACCCTGAATGTCGAAGACGGTCAGCCGAGCACGTTGACGATGCTCAAGGGTAAAGAAGATCTTTGTGCTTGGATTAAATGGATTTGGGTAGTTCTGTGCAAGCTGTGTGGTGCGAATGACTGGAGCAGTTGCTGGGTCAACAAATGTCTCGGAAGGATAGAGGTAGGTGAGGCATTCGTCCAAGTGCGCTCGCCAGTTCCCCCAACTGTGGCCGTCATGGTGAAGCTGATAGAACACAGGATAGCCTTGATTTTGCAGAATTTGATGAAGATTCTGCACAAGAGGAATCAGGACGCCGATGTCGTAGGAGCCGATATCCAAGTAGAACTTCAGGCCGAGGTCCGCGTTCGCGGCAAGTGTGTTCGATATTGAGCTTTGGACATTCGACGACTGCGCCCCAACCAACCCGAACACCTCCGGATAGGTGACGCCCAGCCAGAGGGCGATGTTCCCTCCGTTGGAAGCACCGGCGGTGCCCCGCTTGGCAGGTACCGCGCAGGTGTTATAGGCATCGTCCACCCATGGAAGAAGCTCCTCTGTGATGAACCTTCCGAAGTTCTGCTGGAGATTTCCGGCGTACTCTTCAGTGCGATTGACCGGCGGGACAAACACCGCAATCAAGGGCTGAATCTGATTATGGTGGATTAGGTAGTCGAGAATCCGTTCGGTGCGCGCCAGCGAGATGTACTCAAGTCCGTCATGCACTACTAACAAGGGATAGCAATCGCCATCGGGATCATACGCCGGCGGGGTGTAAATGCGCACCCGCCGCGAGTTGCCCATGTGCTGACTAAAGAACACCGAGTCGCGAAGCGCCCCGTGGGCGATTTCCGGATAAAACTCAATTTCGGGCGGCTGGACAAAGTCGGGCATCCTGAGCTCGGAATTCGGTCCGAATCCGCCGTTCACCGTATAAGGGTTTCGCGGATCAAGGATCCAGTTGGAGTTGTTGAGCACGAACTTGTAGTCGAGGCGGGCATCGGACTCGAAGTAGCGGCTGTGATACCAGAGGTCCGTGCTGGAGATCCGGTTCATAGGGAAGGACGAGGGATTCCACTGGTTGGCATCGCCCGGAATGGTCACGGAATTGGCCGCGCCAAAGTAGAGGTAATGCACTTGGTAGGTGGGCTCGATGAAGGGAAACCCGGGCACGGCCTGCAGAAAGCTGTCGACGATTGCGGGGCGCTCCTGTGCAGGAGCGGAGTTCACGCGGGACAGAAAATCACTAAAGGTCTGTGCTGAGACTAAGTTAGCCAGTGTGAACAGCAGTAGAAGAACAAAATGTATGAGCATGATTATGCCTCTCAAGCGAGGGTAGGTTGTTAGAATATAGAGGTGTTCTGCGAAAAATGCACGTGGATTAACTGATTCGTGCGAAAGACCATAAAGAGGATATACTGTGCTTTATCCTATTCTAAGGTCAACAATTGCAAGAGGTGAAAATTCGCTTTTGTGACTCAAACACTTGACAAATATTAGGCTGAGCCGTAACTTAAAGGCACGAATTCAAAATGAGGAAAGCTGCCATGTTTTGGTGCGCGTCAGGATAGCTTAGAGGACTACATATGTGGTTGGGAAATCGGAGTTTCCGAGTTGGAACGGCCGGGTTATGGCTATTTATAGTCATAAGCTCGGCTGTTTTTGCTGGAACGACCGGCAAGATCGCCGGACGTGTTACGGACGCTGAAACAGGCGATCCGATTATAGGCGCAGCAGTTCAGATTGAGGGAACAACCCTGGGGGCTGCCGCTGATATAAACGGGGATTTCTTCATTCTGAACGTTGCTCCGGGTCAGGTCGATGTGCGTGTAACTGCAATAGGTTACGGCTCAGAGACGGTGCGCGGGCTGAGAATCATCACCGATCAGACGAGCACGGTGAACTTTGCGCTGAACGTGGAGGCCATCACGACTGGTGAAGTCGTCATCACGGCCGAGCGCAAGTTGATTGAGGCTGACCGCACGTTTGCGACTTCCACGGTCGGCGCCTCGGACATTCAGGCACTGCCGGTGACGAATCTGGGACAGGTGGTGGAGATTCAGGCCGGAGTCGTGGACGGGCACTTCCGCGGCGGCCGGACGAACGAAGTCATGTATCTCGTGGACGGCATCTCGGTGACCGACGCCTACGACAACAGTCAGGGCACGCAGATTGACAACAAGGTCGTGCAGGAGCTGCAAGTCATCAGCGGCACCTTCAACGCAGAGTACGGTCAGGCGATGTCGGGAATCGTGAATATCGTGACCAAAGAGGGCGCGACAGATTTTCACGGCACGGCGACGACCGAGTTCGGAGATTACGTTTCCAATAACGATGATTTGTGGATGAACATTGACGACGTGTCGCCGATGGATATTCAAGATTATAATTTTACGCTTTACGGGCCGGTGCCCATGATCAACAAGCTCTCGTTTTACGGGAGCTTGCGCTATTTAGACGATGACGGTTGGCAATACGGGCAACGGCGCTGGAATGTGTACAATCCCAATGACCGATTCACAACGGTCATAACTCGTGACGGCGATGAGTCGTTTGCGGCGATGAATTACAATCTTGAACGGTGGGCAAATCTGAAGCTGACATATCCGCTGTCGAATCAGATGAAGCTGAACTATTCGACGTTCTACAGCGGGCGCACGTATCGCGACTACTCACACGACTGGAAATACATTCCGGACGGGACGCTGCGCCGCTACCGCGACGGCCGTACGAATATGGTGAAGCTCAATCACGCACTCAACAGCGCGATGTTCTATGAGCTGGCCGTCACCAACACGTGGAGCAAGTATCAGCATTATCTGTTCGAAGATCCCAACGATCCGCGCTACCTGCATCCCGAGTATCTGGAAATCAATCCACCGTTCACGCTGAACATCGCGGGAACCGACCTCGCGCGATTCAAGCGGTGGACGAACACGCATCAGGGCACGGGGAATCTATCTTATCAGGCGAGCAAGCTGCATCTGCTGAAATTCGGGTTTGACATCAAAGCGCACGAACTGTTTTACGAGGATATCAATCTTGTGCCTGTCGAAACGGGCAACACGTTCAGATTTTCGATAGAACCGATTTCGTTTCCGTCGCACGATCTTTACAAGAACAACCCCTACGAATTCGCGGCCTACGTGCAGGACAAGTTTGAACTGCCGTCGCTGATCGTGAACGCGGGAATGCGCTTCGACTATTTCGAGCCGGACGGACGGGTTCCGTCGGATCCTAAAGACCCGAACATCTATAATCCGCTGCTCCCGGAGCGCGCGGACCAAACGCTCGAAGAACGTCAAGCCTATTGGTATGACAAGGTGAAAGCGAAAGCGCGCATTTCACCGCGCTTGGGAATCGCCTATCCGATGTCCGATAAGGGAGTATTCCACTTCGCTTACGGTCATTTTGTGCAGCGCCCGACATTTGAGCGGATGTATGCGAATCCGGAATACGAACTGGAATCGGGTGTGGGCTTGAATACGGTGATGGGGAATCCCGACCTCGATATGGAAGAGACGGTGACTTACGAGTTCGGCTTCCAGCAGCAGATACACGAGGACGTATCGCTTTCGACTTCTCTGTATTTCCGTGATATTCGCAGCCTCGTTGCGACGGATCGGATAGTCGAAACCTACTCTTCCGGAACCAAATACGCGCAGTACGTGAATCGCAGTTTCGGCGAGGTCAAAGGTATTACGCTGTCCATGGACAAGCGGATGGCCAACAACTTCAGTGCGTTCGTGGATTACACCTACCAAATCGCAGAGGGCAACGCGAGCGATCCGCAGTCGGCTTACAACGACTTGAAGGGAAACAACCCGCGCGAACCGGAGCAGCAGCTGGTGCCGCTGAATTGGGACCGCAGACACACGTTTAACGCAAGTCTGACGTATGCGATTCCGGGATTGCGGGGATGGGGCGCAACGATTCTGGGCAAATACGGAAGCGGCCTGCCATACTCGCCGACAGACGACGGGATTCGAACGGGATTTGAGAATGACGGGCGGAGACCGGACTATTATAATGTGGACCTGAGTGCGTTTAAATCGTTCCCGGTAGGGCGGCACAAGCTGGTGCTGTTGCTGACGATGCTGAACGCACTGGACATTAAGAATGAAGACGGCATCTACGACGACACGGGCCGTGCAGGCTATACAATTGTCGAGAACACGGCGGTCGAAGCGCCGGAATTCAACACCTTGAGCGAGGTGTATCCGGATCCCTCCAAATACTCCCGCCCGAGGATGGTCAAAGTTGGCGTGAGCTACGAGTTCTAATGAATACTAACATTTCTATTTCCTCCCTGCCCTCCCCGCACGCTTCTCCACAACGCCGGAGAGGTGTACTGCTTGGGCTTTGTTTGATGCTGTTGGCGACACAGGCCTTCGCGCAAGTGGACTCGATGCTGAACTACCGCGGGAACACGTTGTATCGCGCGAAGAACATCATGAGCGGCAATCTGGTGCGCTCGACGTTTTACAATTACGGTCTGGTGGGGAACATCGGCGAGATTTCCGGTGAGTGGCCCATCGGCACGGGCAACGAATACGTCGGCGACGTTTCACCTTTGGTGGGCGTGGAGTTCATCCATCCCTCGGGTGACACGATGCGCGCAGTCTGCACGTCGGACGGACCGCGAGGAAACTCGGACGGCCCTCCGGGCGGCGGCGTCTTCTGGGGCTTTGAGCCTCTCAAGGGATTTGCGTCACCGCCGACCATCGGACAGGACCCGCAAGTTGCGATGTCCAATCAGCGGTATACGTGGCCGCATACGTGGCCGGACAAGAACATTACGGATTCACTCTCCGGAGACAAGGCGTGGGTTCGTGACGAAACAGATCCCGGCTGGCCGAACTCATGGAACGGATACTTCGGCAAGAATGTCATGAATGCGGATCAGGAAACGTATTTCGTAATGGATGACCACGCCGATCTTGAGTGGTTCGAGCGTACGGACAGCTCCGGCAATGTTTATCGATATTATCCTCATAATCGCGACTCCTTGAGACGCGGATTGGGTTTGCGTGTGTCGGTGCGCGGACTGCAGTGGGCACACTTCCTGGCACAGGACTGTATCTTCTGGCTCTATGAGATTACTAATGTTGGCACGCGAACTTATGACAAGGTCGCGTTCGGCATGGTGGTGGGAACGCTGTCGGGCGGACGGCAGGACTCAGAGGACGACCTGGCCTACTTCGATCTCGAAAACGACATCACCTACAGTTTTGACAGTGACGACCGCGGATCACCGGGTTGGGTTCCTGTATCAGAGACGCGCAATGTCGGCTATGTCGGCTACGCATTTCTCGAGTCGCCGGGCAATCCGTTTGATGGCATTGATAACGACGGCGACAGTCAAGATCCCTCAAGTCCGATTTTGACCGGTGACATTTTAGGTCAGTTTCTGCAGCCGCGTGCGTATGGGCCGGGTCAGACGGTTGTGCTGATTGATTACGACACCTATGAGCGAACGGTGACTTCTTTCCCACAGCAAGGTCCGCTGCGCTATGACGTGCACGGACGGGAAGTTGTGGTCTTGCCCGGTCAGCAGTTGGTTGAGGACGGTGGCAACGGTATTGACGACAACTTGAACGGTTTGATTGACGAGCGCAGCGATCACTTGAATCTGGCCTATGTTGATTATGTCACGGGTCGCGGACTGAATGATCCGATGATCGACGAAGCACGGGATGACGGGATTGACAACGACGGTGACTGGGATCCGCTCACCAATGACGTTGGCGCGGACGGGGTTCCGCTGACCGGTGACGCCGGCGAAGGCGACGGGCGTCCGACGAACGGTGAACCGAATTTCGATAAGACGGACGTCGACGAGTCGGATCAGATCGGTTTGACTTCATTTGACTACTTTTCTCCGCCGGGAGCGGTGCGCATGCGCGACGACCAAGCACTATGGGACAGAATGGTCCCCGGGCGGTTTGATGTCGTGTCAGGTGTCCCGCAGGACGGAGACTTCATCTACGGTTCGGGCTACTTCCCACTGCGGCCCGGACAGACGGAACGCTTCTCGATGGCTCTGTTGTATGGACAGGATCTCGCGGACATCACGGATAATAAGATCACGGTTCAGCAGATCTACGATGAGAATTACAACTTCGCACGCCCGCCGGAAAAGCCGACCTTGTGGGCGGTGCCGCGCGACGGCAAGGTCACTCTCTATTGGGATAACATCGCGGAGTCATCCTTTGATCCCGTGACGGGATATGACTTTGAAGGATACAAGATTTACCGCGCGACGGATCCGGCATTCAACGAAATCTTCACGGTGACAGACGGATTAGGCCGCAAAGTGTTCCACAAACCGATTGCGCAGTTTGACCTGAACAACGGTAATGCGGGCTTCTTTCCGGTGATTCGCAACTCCGTGATTTATTACCTCGGAGAAGACAGCGGTCTACAGCATTCCTGGACCGATACGACGGTAGAGAACGGGCAGACGTATTATTACGCCGTAGTCGCCTACGACCGTGGTGACGTTCTAAAGGAGATTCTGCCCGCAGAGAACAGCAAGACAATCGTCGTCGATCCGAGCGGCAATGTCACACTCGATATCAATACCGCGAGAATCGTGCCGCGAGCGCCGGCGCTGGGATATGAGGAGCCGCAATTCACCGCGATCAGCCATGTCAGCGGTTCTGCAACGGGCACGATCGCCATCGAAACTGTTGATCCGCGACTGGTGGCCGACGGGCGCATCTATCAGTTCTCGTTTGACAAGCTTCCCGATACGACGCTGGTAACATACAGCGTGCTGCGAGTGGGAGACGGACAGACGGATACGCTGGTTAACCGTCGTCTGCTTGTGCCGGAAGATCACTTGCTTCCCCAGGCTGAGCGGTTCATGAGCTATTACGATTCCCTATTCAATCTGCCGCCGGGCAGCTATGATCCCGCGCAGTATTTCCGTGTCGCAGGAACGGACCTGTATGACGGGCAGCGCGCCTACATGCTCACACCGAGGCAGATTGCATTAATTCAACAGGCTTCAGGATGGGCGGATACCACCAGAAGGCTTTATCAATTCAATTTTACATTGGCAAATCTCTATCAAGGATTCTTAACGGGAATTCCTGAACCGGGTGAATTTGCTGTCGAATGGTATAGCGAAGTGGTGGACACGTCCGCATACTTCAACTGGTATGACCTTGTGGTGATTCCCGCTACGCCGGTAAACTTCCGAGTCAAGGACTTAAATACCAATGAGTATGTGCCGTTCGTGTTCAACGAAGTGACGAGCACGAGGAATGGAATTGTGGACGACGGCGAGTTCATCGGGTTCTTGAGTGATACGTCGTTAACATGGACGACGTCTTTCAGACGACGCGCGGCAACCGGGGACACTTTGCGGCCGGCAGACGGTGACGTTCTTTACTTGAGGCTTTATCAGCCGTACGCTGACGATGACCTTTTTGAGTACACGACAAGAGCGGCACGCATCAATCCCGACGCTGTTAAGTTGGACAGAATCTCGGTCTATCCGAATCCATACGTGGCGGCCTCCGCACAGGAACCGACGAATCCCTTCAATGAAGGTCGAGGAGAACGGCGAATCACATTCAATCACCTGCCGGAGAGGTGCACGATACGCATCTATACGGTGAAGGGCGAGCTGGTGAATATTATCGAGCACAATGACGGGATAGACGACGGAACAGAGAATTGGGACCTGCGAACGCGAGACGGTTTGAATGTGTCCTACGGTGTCTATCTCTATCACGTTGACTCGCCGTACGGTGAGAAGACCGGAAGGTTTGCGGTGATCAAGTGAAGAAGTTTAAACCTATAATACTCGCTCTGACGATCTGCGCCTGCACGATGACCGCCTTTGCAGTCAGCAAGGTGGGAACTACGGCCGCACCATTTCTGAACATCGCAGTAGGCGCGCGTGCGCTGGGCATGGGCGGTGCCTTCACAGCTATGGCAGACGATGCGACGGCGCTTTACTGGAATCCCGCAGGCATCGCCGGAATGGAGAAGTTTTCGGCTTCATTCGTGCATACCGATTGGCTTACCGATCTGCGATTCAACGTGGTCGGCGCGGTTCTGCCATTGAATAACGATGACGCAATCGGTGCACAGTTGACGTTGCTGTCCATGCCGGATCAGGAAGTGACCACGACTCAACAGCATCAGCAGGACGGCGCGGGTTATTTTTACAGCGCGGGCAGCATGGCTCTGCAATTGACTTACGGTAAACAATTCACGGATCGATTTAAACTTGGCTTAAGCGGGAAATATGTTCGCGAGTGGATCTGGCACGAAGCCGCCGCCACTGTGGCCTTAGACCTTGGCAGCGTTTACCGGACTGACTTGAACGGTATGCGAATCGGGATTGCCATCACGAATTTCGGCGGGAAGATGCAGATGACGGGACGCGACCTCGTGCGTTTCTACGATGTGGACCCGACACGTGAAGGTAATAACAGCCGTGTGATCGCCAACCTTGCTACGGACAAGTGGCCGCTGCCGCTGATGATGCGCTTCGGGCTGGCCATGGAGGCCTTCCAGAACGAGAAACACCGGATGTCGGTCGCCCTGGACGCTCAGCACCCGAACGACAACGATGAATCTGTGAATCTCGGTTCAGAGTACGCATTCCGCGAGCAATTCTTCGTTCGCGCGGGGTACCGGTCGTTGTTTTTGCGTGACTCGGAAGAGGGTGCAACTTTAGGATTCGGTCTGAAGTTTAATACTCGCGGCGGGCCAACATTCATGCTGGACGCGACGTACGAAGATTTCGGACGATTCGACGCGATCTACAAGTACTCGCTGGGGATATCGTATTAGGATATTTGAGAGCGCTGCCGTTGCAAACTCTAAGTCTCTGCCGGGGCGTCAACACTACACGAATTTTACGCACTTTTACACATATCTCTTCATAATAGCAGGTCGAGGAGGACCCACAATGTTCAGGTTAAAGAATTTGGTTCTGGTCGCGGCAATACTGGCTCTGAGTGTAGCGCCGGTTTGGGCGACCGCAGTGACATTCCAGTTGAACATGAGTGTTCAGCAGGATTTGGGCAATTTCAATCCGTCAACGGATATAGTCGTCGTACGCGGCACGTTCAACGGCTGGGGCGGCAACACTCATCAATTGACGGACGCGGGCGGCGGGCTGTACACGGTAACCTCGGAGATTCCCGAAGGTTCAATCGAGTTCAAATACGTGATGGTACAGCCCGGGCAGGATGTTTGGGAGAACGTGGATAATCGCACGGCTAACGTTACGGGTGCTACGCTGGTGCTGCCGGTGGTCTATTTCAACAATGTCGAATCGTCGGCCAGTGCTGATGTGGAAGTGAATTTCCGTGTGAACATGACGGTTCAGGAGCTGTCGGGGAATTTTGAACCGACAACGGATTGGGTTGTGGTGCGCGGCGCTCACAACAATCTCGGCAACTGGGGCGGTGCGGTTCGACTGCTCGAAGAAACCGGCAATCCGGGTATTTACTCGCTGCGTATTCAATTCGCCTCGCTGCCAGTCAATGTTGCGGTGGAGTACAAGTTCGTGATTCTCGCTAATGGCGACCCCGATGCCGCAACGTGGGAATCGAGCGCCAACCGCAGCTTCACGCCGACCGGCGACGAGCCGGACATTCTCCCGCCGCCGGGAGGCAACGGGTACGGAGAGATTAATCCTGAGTTGGTTTACTTTGCGAATGTCTCACCGGACGATATTATCACCAATGATGTCGATGTGATCTTCCAAGTCGAAGCTACTCCGCTCGAGGGCCGTTTGACTGACGTCGGCTATGTTTATGACGTGCAGACGGGCGACACGATCTACTCGGTCCAGTCAATTCAGGCTGCGGGTTTCTTCAACAACTGGCCGTGGGGCAACTTCCTGCCGGAGCACACGATGAATGACAATGGCACGAACGGTGACCTCGTGGCGGGTGATGACATTTGGTCGGCGACGATCACGTTTGCGGCGGGCAGCCCGCGCATGCTGATTTACAAGTACGGCGCCAATCAGTTGGACGTGGAAGCGGGATTCGCGCGGAACCATGAGCGGTTGTTAGACGACAGCAATCCGACATTCCGTTTGGACGTCGACTGCTGGGGTTCGCCGGACACACTCTATCAAGCCTGGCCGTGTCTGGTGTCTTCAGCAGATGACCGGAGCGGACCGGTAATCAGCGATTTCAGCCTTGAGCAGAACTTCCCGAATCCGTTCAACCCGTCGACGACGATCAGCTTTACGCTGACGCGCGCGGATGTCACCGCATTGAGGGTGTTTGATGTCCTGGGCCGTGAGGTTGCCGTGATGAACTTCGGCCGGATGGACGCGGGTCGTCATACGGTATCGTTTAACGGAAGCTCGCTGTCGAGTGGTGTCTACTTCTACAAGCTCGAGAGTGGCGCACAGAACGCGACACGCAAGATGCTGATGCTCAAGTAGTCTGTCTTTGCCATTACGGCAAACGGGTGTTATTCGTTAACACCAATTAGTGTTTGAACTTTCACACCGGTCGGGGCGCAGGCGGTTGTCTG
>JAANMU010001280.1_pt1 | contig 23733 bp, 23 predicted proteins | sample 7279701 | NCBI WGS metagenome assembly JAANMU01 (sample SAMN14094539, study PRJNA606508) | bioreactor metagenome | isolation source: A lab-scale SPAN reactor treating ammonium-rich wastewater day 57 | place: Ireland: Galway | collected 2017-03-13 | reverse complement strand
ATAGAATCCCCAGCCCGGGAATTTTCCTTGTGCATTTACATTCTCGAAACCTCCTTCGGGCAATGATACGTTTGCGTCGGTAATCAGTCGCGCCGTATCGCCGGAAACAATATATTCGCTCCGCGCCTCCACTCCCTCCGCAAGATTTACATTATGTTGCAAGATGCCGTCCGACCATCCGATATTGCACACACTCGGGATTATATCCAAATTTCGTGCAGTGCATAAACGCTTAAGCGAATCTACATTGGCAAAGTACTTTGCAGTCATTCTATCGATTATATTATACTTGTAATCACTCTGTTGTATGCCGTTCATTTTATATTTTATCATCGTGTCGACAATCGCGGCAAGTTTGGATATATTGTTATCCGACAGCAGGTTATGTTGAGAAAACATCCAACGAATCGGGTAATCGGGTGCGTCCCATACATGGCAAGCGGGCAGTATTTTGGCATTTTTGTCGAGCAATTGCAATACAGTTGCAACCGCATTGAACGCACCGTCGTAATCATTAAACATTATTACGGCTTCGCGAGAACGTATATCAGCAATGTATCCGCCTTGCACTGAAGGTACGGTTTCAATACTATTCAGAGTTTTTTTTCGGAAAACGGTATAAAATGCATTATCGGACGGCACCAATACAATGGCCGGAAACTGCACGGGCGGTACGGAATTAATATATGCGGCAAGCGATTTTCGCTCAATAGAAATTCCTGCTCTAAGCAAAATTTCACGCTGTAAATAATCGGCGGCGCGAAGTATTTCCGGCGAAACACTATCGGGCAGAATCAGTTGCGTCTGCGAAGAAAGAGAAAACGGCGGTAATTCGCCGTAAGAATATGCGGTTTTCGGCGGTGGAACCAGCGTTGTTATATTTTGCGCAAAAATGTGCGCAACCATAAAAATCACCGACAAAACAAAGACGAACAGTTTCATACAACACCCCGACATATTATGACAAACAACTTAATTACGCTGTTCTTTGCAAGATGCTTTCGATACTTTGTTCCATTCCGAAAAAGACAAGGCTATACAAAAGCATACATTGACATTGCGAAACTACAAAAGACACAGATTATTAAGCATGGCACGTTTTATTTATTTTATCTCTATCCTATTGTGGCATTGAATTTGCGTTACTCGGAACACGTATTTGCATTGCAAAACGGAATTTTATTCGCCAGACTAACATAGAACTGCATAAACAACTAATTACAAACGAGTTACGCGCCTGCAAACAAAAGTTGTCGAGCAAAGTATTCAACAGCTTTCAATCGTGATACTGATAGAATTATCATTGCCTTTTACAATGATGATAAAATTATCAGTATTCTTTGTTTATTCCGTGGAAGTATATTGTTGCAAGGTTGTAAACTTAAAATAGATACGGCATAAAATTAAGTTTCTTCTCCAAAAGTGGCGTTTTTAACATGTGAACGCCACTTTTACTATTTTTAGGGCTGTTCTGACCAAAAAAATTAGGACTATACAAAGCAAAAAAGCGGCTAACCCCTATTTTTGCGTTCAAATGGTGGGAGAAAGTGGGGGATTTTCTTACGCCGTTATGGAGTGATGGGAGAAATTACGCGGCGCAAGGGGGAAGTGCCGAGAGTTTCTCCCTCTTTCCTTGTTTAGAAGAGAAATAAAATCCGACAAATGCCCGACAACATTTTTTCTGCCTTTCTCCTATGTCGTTTTTCAAAGGTCAGGAAATATATTCGATAGACAACAAAGGGCGCGTCAATGTTCCGGCAAAAATGCGCAAAACGCTTTCGCCCGACGCAAACGACACCTTTGTACTGACCCGCGGATCTGACCGTTGCATAGCCGCATATCCGCTTAATGCTTGGAAGCAGCACGAAGCGCGTTTTGCCGCACTTGACCAAAACGACCCTGCCAGCCGCTATCTTCTGCGAACCGTACTTTCTTGGTGCGAAGAGGCAGAAATTGATGCGCAACAGCGAATCTCTCTTTCCAAACGATATACCGATTTTGCAGACATAGAGGGTAAAGTTCTGATAGTCGGTATGATTGACCATATAGAATTTTGGAATCCGGACGAATTTGAACGCTATATGCAAAGCAGCGATGCGCCGTACGAGCAAATAGCCGCGGCCGTAATGAAACGCTGACAGACATCTGTTTTTTTCTGCTATGGACTCAACCTATCACATTCCGGTTCTTTTGCGCGAATCGGTCGACTTTCTCATTACGGACACAAACGGAATTTATATTGACGGAACGCTTGGCGGCGGCGGACACACCGCCGAAATTTTACGCAGATTATCGCCCGACGGCCGTCTTGTTTCGTTTGATGCGGACGCGATAGCCATAGCTCACTGCCGAGAGCGTTTCGCCGACGAGCTTGCAAAAGAAAATCCTCGATTGACGCTTCGAAACGAAAATTTTGTTCTATCGGGCGAACTTGCGGATATACGCGGAGCCGCATCCGGTTTATTGCTTGATTTGGGAACGTCGTCGCGGCAATTAGACAGTGCTTCCCGCGGTATCAGCCATCGCGTTAATGCTCGATTGGATATGCGGTTCGGCTATGCGGGAATCTCTGCCGAAGAATTGCTTAACGATGCAAAAGAAGACGTATTAGTCCGCATATTCCGCGAATACGGCGAAGAGCCTTTTGCCGTAGGCATAACTCGCAGAATTATAGAACGCCGACGGGTTTTTCCGCTAAGAACTACCAATGATTTGCGAATAATAATTCAAGAAATTGTGCCGCCGCATTTGGCGCCGCGCGCTCTTGCCCGCATTTTTCAAGCATTGCGCATTGCAGTTAATGACGAGCTTGGAATATTGGAGAAAACTCTGCGCAATATTGTTCCGCAGTTGAAATCCGGCGGGCGCATAGTGGTTATTTCGTATCATTCATTAGAAGACAGAATAGTAAAAAACGTATTTCGCGAATTATCATCGGCCGAAAATTCGAATTCCATAACAATTCTCACCCCAAAGCCGCTCGTTCCGTCTGCTGCCGAAACTGCCTCAAATCCACGCTCGCGCAGTGCGAAGCTCCGCGTTGCCGAAAAAAGAAAGCAAACACAATCTCTCGCCGCTGGCCGCTATCGGCCGTATGCCGAATAATCGCCAGAAATTTCGGCCGATTACAATGCACAGATTAAACGACTTATCTTTTAACTGCATAGTAATCAGCCGCTTATGTTATATGCACCATACTTCTGCATTATGGCATAATCCTTGTTTTATTTTTACCGGTGCCGCTGGTTCGCAGGGAAGCGACCACACAAAGTGCGGCAACATATCATTAAAAAGTAAAACGGGGGAACACGATGGATTTTCATGTGCAACAGGCATTGACGGCCTATAAACAACCGGGCAGTCGTCCGCAAGGGATTGCAAGCGACAGAGCCGGATTCGCCGCCGAAATAGCCGAATCACTCGCCGCAAACAGCAGTCCGCTTTATGAAAGCGACGAGCGCATCGAGCAGTCGTTGAAATTGGATATTTTGGGCGGCGTACCGTCCGAACTTTACAATGCAGTTACCGAGGCGTTGCTATACGTCTATCGAGCAAATAAAAAAGCGCAGGAATTACTAAAACACGCAGAACATATTTATGCTCAAAGAACTTTACACGGCAGCTCTGGGAATGATTCCCCAACAGACGCGGCTGGAAGTATTGGCTAATAACATAGCCAATGCAAATACCGTAGGTTTTAAGCGTGAATCGGCTTTCGAGCAGTCGCTGATAGAGGCGAGGGAAAACCTGAATTCGGTTCGTGGCGATGCGGAAACCGAAGATACACCTACGTATTCCTACACCGATTTCTCGTCGGGCGCACTTGAGCGCACAGGCAACGGGTTCGATTTGGCATTGGGCAAAAACGACCAATATTTTCTGCTGAACGACGACAACGGCAAAGAATACTACACTCGCGCAGGACATTTTACATTGCTTGGAAACGGCACTCTCGGCTCTCCCGACGGCAAAATACTGATGGGAGAATCCGGCCCGATAACATTGCTTTCATCTGAATACGGCGAGCAATTGCCAAACGATGAAAAAGCCGTAACGTTGCGCGTGGAAACCAACGGCGAGGTTTTCGCCAATGAACGGCCTGTCGGAAAATTACAAATATTTTCTATAGACAATCCGCAAAGCTTGCAACGGCACACCGGTTCGCAATTTGCCGCTTCGGACGAAACGAATATTACGCCTGTAGGCTTGCAGGATATTGCCGTAAAACAAGGTTACGTCGAAAACTCTAACGTAAATATCATCTCGGAAATGGTAGAAATGATACAATTGCAAAGGCTGTTTGAAGCAGGGCAAAAAGTTATTTCGACAAATGACGGAACTTTGGACAGAAGCATTGATATGTCGAGGTTTGCATAAGAAACAGCGGCCGAAGTTTACTCCGAAAACAAAAGTATTTCACCGTTTTTACGGAATAAACAACGTTTGCCTCAATAATTAACAATCGGAATACGGTTATGGATAAAACATTGCGTACGGCGGCTACGGGACTTTCGTCGCAGCAACGATTTGTGGAGATAATCGCCAATAACTTGGCGAACGTTAATACTACCGGCTACAAAAAAGTTCGCCCCGAATTTCAAGATTTACTCTATGAAACTATTAGGGCGGCCGGCAATGCACAACAAGCCGGAACGGAAGCGTTGAATGAAATTCAAATAGGCTCGGGCGCAGAGCTGACTGCAACAACCAAGCAATTTTCTCAAGGCGATTTGCAGAACACGAACAATCCGCTCGATATAGCCATACGCGGCGAAGGTTTTTTTATACTGCGCAAGCCGGACAACACTTTCGCATATACGCGCGACGGTTCGTTTCAACGTGACCGAAACGGGCAAATCGTTACATCGCAAGGATATATACTTGAACCGGGCATTACCGTGCCCGACAATGCCGTCGAAGTTCGCATTTCGCGTAACGGTGCCGTCAGTGTGATAACCGATACAGGAACTGACGAGCAAACTCTGGGGCAAATCGAGCTTGCACGATTCGTTAATCCGGCAGGATTACATTCGGCCGGCGAAAATATCTATCTTGAATCCGTCGCTTCGGGGCGTGCTTTTTTTGAACAACCCGGACTTAACAATACGGGCGAAGTAGTCCAAGCGCAACTTGAAGCTTCAAACGTAGACCTCGTTACCGAAATGGTAAATATGATTGTGGCGCAACGCGCTTACGAGCTTAACTCTAAGTCGGTAAAAACAGCCGACGATATTTTGGCTATCGCTTCTAATTTGAAACGTTAAACAATGACGGCAAGAAAACACCTAATAATAGGCGGCAGAACGCAAAAGAACAATGGCGGCGCAACGGAAGTTTTACTTCGATTTTTAATTGCGGCGTTAATAGTTATTCTTACGGCTACTCTTGTCGTAAAGTCGCAAAGCGTGTTTTCAGGTTCGCAACTTCGTAGCGCGGCGGTCGACTACGCTTACGGCATAGCGGGAAATGATGCGGAAATAGCGGTTATTTCGGCTGTTTCCGAAGAAAAGTTTACAGAAAGCGGCGTTACTGCGCGTTGCACCGGCGAATCTTTTCGCGGTAAATGCAGCGTTGCCATAGAGTTTCTGCTGAACGACAAAATTATTCGCCGTACAAGTGTGGCAATTTACGCGAAAATATATCGGAGCGTAGCCGTAGCATCTGAATCGCTCGCGCCGGGCGTATCGCTTTCCGAAGGAAAATATGAGATTCGCAAGCAAGACGTTTCCGCGTATTCGGACGGCGATATTCCGTCGCCCGATGAATTGAACGGTGCCGCATTGCGCCGGCCGGTTGGCAAGGGGTTTATCATTACTCGCTCGACACTATTGGCAGCCGGCGGAGTTCGCCGCGGCGAAACCATTGCAATTCGCGTAATTGCAGGCACAATAACACTAACAACGTCCGGCACAGCATTGAACGATGCCTCGCCGGGCGAAATGATTCGCGTTACACGCAATGGCTCTGCAAATGTTTTTGCCGGATTACTTGCCGATGACTCTACCGTAGAAATTACAGTAAAAAAGTAGAAAAGGAACATCGCCATGAATACTCTGTTGTTTCGATTTATCGTTGTTTTTACGGCTGTTTTCTTGTCGTTAGCCGCAGAATACTCCGTTGCTCAATTTAATCAGAACAGCGCACGTTCGTTATTTTCCGACGTTCGCGCTTATCGCGTTGGCGATGCCGTTACCATAGTCATTACCGAAGAAACCAGCGCGGATAATTCAGCTACGACGGCTCAAAGTGCCAAAACCGATTTGAGCGTATCGGCAGGCGGCTCTGCCGGAAGCACATCACTCGACGCAAAAGGCGGCATAGGCACCGGCAATGAGTTCAGCGGACGCGGGCAAACCACCCGCAACGAGCGTTTCCGGGCACGGTTAAGCGCACGAGTTACAGCCGTAGAGCAAAACGGCAATCTGAAAATCGAGGGCAAGCGCATATTTCAGCTGAACGGCGAAAATCAGTCAATAACGCTTACCGGATATGCACGGCCTGTTGACATTCAATCCGACAATTCAATAACTTCGTCGGCAATTATGGATTTGTCAATTACTTACGAAGGCGACGGTACAGTTACCAAGGCGCAGGAACCGGGCATTCTAACGCGATTTTTACGTTGGCTGTTTTAAGCGGAGGATTAGGTAATGACTCTGTTTTCAAAATATTTCTTCTGTGCGATACTTGCCGCAACAGCCGTAATTCCGGCTTATTCTTCAAGAATAAAGGATATAGCGACAATCGAGGGCGTAAACGGTTCGCAGGTTGTAGGCTACGGCTTGGTAACCGGTTTATCAAATACCGGCGATACGCAGCAATCACGATTTACGATGCAATCGGTAGCCAATATGCTGAAACGCTTCGGCATTACGGTTCCCGCACAAATCAACGGTATTCGCTCGCGTAATGTAGCCGCCGTTATGGTAACGGCCATTGTTCCGCCGTTTTCGCGAAAAGGCGGTAAAATAGACGTACAGGTATCAAGCATAGGTGATGCCCGTTCTCTTCAAGGCGGCATTTTGATTATGACACCGCTTTCCGATGCGGACGGCTCCGTCGTGGGAATGGCGCAAGGCAGCGTCTCCGTAGGCGGTTATGATTTTCAGGCAGACGGTTCGCGTGTAGGCAGAAATTTCACGGCTTCGGGGCGCGTACCGGGCGGAGTAATTCTAGAACGTGAAAGCAAAACGGAATTTATCCGCGATCAACTGCTGCGAGTAGTTCTGCGCGATCCGGATTTTACCACAAGCAGTCGGGTAGCCGACGGTATAAACCGCCTTCAATCGCTGGCTAATGCAGCAACGGCTATTGATGCGGCTACAATCGAAGTAAAACTTCCGGCCGGACAAAATCCGGGGCAAATAACCGGAATTATTTCTCAAATCGAAAATCTGCAAGTTACAGCCGAACCGGCCGCACGTGTTGTGATAAACGAACGTACCGGCACCGTCGTGGTAGGCGGCGCGGCGCAACTTCTGCCCGCAGTAGTGGCGCACGGCGGACTTGAAGTGCAAATTCAGCGTGTAACCACTCAAGCACCGCAAGCACCATTTACGGTAAATGCATCAAAACCAGTTCAAAACTCCACGATTACGACGGAGCAGGAAAAGAACCCGCCCGTTCTGTTGCCGGCAACTACAACCGTTCAAGATATGGCCGCTGCGCTCACTTTGCTAAAGGTAACACCTCGCGACCTTATCGCTATTTTTCAGGCATTGAAAGAAGCGGGCTCATTGCAAGGCGAATTGATTGTTCAATAATTCATCGGAAAGCAGGTAAACAATGAATGACTTTTCGCCGAATATTTCTCTGACTTCACTATCGTCGGGACGCGCAGAATCTCTCGCCAAAAAAGCAGAAAACACGGCTAACGAACGACTTACACCCGAACAGCGCAATCAATACGCGCAAGCCGCACGAGGTTTTGAAGCCATGTTCGTAGAAATGATGCGCAAGCAAATGAAAGATGCCATGCTGGGCGATGAAGACGATGCGGATAAAGACGGCATGACATCGTTCGGCGCGGATACACTTGAAGGCTATACCGAAATGCAGTTTTCCGATTATGTGTCGAAAAGCGGCAAAGGTATGGGAATCGCTCAAGCACTTTACAAAAAATTAACCGGCGGCGAAGAACTCGCCTCTATTTCGCAGATAATGGTTGCGGGAAAATCGCCCGAAACACCCCAATCCGCAGTAATTGCCGATGTATCGCCGAATGTATCGCCGAATGTATCGCCGAATGTTCAAAATTCGACAATTCCCGACCGTATTGACGAGCGATTGCGTAGATTGGAGCCGATAATAAGCGCGGCCGCCAATCGCAACGGCGTTTCCCCCGAACTTATACGCGCCGTAACCCGAGCGGAATCAGCCGGAAAACACGATGCCGTTTCACCGGCCGGCGCAAAAGGTCTGATGCAACTTATGGACGGAACTGCCGCAGATTTAGGCGTACGGAACCCGTTTGACCCGGAACAGAATATTGAGGGCGGAGCAAAGTATTTAAGGAAAATGCTCGATATGTTCGGCGGAAACATCGAACTTGCTCTTGCCGCTTACAATGCAGGGCCGGGCAATGTGCGAAAACACGGCGGAATTCCGCCTTTCTCCGAAACGAAACAATACGTAAATCGCGTAATTAAGTACATGAAAAACGACAACTTACAGTAAGTATTACCTAAACACCGCGCTTACGCTGTTAATACGGCAAGTGCGCAGTGCCAGGAACACTCGGCAAAACGAATGATGAATACGCTCATAACGCTATTAGAAGAAGAAACAGCCCTATTACAATCACTTGTAGGCGCGGCCATGCGACAGCAACAGGCCTTGATAAGGTTGCGCGTGCCCGAACTTGAAGACGCAAACGCCGAGCAAGAGAAAATTTTGGGGCAAATCCGCCTAACCGAGCGACAACGTATGCGAACTTTAAGCTCTGAGCTGGGAATTACCGACCGCGATGCTACAACTATGTCTTTGAGTGCAATCATCTCGAAAACTGAATCCGACGAACGGAAAGCGTTAATCGGGTTACAAGAAAAGTTAAGCGGACTTACGCGGCAGTTGCAAGAAATTAACGCCATCAACCGTGTTCTGACGCATCGCGCTAGAACAAGCGTGCGCGAAGTGATGAGTTTTATCGAAGATAATAACGTACAGGTGTGTAATGTACGAATATAACGGTAAGATATGCGGCGCATACGAGTCCGCAAATTTTAAGGAGCGCAGGTTATGAGCCAGTTCGCCGGTCTTGAAATAGGAAAACGCGCAATACTTGCACAGCGTTTGGGCTTGGACGCAACAAGCAATAACATTGCAAACGTTAACACGCCCGGCTATGCACGCCAGCAAGTAGTTTTCACAGAAACCGACCCACGCACTCTTATAGGCAAAGGATTTATAGGAACAGGAGTTGTCGTCAGTCAAATTCGCAGTTTCCGCGAGGAATATTTCGATCGTGAAATCAGAGGCAATATTTCGCGGAATGCCGGATTTACTCTCGACGACAGAACGCTTAGGCGTATCGAAACATTGCTTCGCGAACCGAGCGACGGCGGGCTTGACAACTCCATGCAGAAATTCTTTAGTGCCTTTAACGATTTGTCGTTAAAACCGGAAGATTTAGGACGGCGCAATCTGACACTCGAAGCCGGACAAACACTTGCCGAAGATTTTCGAACCACAGCGGCAGCTATTCAGGATTTAAGAAAGCAGACATCGGAACGCTTGGCTATAGGAGTCGGTGAAGCAAATAGGATTCTATCCGATGTCGCCGAACTTAACAAGCAAATTACGGCCACAAAAGCGCAATCTCTCGATACATGGACTACACTCGTTAATCAGCGTTCGCAAAAATTGGAAGAATTGGCAAAATTCGGCGGCCCGCTTCACGTTTCCATTGATAATAACGGCCACGCAAACGTTTCCATGTCCGGCAGCAGCGTTGTTACGGGAACTACGGCAAACCGCCTGCAACTTAATGAAACAATTGATATAAGCGGTGAGCGAACAACGACTTTGGATATAGTTAATCAGCAAGGTGCCACACTGGTAACAATACGCCCGGAAAGCGGTGAATTTGCCTCATCGCTTAAGCATCTGAACATTACGCTCGACGATAAAGACACAAGCGGCGGATTCTCCATAGCCAAAGAATTAAATACAATGGCAACTACACTAATATCAAAAGTAAATTCCATCACATCAACCGGTTACGGACTTGACGACGTTTCTGCGCCAAATCGCAATTTCTTCGTTGGGACAAGTGCCGCTTCTATAGACCTTGACGCTTCGGTGAAGGATAAGCCGAGGGATATTCCCGTATCGTCCGGCGCGGGGCTTGCCGGGAATAATACCATTGCACGGCAAATAGTCGCACTTGCCGATAGTTCCACGTTTTTGAGTAATCAGACACCTTCCGAATACTACTCGAATTTCCTGAATAAAATAGCAGATGCGGGCGACGACGCTTCTACGGGCATAAAAGTAACCGAAACCGTAGGCGACCAACTTAATGCCCAGCGTGAATCGGTTATAGGCGTTAACCTTGACGAAGAAGCAGTCAATCTTATCAAATATCAGCGAGCTTTCGAAGCAGCGGCACGAGTGGTAAATTCTACAAACGAAGTTCTGCAAACCGTCATCAATCTCGGACAATAAGAAAGGCTTATAATGCGTATTACAATGAACTCGCAAGCGACTATATATCAGCGCAATATATTCGATTTACAGGAGCGCACAGATGCGGAAAGCGTTCGTATCAGTACGGGAAAAAACTATCAAAGATTATCCGAATCTCCCAAATCCGTAGTTGACATTCAGCGTCTTTCTTCCTTGATAGACCGTAACTCGCTATATCGCGGCGGATTGGCGGAGGCCGGCGAAGAATTGACGCATACCGAAAGCGTTCTGGAAAACTTTTCGTATAATTTAAGCGAGGTTCGCCGCCTTGCCCTCGAATCACAAACAGTGGCGAACAGCGATAAACTGCCCGTTCTCGGTCAGCAAGTATACCAGCTTTTGCAAGACATGATTTCGACCGGCAATGCCAATTACGGCGGCAAATATCTGTTCGGAGGAACAAAAACAACCGACGGCTCTATAACACCTACGCCGCCGGCCGTTTCCACACGCCCGTTCGAATTAACTCAAAGTGCGCCGAATCCAAGTAACCCGTCAGGACTTTCCGTAGTATTTCAGGGAAATAACGACGACCGTATAATAAACAGAACACCTGCCGAGGCCGAGCGTATAAACGTTCGATCTGCCGATGTATTCGGAGGAAGCGGCACCGAAGTGTTCGATACGGTTGTAGAACTATACAACGTTCTTTCTTTTCGCGCCGACGGCTCGCTACGAACCTCATCTGACCCGTTCACCCACGACGAATCGGCCAAAACACAAAATCTGGTACGCAAACTTAGCAACAATATGAGCACGATTACCGTAGAAACCGGAAAAGTCGGTTATCGTAGCGCACGCTTTGACGCAATAGCGCAGCAGATTGACGAGGATAATATACGGTTAAAGGAATTTCGTTCGCAACAAGAGGACACGAATATTCCGGAGGCCGCATTAAAACTTAAACGCGAGCAAAATGCTCTCGATTATTCGCTTAAAATCGGTTCGCAATTATTCACGCAATCTTTATTCGATTTTCTTCGATAATACGTTTCGGCATACCGGCAACGAGAAATTTCTTTTAACAAGGAGATTCTCTGCGAATTAACGTGCTATTGCTCCGCAATTTTTCAGACAGCGTTCAGCTGCCGTTGCAATTCTTCGGTAACAATTCTCGGATTTGCCCTGCCTCCCGTAGCTTTAAGCGTTTGGCTGACGAAGAAGCCGAATAAATTTGTTTTACCGGCTTTGTATTTTTCCACGTTATCGCCGTTTGCCGCAAGTATTTCGCTTACAGCCTTCTCAATTTGCGCCACGTCCGAAATTTGCGCCAAATTTTTTTCGGAAACGATAACTTTAGGTGATTTTCCATTCGCCAAAACATCCGAAAATATCTCTTTGGCAATTTTACTGCTTACAACTTCGCCAACAAAGAGTTCTACTAATTCTGCTATATGCTTCGGTAAAACAGCCAGCTCGTTTATTCCGATTTTTCTGTCGGAAAGTATTCTCATCACTTCGGTCATTATCCAATTACTTACAGCCTTAAATCTGTCGGCACTTTTTGTTTCCAGCTCACCGGCGCAACGTTCAAAAAAATCCGAAAGCGATTTATCTTCCACAAATATTCCGGCATCGTAACGCGGAAGTCCGTAAAAATTCATAAAGCGTTGTTTGCGCTCCATCGGTAATTCGGGCAGTACCGACTTCACTCTTTCGACCCATTCGGCATTTACATAAACGCCGGCCAAATCAGGTTCGGGGAAGTATCGGTAATCATGCGCCTGCTCTTTGGAGCGCATAAGTTTGGTTTGTTGCGAGGAGGCATCCCACATTCGAGTTTCCTGCGTTACGAAGCCACCCGACTTGATGAGTGCAATCTGCCGGTCTGTTTCGTAGCCTATGGCTTTTTCTACATTACGAAAGCTGTTCAGATTTTTCACTTCGGTTTTTACGCCGAACTTTGTTGAGCCGCGCTTTCTCACCGACACATTCGCATCGCAACGCAACGAACCTTCTTCCAAATTGCCGTCGCAAATGCCCAAATACATTACAATTTGGCGGATTTGCATTAGATATTGGTATGCTTCCGTAGCACTGCGAATATCGGGTTCGCTTACAATCTCGATTAACGGTACGCCGCAACGATTGTAATCTATAAGCGTATCTATGTCCAAATCATGTATTGATTTGCCTGTGTCCTCCTCCATGTGGATACGGGTTATTCCGATGCGTTTTGTCGCGCCGTCGCCAAGTTCTATTTCGATTTTGCCGTCATAGCAAATCGGGTCGGAGTATTGCGAAATCTGATACCCTTTGGGCAAATCCGCATAGAAGTAATTTTTTCGCGAGAATATGGAATGTTCGCGTATTTTACAGCCGGTTGCGAGTCCCATTTTCAAGATAAATTCCACAAGATTACGATTAAGCTTAGGCAATGATCCGGGGTGCCCCAAGCAAACAGGACAAACATTGGTGTTCGGCAAAGCACCGAAATCGGAAGAGCAGCCGCAGAACGCTTTACTTTCGGTAAGTAGCTGCGCATGGACTTCCAGACCGATAACAGCCTCATATTCGCTGTTGGTCTCAACGATTGAAGTATTTGAAACTATTGATTCTGTCATACTTTTTCCGTAGTTTTAGTATCATTGCATTATTGAACGGTGTGCAATTTTTCTTTATTAGCGCAAATTTAGTGAAAATCGGCTTTGTTAAGCCGGTTTACCACACTTCTTTCATCCGGCATATTCTTATGGCAGGCTCTATTTCCGCAATATTCGGCAGTACGCTCGGCTCAATCGGACAAAGCAGTGCCGTGCCGCATAAAGGTATTGCAAAAGATGAAAACTTGTACAAATCTAAATCTGTTGCTGCCGAAAAAACGAAGAATGATGACCAACAAAAGCGCGTAGAAGAGTTAAAACGCATAGACGAGCGCGTTCGCTCGCACGAGGCTTCGCACGCAGCCGCAGCCGGCGGGCTTGCGCAGGGAACGTCGTTTAATATGACTACCGGGCCCGACGGCAAACAATACGCAACCGGTGGAGAAGTAAGAATTGATATTTCGCCCGTATCTGGCAATCCCCGCGCCACAATAGCAAAGATGCAAGTTGTACGACGGGCGGCCCTCGCGCCTATGGATCCGTCGGGACAAGACCGGGCAGTAGCTGCCACAGCAGCCGCAACCGAGGCACAAGCCCGCACCGAACTTGCCGAAGCACTATCGTCGCAGCAAATAGAAAGGCAAGCAACGGCCGGCAACGAGCGACATTCGTTAATTATAACCGCATATCGTAAGCCGCAAACGTCCGCACAATCTTCATTTTCAACCGTTGTTTAACGCAACACGCGCCTATTCTCAAACAGTCCGGCAGTTCCGCGCACCGCCCACCCCGAATCAACAAAGAAAAATCAATAAAATCTTTATTTGCTGAAATTATACTCGGAAATTCCTATGCGGTTATCGCATTTTCTTATATTTTACAAGTTTTTTATCGTTATTCTCCGTTAATAGCCGCCTTGCGGCAGATAAATCATTGTAATTGACAAGATTTTTTCGTATTTTTGCTCTTTAAGTGTTGTTTTTATTGTTCTTTCATCTATAAATTTGAACACTATGTCGCTAAGGCCGAGACGCACAAAAAAGGTAAAATACATTAAATTGTATTCGCCTTTTCTGATGAAAGAAACCAAGCATGAACTCATCGGCGAGCCGATGGAAACCGAAGAAGGTCGTCGGCAATGGGCACGTTGCACCGTCAGCCGACATTCGCAACTTATTAATCTCGACAAGCTTGAAGCCGAGCAAAATAAAACTTATTCAGGCATTCCCCCGTCCCGTGAAGATGCCCGCAATTATTCTCCGAAAGAAGAATATAGTGTCGGTGAGGTCATTTTGCACATGGCATGGGATGATGTAGGAGTTGTTACCGCAAAGGAAATAACCTCTAACGGCGGATTTGCCATTATTGTAGAGTTCGAGAAAAGTAAAGAAAAGCGACTCATCGAAAAAATGAAATAAAAAATACTTAACTCTCATAATTTTAACCGAGGTGCATCTTCTATGATTGGCGTTACCATTCAGGCGAACGAAAACATTGACCGCGCTCTGCGTCGCTTCAAGAAAAAATATGAACGCAGTGGCGTATTGCGCGAATACAAAAAGCGCACGTATTTCCTAAAACCCTCTATCGAAAAGCGTTTATCGCACATGAAAGCGGTTCGCCGCCAATATAGGGCTACAATGGAACAAGTTTGAAAAAGCCGTCGGCTTTTTTACCGGCAAAGCGGAATTTCCTTGCGGGAAATCCGCTTTTTACGTTTACGTAACACTCGGTTTTATTTACGTATATTTTGCAAAAGTCCGCACGACAACCTTTATTTACCGAGCAACAATATCGGTTAAAGCCTCGCGTAAATTGCTGAATTTCGGTTGATAACCGAGCGACAATGCTTTCTTAGGGTAAATTTTTTGACTTGACAGTGCAATAGTTGCCATTTCGCCAAGAGTTGCTTTTAATATAAAATCCGGAACATCAAGCCATGACGGACGATTCAAAATATTTGACAGAATTATCGCAAGTTCTTTCATTCTAACCGGATTAGGCGAACATATATTCATCGCACCGCTCACTTTCGAATTTTCCATAGCCCATAATATCATATCTACGGCATCGGCGGAATGAATCCACGACCACCACTGCCGCCCCGTTCCCAGCGCACCGCCCACATACAGTCGAAATGTCGGCAATAATTTGGATAAGGCTCCTTCGTACTTATCGAGCACCACACCTATTCGCCCGTAAACAACTCTTGTAACCAACTCGGCCGGCTTGACGGCATCCTCCCATTTTACGCATACATGCGCCGGAAAGTCTGTACCGGGCGGGCTGTTTTCGTCTAACTCTATATCTCTTGTGTTGCCGTAATATCCAATCGCCGATGCGCTGAACAAAAATTCAGGCGGATTTTTCGCTTCTGCTATTGCCCGTGCAATCATTGCCGAACCATTAGCCCTGCTTTCAAGTATTCGACGTTTGGCTTGCGACGTCCAACGTTGTGCCAGTGTTTCGCCTGCCAAATGTATTACGGCACAAGATACTTCTGTCGCATTGCATAATTCGTCCGTATTCTCGGCATCCCATTTAACAAATGACGATGCAAACGGCAAAACCGAACGTGCTTTTTTAATATTTCGGCTGCAAATCGTAAGTTCATAGCCGGCCGCGCTCAGTTTGCGGGACAGTTGTTTGCCGATTAAGCCGGTAGCGCCGGTAATGACTATCCGCCTTCTCATAATAGTCGAGATATAATATAGTTGTGCCTGCCATACAAGACTTGTGCTAGAATTTTGATTGCCTTTTTCTTTCCATTTTTGCACAACGCTATTCTCTGCGGCAGAAGCCGACTTCAGTAATATAACAATGCAATATGTCGGAATGTATATCTATCGGCAATCTTACGCCGTCATATTAAATCGACAACAAGAATAGAGATTGTATTTGCATAGATTCGAGCAAATCATCGCAAAACTAAGCAATAAATTGCCATAGAAAAAACTTCAAAACATCAAATCCGTCTCTGTGCTTTTATGTTTAATGTATATTGACAACAATGCAATCTCGCCTGAGTTATGGCGTAATTTTTCGTTTTTGGGCACCGCTTTCGGCCACATGGTTGATGATGGCCGCCGAAGGTCCGATATTGGCTGCAATAATCGCACGTTTGCCCGCACCGGAGATCAACCTTGCCGCTTACGGTGTTTCGGCAAATATCGCAATGCTTGTGGAATCGCCAATTATTATGATATTAATTGTAAGCATATCTTTGGCACGCGATGAAGATTCGTTTGTAAAAATAAGACGCTTTACCAATGTTCTGAATATTATACTGACATTGGCAATGTTGCTGTTGTTGCTTCCGCCGATTTTTAACGCAGTAAGCGTTAATCTGATGCAACTGCCGCCCGATGTTGCGGAATTAACCTATTTAGGATTGGCACTTATGGTATTTTGGCCGGCTTCAATCGGCTACCGGCGATTTTATCAAGGGATTTTGATACGCAACGGGCAAACAAAAATAGTGGCTCTCGGCACAATAGTACGTTTGGCGATGATGTCGGCAACCGGCTTAGTATTAGCGCAAGTATTTCACACTTCGGGAATTGCAGTAGGTGCAGGCGGACTTGCCGCAGGTGTTCTGTTCGAATCGCTGGCGATACGTCTATTGGCACGTAAGGCAGTAGCCGTAACATGCAACCGCAAACCCGAGAATCGTAAATTGAGTTACAAAGAAATTGCTTGGTTTTACTATCCGCTTGCTCTTACGTCGCTTATAGGTATGTCGGCCGGTACGCTTCTTACGTTTCTTATAGGCAAAAGCCGTATGCCCATCGAGTCTTGGGCTGCATTACCCGTAGTAGATTCATTGGTATTTTTGTTCCGAAGTTTCGGATTCTCGTACCAAGAGGTAGGCATAGCATTATTGGGCGAGCGCTTACGCAATTACCGAGAGTTGCGCTCGTTCGGGCTGATAATAGGAACGGCATCTACCGTTGCATTAGGTATATTGGCATTCACGCCTTTGGGCGACTTAGCCTATCAATATCTTTACGGTTTAACGCCGGAATTGGCACGTTTTGCAATACCGCCTACGCAAATACTCGTTATGCTTCCTTTTCTGTCGGCATTATATTCAATTCAGCGTTCGGCTATTATCGTAGCAAAAAAGAATGCCGAGGTAACTATATCTACGTTGATTGAAGCGGTAGGGATATTTTTACCTTTTGCGGCGATGATTTGGCTGTGGAATCCTACGGGAATTATAGCGGCTGCCGCGGCTATGTTGATTGGAAGGCTTCTTGCGGCCGGCTATTTATTCCGTCCTTACAATTTATCGCTGCGCGAAGCAACAATCCGACACAAGACGATGTAAATTTTTGGCACAATTCTTTAAAGTACGGACGATATGAGCAAAGAATCTCCTGAAATACAGAAACAAGCAACCGAACAATCGGACGGCGACCTTGACGATTTTTTTCCGAACGTCGGGCATTTTGCCCAGACGCAAGACGAATACATACGGACTCTCGAGAAAGCATTGCAGTTGCTTCAGCGCGAGGTGGAGCACCTGCGCGAGCAACATCGGCCCGATGATGTTTCGGCGGAAAAATACAGAGCAAACGAGCTGACTGCCGGCTTATTTCAACATGCCGTCAGTGCAGAAAACGTTATGACAATACTTCATAATTGCCTTGCCGATAAATTACCGCCAAATAAATCCATGCTGTATCATCGGGCACCGAGACATTCGCTTATTGCCGCGGCGGCAGATGTCGCCCCCGAAGTACAGCGAGCGGTAAGCCATTTCGACGAGCAAGGCGTTATAGATTGGATGTTTGGCGAAGGCACGGCAAAAGTTTTGCCGGATATGAGCGACGCAGGCGGAAACTCCGCAGTATTACTTGCTCCCATATTCCTTCGGGGGGCGGCTGCCGGAGTTCTCGTGGCAATATTCGACGCGGCCGCAGAATTGCCGGAAATACGTATAAATGAAGTAACGCAATACGCCGAAGCAGCTCTTGTGGCATGGGACAACATACGCAGCGCGGCAGAAATCAGTCAAATGAATCAAAGACTTGCAGATTTAAACCGCCAAATGTTGCAATCATCGAAACTTGCCTCTATCGGGGAGCTCGCCGGCAGTGTGGCGCACGAAATAAACAGCCCTTTGCAAATTCTGCTGGCACACCTGCAATTACTCGAATCGGGTGTCGGCAATCCCGAACGCCGTTTGGAAATTATTAAAACACAAGTAAAGCGCATAGGAGAAATTACACGGCGATTGCTTGATTTTGCTCGCAGCTCGCCAATAGAAACAGGAACAGAAGAAGTAGATACACGGCAAATTATAGACGAAGTATTGCTTTTTGTCAGTTCGCAACTTAATCGCGACGGTATTAATGTTATTTGCGAAATTGACGACCCCACGCCGATTATCGGTGGTTCAAAAGCACATTTGGAACAGGTTTTGCTCAATTTAGTGCTGAATGCCCGTGATGCAATGCCCGACGGCGGCACTATAACCATAGGAGCGTATTCGATGTCCGGTTCGCGAGCATTGCTGACGATAGCCGATACGGGTACAGGCATAAGCAACGAAAATCTGCCCCATATATTTGACCCGTTTTTTACTACAAAGCGGCGCGGCAAAGGTACGGGACTCGGACTTGCGATAACGAAAACCATAATCGAACAGCATCGCGGTTCTATAGAAGTTGCTTCTGAATACGGCAAAGGAACTACGTTTAAAATTGAGTTGCCGCTATATAAAACACAATAACTTAAGCGTAAAACTTTATCTCGAAAACATAAAGCGGTTTGAATTTTTCCGCAAGCATTTCACATTTCAGCGAGGGAAAGCATGAAACGAACATGGATGTTCGCTCTTATTCTGATTGCTGCGGCATATCGGGTATCGGCCGAAGAAGTTACGGCCGCACATATTCACAACTCATGTGTAACCATCTATTTTTACAAGGACTTACCTTCATTCAAATCTGCTCTTGCAGACGATAAACTCTCGCTTACGCTCTCGTTTTTATCACTCGAGACTCCGCCGGACAGTATTCGGCATTTGCTTGGTAAATCGGGAATTACGGAAGTATATTGGCAGATTTCCGGAAAAACTACAAAGCTGCTTATCCGATTCGACGATAAACGCGGCTATACAATTGCACGGCAACCGTTTTCGCGTTCTATAGCGATAGAAACTTTCCGCTGGAACGATCTTTCGCCCGCCGAAGACAATTATCGAAGCGGACTTTTAGCCGAAGAAAGTGCGTCCGACAGTACGGCCGCCGAACTTTACAAGCGTGCCTTTTCCGGTAAAGTAGCCGCCGCTGCATTGCGTTTATGCATTATGGCTGCCGTAGTTGGAAATATTGCCGAAGCTGCCGAATGGCTCGAAAAAGCTCGCGCATCCGGTATTCGCTCTGCCGAATTAACAGCTGTTTCGGCTTATATTACACAAGCAAAAGGCGACGTGCGCGGTGCGGAAATTTTTGCAGAACGCTTTGAAAGACAAACCGGACAACGGCTGATATTCGACAGGGTTGGCGATTTTCCGCCGCCAACAACCGATATGCTTGACGGCGAACCTATACCCATAGCAGCGTCTTTCGACGAAGAATCAAACGTTTCCACGAAGCAAAATACAGATACCGTAAGCGAACTCGACAAGCGTTTTGCCAATCTGTTCGACGATAAAAAACAGCCGGAAAATAATGCGGAACGCTCTGCCGAATCTTCAATAATTCCGTCATGGGCAAAAACCGGTTCGCTCGCTATTATGGCGTTTTTCTGTACCGGCGGATTTTACATCGGATTTACTTATTTCCGCTGGCGAAGCGCACGGCTGAAACGTCGCAAAAATCGCCCGCAAACGCCGACACCGACGCAGGATTTTGCACAAGAGCTCCAGAGTGCGGCACTTGCACAATCGGCAATGCGTGCCTATTCGCCGGCAGCGGTCGACGTTACGATAGATAATGTGCCGGCAGAACCCGAACAGCCCAAAGAATTGCATACCAAGCCGACAGAACAATCAATAAAATCTGCGGCCGGAAAACCTTTAAAAAAAACGCCGGTACAGCCCAAAGAAGCCGAACCTCATAACGAGATTGAATCGCTTGCAGGAATTTTCCCGCCAAGTGAAGTACAACTTGCCATACGCTTACACTCGCAACGGCGCGCCCACAAAACAGCTGCATTGCAAGCATTTGTAGGAAACGACGTGCCGGCAGAGCATTTTCGCCTTGCACAAACCGCACGGACATTAGGCGTGGAACAAGGCGGTCTCGAACTTAAAAAGGCTCTCGACGGAGATAACGACCATATTGTACGATTATATCAAAAATTCGGTATACAGGTAAACTGACGCTGAACATATTGGAAGAACCTTACATAAAACGCCGTTCACAATAGATGACAGGCGTTTTTATACGCTGTATTTCCACTTGTACGGCGTATCTTAAACAGCCTGAATTGTGCGCATACAAATAAATTTGCTTCGGAATCACAGAGAGATACAGCAAGTCGCAATACGGCTTTTGGGTTTGAATAGAAATTCTACACATAATTCACGAAAAACTATACTCCGAAAAGTTTGGAAAGTCATAGTTTTGCTTTTGATATATTGTTAATATACAACACTTTACCGTGATTATGACAAAAACATATTCACTCGAAGGACTGCATTGCGGCAGTTGCACGGCGCGTGTCGAGAAGGCTTTATCCGGGCTTGGCGGTGTTTTGTCGGCCACAGTAACTCTTGATAAAGCAAGCATCGAAACAGCCGATGAAATACCTTTGAAGCAACTTCAAGAAGCAATCGGAAAGGTAGGAATGTACTCAATTAGCGAATATGAATCGTCCAACTAATCCAACTAATAATAAAAAGGAGCAAATCATGTCATCACGCAGTATCATTACGCTCGGCGCGACATTTTTCGCGGCAAGTATATTGGCTATAGCCGGCGCAAATATCACCAAAACCATGCACGTTTCGGGCAATTGTAAAATGTGCAAAAAAAACATTGAAAAACCGCTGAAATCTCTTGACGGAATAGAAACCGCATCTTGGGACAAAGACACCAAGCAACTTACGGTAACTTTTGACCCTGAGCAGATAACGGAGAAGAAGATTCTCGAAACTGTAGCCGGTGCCGGTTACGACAGCGACTCATTGCGTGCAAGCGACGAAGTATATTCCAAGTTGCCGAAATGCTGCAAATATCGCGACGGCGGCCACGGACACGAATAAAAAACAGCTCGTTTTCGAGGCGTAAATATCAGCATTAAAACTGCATAATTGCGCCTCGAAAATTTATTTGTATCTATCGAAATTCATCTGCCTAACTGCCTATATGCTTCGAAAAATTATTTTGATTTGCCTTGCCGTTGGATTGCCTGTCGCCATATATCTTGCTACACAACACGCGCAAATTCCTACGCTGACCTATAGCGAGGCATTGCAAGAGCACGGCGCCAAATCCGAAACCGAGCAAACACAAAAAATGCGAATAGAGGCAACTGCCATCATAGACGCAAAACACCCTGCACCGAACGGTAAAATTCCTCAGCAATTCTACGCTCAAGACGGCGAACAAACGGTCTTTGTGGTCAATTACGACGGGAAATATCCTGTGGAAGGGATTGCAAACGGAATGAAACTTGAATTATACGGACATCCACACGGCGGCGAGCCGCCCGTATTTCACTGCTCGCAAATCGTTAAATAGCCTGGTTATGCATTTTACAAATGCCGGATTATCTTATTGCAAACAGAATTTGCATATCTGCAAAGTATCGGTATATTCGATTGCATATTTGCCTGACAACGTTATTATCGGTAAATTACGATTTATTCGACCGGGCGTTCCACGGCTATTTCTACGGTACGCGAATAAAATCTGCCTTCCGGCAATGAATTATCATAAATCAGAACATCCTCGCCTTTTCCCGAGTATTCGGTAACTCCGAGTTGCTTTGCGGCATTTTTGGCTCTATCGGCAGAAAGCCTGCGATTACGGTCAGCATCGCCGATTCTATCTGTATAGCCGACTACGGTAAAGGTTGCATCGTATCCCGCCTGCTTACGAATAAAATCCATGATATAGGCATTCATTCCTACAATGTCCGATTTATCGAAGTCGAATAGAATCAAACTGTAACGGTCAATCACTTTATCTTTTATACGATTTGCTTTTTTACTCTGCACGGTGATTTGCTCTACTTGTATCTTACCTGCCGCCGAAGTGGTAAATCCCATGCTATCAACCGCATTAAGCTTGTATTCAAGAAATTTTGCTCCTGCAACTGCATCGGGCGAATACTGCAAATCCCATTCTAACGACGGCGGCGGCGCACCGTTACCGGCAAATTGCGACGATTTACCTATGTCGTTTTGGGCGATAATTTGCCATGTTGCAATCGGACGCTCACCGCTTGCCTGCGGCAGAAATCTGAGTTTAGGCGGTGTTATTTCACGGTAAATTTCATTCGTAACAACGGGTTCGAGTATAGACCGCGTATCCGAAACAATTTCCACTCTGCGATTTTCGGCCACACCGTCCTGCTCGGCTATATTCGATGGTTTTTCGGGTAGATTGCGCACCTGAACATCAATACGTCCAGCATCTATTTTCCACGCGGATACAAGGTAATTTTTTACTGCTTCTGCACGCTTACCGGATAGATAAACGTTTCCTTTTTCATTGCCCGCATCGGCATTGCAACCCGTCAGAGTAATTCGGGCAGACGGGTTTTCGCGAAGTCGTTTGCCCACTATATTAAGCACGTCATAATATGTTTCGATAGTTCCCGCACCGAACAGCTTGTCAATCGAAAAATTATCCGCCACAGCCGGAACAAGTCGGTTATAGCGCGAAGCAAGTTCGGCCGAATTTTCGTCAAAAAAAATATAATTCAACAAAGGTTTTACGTTTGCAGAGCGAAACTCTTCGACACGAATCATCACGGCAGGTGTTTCGCTACCATCTGCTTCCACACCTTTTGCCGATATTTGAGCCGTAGGCGGCAATGGCAACGCAGGCACAGTCGCAATTTGTTCGATTTGTTGTATTACCTTTGGTTTTTCTTCTTGGGGCAATTCGGGAATTTGCGCACCACCTGGAATATATCCGATAGAAACGCCTATTCGCAAAGAACTTATGTTCCAATCTATTCCTGAAACCACAGCCGATTTATTTATGGCTAATGCATATAAGACCTCCGGTGAAGCATAAAATCCGCCGATGAACGCACCTGTTTTATCGTCATTCATACGCGATAAAGGAAAATCCGCAGCAATACCGGCAACAAACGAAATACCGAATTGCCCGGAACCCGGTATATCACCGTTCGCTTCATTACGCATTCGCTTTCCGTTCTCAAATGTCCCGGATAATGGCTGCACAAGTGTTTCGTGTTGGGAAAATGTAGCCGAAAGCGGTACTGTTACTCTAAAACCGCCCAGGATATTCAGCGGCCCGCCAATATTATAGACGGCAAGCGGCTCGATTCCCCACATTGTCAGCGATGCTTCGAG
>JAANMU010001277.1_pt1 | contig 23765 bp, 20 predicted proteins | sample 7279701 | NCBI WGS metagenome assembly JAANMU01 (sample SAMN14094539, study PRJNA606508) | bioreactor metagenome | isolation source: A lab-scale SPAN reactor treating ammonium-rich wastewater day 57 | place: Ireland: Galway | collected 2017-03-13 | reverse complement strand
GCCCCGCGACGCCGCAAATGAGCCTGTCGATGGCGCCAGGTCCCGAGATGAGCACATGGTCGAGGCGGCTGCCGGCGAGCTGGCGGCCCATGCCGCGGAGGTCGCCATCAACCGGGAGTGCCTCCGCGCGGAGGGCAACGAAACTGGCGAGAGCAGCATCGCGCGCCGGTTCGGTCGAGCCGGATGCCGCGAGGGCCGTACCGGCGGCGTCGCAGACGAGGGCCGACCGCACGCCATCGATGGCGGCAACTGCCGAGGCGAGCCGTGACGCCACGGCCCGATCCAGGGTTGCAGTTGAAGTCGCCATCTCGTCGGCCTCCATGTGATTACGCTACTTCCGCTCAGGCCGCGGCCCGGCGCTGGCGCAGCCGCTCGATGGCGGAGCGCAGGCTGGCCTGCATGCGGCGGAGCGATTCGGCGAGCTGGCCGACCTCGTTGCGTCCTTCGACGTCGATGTCGACATCGAGTTCGCCAAGGCTCATGCGGTCCGCGACTTCGGCGAGGTGCTTGAGCGGGCGCGTGATGGTGGCCGAGATGAAGACGGCGAGGGCGAGGGCGAGCGTGACGATGAGGGCGGCGGCACTGCCGTAGGTCACGAATTCCTGCTGGGCCTCGCTGGTGCGCTCGGCGAACCGGGCATCGAGCGTCTCCTGGGCGGCCGCGAGCAGCTGGTTGGACGTGTCGATGGCGCTGCCGCCCAGGAGGAAGTATCCCTCGGCCCCGGTGGGCGAGAGGGCGGCGGCTTCGATGGTGCCAGTGCTGGTGGAGTCGGCGAAGACAGAGCGCGACGTTTCGGCGCGGCGGGCAATGGGGCGGAGGGTGGCCTCGAAGTCGGGGTTCGCGCGCATGGCGGTTTCGAGGGAGCGGGCGAGCGCATCGGCGTGGGCGGCGGCGATGCTCATCTGGGCGGTGAGGAACTGCTTCTGTTCGGCGGTGGCGGCGAGGCCCTGGCGCGAAATGAGCGCGGCCGTGCCATAGCTACGGGACTGGGAGAGCGCCTCGGTGAGCCGTGGGAGGGAGTCGGTGAGGGCGATGATGACACTGCGGCCATCGAGGTCGGGGTCGAGGACGAGCTTCGACTCGATGGCGACGGTGGAGAGGAGGGGGAAAATGCCCTGTTGGATGATGCGCGTGTGGGCGTCGTTTGCTTCGGTCGCGCTGGACTGCATTTCCTTGACCTTCGGCCACTCGGCGTTGAGGAACTGGACGAGGGCGGATGTCTGGAAATCTTCGCCGTGGCGGGAGTCGAGGTCGTTGATGACGGCAAGAGCCGAGTCGGCGGCGGCGGCGGTGCGGACCATATTGTCGCGGGAGAACTCGTCACCGCTGAGGACGCGCTGGACGAGCCCGCGATGGACCTGGACTTCGCGGAGGAAGGGGATGATAGCGGAGACGTAGTCGAGGCCATCGGCTTCGGCACTTGCCTGGTCCTGCGTATCGGCCCTCTGCTGGTACTGGACGAACAGAAGCGCCGCGATGGGCAGCGCAAGCACGACCACGATCAGGCCGAGTTTGCTGGAGATCCCGAGGTTCGCGATAGCGGAAAAGCCGGGCAAGTGACGTCGCATGTTCCCTCCAAGGTGGCCCGGGCGCAGTGTGAAAGGGGATCCCGGGCAAGGCCGGGCGCGCAATTGCCCGGCAAATCCCTGCTATTTCCAGAATCGACGCCCGGCGTACACGCATAAGGTGGCAAGTGCGTGGCGTAGCGGGCGCAGGAGCGGTAGCAGTGATCGGCGGGGCGCCGGGAGCGGCAGTCAGCCGTGGAGGTAGGTGTCCGGGAGCATCTCGGTCACTTCAGAGACTTCATCGCAAGGGATGCGCGAAACGCGGGCGTGTTCTTCCAGCTGCTCGGCGTTCACAGCTTCGTAAATGCAATCCAGGCGGCCGCCGAACCTGTCCCAATAGGAGCGGACCCACTTGAGGCCGGGGAACTGGGGGGCGCAAACGATCGCCCTGAACGATGCCGCATCGAGGTCTTCCTGAGAGATTTCTCCGACATCGCGGCGAATCCGGTACAGCGGCATTGGCCGATACTCCAATGAGATAAGGGACAGTCTAGCGTGCGGGTGCAACTTTTTTGCCGGGCGGATCGCAGGCGATGCGGATAGGCGGACAGGCGATGCCGTCGGATCGTCCGGCCGGATGCGCGAGCCCGGACGCGGCTTATATGCGCGAGCGGCTGCGCCCGCGCAACCGGCGGGCGGGGACCGCTGGCGGTCTCCCCACCACAGCATGCTGATGCGGTTGGAGTAGTCCTGCTCCGCTGCGTCAAACAGATAGTGGGTGGAAAGCCCCGGCGCGTATTGCGGGCGATACCAGAACGAGAAAGCGCCGGGCAGGAGGTCGCCGCGGTTGTTGTTCAGGTTGGTGAAGAAGTCCTCGGCGGGATTGGCGTTATCCGGCGCGAGCGCGGCGATGTCCATGGGCCGGTTGTTGAAAGGCGGCGCGAAGCGGCCACGGATCCAGCGTTCGCTGTTGGCGTAATGGACGAAGGGGAGCTCGATCACGCCGATGTTGCGGTCGTTTTCGGTGCCGGCGGGATAAAGCGTCAGGATGTTGCCCTGGGGGGAGCGTTGTTCCGCCGCGAGCTGATCCCACAGGCGCCAGTGGTAGCGGCGGCTTGCATCGCTGCCGATCAGCACCCAGTCCTTGGCGCGAGACTGGGCCACGCGCGCACCGCTGGGCGCGAAGCGTGAAGCGAGACTCTCGATGGCGTAAGCGTCGAGTGATTCGTAGCAGAAGGGCGCGGTGGAAACGGGCTGGGGCGCGTAAGGATAGCGCTGCAGAAAGATGATGGCGTCCATCTCGCTCTGCTGCAGAAAGCGGGTGCCCGACGAGTCATTGGGGTCGAAGATCAGGCCCTGCAGGAAGCTGCTCAGGTCATTCAGGTCACGAAACGGCTGGTAATCGGCGGGACGCGCGGGGTTGAACACTGTGCGCTGAAGCACCGCTGTCGCCAGACGCTGGGCCGTCAGGAGCGGAATGCCCGAGGCCGAGGCCTGGCCGCGCTCGCGCAGTCCCTTGAAGCAGGCGACGAGCACGGGCCAACTGGCCGTATTGATGTTGATGCCGGCCCGCTCGGCCACCTCCAGCACCACGGGTTCGTTGGACGTGTAGTTCACCGGCGCCGGCGTCATGACTGAAACAATGCCGTTGCGGTTGCCCCGGATCGTGACCCCCAGCGTCACGCTGCCGTTGTGGTGCCGCAGTCGCACCACGTGGCCCACGCCAATGCCGCGCGCAACATTGCTGGGCTGGTTCTTGAAGGGGCTGCGGGGATCAAACTGCGTGTAGAAGTCAGGCTGAACAACGTTCTCGAAGTTGAGCTGTACGACGTTGCTGGTCTTCCCGGTCTCGCCCTCCGGCTGGATGCTCGCGCTCTGAACGACGTGGGCATAGAACCAGCGGCCGTCAAAGCGCAGCGTCGGGGCTACCGTCGTGGCATCCTGCAACAGCACCTGATATTGCGTGGGATTGAGCCCCTCGAGGTAGTTCGTGTAGCGCGAGCGCGGCATCCACTCCCAGCGGGCAACATGACGCGTCTCGCCCAGATTGTTGAAGGAGGCCAGCGTCTGGCCGTCGGGGCTGGCCAGCACGGCATAATATGCCAGCTTGTAGGCCTGAACGCTGGTGGCCGTTGCGCCCACGGGAATGGTCCAGCCCGTGCCGCCGGCACGGAAAAGAGCCGCGCCTCCGGTGATGCCGGGATAGTTGGGGTCCACGGCAAGGCTGTAAAGCGTGTTGCCGCGGCGATAGTCGTAGCTGAGCAGAACCCCGTCCACGACGACAAAGCCGCCGCCGAATGCGCCCCCGGCGCCGGGTCGCTCTTCCGGGTCGCCCGCCCAACTGGCGTCGTCCAGCCTCAGGTACTCGTACAGGCCGCCGTTGGGGATGGCCTCTTCCGTGACGACGCCGCTGCCCAGCAAGTTTCCGATCAGGTCCGGGGTGGCCGCGTTGAGGTTCACCTTGCCGCTTTCGTCCCGGACGTTGACGCCCAGAACCTGGGCAAGAGAGTCCTCGACGTTGAAGAGCTTGTTGCCCCTGGCGTCGCGCAGTCCGGCGTAGAGGTCCTCGCTGGCCTGCTGGCCGAAGAGTTCCGTCGCGATGTCGATATTGCTTTCGAGCACGCCATCGACGTAGGGGTTGTCGTACTCCGGCGGCAGCCAGCGCAGCGGTGTTGCGCCCGAGCTGACGTTGCCGGGGGGAAGAGAATACCAGCGCGCATACTCATTGAGGCGGTTGCCCTTGTTCAGCCGACCCATGGCGTGGTCAGTGCCGGCACGAGCCAGATTGCGGGCCTGCTCGGTGTTGATGGAGCCTGTGCTGGTTCCTTCCTGCTGGGCCATGATGAACACAAAGGGCACCGCCAGCGCCAGCAGGAGCATCAGGAGCACCAGCACCAGCATCACGGCGGCTCCGCGACGGGGCTTCAGCGATTGGCGACGGGTCATTTTCCGCCTCCCGAGTTGGAGGGGGGCTGCGCGGGGGCTTTGGGAGCGGCCTCAGGATCAGGTTCCCAGGGGAAGCGATCGACGGCCTCCGAGGTTACGGCACCCAGGGGATGGAAGATCACGAGCACACGCTCGGGGCCGTTGGCGCCACGTGTCACGAGGGCCAGGAACACTGCGCCGCCGTGTATGGCGGCATCAAGCTTGCCGCTGTCATCGAAGAAGACGTGCCGGATCGCCGGGGGGCGCGTGTCTGGAAGGCCCTCGCGGTTGAGGCTCATGTCGGGCACCGCGTTGGGGTTGGTGGACTTGGGGTCCTTCTTGGCGTCCACGTCAAAGATGTCCTCCGCTTCGCCGTTGAGTTCGAGGTCGGCCCACACCCCCTCGGGGACCATCTGCACGTTGGGGCCAATCTCAAGCTCCTGGCTCGAGATCAGGCTGAAGTACTGGACGTTGTCGAGGCGGCAGGGAAAACCCGAGAAACTCACGGCGGAGCCCGAGGCCTGCATGACGCGGAAATCTCTGCGAGGCACGAATTCGTCCAGACGGCCATCGACATAAAGGCGGATGCCATAGCGCGAGACGGCGATTTCGACGGTGGCCCAGCGATAGGCGAGGCAGAGCGTTTTGGCCGTGACAGTCTCCCCGCTGCAGGTCAAAGAAAGCCGGCAGGCGCCCCCCGTATACTCGGAGACGGAGAGCGTGAAGGTCGAGCCAAAGTCCACCAGCCGGCCCGGGGCTGTGCCCATGGGGAAGAAGTCAAAGGAAAGCCCCGCGCCCTCGTAGTCACCCTCGACTTCGTACTGCGCCAGCCAGGGAATGCGGAAGGTTGCGCTGTTGGAAGGCAGCTCGCAGCAGGCCCCGTCTCGCAGGTGGAACTGCCGCGAGTTGACCGTGGTGGCGCCGCCGCCATATTCGCCGAGGATGCCGTTGCTTCCCGCCGCCTGCTTTGAACCCGGCGCGTCTTCAAAGGCAAAGGCGACATGGGGCTGCCGTGCCAGAGCCACCACCCGGTCGTTCTTGTAGTCCAGCACGATCTCGCCATGTACGCGCTGCGTACTCGAAAGTTGCCGGACGCGCGCCGCCATGGCCCGCACGCCCGCCACGGCCTGGTCCAGCGGCGGTCCTGACTTCAGGGAGCCGGCCAGCATGGTCATCATCAGCATGACCAGCATCAGTATGCTGATGACTACCAGGAGCTCGACGAGGGTCAAGCCGCGCCGGATGTTCGCATGATGGGGCATGTCAGGCCAGAATACAGCCGGGGAGGACGGGTGTAAGTAAGTGTGTTTTCAATGGTTGTTGCTTTCAAGGAAAGAGCGCACCCTCAAGGGTCGTTTCACAAGTCCGGCACGACATCCGCAGTACGGCTCCCTTGAAACACGCCCGGACTGAACCCCGCCGGCGCGGCAAGGCAGCGCAAGATTTGTCGCCCCATGGCCCTGGCCGTTCCTACACTGTGCGGGCGATCTGCGGTGCCCGTACTGCGCCTGGCGAAACGTTTGCTGCGCCGATGCATACCAACGGGGACGCCGAATCGGACTCTCTCGGACCATGCCCTCCCTCTTCGTTGAGGGACGGCTCCTGAGGGCCCTGAGGCCACCCACTTGCACCAAAAAGGGTGCACAAACAGTCCAGCCCTACGACACAGGTGGATCGCAAGAAATCCCGGGGCCGCGCAAGGCGCGGCCCCCTTGCTTGGAGCATGTCCATGCGCCCTGTGTTTCCCCTGCTTGTGCTGACTCTGGCCGCGCTGGCGGTTTGTGCGCAGTCGCCCTCTTCAGGCGAGCGCGACTCTTTGACCGAAGTGTCCGAAAAACACGCCGCCCTGGAGCCCGTGGCCCGCATCGCGCTGACTGAACTCAATGAGTGCTCGGGGCTGCAATATCTGGGTGGGGCTTTCTGGGCCCACAACGACAGCGGCGCCGAGGCGCGACTCTACCGTTCCACGGAGCTGGACTTTGCCAAGTCCGACATTCTGGATGTTCCCGGGGCCGACAACGTGGACTGGGAGGACCTGGCGGCCCTGGACGGCGACCTTCTGGCCTGCGACATCGGCGACAACGGGCGCGCGCGTGAGTCGGTGATGGTTTACCGGGTGCGCTATGTGCCGGCCGGAGAAAAGCCCGCGCGCGTTGATCTGGTCGCTTCCTACCCCATCCAGTATCCGGATGGAGCCCACGACGCCGAGGGGGCCTTTGTCATGGACGGCAAGCTGCACCTCGTCGTCAAGAATCGGGGCGAGAAAAGCACCACCCTCTTCCGCCTCGACGAACTCAAGGACGCCAGGGACCTTGCCGGCAAGGCCAACATGGCGCTCGCCGTCGGCGAGCTGACCCTGCCGGCCGGAGAGCAGATCACCGGAGCAGATTTCGACGCCCCGTCGGGCACGCTGGTGCTGCTCAGCTACACCCACATATACTGCTACTCCCGCGACAAACTCAGCGGCGAGCCCGCCCGCAAGACCCTGATTGCCGCGCGCCAATGTGAGGCCATCTGCTTCAAGGGATCCAGGCTGGTCTTTGCCAACGAGCAGCGCGACGTCTACGCCGTCAACGGCTTCCTGCAGACGAAGTACGAGTCCATGCTGCCGGCTCTGGGCAAGGCGGTGCTGCCTGTGGTGAAGGACGCCTTTGAGATTGATGGAACGGGCGAGGCGTGGTCCAACTATCGCTCCGAAATTGCGCTCGCCGGCCGGGGCCAGGATGAGCACCTCGGCTGGCTGCTGGCCGGTGATCGCCTGCTGCTCAAGGGGAAGTTGCGCTACCATGGCGATTTCCAGTCATCTCGCCTGGTCAGCTCCAGCCTGGGGTCCGCGGTGCTGTTGAGCTTCGGCGCCGAGCGGCGGCTGAACGTGGCGGCGCAGGACGTACAGATTGCCATTGGCGACAACGGCGAACGCGGACTGGAAGCCTGGCGCATGGACCTCACCGGAGAGCGCATCAAGCTGAGCCGCCTTCAGGAGTGCCAACTGAAGGGCAGCGTCAAGAAGGGCGTGCTCGAGTTCGAGGCCTCCATCGCCGCCGGTCAGGTCTGGGGCGAGAAGATTCCCGAGAGCTTCCTGTTCAATGCGATGACATGGAAGCTGCGCGGCGAGCGCGAACTTCAGTTCTCGGGGGAAGATATTTACTCGCTCTTCCGGCCCTATCTCTGGGGCGATGTGAACCTGCGCCGCCAATGAATCACGGGCCGCTGCCGTCGGCCAGCTTGCCCGTGCTGGATTTGTCGGGAAGCGGGGGATGGACATCCCACGTGAACAAGCGCTTGGGCACCACCTGCCTGGGGACGATGAACTCGCCCTGGCTGTTTCTCGCCTCGAACTCCAGCACGAAAACCTCGTGCACGTTGTTTTCGAAGAACTGTGCCTTGAACGGGTAAACGCCCGGTGAAAGGCGCAGGGGCTCGCCGCGCTTCTCGCGCTGGTAGTGCAGGTTGTCATCCACGACGGCCTCTTGACCATTGACCCAGACGCGGATGCCGTCGTCGCTGCGCGCCGTGAACACGTAATCACCCTCGGTCTCAATGATGATGGCGCCGTAGTACTCAATGCCGAAGGTCTCGGCAGGGAAGGGCAGGTTCAGGAAGTTGGCGTTCTCGAAGTTGACCCAGGCGTCCTTGCGCACCTTGAAGCAGACCAGGGGGCCAAAGTCCGGCAGTTGGGTGTATCCGCCGCCGTTGGGGAAATCATAGAGGTAGGCAATCAGGCCTTTGTTGGTGACATCAATGTAGAAAGGCTCGCTTTGAACAATGCTCAAACGCGCGGCCATTTTGCCCTCGCCGCAGCCGGTGGGGAGGGTGCAGATGAGGTGGCGGCGCTCGGTGCCCTCGAGCGATTTCTCGTTCTCGCGCAACTCGGGATCGAGGGTGAACTCAATCTTGCGGCCATCGATGCTCAGGGTCAGGGGTTGGGCGCGAACCTCGGCGCTGCCGTAGAGTTCGACCACCAGCTTGAACTGCTGTCCTTCCCTTACGCTGGGCCTGGTGGCGTCGGCATCGTAGGGCAGTTGCAGGGGCGGGGCATCTTCAGCCACGATGGGCGTGACACTGATGATCCTGGGCGGCTTGGGCGGAGTGACCGGGGGAAAGAACAGGCGCGCGGGCAACTGCTCGCCGAAGTTCACGGGCGCGTTGATCAGCACCTGGGCCTCGTCGCCGCTGCCGGCCATGGCCCAGACGACAGTCAGGCTGGAGGCGCCTTTGTCGTTGGTGAAGTCGATGGTCAGGGGCAGGTAGGTTTCCTCGCCGTAGGGCACGGCGAAATCGAGCACCGTCTGGCCTGAGGATTGGCCCGTGGGCGGCGGACTGGAGCGCGTTTCTGTGCCCAGCGTAACGCGCAGGCGACCCTCACACTTGAAGCGCACAAGACGCGTGGGAACCGGACCACCGCCACTGGGCGGCGGGTCCGGATCAGAGGGTGACAACACTCCGCCCTGGGTACTCGTAGACGGAATCCCCAGCTTGCCCTCCCAGCGGCAGGCCAGGGGGTTGTTGCGGAAATCAATATCCATCTCGTTGCGATTGACGAATTGCCACTCGCGCTCCAGCCGCGTCAGGTCGGGCTCGCGCGTGCCGGGCTCGACGAAATCGTAATTGGCCCAGCCGGGCAGGTTGTGCCAGCTCGCGAACAGGCCAAATTGTGTGCTCACTCTGAAATCGATGCTGTTGGAGGGAATCTGTGCTTTGCGAACAGTGATCTTGCCGCTGCTGGCGCCAATGGGTACGCGCACCCGCAACCTGTTGCTGCCACCGCTGACTATCTTTCCGGGTTGTCCCTGGAAATCGACCACCAGATACGTTGCAAGTTCTTCTGGAGTGACTCCGAGTTCCGGGTCGTTCGGAGATCGCGCCAGATTCTCCCCGTAAATCTCAATCTCCGCCCCGACCTCTGCCTCCGCAGGTGAAACCTTCTTGAGGATGGGCGCTTCATCACTCCAGAGGCTTTCCGGCAAAAGCAGCATTTCCGGCGGTACCGTCACCGGCCGGGTCTGACCCTGCGGCACATACATGAAATTGCAGGCACAGAGCCCGGCCACCACGCTGCCGTTGGCCCCCTCGACGTACTCGATACGCAGAGGGTGCAGGCCCGCGCTGAGTGTCAGGACCGTGCTGACCTCGATGTAGTCGCTGAACATGTCGTTGAGCAGCACCGTTTCACTGTCAAGCACCACGCGCCCGCCCAGGTCAGCGCCCAGGAACAGCCAGTAGTCGCCGTCCGCGGGCACCACAAGGAATCCCTCCCACGTGACAAAGAAGTTGCTGGTGTCAAAGGGCAAGTCCGAGAACGCCTGCCGCGTCGGGAAGGCAATCTGCTGGTCAATGCGCGTCAGGCCGGGTATGCGGCTCTCAAGGCCGGGCTTGGCCGGATCGGAGAGTTCATCAATGGGGTTGCCCTGAAACGCGTAGTAACGACCCAGCAGCCCGCGCCGGTCCTGCCGCACCTCGGGCGTCACACTGTCGAGGGCCCGCTTGCCGTTTTCTTCCTTCAACCTGCGGGCGCGCGGCTTGACGTTGCCCAGGCTCTGGTTGGGAGGGTGACGCAGGCCGCGGATAATGGAGCGTGGCCGCGCCGATGTCGGCTGGGCGGGTTGAGGCGCCTTGGATTCGGCCGGTGCACCTTGGGTGCGTGCGGGCGGAGGTGGGGGCTGGGGCAAGCCGGCCTCGGGTTTGCCGGGGCCGGGAGTTGGCGCACTTTCAGCTTCGGCGCGCGGGCCATCCTTGGCGCCAGCTTCACTGCCCTTGACGCCGCAGGCACGGGCCCCCGCTTCCAGCCCTGTGGCCGCAGCGGGCCTGGCCGTGCTGTCTTCAACGGAGTTTCCGGCCACGACGGTCGGTCCCCGGGCTCGCGATGCGGCGGATTCACCCATAAAAGGAATCAGCGAGGCACCCTCGGGCCGTAAAATGGCCCAGGCTCCGCCCATCACAAGCAGCAGTAGAAAGGCCAGGATCGGAATGACGGTTCTGGTCCGCATTTTCTGGCTCTGACCGCGGGGTGCCGGCAGCTCAGGATTCTACGGCCGGGCTGCCGCCAGGCGCAGCCTGAAATCCGCTTTGCCCTGCCATGAACAGGTCATTGAAACGGCAGCGCCGGGCCGCGTTTCAGCTTTTTCCTCAATTCACACTCGGCCGTCAGCCGATAGCCAGCTTGAGTGTGCGCTTTGCGCGCACAGTGCGCCACCGCCATGCGGAGAATTGACATGAACCTGCCCTACTTCACTCGCGTCGCCCTCCTTGCTGCGTTGTTTGCCGCGCCCGCCTCTGTGATGATTCCGGTTCAGGCCCAGGAGGCGCCGGCTCCCACCCAGGCGGAGAAGCCCTGGCTGGGCCGGGTCAAGGGTGACGGCGTTCGCCTGCGCAGCGGCGCGGGCGTGAACCACGCGCCAATTCACGTGCTTGACAAGGGCGACGAACTGGTAGTGGTCGGCACCCGGGAAGGCTGGATGCAGGTTCGGCTGCCCAAGGCTGCCGCGTGCTGGGTCGCGTCTGAACTCGTTGTGGCCGCCGCTGACGGCAAGAGCTACACGGTCAAGGGAGACCGCGTCAACCTGCGCGGCAGCCCCGACACGAACAGTTTCCCCATCGGGCAGGTTGGCAAGGGCAAGCAGTTGGCCGCCTGCATGGATGGCCAGACCGGTCAGGCCGTCGTGAGCGAGAAGTACGTGCGGGTGATTCCGCCCGAAGAAGCCACGGCCTATGTCTCGGGTGAATTCATTGAAAAGGTGCGCGATATCGCTCCGGAGAAGCTGGTCAATCCCCAGCCGGCGCCGGAAGAGCGCAAGGTGGACCCCAACGCCACGGTGGAAAAGCCCAGCGAGGGACCCAAGAGCGACGCCGTGGCCGATGGCCACGCGCCCAAGGCCGAGGAAAAGCCAGTCCCCGCCAAGCGCCAGCCCACCAAGGAAGAGCTGGATGATGAGCGCAAGACCTTTGACGAACTGCGCATCATGCTGCGCGACGAACTGCGCAAGCCCGCCGCCGAGGTCAACCTGACCAATCTGCGCAAGATGTTCGAGCAGTACGCGGAGTTTGCCCTGGACGAGAAACTCCAGGCAGAGGCCAAGGCACTGATCGAGAAGATCGACGCCACGGTCAAGCTGCTGGAGGCCGAGAAGAAGCGCCTGGCCGATGAGCAGGCCAAGCGGGCCGCCGAGCTCGAGCGCATCAAGAAGGAAGCCCTGGAGAAGAAGGAACCCAAGGAAGACATGGGCCCGGCCAACTACATCGCCAAGGGCACTGTGGGCAGCACCGGCAACCTGGCCAAGACGCCGGCCTCTCATCGCATGTTCGATGAAAACGGCAAGGTGCTTTACGACCTGCGCTGGGACAAGGGCGACCTGGCCAAGTACTGGGGCAAGTTCGTCGGCGTGACGGGCGAGATCAAGGAGTACGAGGGCTGGCCCTACAAAGTCATCGTCATCAAGCGCATCGACATCCTGATCGAAGACGACGACAAGTAGGCCCCACCACCAATAGCACAAGCCGCCCCCTCGCGGGGGCGGCTTCGTTTCAGGCCCCGGCGGCCTGAGGCACGCTGACATCGAAGATCCGGCCGCGCGCTATCGTGAACTTTACGCGGCCCTTGAACTTCATGCCGATAAACGGGGTGTTGCGGCAGCGGCTGACCAGGCCGGCCTCTTCGAGCGTCCAGGTTTCCTGGGGGTCGACCAGGGCGACGTCGGCGTCGTGGCCCACCGTGAGAGAGCCTTTGCGTCCGGCAACGCGCAAAAGGCGGGCGGGGTTCACGGTCATGGCCGCGACCGCCTGCGCCAGGGGCAATTCGCCCCCATGCACGAGTTCGGTCAGCGTCACCGGCAGCAGGGTCTGAAGCCCTACGATGCCAAAGGGGGCGCGCCCGAACTCGAGTTCCTTGAGTTCCGGCGGCACCGGGGTGTGATCGCTGGAGATACAGTCGATGATTCCCTCGCGCAGACCCCGCCGGATCCAGGCCACGTCGTCCTTGGTACGCAGGGGGGGAAACACCTTGTAGGCCGTGTCGTAGCGGCGGCGCACCTCGGCATCCGTCAGGGCGAAGTAGTGGGGGCAGGTCGCGGCGCTGACCTTGACGCGCAACTTGCGCGCCCGCTTGACGGCGCGGATGGCATTTCTGGTGGTAAGTTTGGCGGCGTGGTAGTGGCAGCCGGTCTCGCGCGCGAACATGCAGGCCCGCGCCACGGCGAGTTCCTCGGCCAGGGCCGGAATCCCCGGCAGTCCCGCCAGGGTTGCCTCATAGCCGGCGTTCATGGCCCCGCCCGCCAGATTGGGGTCTTGCGCGAACTCGATCACCGGCCGGTCAAACATGCTGGCGTAGGCCATGCCCTTGAGCAACGTCGAGGGCGAGTCCGTCGCGCGCATTTCATCGGAGAAAGCCACGGCCCCCGCCGCCACAAGCTGCCCCAACTCAGCCAGTTCCCTGCCCTCGCGCCGCTTGGTCAGGGCCGCCACGGGCAGCACCTCGGCCATGTCGGCCAGACGGCTGCGCGCGAGCACAAACTGGACCTGCGCCTCGGTGTCAATGGGAGGGTCTGTGTCCGGCATGCAGGCCAGCGTGGTAATGCCGCCGTGGATGGCAGCCAGGGCGCCGCCGGCGATGGTCTCGGCGCTTTCGTTGCCGGGCTCGCCGAGGTGGGCCCGCAGGTCTACCAGGCCGGGCAGCACCCATAGTCCCTTGGCATTGAGTACTTCGACCCCCGCCGCCTTGCCCATCCATGGTTTGACGTCGGATTCGCGCAGGGCGCCCACGGCCTTCACCTTGCCGTCAGCCAGCAGGACGTCTGCCGTGGCGTCCAGCCCGTTGGCCGGATCGATGACTCGCCCACCCTTGATCAGAATTGCCTGCATGGCTTAGTTGGCTCCCAGAAACTGCTTGATGGCCTGTGTCATTTCCTGCCGGTGGCTGCTCCACAGCGTGTTGTGCTTGCCGCCTTCGAGCCAGATGCCCGGCGGCGATTGAGGCAGCGCGGCCTGCACGCGCCGGCCCATCTCGGCGGGGATGATTTCGTCGGCCGTGCCGTGCAGGACCAGGGCGGGCAGCGCTGCGCCCTTGGCGCGCGAAAGATTGTCCAGCCGCGCGTACACCAGCCAGTGGGCCAGGCCCAGAAACCCCATGCGGTGGCGGGCCATGTCGGCCACGCTGCTGAAGGGCGACTCCAGAATCAGGGCCCGTGCCCCGGGCGCCTGGGCGCCAAACAGCGTCGCACGGCGCTCCTCGCTTTCATGCAGATCCGCCGCCAGGGCCAGCGCCACGGCCGCGCCCAAAGAGTGCCCCCAGATCACGCTTTGCCCCGCGGGCCAGCCAAGTTCGCTGTGTGCGTACAACCACGCGCCCCGGACGTCCTGGTACAGTCCTTCTTCGCTGGGATGCCCCTCGCTCAAGTAGTAGCCGCGATAGTCAAACACCAGCACCTGGGCGTCGAGCGCGGCTGCCACCTGCGCCATGCGCTCGCCATTGATAGCTGCGTTGCCGCCGTTGCCGGAACAGAACAAGATGCGGTGGCGCGCCCGCTGTGCGCCGCAGAGCCAGCCATAGAGCCCAGTTCCATCGGTGGCCTCAAAGCGGATTTCGCGAACATCGCGCAGTTTGCCCGCGCGAAAGCTGAATTCGCCCGTGTTCTGGGGCATACGCGGAAAGAGTGAAGCCGCGTTCAGGAACCGGACACAGAGCAGAAACAGAAGTGAAAACAGAGCCAGCCGAAAGGTCCATGCCAGAGCGGGCGGGCGCCTGAGGTCTTCACTCATGCTCCGGCCTCCCCCCGGGGAAATGCCGGGTGACTCAGGGTGGCATCGACAATCCGGCGCGGCTCAAGGTCGCGGATGCCGGAATGCCGGATGTGCCGGGCCACGGGCCCCAGCGTGTGATAGCGGGGCGCTACGTGCTGTTCGATGAGGGTCAGCGATGGCGTTTCCAGGGCTGCTGCCAGGTGGCCCGGGCCGCTGTCCGTTCCCACAAAGAAGCCGCTGCGCGCGACTTCGACGGCCAGTTGCTCGATGTTCAGCCCGGACAAGGGCCTGGCCCCCTCCATGGCCCGGGCCAGCTCGGCCGCGAGTTCCGGTTCTTCGGGCCCGCTGATGAAGACGATTTCCTTGCCGGTCTTTGCGCGCAGGGCGCGAGCGACCTCCAGCCACGACTCCGGGGCCATACGCTTTTGCTTGCGGCTGCCTCCCACATGAATTGCGACGCGCCCGTTGCGTTCCACACTTTGGGGCAGCTTCATCAGGGGTACGGGGACTTCCCGTTCAAACGGGGTCAGACCGCAGAAGCTGCGAACCAGCGCCATGTAAGAGGCTGCGGCGTGCTGCGCCTTCCAGGCGCCCTCAAGAGGCTCATTGAGCAGGCGCGAGAAGAATGTGGGCCGCACGACCAGCCCGGCGCGCCTTCTGGCCCCCGTGCAGTAGGCCACGAGGTTCATCTCATCGTTAGGGTGCAGGACCAGCACGGCATCGGGCGTGGGGTGCCAGATGCGGCTCACAAACTGGCAGATGAGCCAGGCCGCGTAGAATCGGTTGGTATCGCGCGTTTTGACGCGGTCAAGGGGCACAATACGGTCAGCCCGGCCCCAGAGGTCCATCAGCTCGTGCATGGGCATGCCGCAGCCAATCGTGATTTCCGTGGCCGGCAGGCGATCACGCAGAAAATCCAGAGCCGGCAGAGAAAGCACTGAGTCGCCCAGTTGCCCGAACTGCACCACAAGCAGGCGCTTGAGCGAAGAAGGGGGCTCCGCAGAGCCGCGGCTGTCGCGCCAGCGCCCCCGCCCGTAAACTCCGCTCCCCGGGCCCCAGAACTTCATTTGCCCTCTCTTGCCGATTGCACCAGAGCCAGCACCGCCATACGGACCGCGACACCGTTGGACACCTGCTCCAGGATGACGCTGTTTCTGCCGTCCGCGACACCGTGGCTGATCTCGACGCCGCGGTTGATGGGCCCCGGATGCATGATGAGCACATCTGGTTTCATGCGCGCCAGGCGCCGCTCATCGATGCCGTAGTGCAGATTGTATTCGCGCATACCCGGAAAGAGGCCGGCCCCCTGGCGCTCGAGCTGGATGCGCAGGATGTTGAACACGTCGTAGTGTCCCAGCACTTCGTCCAGGTGATAGTGAATCCGCACCCCCAGCTCTTTGAGCGCGCCGGGGATCAGGGTCTTGGGCCCGACGACTCCCACTTCCGCTCCCAGTTTCAGCAGCCCCCAGATGTTGCTGCGCGCCACGCGGGAATGGGTAATGTCCCCCACAAGCGCCACTTTGCGGCCCTTGAGGTTGCCGAGCTTCTCGCGCATCGTGAACAAGTCCAGCAGACCCTGCGTCGGATGTTCGTGGGTGCCATCGCCGGCGTTGATGACGCTGGAGTCCACGCTGCGCGCCAGCAGGGCGGGGGCGCCCGCCTGCTGGTGCCGGATCACGAATACGTCAACGCCCATGGCGCGCAGGTTGCGCGCCGTATCCACAAGGGTCTCCCCCTTTTTGGCCGAGCTGGCATCGAGGTCCAGTTCCTGGACATCTGCCGAAAGGCGCTGCGCCGCCAGCGAAAAACTCGCCCTCGTGCGGGTACTGGGCTCATAGAAGAGCGTGAGCACAACCTTGCCGCGCAAGGTTGGGGCCTTCTTGATACTGCGCGTGCTGATTTCCTTGAAGCCCGACGCCTGGTCGAGCACCGTGAGAATCTCTTCGCGAGTCAGTTCTTCCAGCCCCAGAAGGTCCTTGCGCCGCCAGGCAATCGGGGGCGCTGCGGGGGTCTCGCCGGAGGCTTGAGTCGGCATCATGGCTCCATCCTATCAGCACCCGGCCCCCCGGGCCCCGCAGGCGCTCCGGTAAAGGCTTCAGGAAGTTTCCATCCATGAAAAAAGCGACGCCGAAGCGTCGCCTGGTGGTTGCTTGTTGTCACTCGGCCCACGGTTTTACCCCCGCAGGCGCAGCATAGCTTCAATTGGCGCCGCATCAACTTGCCACTGATGCTCGAGCCTGGGCCGTCTCCAGCAGCAAGGCCTCCATGGCCTGAAAATGCTCGACGTGCGAAAGCAGGCGGCTGCAGGCTCGAACGCGCCCGGCCTCGAACTCCCCTGCCCGGCCATTCACCAGGCGCAAAATGGCTTCGCCGGTTTCCACGGTGTCCTGCCGCTGGCGCAGGACAAATCCGTTTTGCCCCGGCTCAATGAAGTCCGCATTGCCCGTGTAGCGGCTGACCACCGCCGGAACACCACAAGCCAGCGCCTCCAGCACGACATTGGCGCCGGGGTCTGCCTTGCTGGGATGCACCAGCACATCGGCGGCCGAGAAGCAGTCCTCAATGCGCGGCGTGCGCGGCAATACCTTGACCCGCCCAAGATACTCCAGTTCCCTGCTGACGCGCAGGGCCAGTTGCTCGTCGCCGCGCCCTACCGCCACCAGGTGCAGCCGTTTGCGAATCTCCGGCGCCGCCAGGCGCGAGGCGTGAACGAAACCCGCCGCCGCCGCACCCAGGCCCTTGCGGCGGAAGTCCATGCCCACGAAAAGGGCCACCAACGCGTCTTCGGGCAGGCCCAGGGCGCGGCGGCAGGCTGCGGCCCTGGCACTGTCTGGCGGGGCAAATCGGCCAAAGTCGACGCCGTTGTGCATCACGCAGACCTGGGCGGGTGTCAAGTTGAAGTGTCGGAAGAGTTGTTCCTGCACCATGCGGCTGATGGCCACAATGCGGTGATAACGAGGGCGGCTGAAAATCGACTGCTCCAGTTTGAGCCGGCGGCGCACGCGCCAGGCCCAGCGCAGCTTGGAGCGTCGCTTGTGCTCGTCGGGCCAATTGGCTTCGATCCACGACTGCTGCAGCAGGTCTCCGACACGGCAGACGTCCCCGCCGAAGCTGCGCGCAAGGGCGAGCGTGACGTCAGCGCCGCAACGCTCGGCGGCGGTGCCGGTCTCCACGGCGAAGCGCTCATAGGCAAAGGGCCCCAGGTAACGACGGAAGGGCACCCGCAGCATCTCAAAGCCGCGCGCGTCTTCCTCGACCCAGCGATCGCAGATGACCGTGACGCGGTGCCCCCGGGCGCGAAGGTGTTCGGCCAGGGCCACGGCGTAGCGTTCAGCTCCGCCGTGCATGCGGTCAAACCATTCCCGAATGAGGGCGACGTGCATAGACCTTGAACCGAAAACGGACCCTGCGGCTCCGATATTCCTCAGATCTCGAACCCGCCCACACACCCCTTGACGCAGGGCCCGCCAAACATACCGTTTTAGCCCCGACTTGGTGCAAGGGATAAGCGCGGCAGTGGTCGCCCCCTCACCGGCGGAACGTGCCCCAAGGGCAAGGATATAGCATGGCAACTTACGCGATAGTGCGTGATGGCGGCAAGCAGTACCGCGTCACGGTAGGCGAGACGCTTGAGCTGGACCGCGTCGGCATTGAGTCCGGCAAGAAGCTGACCCTCAGCGAAGTGCTGCTGGTGGGCGAGGGCGACAGCGTCAAGGTGGGCAAGCCGCTGGTCAGTGGCGCCTCGGTGGAAGTCGAATCTCTGGGCGAGGTGAAGGGCGACAAACTCTTCCCCTTCTTCTACCGCCCCAAGAAGAACAGCTCGCGGCGCAAGAAGGGCCACCGCCAGCACTACACGCGCGTGAAGGTCACCGCGGTCAAAGGTTAGTCGCAGGCCCGACGCAGGTTCGGGCTGCTCACTGGAGCTAGGACATGGCACATAAGAAGGGCGGCGGCACCTCCAAGAACGGCCGCGACAGCAATCCCAAGTACCGCGGAATCAAGCGCTTTGGCGGCCAGGTGGTGGGCGCAGGCGAGATCATCGTGCGGCAGGTTGGCACTCGCTTTCACCCCGGCCACAATGTCGGCATGGGCAAGGATTTCACCCTCTTTGCCCTGGTTCCGGGCAAGGTGCGTTTCTCGGGCAAGTCCACGCTGAAGGTCAACATTGACCCTCTGCCGGTCTAGGATTCGAACCCTCGAACTTCCACCGCCCGGCCAACACCGGGCGGTTTTGATTATGGAATATCGGAAGCTCTCAACCGCTGACGCGCATGCTTACAACGAACTCCGCTGCGAGATGCTGCGCGCTCACCCTGACGCTTTTGGTGACTCCCTTGAAGAACACCTCGCGCGTGGATTTGCCGAGGTCCAGCGCCGCCTCGAGGGCAAGGAAGACTCACAGGTGTTTGGGGCCTTCCTTGACGGGCATCTGGTCGGCGCTGCCGGCTTCTTTCGCGAGTCGCACAACAAGGCGCGCCACGTCGCCACCATCTGGGGCGTCTACACTCGCCCCCAAGTCCGCGGACAGGGCGTCAGCGCGGCTTTGATCAAGCTTGCGCTCGAGGCCCTTCGCGGCCTGGGTGTCGATCTGGTGCAGCTTGACGTCGGCTCGCACAACGTTCCGGCGCGGCGCGTTTACGAGCAGTTCGGATTTGTGAAGACCGGGCTGTGGCCGCGCGCCTTGCGCGTCAATGGCGTTGACTACGATGAAGACCACATGGTGCTGGACCTGCGGCGCAGGTAGTTCCGCGGAGAAGACTCTGTCAGGCGTCGTTCCGCGCAACAGTACACTCACACCGGACTTCACGCCCACGGGCAGCACCAGACACAGGGAATTCGCAGGCGCAGGCCGCAAACGCAGGCGCCCGGGAATCCGGGCGCCAGTTTTGTGCTGCATCCGCCGGTCACCCCATCACATCGCCATCAACCGCGCGATGCGCTCTTCCACCGGCGGGTGGGTGCTGAACAGCCCCGCTAACGTGCGGCCGGACAGCGGATTGACGATGAACATGTGCGCCGTGGCCGGCTCTGCCCTGGATACATAACCCTGTTGGGCCAGCATCTCTGATCCCGCCTGCAACTTCGACAGCGCGCTGGCCAGGGGGCGGCCCGATCCCATGAGCTGGGCGGCCGTTGCATCGGCCTGATATTCCCGCGAGCGCGAAATGGCGAGCTGGATCAAGGTGGCCGCGATGGGCGCGAAGATCATAGCCACAACCGCCCCAAGGGAGCCCAAGGGGCTGCCTTCTTCATCATCACGGCCCATCATGGAGGCCCACATGGCCATGTTGGCCAGCATGGAAATGGCGCCCGCCATGGTCGCCGCGATGGTGCCAATCAGGATGTCACGATTGCGCACATGGCCCAGTTCGTGGGCCATGACCGCCATCAGTTCTTCGGGGGTCAGTATGCGCAAGATCCCCTCCGTCACGGCCACGGCGGCGTTGCGGGGGTTGCGTCCTGTCGCAAAGGCGTTAGGCGCCATGTCTGGAATCACGTAGACCCGGGGCATCGGAATGGCAGCCCGGCGGGCAAGTTCTGCCACCATGGCATGCAGGTCAGGAGCCTCCGCCGGACCCACTTCACGCGCGCGATACATGGCCAGCACCAGCTTGTCTGAGAACCAGTAGCCCACGAAGTTCATGAGCGCCGCAACGAAGAACGCGATGACCAGTCCGCCCTGCCCTCCCAACAGGTAGCCAATGCCGAGCGCGACGCCCATCAACAGGCCCATCAGGAGTGTAGTCTTGAATTGATTTGCCATGGTGCACCTCCGTCCATCATTACCAAAGCGCCCTGGGCGCTTGCTGTCGTCAACAATCGCCGAGCAATCGTCATTCCAATAACAGGGGAGGGCTGCCGAACCGGCCTTATAAATCGCGCCGGTTCTTGTAATGGCCCGTGGTTGACGGTTCGTCGGCGGCGAATAACCTTGCCCCCACGCGCCCGTAGCTCAGCTGGATAGAGCGACGGTTTCCGGAGCCGTAGGTCAGAGGTTCGAATCCTCTCGGGCGTGCCATCTTCAAACCCAGGTGCCGCGGGGGCCCCAACTCCTCGCGGCACTTCGCGTTTTCATTTCTCGCGCCGCCAAAGGCCGCCCTCAAGAGGTTCACCAGGGGGGCGAAAGGCTTACCCAGCCCAGCCAGAGCGGCCACCACATCAGCGTTGCCGAGGCCAGTGAGTTCACGCCCCAATAGGCCATCAGCCAGGCGGGCTGCACGGTCTGCTCGGCATCGGCGCTGTGGAGCCGGCGGTTGAGCGTGTAGTGAAACTGCACCGGCAAGAGCAGGCCCGCCACCCAGGAGGCGCCCCAGAACCAGGCGCTTTGTGAAAATGCGTCGGGGTCCGTGAACTTGCCGGCTTTGAACACCAGCCCCGCAGTGACATAGCAGAGCGCCGGCGTGAAAATCGCGTTGCCCACGACGGCCAGAGCCTGGGCCTTGAAATAGGCCGCCGCGCCTGGCCGATGGCGCGAGAACCTGCGACCCACGGCGAACTCCAGCACGCGAAGGGGCAGCGTCGCCGCGCCGTAGGCCAGCAGGCAAAGCAGGAAGAGCCAGGCTACGATTGAAAGAAACTGGAGCACGGCCAAACCATAGCAAGGAGAGCGCCCGCGCCAAGCGAGGCTTGCGGCAGCGCCCGGGGCAGGCTTTGATGGGGGCATTGCCCGGGAGTTGCCATGCGTTTCTTCCTGCTTTGCCTGCTGATGATGTGTGCCCTGCCGCTTTGCGCCCAGGAAGCCTACAAGGTTGGAGATGAGCCGGCCGACATCGAGGTGGAATACTGGCTCAACGCGCCGGCCTACACGCGCTTTTCCGAGATGCGCGGCGAGGTCATCCTGTTCAAGAAGTGGGGCTGTGGCTGACCGCCCTGCCTGACGCAGTTGCGTCGCTGGGAAGAACTCAACAAACAGTACGCCGACAAGGGCCTGAGGTTCATCACGGCCTATTCGCAGTTCCAGCCGCTGGACGTCATCGAGGCCGAGGTCAAGAAGATGAAGCTGACCCTGCCCGTGGCGACAGACGGCTACTACGCTTCGCGCTTCTTTGCCCCCACGCTGTGCGTGATCTGGGTGATTGGTGTTGACGGCAAGGTCGTACACGTGGGTCAGGAGGGTTGGGAGGAAGCCGCGCTGCGCGAACTCAAGAAAGTGAAGTACCCCGGGCTCAGCGGTGCCTTTGCTGCGCCGATGGAGCCCGCGGCCAAAGCCTACGGCGAGGGCAAGCTGGCGGAGGCGGACCGCCTGGCCCAGTTGGTCGAAGACGGCGAGCACGATGAATCCACGCTCAAGCAGGCCGCCGAGTTGCGCCTGAAGATCGCCCAGCGCCGTAAGCTGCTTGAGGTCCGGGCCGACACGGCCGAAGTCAGCGGCGACTATGACCTGGCCCTGGCCTGCTGGCGCGAGATCGGCGCGCGTTTTGGCGAGATCGAGTACGAGCGCAGCCCGCGCGAAGAATCCGGGCGCATCCTCAAGCTCGATGAACTGGAGCCCGAGCGCAAGGCCCGCCGCGCCTTCATCAACGCGCGCCAGAAGGCCTGGAATGGCATCGACAGCTCCGGCAAGGATGTCGAAAAGGCGATTGCCGCCTACGACGCGGCCATCAAGCTGATGGAGGATTTCCTCAAGGAACACAAGGGGCGCCGTCCGGAGGCCCTCGCCCGCGAGATGATCGACGCCTGGAAGGCCTGGAAAGAAGAACTCGAGCCCGCCAAGGAGAGCAAGTAACGTGAGCGGTTTTGACGTCATCAAGCGCGAGACCCGCTACGAGCTTGGCTGCGCCACGGTGGTGCTCAATCGCCCCGAGAAGCGCAACGCCTTGAGCCAGGAGCTGGTCTCGGTGCTTTCCGCGGAACTGGATTCACTCGCGGCCGACGACAGGATCCGCAGCGTGTTCTTTCGCGGCGCCGGGGCAGCGTTCTGTGCGGGGGCGGACCTTTCCGAAATTCAGGCCATGCAGACCGCGACACTGGAACAGAACCTGGCTTCCAGCAATGCCCTGCGCGAGTTCTTCACCAGGCTGGCCAATTTTCCCAAGCCCACGGCCGCCGTTGTTCACGGGCCGGCGCTGGCCGGCGGCTGCGGCCTTGCTTCCTGTTGCGACTTCGTGCTGGCCTCCAGTGAAGCCAGCTTCGGCTATCCTGAAGTCAGGATCGGCTTTATTCCCGCCATCGTCATGGTCCTGCTGACTCACCAGATCGGCGAGCGCGCGGCACGTGACCTCTGCATTTCCGGCCGTACCATCAGTGCCGAGGAAGCTTTGCGGCTGGGGCTTGTCACGCGTGTGGTCGGCCCCGACGCTCTCAGCCAGGCTGCCGAAGAGCTCGCGCGCGACCTGTTCAAGAACTCGCCCCAGGCCATGGCCACGGTCAAGTCCGCGTTTTGGGGCATTCACTCCATGGGCGTGGATCAGGCCCTGCGGCACGCGGCAGAACTGAACGCCCGGGCGCGTGGCAGCTCGGACTGCAAAGAGGGTATTGCCGCGTTTCTGGAGAAGCGCAAGCCGCGCTGGCTGACTCCGGCCTGAACTTTTGGCCGTGAAGCGGCCGCTTGCTATGCTCGCGGCATGAGCGCCAAGACCATCACCTTGACGGAGTGCCCCCGCGACGCCTTTCAGGGCTTTGCCAAGTTCATTCCCACGGAGCAGAAGACGGCCTACATCAACGGACTGATCAGGGCCGGCGTGCGCCGCATCGACTTCGGCAGTTTCGTTTCACCCAAGGCCGTGCCGCAGATGGCCGACACCGCGGCGTTGTTCGAGAATCTGAACGTGGCCGAGGGACTCTATCTGATCGGCATCGTCGCCAATCTGCGCGGCGCCGAGGGTCTGGTCGCCTGCAACCAGAAGTGGGGGCACAGCGGGCGGCGCATTGCGGCTGCGGGCTTTCCTCTCAGCGTCAACGAGACGTTTCAGAAGCGCAACACGAACAAGGACCTGGACGAGGCCTGGGACTCCCTGGAGACCATCATTGATGTCTGCGTCGAGGACGACGTCGAGGTCATTGCCTATCTCTCGATGGCCTTTGGCAATCCCTACGGCGAGTTTCATGATCCCCGCATCGTCGTCGATTTTGCGCGGCGCCTCCAGAACATGGGCGTGAGCTGCATTCAGCTAGCCGATACGGTCGGGGTGGCGACGGCCTCTCAGGTGGCCGAAGTCTTTGCCCAGGTGCGGGCCGCGGTGCCCGAGGTTCCGGTGGGCGTCCATCTTCACGCGCGTCCGGCGACCGTGCGGGAGAAAGTGAAAGCCGCGCTCGACGCCGGCTGCCGCCTGTTCGACAGCGCGGTGGGGGGCATCGGCGGATGCCCTTTTGCCGAGGACGAGCTGGTGGGCAACATCGACACCATTCAATTGCTCGGCATTCTCCAGGATTCAGGCTTCGAGACCAGGTATCGAGTCGACGACCTCCTGCACAGCGCGGCCGAGGCCCAGCGGCTGACGCGGACCTTCAATGCCTGAGTCCTGAAGGTGCCTGCGCAACTTGCGTTGGGCGCGGGGTTTGCGGCTTTCCTGCAAATTTCTGGCGGTACCTGTGTCCGAAAGTCGCAGCTCCTGAAGGCCGCATTTCGCGGCCCCTCAGGAGAACGCCATGAGCAACCGCAGG
>JAANMU010001276.1_pt1 | contig 23780 bp, 11 predicted proteins | sample 7279701 | NCBI WGS metagenome assembly JAANMU01 (sample SAMN14094539, study PRJNA606508) | bioreactor metagenome | isolation source: A lab-scale SPAN reactor treating ammonium-rich wastewater day 57 | place: Ireland: Galway | collected 2017-03-13 | reverse complement strand
AAGACGCAACAATAAACGAACCCTCGTTCTCATGGAAGGGTGGTCAAATAATCCTCACGGAACTGCCCGCCGGGGGGCAGATAGAGTTAGCCCCTACACTCGTGCCCCGAACCGCACCAGCCCCGTATCGGCGTCGTACAGGCCCCCCGCATATCCGAACGGCTGGAAACCTGGATTCGTATCCTCGAGCACCTCGCCCCAGGGGCCATAACTCAAGCGCTGTGCCACAGTCCCGGTGCTGGCATCGACCACCAGCCGAACCGAGCCCAGTTGGTCGCGAAGCACCCGGTATGTGATCCCGTTCTTTACCAAATACCCGCCGTTGAATACGGCTATCAGGTTGTCGCTTGCGTCGTACTCGGCCACGGGCAGGAGGCCCCCCGCATAGAGCCATTTGCGCTGAATCACGCCATCCACGCGCTTCACGGCTCTCTTGTTATCGGCATCCAGCTGGTAACTGATAACCTGCCCACCCGGCTTGGTCACCGATAGTAACTGGCCCGTTGTATCATAGTCGAAGATTGTCGTCCCTGAAGAGTCCGTCCTACTGATCAGATCCCCGTTAGCGTCGTGGACCCAGCTTTGCGGCCCGCTCATCCCGAGGGCGGATACAAGCCGGTCCTGATTGTCGTAAATGCTGGTAGTCGTCCCGGCCGTCGTTGTCTTGGTCAGGCGGTTGTCATTCTGGTCATAGGAGTAGCTCTCGAAGGTTGCACCGTCACGCGACACGCCGATGAGTCGCCCGGTAAGGTCGTGGCTGTAGGCCCAGACCGTCGTCGTGCCCTGGATAGTCTCGGTTCGCTGAGTGATCCGGCCCAGGTTGTCGCGCACGTAACTCTCCGAATATAGCTGGCTGGCCCCGGCCGAGGCCGTATAACCGGACACCTCACCGAACGTGCTGTAGCTGAGGGTGTCGGTCACGCTACCCAGAGTCGTGCCGATCAAAATGCCATTCTGGGCGTTGCGGCTCATGGTCAGTGAGCCGACTGCAGTGGGGAGACCACTTGAGTCGTACGCGTACGCAATGGCGTTTGAGCCATTCACAGTGCGGCCCGTAGTTCGAAAGTTGTTGTCGTATGTCCAGAAGGCCGAGCCAGAAACCGGTCCAGCCGAGGTTAGGCTCAGGAGCAGCGAGCCTTGGTAGCCATAGCTCCGTGAACTACCGCTTGGCCCCGTCGCGCTAGCCAGCTTGCCGGTGGGCCCATCGAAGGCATACCCGAAGGAGCCACGGGGGATGGTCAGGGTCGAAAGTCTCCCTGCCAGGTCGTAACCGTTCGTGACGACATCCCCATCCGGTCGCGTAGTGGTGGTCGGTTCCATGTCGCTGTTGTAGGCATAGCTCGTCGGCCCTCCTGGCGTCACCGTCGGAGGCGCATATTGTGCGGTGAAATCCCGCGAGTCATAACTGAACGAGTGCGCCGGCCTCCCCGGCGGAGTAAGGCTAAGTACGTTGTCGTTGTTATCGTAGGTCGCTGAAATGACCCGCCCATCCGGCAACTGGGTAATCGTCACTCGCCCATCCGCATCTCGAGTGAAGCTCACGCTCCGCCCAACCGCATCCGTAACCGAAGCGAGAAGGCCGTCTGCACCGTAGAAATAACCCGTTGTGCGCGTCCCTTGGGCAACCTGCGATAACCGCCCCCTGCCGTCGTAGACCCGTTCCACCGTCGCCAACCCCGGCACGCTGGTGCTGAGCAACCGCCCAAGTGGGTCATAGGTCGTCGTAACAGTCCTCCCAGCCGGCGATGTCTCCACAAGAGTTCGCGTTCCTGCATTCCAGTTACTGCTCTTCACGCGACCATTGAACGTATTCGTCTGTGTCATCTGGCTGAGCGAAGTCACATCCGGCGGGCTGGTCAGAACCACGGTCTTAGCCGTTGTCGCCGTCGCAATCAGTCCGCCCGTAGACGTCACCACCGAGACCGCATAAGGCGCACTCATGCCCCAGCGCGGGTCGGCCGCGTAGGTGGTCGTCGAAGTCGTGCCGTCAGGCAGGGTCGTGACGACCGTTCCGTTCGGTCGCTGCTCGGTCACCGTCACGGTCCCGTCTGGGGCGGTCCGAGTCATTCGGGTCACGCCATCGGGCAGCACTTCATGGCGGGTGCGTAGCGTTCGACCCATAGCTGTTGTCTGGGTGAGCTCCTCGCCGAAGGGGAGCTCAACCGTGGTGTTGTGAACCGAGCCGCCACCGGAGTCGGAAGCGCTTTCCTTGTGGCCCTCAGCATCGTAGGTCATCGTGGTCGGATTGCCTTTCGGATCGGTGACTCCGGTCAACAGACCGTCGGTGGAGTAGCTCATCCGGGTTGTTCGGCCTCCCGGCGACGTGACGCTGGCCAGGAAGCCCTCGGCATTGGTGGTGAGGGTGGTCCGTTGTCCGAAGGGGCCGACCACCGCCGTCGGGTTTCCAAGCTGGTCGCGCTCGATGCTGGTGATATTTCCGTCGCTGTCGGTCGCAGTGACCAGACGCCCCGAGCTGTCATAGCCGAGCGTATAGACAACGGCGTTCGTCAAGGCGTTGACTGTCTCGAGGTGACGGCCCGAGGCCGTAAAGCGGTAGAATGCGGAGCCGTCGGGAGAGGGAATCACCAGGTCGGTCGAGCCCCAGTCCGGCAGAGGCAAGTCCATCCGGTACATGCTGACCCCGCCCTGGATCTGCCCGCAAACCAGGTAGGGGCTTTGATCCGGCCCGCTCTCAAGCGCTATCACGTCTCCCACACCATTCTGGAGGGGAAGCTTGCCATCCGGGAGCCCCGAGGGCAAGCCAAGGAAGAGGTTAGGATCTCCGGCGGCACGGCGGATGGTGCCGTTCAGGTCGACGGCCCGAACGACCCGGGCGTGCAAGGAGACGTTGTTGGAGTCGCCATTCTCGGCGATGTAGAGGATTCCGTTGGCCAGGCAAACCCGGCTGGGCAGTTGGAGCGAGGCCTGGGTGGCCGGCCCTCCGTCCCCCGTCGAGCTCGCGCTGCCGTTGCCGGCGACGGTCGTGACGATGCTGTCCGGCCCGATCTTGCGCACCCGGCTGTTCGTGCTGTCGCAGACATAGATGCTCCCGTCCGGGCCCAGGCAAATCCCGCCCAGGTGTCGGAACGCGGCCTGCAGCGCGGGACCTCCGTCGCCGCTGAATCCGAAGTTGGCGCCCGCTACGGTGCGAATGGTTCCGTCCGAGGTGATGACCCGGACCCGCCATCCTTCCGCGATGTAGATGTTACCCGTGGCAGAGACCTTGAGGTCAGCGACGCTGTTCGAGAGGACGGCGTTGACCGCCGGGCCGCCGTCGCCTCCGTAGATGGGAGAGCTGCTTCCGTTGCCGGCCACGGTGGTAATGATGCCATCGGTCCCGATCTTGCGCAGGCGCCCCGCGGTGTTGACCGCCACGTTGCCGGTCATCACGTAGAGCGAGCCGTCGGGGCCGAAGGCGAGCTGGGAAGACCCGTTGAGCGTCGCCGCCGTAGCCGGCCCTCCGTCTCCAGTGTGCCCGGCTGCACCGGTCCCCGCGATGACACTGAGGAGCCCCGTGTCCGGATCGACTCGCCAGACGCGATTGGAGCTGGTGAAATAGAGAGCCCGATCCGGGCCAACCACCAGGCTCAGCCCACGCTGCAGCGCGATCAAGGCCTGGCGGGCGGGGATCCCGTCGGCGGGCACATTGGTTCCGCCGCCGGCTACCCGATTGAGTGTATTCCCAAAAACATCGGCGTGAGCCGTTTCGCCGGTCCCGAGCTCGAGCACGCGCTCGGTGGGGAGGTAGGTGTGATGAATGGGCAGGGTGAAGCCGCCCAGCCCGGCAGAGCCGCGGGGGTCAAAGGAGCCCAGGTAGAGGGTCTGAGGGACGCTCCAGGCGATGTAATCCTGGCGGGCCGGGGTTTCGCCGGGGAGCGGCACCCCGCTGGACAAGCCGAAGGTGCGCAGGGCGCCCGGCGGACCGTCGGCGTAGGTGCCCGGGTAGCGGTAGCCCACCCGGAAGGTGGCCGGCTGCGAGCCCTGCACCTGGCGCCCGTAGACATCCTTCTGGTCCCAGACGTGGCTGAAGGTCTGGTTGGGCTCGGCGGGCAAAGAGGCTTTGATCTGCTGCCCGGCCACTTCCAACTCGACCTCGATCCCCTTGCAGGAAGCCGGCAGCGTCGGGCCCGAGACCTCGATTTTGGCCTCGTTGTTGAACCTGGCTCCGGGGGTCCTGGGGCTCGAGTAGTTGAGGTCCTGCCCCGTCCCCTCGGCCGGAACCTTGAAGCTGGTGGCCTCGGGCGCGTCCGGACAGTCGCACGGGCACTCTTCCTTTTTGCGGGGCCTGGGCGTGACGGCGTCCACTGGAGGCACGACCGGGCAGTTGCCGTCGACCACCGTGAAATGGGCCGTGGGGATCCGCACCAGCGAGGCGCCGGGCGCATAGAGAAGCGCTAACTGGGCGCGCTCGTCCGATGAGATCGCCATGGCGTCGAGCGCCGTCTGCGGGTCGGCGGCACCGTCTCCGTTGAGGTCCAGGTCGGCCAGGCCCGCGGTCACGGTGAGTATCTTGATCACCCGCCCGTTGTCCGTGGGGACCCAGAGCCCGGCCTCGGCATCGTAATAGCCGGTCGGCACCAAGACGCCGGTGGCGAGGCTCAGGTAGTTGTCATTGTAATGCACCAGGGGCGGGCTGAAATTGACGCGCACCGCCCCGGCCTGCTCGGCCTGATCGACGCTGAACGTGTAGCAATGCATGTACCCGGTGCCGAAAGCGATGTCGGCGGGCATGCTCTGCTCTCCAGGGCCGACCGAATTCTCCGTCTGGCGGATGTTGATGGTGCCCGAGAGGGCCTGCTGCAGCTGGGTCAAGGGGCCGGGGCCGTCGGGGTCGGGGAGGACCATGGTCGCCGCGCACCCGTCCGGGATCAGCAGGGTGGAGCGCCGCGTTCCCTCGGCATCGGTGACCGGGCTCGCCTGAGCCACGCGCATCCCGCCCTGGGCCATGTTCACGGCCACGGGAGCGTCCGGGGCCATCAGGACGACATCCGGCAGGATACCAAAGCGTTTCCAGTCAACAGTTTCATTGCGCTGGGCCGTGATGAGCCCGGTCTTTGAGTAGACGACCGAGAGCTTCCTGGCTCCACCGTTGACCACCAAGTCGAACTCGCCGGTGGTGGCGCGCGTAAGCGTCTGGCCCCACTCCGGGTGCCCCAGCACCTGGACCGTGACGCCTGCAAGCGGTTGGCCGGTCGCGTCCAGCACCCGGCCGCGGAGGACCGAGGCCAGCCGCGGCTTGATGGCGCCCGGCGTTACGCCGGTCTGGACGGCGTTGGGGCCGTTGTAGAGAAACTCCACCGAGGAGCTGAACGAGACCTCCGTCGAGGGCACATCGGGAGGCGGGGTTTGGCCGGTGCCCCCGGTGGTGGTGCCCCCGGTGGCATCCCCTCCGGTCGTGCCGGTGGTGGTCCCGCCCGTGGTGGTGCCCGTGCCCCCGGTGGTGGCTCCCGCAGTCGTCCCGCCGCTGTCGCCAGCTGTTGTCGCGCCCGTGTCCCCGGAGGTTGTCCCACCGGTTCCACCCGTCGTTTCCCCACCCGGGCAAGGGAGCAGGCTGTCACCGTGATTGATGTGGGCTTGCACGGCATTTTGACTGATTTCAATGACATGGTGAGAGCCATTCCCGGCATGATGGCACACCTGGACCTTGTCGCCTCTAGCCGAGAGGTCCTCGACCGCAAGCTCAGACAACGAGGGAGCCACTTCGCTCGGGTTGGGAAGACCGGGTCCCGATTCGCTTGGACCGCCGCAAGCGAGCAAGTTGAGCATCAGGCCGAGGGAGAGCAGTCGTCGATGGAGAAAACCGGCCCTGCAAACCTGCATCATCGAATACGCCCTCCCCCTTGCTCCCTGAGGTGGGTTCCTTTCGCGCGGGGGGGGGGGGGAGAATCCTGCTGGAATTAAATTCCATGGCTTTCATTCGGAGGATAAACCCTCGCGCCTATCCCACCTCGCCGCTGATCTTGAGGTAACCGCGCCTCTGGCACAGCACGCTCAGTTGCCCGGCCCGAGCGGAACACAATGTGGTGGGCCTGCAGTTTGCAGCCTGGCGCAGCCCGCGCGCTGCAGGCGAGGCGTTCGCGCAGCAAGCTGCGTGAAGCAGGCACATCAGCTCATCCCAGCGCAACTCAGGGTCGCAAGAGATATCAAGCTTCCAGAAAACGGCCGATGATGCTCGCGGTCGGCTCGATGGCCTCGATGCCGTCCACGCTCTTGCCCGCCTGCCAGTAATCCTTGTAGCCCGCGCCCTCCAGGGCCGCCCGCTTGAGCTGCCAGAGCGCTCGCAGGCTGAAGAGCATCCGCATGAAGTGCTTCAACCGGGGATGGCGCAGGAAAAATCGGGCGACCGGCCCGGCTCTGGTTCCCACCCGCTCGATGTAAGGCGTCTTGATCACCGAGACGGGAACCCCGCTGATCTTGTCGGTCAGGACGATGTCGCGGGAAGTGGCTCCCACGATGGCGCGCTTGTAGTCGTCGTGGGCAGTGCACTCGGTGGTGGCGATGAAACGGGTGCCCATCTGCACCCCGGCGTAGCCCATTTCGAGTGCCGCCGCAAACTGCTCGGGCGTGCTGATGCCCCCTGCGCAGACCAGGGGAAGGCCCAGATCGGCCAGATCGTCATAGACCCTCTGCGCGCTGTAGGGGCCGGCGTGCCCTCCCGCCCGATCGTTGACGCAGATCAACCCCTGGACGCCGCTGGCGATCCCTTTGAGAGCCCACTTTCGCTCGGTCACATCGTGATAGACGATACCGCCCAGCGGGGCAACCCTGCTCACCACCCAGGCCGGGTCCCCCAGGGAGGTCACGAAGAACCGGATCCCCTCCTCCAGAGCGATGTCCAGCCAGGCCTTCATGCGCTCTTGATACTTGCGGGAGGATTTCTCGGTGATGATGTTCATCCCCACCGGCTTTCGGGTGAGCCGCTTGATGAGTCCCAGGCCCTGGCGGAAATCGTGCTTGTGCACGTAGACCAGCGACAGGGGCTGGATGATGCCGATTCCACCCGCTTGCGAGGCGGCCGCCACCAGCTCGGGATTGCTACACGGGTACATCGCCCCACAGATGATGGGAGCCTCGATCCCGGCATGGCGCGTCAAAGCTGTCTCAATTCTCACCGGGGGCCCACCCGCCAGTTGGCTCTCGCAATCGCGACCGTCTCCCCGGCCTCGTTGCGGATCTCTCCCTCCACCACCAGGTCGCCCTGAACAAAATCGGGGGGAAGCTGGTAGCGGCACAGGGCGAGGAGACTGCCTCGACCCTTCTTGAGATAGTCCATGCTGAAGCCGGTCAAAATGGCGCGCTGCCGGTCCGTCAGAAGGATGCTGAGGGCCAGTCCCGTGGTGGCCTCGGCCAGGTTGCCCATGGCCATGGCGTGCACGCAGTTTAGGTGATTGCGCACCGCCCGCCGGTCCCGCATTCTGAGCATGACCTGGCCGGGCTCGAGCTCGACGATCTCCGGCTGGATGCTCCCTGTGTAGGGGACGAAAAATCCGAAGAGACGGCTGAGAATCCACTTGCCCATGGGGAGGCGTCGCAGGATTCTCCAGAGTCTGCGCAGGGTGGCAATGGGGTTTTGCAGGGTGAAATCGAGTGCCACGGATGACCTCCTGTTCTCTGGCAGCCTCCTTCTGCAGGGGCTCGCTCTCCGCCCTTCATCCCCGAAGGGCCGTGGTGGGGGGAGAGTCCACCTGGTCGGGGGCCAGGGCAGGGGCAGGGTTTGCAGCCAGACACAGCCCGAGGGCCAGAATCGGGAGCAAGGAGCGGCGAGCAGGCCCGGGGAGAGGACCCGCCTCCGGCACCGGCAACGTCGGCGTTATCAGGGGTGGCGTCGACCCGGCCCGGGGATCTTCCCACTGCGCGCGATGTCCCGCGTCGGAGAACCTCAAGAGGTCGGTGCTCCACCCGGCCCGTTTCAGGTCAGCCAGCAACGGCTTGACATCGGCCGGGGTGGCAGCCAGGCTCTGGCTCACCAGCCAGCGGTCCCCGGACAGGGCGCCCTGCTGCTCGAGCAAGGCCCGATACTCCGGACTGGCCTGCAACCGCTCGACGTGCACCGCCTGCAGGGCGGCCTGCAGGCGGTCCTCGGCGGTGCAGCCGTCGCGCAACACCACGTAGGGCCCGCCTTCACGCATTTCCAGGATGTACTGGCGCCCCTGGTAGAGGTGCCGGAGCTCGGCCCAGCGGCCGGGGTCGTCGAGCAGCGGGCGGCCGGGGCGACCGAGCGGATAGCGATCACGGCTCTTGAGCGAGCCCATCATCTTCAGAAAGTTGTCGCTCTCCGGACCAACGATCTCCCCGGCATTCACGATGCGCCGAAGCCCGGCCTCGTTCACCGGGTGGTAGTCGAGGTGCTTCACGAACTGGAAGCTCGCCAGCGACTCCAGGATGCCGGTGGCGGCAGCCACCAGCGGGATCCAGGCTCCCCCCGCCGCCAGCACCGGTCCCACCAGCTTCAGGCCGAGCAGGCCTCCCACCAGGGAAACCACCGTCCCCTGGTTGCCGTTCTTCACCTGAAGCTCGCCCAGATTGTCGGCGATGGCCTGGCGCGGGCCGATGCTGGCCGAGGCGGCTCCGCTCATCACGCCTGCGATGGTGCTGATGGCGAAAGCGGCCAGGGTCACCGTGAGGAGACCTCCGGGCACGTTGGAGGTGACGGCCGGAAGAGCGCCGCAGGCCTGGATGACCGCTCCCAGATTGCCGATCGCCTCCCCCCCGACGATCCAGGCGCGCGGATTCTTGATGGCTTTGTCTACGTGGAAAGAGGCCGCAAATCCGACGGCCTGGCAGGCCCGGTCGCGGATCATATTGTAGGTCTGCATGCCTGCCCCACCCCAGATCGGGTCGAGGCCGAGAGCGGCAAAGACGGCTGCCCCCACCACGAATCCTCCCACGCCGTGAACCAGGTCACGGGCGCAGATCCAGCCCCGGGTGGCCAGGTAGTCCGAGCTGACCGACTGCTGCATGTCGACCGGGAAGAACATGTTCTTGAGAACCGTCCAACCCGGTCGCTCGCTCTGGGAGTGTCCCGCGTTGCCCCCCCTGACCACCACCCGGCCAGCGTCGTCGGTGGCGTAGACAGTGGTCTTGCCCAGGTAAACATCGGTCAGTTGCTCGGTCGCCTCGGCCCCGGGCGGACTCGACACGGTCGGGTAGCGGGCTGGACTCTGAACAGGTTGGATGAGCACGGCTTGCAGATCTCCTGACTGGCTTGTCTGCCCATGAAACATTCCAGCCGTTCGCTCACCGTTGCGCGAGCGTCAAATAGCCTCCCAGAGTGTAAACGTTTTACCGCAACTCCAGCCGATCATTGAGTTCACACAAGGTTAACAGTCGGTCCGAAGATTTGACGCCCAGAAAACGCTGGCAAGGCCCGGCCGTGGGCGAAGGGATCCTATCCTGTGTCCACCAGATGAAAGGAGTCAAGCCATGCACGTTTCTTCAGCCAGGTGCTTTCCACAGGGAGGCTGCATCGGCTCCTACGTCCCGGGTTACACGGGCCCGGATGATGGCCGGTCTCACCCCCGCTTCCCGGGCTTCTGCCGCGCCCTCAACCGAGCCCTGATCGCGGGATGCTACCGGCTGGAGGTAGAGGGCGCCGAGAACTTTCCGCAGGACGGAGCGCAGGTCTACTGTCCCACCCATCCGAGCATGTTCGACCCGCCTCTGGTGGCTTCTCTGACCGAGCGGGACATGCGCTACATGGCCAACATCCGCATCTTCGGAGGCCTGCGCGGCAAGCTGATGACCTGGGGGGGAGCCTTCCCGCTTGATCGCGAGAAGCCGCACGTGCGCACGATAAAGCATGCCATCGAGATCCTCGAGCAGGGGAAGGGCCTGTGCGTCTTTCCCGAGGGGGGCATCTCCGACCCCCAGAAAGACGGTCATGTCGGTCCTCTCAAGAAGGGGGCAGCCTACTTCGCCCTGCGCGGTCAGGCCGAGAACATCGTGCCCCTGGCGCAGAGCTACGGCCCTGATACGCGGTCTAGGCCTGGTGAAGCGATCGCCGGTCTGGTCCTGGCCGGTACCGTCGCAGCGGTGGGCCTGGCCTCGGCCCACGGGGGACCGGTGGCTCGAGTGCTGGGCAGCGTCTTGACCGGAGCCATGGCCGGTGGCTACGCCCTGGGCAAGTTGCAGGGCGACCGCACCCCCAATCCGGAGTGGTATGATCCCTTCCCGAAGTATTTTGCCACCCTGACAGGCGGCGCGATAGGCATGGTCCTGGGCGCAGCCGCCAGCGGGCTGAGCGCGGCGCTGGCTCCGGAGACGGCCACCTGGAGCGCCCTGGCCGGCGGGCTGGGAACCCTGGGCATGGCGCTGGGCTGGATCCACCGCGACGTGGCCCGCGTGGTGGTCGGTCAACCCATCCCGGTGGAGCCCTATCGGAAGGCCCCCGTCCGACAGGCCACCAGCGACCTGACCGAAGAGGTCCACCGCCGGCTCGGCCAGCTGACCAGCCAGCTCTCCGGCCGCCCTTACGACGATTCCCTTCCGAAGTTCAGGGGCCGCATGGTGGAAACGGTCAATCTGGGCCCGGTCCCGCGGAGCGCAGCAAACTCCTGAGTCAGCTGAAACGCCAGTAATGAAAGGCCCTGGCAGCCCAACGCGAGAACCTCACGAACCATGCGCAAGCTCGCACTGGGCCTGTTCTTCCTCTCGGGGGCGACGGCGCTCATCTATGAGGTGCTCTGGACGCGCCGTCTGACGCTGACCTTCGGCCACACCGTGCTGGCCGTCAGCACGGTGGTGACGGCGTTCATGCTGGGGCTGGCCCTGGGCAGCCGTTCGGGCGGCCGGTGGGCCGACCGCCAGGCCCACGGTGGAGCCGGGCCGGACAGGTTTCTGGCCGCCTACGGCGCTCTCGAGGTCGCGATCGGGATCTGGGCCGCGTTCTCGCCCTGGCTCCTGGCCGCAGTCGAGCAGGCCTACTTTCGCGCCTCCGCCGCCCACTGGCCGGGGCCGGCCCTGCAACTGGTGTGCTGGACCGGCTCGCTGCTCGTCCTGACCCCGCCCACCTTGCTCATGGGAGCCACCCTGCCCGTCCTGAGCCGGCTCCTGGTGCGAGGGCAGGGCGAGCTCACGCGCGGCTTCTCCGGCCTCTATGCGATGAACACGCTGGGAGCCGCGCTGGGAGCGGCGATGGCCGGGTGGTGGATGCTCCCGACCATGGGATTTCTGGGCTCGGTGCTGGCCACGGCTCTCGTCAATGTCGGCGTCGGAGGGCTTGCCTGGCGGGCAGCCCGGCGCTCGAAGGAGCCCTTCTCAACCGGAGAGACGCCTTCCCAGCCCTCCCCTTTTCAGGCCAGCAGCCTGGGACTGGCCATGGGCCTGGCCGGGCTGGCCGCCATGGTTTTCCAACTGGCCTGGACCCGGGGTCTGGCCCTGGTCCTGGGCTCCTCGACCTATGGCTTTTCCACCACCCTGGCCGTGTTCTTGACAGGCCTGGGGCTGGGGTCGGCCCTGGTGGGCCTGCGCAAGCGTCCTGCCGGGCCAGGCCAGCTGGCCCTGGTACTGGGGCTCACGGGCCTGGCCGGGGCTTTAAGCCAGTTTGCCCTGGGCTATCTCCCCCACCTGGCCTCCCAGCTGATTCGCCACAGCTCCCCTACCGTGACCGGGATCGTGGGGCCGGTGGCGGTCCTCTCGGCCATGGTCATCCTGCCCGCGACCGTGCTCATGGGCATCGCGCTTCCCCTCGCCAGCGCCATGGCGGCGGCCGATCTCGAGCGTCTCGGCAGGCGGCTGTCCTTCATCTACGCCGCCAACACGGTGGGATGCATCGTGGGAGCCGCCCTGGGCGGCTTTGTGGCCATCCCCGCGGTGGGCCTCCAGCCGACCTTGAAGCTCGCCTCATGCCTTTATGTGGTGGCAGCCTGCCTGGTCGTGCCTCCCTTCTGGCTCCGCTGGGTAGGGGCCCTGGCGGTCAATGCGGTGCTCGTGATCTATCTGTTGCCAGCCTGGAACCTGGCCTGGATGGCGGCCGGAACGGCCATCTATGCGCGGGAAGGTTTGACCAGGGAAATGACTCCTCCGGTCTTCTACCGTGACGGTCTGTCGTGTACCGTCAGCGTCGACCTCGAGAGCCCGCGCCATGTCGCCCTGCGCGTCAACGGAAAGGTGGACGCCTCCCTGAGCTTCTATGACATGCAAACGATGCTGCTGCTCGGCTACGTGCCTGCCCTGATCTGCCAGAATCCCCGCCGGGCCGCGGTCATCGGGCTGGGAAGCGGTTTCACCCTGCACGCCCTGGCCTCGGTGCCGACGCTCGAGAACATCGACTGCGCCGAGATCGAGCCGGCAGTCGTCGAGGCCGGTCGCTACTTTGCCGGCTACAACGGACACGTCCTGGAGGACAGGCGAGTCAAGATCCACCTTGCCGACGGTCGCACCTTCCTGCAAGGCGGCTTGAAGGACCTGGACATCATTGTCAGCGAGCCCTCCAACCTCTGGATCGCGGGCGTCGCCAACCTTTACACCCGCGAGTTCTATGAGTCTTGCCGGCAAAGGCTGGCAAGCGGTGGGGTGATGTGCCAGTGGTATCACATCTACAACTCCTCCCCCGAGGAAGTAGAGACCGTGCTGGCCACGTTCTACAGCGTCTTTCCTCACGGCTCGGTCTGGCAGTCGGCCGAGTCGGATATCTTGCTGGTGGGCAGCCAGACCCCGCTCAACGTGAGCCTGGACCGCTTGCGGAGCCTTTGGGACAGCTCGGATGCGCTGCGGCGTGACTTCTGCTCGATCGGCCTGTACCAGCCCGAGTTTGTTCTGGGCCATTACCTGGCCGGGCGCGAGAAACTGACCTTCCCTCTGGCAGCGAAAAACACGGATGATCGGCCTTTGCTCGAGTATTCCGCCCCCTTGAGCCTTTACCGGGCTGATGACTCGGGGGAATGTTTGCGCCTGCTCATGCGGGCGCGTGGCCCGGCTCCCGAGATGCCCCCGGGAATTAGCCCCTCCCCCCGACTCTGGCTGGCGGCGGCGCACGTGTGGACGATCCTGAAACGACCCCATGACCTGGCATCGATCCGCGCTCAGATCGAAGACCTGCCCGGACTCACGCTCTTCGAGGCCCAACTGGCCCAAACAGAGCCGGGGCCAAGAGCCGATCGTCTCTACCAGCAGGCCCTCGAGGAGCAGCCGGAGGACCTCTTGACCCTCTTCCTGGTCGCCAGATTCAGGTTCGAAGACCGTCAGTATGGGCAAGCAGAGCCATTACTGGCCCGCCTGGCCCGTACACCGTTGCCTGGTTGCGAGGAGTGGACTCTATTGATGCACGCGATTGCTCTTGAAAATCTCAACCGGATCCCCGAGTCTCGCGAGCAGTTGCAGCGCGCCACCCGACTGGGCACGGGAGCGAGCACGCCATGGACCAGGCTGGGCGGGCTCGAACAGCGTGCAAATCAGCAACAGGCGGCGGCCACGGCCTATGCGCAGGCCCTGGAGCGAAACCAGACCGACATGGAAGCCTGGGAGGGCTACGGACCTGCTCTCCTGGCGAGTGGACACCTGCAGCAAGCGGTTCAGGCCAATCGCACGGCCTTGCTTCTCCAGCCGCACAACGTCACGCTCTTGATGAATCTAGCCAAGTCCCTCCTGGCCAGCGGGGATCCGGAGGCGAACCGGATTCTCGAGCGCGTCCTCGAGCTCGACCCGGAGAACCGAGAGGCGCGCTTCTTTCTTCACGGCGAGCAGGCCGCAGCTCCTTAAGGGCCGGGCTTCTCCAGGCTGTAGACGTGCACGGTGGGCTTTGCCTCCGGGCCGTAGATCTTGGCCTCGCCTATCTTCTCGTGCCGGAAGGGCTGGAAGAACCCTTCGAAAGTCTCACCGGTCACCGTGTTGTCGCCGAGACGGAAGAGGGGACCGCTTTCGGAGGGGGCCTGCTCGGACTGGCGCTCGTCGGGGCGGGTCCAAAACGAGGTGACGCCCACCCCGCCGGGCTCGAGCAGGCGATTGATCTCCTGGGACTGGTGCAGGAACATACGGTCGAATCCCTGGCGCACCTGGGGGTCGAAGTAGAAGTCATCGCTCAGGTGCCCGCTGACGTGCTTCCAGGTGGAGCGGCGATTCTGGCTATCGTCGATCCCGGCCTCGAGGTTGGCCTGGTCACGCCGGGCCTCGATGTCGGTGAGGAGCGCCCCGTAGGGCATGCCCTCGGTCAACACGGGAGCCACGACCATGGTGTAGCCACCCGTCTCAAGCGAGGAGGGAACCATGTCGGGCAGGTTCCCAAAGTAAGCTTTCAGGCCGTCCACGCTGGTCGCGCGTCCGGAGGCCCGCTCACCATGCAGCCGCTCGATCTCGACTCCCTGGTAAATGGGATCGATCCCCGACAGGTCGGTCTGGATGAACTTGAGCCGGTCGCGATTGGGATCGTTGACGTTCTGGCGCTCAACCACCGGGAACGGCCTGTCGGACAGATCGACCACATGGACTTCGGCGAACTCTTCGAGCAGCGGGGCCAGGTTGACCTCGTACCCTCCACCCAGGACGGCGACCTTGCCGGTGCCTTTCTCGTGGCCCTTCTCGCGCAGACGGGCCAGGGCGTGATCGACGCCGCCCGAGGTCGCCTCGCGCTGACGGTCACACCAGACCTTGTTGGGGTCGGGGGTGGGTCGAGCGGGGTCCACGCGGGAGTAGAGGAAGTCCCAATGCTTGCCCAGGGCGGTGGCCACGGGGGAGAGGAGCAGGGGCACGCGGCTCTCGATCGGCAGGGGCCCGAAGGGGCCCGGGACGGGCTGCGACAGGGGCACCGGGTCGTCCGTCGTTACGGGGACCACCGGAGCGGCCGTAACCGACTCGGGCTGGACCCGGCCCGGGGTGAACTGCTCGGACGGGTCGTCGGGGACCGTGGTCACGGGAGCGCTGGCCGACGCGCGGGTGGAGAGGTCTACCGGTCTGGCTGTGAACCTGGTGTCGATCATGCGCTCCTTATGGTTCTGTTGGAGCGCGAACAATCCCTCTGCGACGGCCTGCCGCTGCCCAGTCGACGCCCCCAGGCTTCGTTCAGCTCACTGAAGCTTGGCTCGCAGGGGGAACATCACTTCTTGCGGACCGCCTTCGGGAAAGGGAGTTCGCGTTTGGGGTTGCCTGGCCGAGGTGGTCCAAGGCTCGTGCAACCTGCGGGCCTGGAACGACGACTCTGGCGCCTCAGCGGAACAGGGCTTCTACCTGGATTCGAAGCTCCGGGAGGAAGGGGGAGACCAGCTCATCTCCCCGGCGAAAGATGCGCCAGAGCTCCAGGCCTTCATCCTGGCGAACATAAACCGAAACGATTTCCTCATTCGGATCGACCAACCACAGCTCGCGCACCCCATGCTTGAAATAGAGAAGCCGCTTGAGCTCCTCATCGCGACTGCGGGTAGACGGCGAGAGCACCTCGACAGCAAGGTCGGGAGCCCCTCGGAGCCCTTCCGACCTGAGGATGCCGAGTCGCGCGGAGGAGATGAAGGTCAGATCGGGCTGCACCGTGCTGAATCGGTCCAAGATGACGTCGAACGGGGCGATATAGATTCGGCCTACCGGGCATTTCTCCAGGAACAGACGAAACTCGAAGTGTATATTGCCACAGGTCCGTTGATGCTTCTCGGTCGGGGCGGGAGTCACGTAGAACTCACCCTCGATGAGCTCGCGGCGATCCCCTTCGGGAAGCTGGCAATAGTGGTCATAGGTGAATCGGACTCCGGCCGTGGATTTGCTCATGCCCACAGTGTAACCTGCTGTTGGCAACAGGGCAATCTGCCGGCCTGGCTCACGCACAACAAGTCTCGTTGAACGCAAAACCGGCGCCAGCTCGAAACCTGGTCGCGCAAAGGGTCAAAGTCGAGCCTCGGCAGGCCGCTGCCCAAGCACCAGGGAAGGAACTGCAACCATGTCCGGCCTCTACGAAACCCAGGAAGGCAAACGTCTGCTCGCCACGCAAAAGACGGAGGGTCACTGGAACCGCTGGGGTCCGTTCCTGGCCGAGCGGGCCTGGGCCACGGTGCGCGAGGACTACAGCGAGGACGGCGACGCCTGGGGCTTTTTCCCCCACGACCACGCCCGCTCGCGGGCCTACCGCTGGAACGAGGACGGACTGGCCGGCCTCTCGGATCGCCACCAGTATTTGTGCTTTGCTCTGGCCCTCTGGAATGGCCAGGACGACTTTCTCAAGGAGCGCCTCTTCGGGCTCACCGGGCCCGAAGGCAACCACGGCGAGGACGTCAAGGAGTACTACTTCTACCTCGACAGCACGCCCACGCACTCGTTCATGCGCTATCTATACAAGTATCCTCAGCGCGCCTTCCCCTACGCGCAGCTCATCGAGGAGAACGGCCGCCGCGACCGCGAGCAGCCCGAGTTCGAGCTGGTGGATACGGGGATCTTCGACGAGGACCGCTATTTCGAGGTGGAGGTCACCTACGCCAAGCGCGAGGCCGAGCACCTCCTGATCCGCATCGGGGTCACCAACCGGGGGCCCGACCCGGCCCCCCTCTCCCTGCTGCCCACCCTCTGGTTTCGCAACACCTGGAGCTGGGGGCGCGATGATCGCCGACCCTCCCTGAAAGCCGACCAGGGGGCTATTCGGGCCGACCACTACGAGCTGGGAGCCTACCGCCTCTTCTGCCCCGACGCAGAAGAGCTGCTGTTCACCGAGAACGAGACCAACACGAAACGGCTCTTCAACTCGCGCTGTGGACCCTACGTCAAGGACGCCTTCCACGAGTACGTGGTCAGCCAGAACCTCAAGGCCGTCAACCCGGCCCGCCGGGGCACCAAAGCGGCCGCCCTCTACTCGCGCACGCTCAAGCCGGGCGAAGCGGCCCGCTTCGACCTGGAGCTGACCAACCGCGCCCAGCCCTGCCGCGAATTCGAGGCCCAGTTGAAAAAGCGGCGCCAGGAGGCGGACGAGTTCTACAGCGCGGTGCTCGGCGACCGGCTCGACCCCGACCAGACCCTGGTGGCCCGCCAGGCCTTCGCCGGGCTACTCTGGTCCAAGCAGTACTACCACTACGTGGTGACCGACTGGCTCGAAGGCGACCCCGCCCAACCTCCTCCCCCACCCGAGCGAAACCAGGGACGCAACCACGAGTGGACCAACCTCTTCACCCGCGACATCCTGTCGGTGCCCGACAAGTGGGAGTTTCCCTGGTTTGCCTCCTGGGATCTCGGCTTTCACTGCATTGCCCTGGCCCGGGTGGACCCGCAGTTCGCCAAGGAGCAGATCCTGTTGATGCTGCGCGAGTGGTACATGCACCCCAATGGCCAGATCCCGGCCTACGAGTGGGACTTCGGGGCGGTCAATCCACCCGTTCTGCCGCTGGCCGCCCGGGCTATCTTCGAGCTCGAGCGCAAGACCACCGGGGTGGCCGACTACGCCTTCATCGAGCGGGTCTTCCAGAAGATGCTGCTCAACTTCACCTGGTGGGTCAACCGCAAGGATGCGCTGGGCAAGAACATCTTCCAGGGCGGCTTTCTGGGCATGGACAACATCGGTCCCTTCGACCGGGACGACCTGCCCCCGGGCTATGCCATCGGCCAGGCCGACGGCACCAGCTGGATGGCCGCCTTTGCCAAGAGCATGCTCAACAACGGGCTCCTGCTGGCCGAGAAGGACCCGGTCTACGAAGACCTGGCCAGCAAATTCTGGGAGCACTTCGTGGCCATCGCCAACGCCATGACCACCCTCTGGGACGAGCAGGACGGCTTCTACTACGACCAGCTCTTCTCCGACAAGCACGGACGCATCCCCGTGCGGGCCCGCACCATGGTGGGCTTCACGCCTCTGTTCGGCGCCTCGGCCATTGCGGCCGACAGCTTCAGCCGCTTTCCCGATTTCGAGCGGCGACGCCAGTGGTTCATCGCTCACCGGCCCGAGCTGGCCCGGAACGTCCCCACCCTGATCGAGAAGGGGGCCCGAGACAACCTGCTGATCGCCCTGGTGCAGCCCGACCAGCTCAAACGAATGTTGGCCCGCATGCTCGACGAGGACGAGTTCCTCTCGCCCTACGGGATCAGGGCCGTGTCGCGCTATCACGAGAAGCACCCGCTGGTGATGCGCCTGGATGGCCGCGAGTACCGGCTGGACTACGAGCCCGGGGAGTCCACCTCCAGCCTGTTCGGGGGCAACTCCAACTGGCGTGGCCCCATCTGGCTGCCCATGAACGCGCTCATCATCCTGGCCCTGCGGCAGTATCACGCCTACTACGGAGACAAGCTGAAGGTGGAGTGCCCCACCGGCTCAGGCACCAGGCTGAGCCTGGACCAGGTTGCCCGCGAGCTGGCCACGCGCCTGACCAGGCTCTTCCTACGCGACGAGAAGGGGCGGCGGGCGGTCTTCGGCGAGTGCCAGATGTTTCAGCAGGACCCGCGCTGGCGCGACCTGATCCCCTTCCACGAGTACTTCCACGGCGACACCGGCCGAGGCTGCGGGGCCAGTCACCAGACCGGCTGGACGGGTCTGATCGCGACCATCTTGCTCGAGCTTTGAACGCGCTTTTCCGTCAGGGATGGGGCTCGCGCACGCGCAGGCGCACCCCGCCCACGTTGAGGTGGCTCCCCTCCTGCCGCACCCCGCCCCCGACTTCGGGGGTGAAGAACTGGAAGCGCTCGCGGGCCGCGGTCGGGTAGTCGGTACCGTTCTGCTTGCACTCGAGCAAGACCCGGGCCCGATCGGTGAGGCTCTCCTCCCGCCAGCTCTGCGAGAGCAACGTGCAGGCCTCGCGCAGCTCGGGCTCGGTCTTCAGGTGCGGTGCCAGGGTCACCAGCGCCTCGCGCAGCTCCAGAATGGCCGGGGCCTTTCCGCCCGCGCGGAGGCTCTCCAGCGCCTGGATGCCGGCATCGAACACGACCTCGGGGGCCAACTGGGGATAATGCTGGAACGATAGCCAGGTGAAGACGGGAAAGCGATTTGAAAGCCCCAATGCGGCGGTGCGGGGCTCGAAAGCCAGCATCAGCTCGTCCATCTTGTCGGCGCGCTTGTCGATCAACTCCAGATCGCCCAGGTCTTGCGGATGGACCGGGAAATAAGCCCTGTCGGGGCGGTGCAGCCAGACCGACTCGGTCTGAGGCGCTGCCTGCAGGCCCAGGTAGGTCCAGACCGCTCCCTGCGCCTCGGTCAGGTCCATGCGCGGGAAGGGAAAGCGGTCGAAGTAAAGCCCGGCCTGGTCGATGGCCTTGAGCCGGGCCGCCAGCTCGGGGTTCTCCAGGCCGCGGTCGGCGCCGGTGCCCAGGAAGTAATCGAGCGCCTCGATCTTGCGCGTCTGGTCCATGGTTACGCCCGTCCAGACATCGGGAGGCACCAGCTGCGTGGGCGCCTTCTCGAGGCCCAGAGCGGACCGGTAGGCGGCCAGGGGCCGGCTGCCGGCGTAGCGGAGGGTGGAGTCTTCGCGTGAGAATGTGCAGTCGTCGCGGTCGGAGTCGACCCGGAAGCCGTGGTTCTGCGTGAGATCACGCAGCAGCCGGGCCAGCTCGGGCCTGGGCCCGCCGGCCGCTTCGCCAACGCCGAACATGGTGTCGAGGAGTTGGAGATCCTGGCAGCTCTCGAGCGGGTACAGTCCGTGGGTCTTGGGGTCGCGCATATAGAGCGGCTCGGTGAAGCCGGTCAGGACTTTCTCGGTAGCCTGCTCGCTGGTCAGGTCGCCGATCAGGCGGGCGCGGTCGGGCGGGCCCGGCGTGAGGGTGTGCATGCTGGCGCCGACGGCCTCCGTGCGCCGGAAGAAGTCGAGCAACCCGTCCTTTGCTTCCTGCGAGAGCAGTGCGCCGATTGGCCCGGGCACGGCCGTGGTGGCGGTCAAGAGACCGGCTCGCTGCAGCTCGGGCCAGGGGAGGCTGGGCCGGCTGGCAGCTGCCTCAGAGGGCTGGAACTGGTCCAGAGTCGTTTCGCGCGCAGGCTCGCCGGCGCTTCGGGTGGGGCGCTGGTAGGTCGGGCCGGCCATGGTGATCGAGGGGATCATCGGGTCGAGCCTACCAGGGCGGCGTGAAAGAACGCTGAATGGGGCGCGAGTTCCCGTGGTCCCGCTCTCGAACATGAGGCGGTCGACGGCGTACAAGGAGGGGCCCCGGGCGATTTTGCTGAAATTATTCCAATGGAAGCAAGGCTAGTCAAACTAGAGCAGACACGTGAGCGCGAGTTCGACCGCCACTACTGGCAAGATCAGCCGATGGCTGCCAGATTCAATGCCGCCTGGGATCTCGTGCGGCTGTACCTCACAATGCGAGGACGCGAGGGTGAACAGCGACTTCAGCGATCTGTTGCAGTGCTTAAACAGTTGCCAGGCTGAGTACCTAGTTGTCGGCGGCTACGCCGTTATTGCCTACGCTGAGCCCCGTTTCACGAAGGACTTGGACGTGTGGGTTCGTCCCACGGCCGAGAACGCAGAGCGCGTTTACCGTGCCCTGGCAGAATTTGGTGCGCCTCTGACCGGGCTAACCGTTCAAGACCTGGCCACGCCAGGACTGGTCTACCAAATCGGCGTCCCCCCGGTGCGAGTGGACATCCTGATGTCCGTCGACGGTGTTGACTTTGATGAGGCTTGGCCAGGGCGAGGGTGGATCAACTTCGGAGAAGTATCAGGTTGGGTCATCGGGCGCGAAGCACTCATCAAGAACAAGCTCGCCTCGGGACGCCCGCAAGACTTGCTCGACGCGGAGAATATCCGCCTCAGCGGTGATTGAGGTCCATACTGCTATCCTCATCGATATGCTCTCGCGTCGTGAACAGTTTGGGATTGCTGCCAGCTACGAAGTACGTTGCTGCAAGCTTCGGTTGGCGTTTGCTGCATCGCGAATTGGTCGTCAGGGGGACCAGGCGGGGACCATTCTTGCCGGGCAACGATAGATTCGAGTTCTGACGGAGGAATGTTTCAAACATTGGGTTTCTGCAAAGCCGAGTCGAGAGCGACTGTCTACTCAACGCGCGGGAGTGTAGATCGCGTTGTAGCGGAGGAGAGGGTCAAGTGAGGAAACTCCAAGACCAGCTCCTCCGGAGAGAGACCCTGCTTGAGGACATAGTTGACCACCGATCGCACCGGGAATCTTGTATCCACAATGATCGGGCTGCCGCCGCACACATCGGGACGAGACGTGACGTAAGGATGTCGAACCTCTTCAGCGCTGGCCACACGGCAATTTTCAAGAGATGAAGCCGGTGCTCCTTCGACCTGCTCGCAGACAAAGAGCAGCTCAGCCAGGATCGACCGCGTGCCATGGTGCTTCCTCGGCAGTTCGCTGGGGACCGGGCGGGGACCATCTGGCCGGACACCCGGCTGAACTGGGTCTACAGACATTGGTGACCCTGTTTAGATGCCAGAAACCTAGTGCTTACGCCACTCGCTAGGGCTGCACTACAAACAAAGGCACGATGAATGGCTAGTAATGAGCAGGTCGGGCGTTCGAATCGCCTCCCCGGCTCCAGGCACCAAGCCGTTCTTCGCCTCTCGCTCGGGAGGCGTTTTTCGTGTCAGGGTACCGGTGGGGTAGCAAACTCACCGGCACTCCGCAGATCTGGCCTGGTCCCCAGCGGGTCAGGCGAAACCTACACCGCGGTGGGACAGAGTCTCGAATTGGCGTAACAACCGTAAGCAGGAGGCTTCCTCCGCCTGATGATTCAAGATCTGGCCCAGATCCTACTCCCAATTCGTCAGTCGCGCCGCAGGTATTTCTCCAGGCTGGCGCGCCAACCGAGCGTCCTCGAGAAGCTCGCAGGCGGCCCCGATCGGCAGCTGGAACGTTGGGTGCGTAACTCGGGACAGACGGCGGGCCTGGCTGACCAGCGCGCTTGAAGGGGCCTGGCCTCGGGTCATGATGGCCGCGCTCACCAGAGCAGCCACCTGCACCTCCAGGTCTGGCTCGCGCTCGAGCAGCCGCAGCAGCACGGGCTCCGGCTCGGGGCAACACGAAACCAGGCAGGGCAGCAGGACGGGGTCTTCCAGGCGCAGCAGCAACCACTCCAGTTGCTCGGCAGTCAGGCGGAACGGGTGCCCCCGCAGGCGGGCGGCCAGGGCCAGGCTTCGATCGCGGGCAGGTGGGCCTCGAGAGACTCAACGTAGGGTCTGGTCAGGATGAGGATGGGGGCGAGCTTCACCGGGGCTGATTCTGGGTGCTTCGGAGGGACCCTTTCACGCGCATCAGTCGGTTTCAAAGCTCGATGGCGTGGTCCTCGGGGTCTGGAAAGGCATCCTCCAACTGGACCTCGTGGCGAAGGCGCTCCATCGCGCGCGTATGCTGCAGAGCAGGTGGAACGCCAGTCGCCAGAGCTCCTCGAAGCGACCCTGCGCGAGGAGCTCGGGAAAGAGCTCTCCTTAAAACCATGGTCGGCCTGCTCCGGGAAACGCCGGTCGAGACCCATCGCCACGGTGGACAGAGGCCCGAGGCCACGTTTGCGCAGGTTGGCCGCCAGAGGGCCAACCTTCAGCTCGGTCACGGCCGTCGCCTGCGGTGGAAGCCGGCCTGCTCGGACATCTACGTGAAGGCGATAGCAATACGTAGATGGGATCTAACTTCGTCCCAATCTCGATCGGACAGTCGTCCAATCTTCTTGATGCTGTTGGCGGGCAACGTAGCAATGAAGGCGCGAAATGCACTGGGGCTTTGGAGGCCCGCGTCCGACCAGTCCTGCAAATGATAATCAGTGGGGGCGGAAGCGCCCTGAAGTTGACTTGTGAGAAGAGCCAGCACCACATCCGGACGGACACTCTGATAGAGATCGCTTGAAACCACTATCGCCGGCCTTCGCTTAATGCCGGTGGACCCGGGAAATTCGGCAGTAACCACGTCTCCGGGGCTTGTCGACCTCACAGAGTTCGATCAGCGTGATCGAGAACGGCAGAGGTCAGGTCAGCCAAGTCCTCCGGGGTCCAGTCGGTTCTCTCGTCCACACCATACCGCTCCTTCAGGAATAGAACATAATCCTGCACTTCGATCACCTTGTCCGGTGGTAGAGCACTCAATGCCCTTAGAATTTGCCGGGCCTGCTCTGGAGCGATCACAACTGGAGACTTCGCCTGGGCCCGGCATCTCCCTGCGCTTAGCTCCGTACGCCGTCGAGCTTGCGCACACCTCATGAGCAGGTCAAGCCTTCAGATTCCGCCCCACGACTAGATGCAATGGGTGGACCAAGCACCTGATCGCAGAGTCACCGGCTTATCGAACCATGGTCTCGTACGTGCGCAGCTTCCGGGGCATCGACACTTTGTCCGCTATGGTCCTGGTCACTGAAATCGGCGACATGAGAAGATTCAAGAGTCCCCGGGCGTTAATGCACGAGAACCGAGCCGAGCCCAGATAAGCGGCTACAGACTTCGATGCGGTTCATCACTGGGCGGGTTCGGAACAATGGACTGAAGTTGCAACGCAAGCGGCATAATGAAATCCCTGCAGGTTCGATAAACTTCCTCGGCAGCAGTGCTCCCGTAACCGTGTGCGAGAGCATTCCGAACCTTCTGGATCCGCCGCCAAGGCAACTCGTCGTGCTGGAGTCGAAACTTCTCGGATACGCTGGCGGCCGCCTCGCCCAGAATGATCAAAAGTCGCTCCACTGCAAACCGAACAACCCGTTCCTCGCAGAATTCCGTTAGGGTGCGGCCCGAAACAAGGTCAGTGATCTCTCGCGCAGCCTCCCGCATGTCCCACAGGTACTTTGGGTCGCGGGCCTCAGGCTGCATACACCTTTACACAAGTGCTGAGGATCTGATGTCTCAGAAACGGGTTTTCCAGAGTGTCTCGTCGGACTAAGTCTACTGGCCGGCCGAGAAGCTCAGAAAACTGGTCCTGTAAATCCAGCCTGTCCAGGAGACTCACCTGCATGTGTGGCT
>JAANMU010001253.1_pt1 | contig 24053 bp, 15 predicted proteins | sample 7279701 | NCBI WGS metagenome assembly JAANMU01 (sample SAMN14094539, study PRJNA606508) | bioreactor metagenome | isolation source: A lab-scale SPAN reactor treating ammonium-rich wastewater day 57 | place: Ireland: Galway | collected 2017-03-13 | reverse complement strand
TCGATGTTGATCTTGCGCACGCCGTACTTGATCGCCTCCTGGATCTCCTCGACCGGCACGCCGTAGGTTTCCTTCATGTCGCCGCCATACTTGCGGATTTCGGCCAGCAGCTCCTGGGGCACCGACGAGGAGCCGTGCATCACCAGGTGGGTGTTCGGGATGCGGGCGTGGATCTCCTTGATGCGCGAGATCGCGAGGATGTCTCCGGTGGGCTTGCGCGAGAACTTGTAGGCGCCGTGGCTGGTGCCGATCGCGATCGCGAGCGCGTCGACCTGCGTCTTGCGCACGAAATCGGCGGCCTGCTCGGGGTCGGTGAGCAGTTGCTCGCGCGTCATCGTGCCCTCGGCGCCGTGACCGTCTTCCTTGTCACCCTTCATCGTCTCGAGCGAGCCGAGTACACCCAGTTCGCCCTCGACCGTGACGCCGACCGCGTGGGCCATCTCGACCACCTTGCGGGTCACGTCGACGTTGTACTCGTAGCTGGCGACCGTCTTGCCGTCTTCCTGCAGCGAGCCGTCCATCATCACCGACGAGAAGCCCAGGTCGATCGCGCCCTTGCAGACCGCCGGCGACTGGCCGTGATCCTGGTGCATCACCACCGGCACCTTCGGATACGACTCCACCGCCGCCTCGATCAGCCGGCGCAGGAACTGCTCGCCCGCGTACTTCCGGGCGCCCGCCGACGCCTGCATGATCACCGGCGCATCGAGCTCGCTGGCCGCAGACATGATCGCCTGCACCTGCTCGAGGTTGTTGACGTTGAATGCCGGGATCCCGTAGCCGTTCTCGGCGGCATGGTCCAGCAGCTGGCGCATCGAAACGAGGGGCATGACGACCTCCACAAGTGAAACCGGGGCGGGTCGCGCGAGGGCGTCGGGCGCCCCCGCTTTTCGCGAAGCCCGGCGAGCTTTCCGTAGCCGGGCATTATCGCCCACCCCGGCGGCGCAAACAGGAAATACGCCCTGCCGGGCGCCCGCGGCGTGCCTCAGCCGTGCTCGCCGACCCGGACGATCTTCAGGGTGTTGGTGCCGCCCGACTTGCCGATCGGCTCGCCGATGGTGAGCACGATCAGGTCGCCTTTCTCGACGATGCCCGCCTCGAGCAGCCGCTGCTCGGACTCGAGCAGCATTGCCTCGCGCTCGTGCGTGTGGTAGTTCATCACGATCGGGTGCACCTGGCGGTACAGGCACATGCGCCGCCGGCTCGCCTCTTCGGGCGTGAGCGCGTAGACCGGCACGCCGGAGTCGATCCGCGACATCCACAGCGCGGTGGACCCCGATTGCGTCAGCGACACCACCGCTTTCACCTTCATGTGGTGCGCGACGAACAGCGCGCTCATCGCGATCGTCTGGTCGATGCGCGTGAAGCCGCGGTTCAGGAACGCGGCGTCGAGCGACATCGCCTGCGAGCGGTCGGCCTCCACGCAGATGCGCGCCATCGATTCGACCGTCTCGACCGGGTACTTGCCGGCCGCGGTCTCGGCCGACAGCATCACCGCATCGGTGCCGTCGAGCACCGCGTTGGCCACGTCGGACACCTCGGCGCGGGTGGGCACCGGCGACTCGATCATCGACTCCATCATCTGCGTGGCGGTGATCGCGACCTTGTTCAGCTCGCGCGCCATCCGGATCATGCGCTTCTGCAGCGCGGGCACCGCGGCATCGCCGACCTCGACCGCGAGGTCGCCGCGCGCCACCATGATGCCGTCGGAAGCCTTCAGGATCTCTTCCAGGTTTCCGATCGCCTCGAAGCGCTCGATCTTGGCGATCATCAGCGCGCGCCCGCCGCCGGCGCGCATCAGCTCGCGCGCCATGTACATGTCGGCGGCATTCTTCGGAAACGACACCGCGATGAAATCGGCCTCGAAGCCGATCGCGGTCCGGATGTCCTCGATGTCCTTCGCGGTGAGCGCGGGAGCCGACAGGCCGCCGCCCTGGCGGTTGATCCCCTTGCGGTCCGACAGCACGCCGCCCTGCACGACGACGCAGTCGATCGCAGCCACGGTGGTGCCCTGCACCCGCATCATCAGGCGGCCGTCGTCGAGCAGCAGGATGTCGCCCGGACGCACGTCGTTGACCAGTTCGGGGTAGTCGAGCCCGACGCGCATGCGATCGCCCGGCGCCGGATCGACGTCGAGCCGGAAGCGATCGCCCGGCGCGAGGGTGATCCTGCCCTCGGCGAACCTGCCGATGCGGATCTTCGGCCCCTGCAGGTCGGCCAGCACGCCGACGCTCTGGCCGAGCCGCTCCGCGATCTCGCGCACGAGGCGCACGGTCGCTGCGTGCTCCTGCGCACTGCCGTGCGAGAAGTTCACGCGCACGACGTTGACGCCGGCGCGCAGTATCCGCTCGAGGACTTCGGGCTCGCGCGTTGCCGGGCCCAGCGTGGCGACGATCTTCGTGGCTCGCGGCACGGGCCGGGACATGCTCACGCCCGCTCGGCCAGCGCGGCCACCGCGGGCAGCGTCTTGCCCTCGAGAAACTCGAGGAACGCGCCGCCGCCGGTGGAGATGTAGCCGACGCGGTCGGTGATGCCGAATTTCGCGATCGCCGCCAGCGTGTCGCCGCCGCCGGCGATCGAGAACGCGGGCGACTCGGCGATCGCCTGCGCGATCGCGCGCGTGCCGCCGGCGAAGGCGTCGAACTCGAACACGCCGACGGGCCCGTTCCAGACGATGGTGCCCGCCCGCTTCAGTTGGGCAGCGAGCGCCTGCGCGGTCTTCGGGCCGATGTCGAGGATCAGGTCGTCGTCGGCGACGTCGCTCGCCGCCCTGACGGTGGCGGCCGCGTCCGCGGAGAACTGCTTCGCGCAGACGACGTCGGCCGGAATCGGCACCTGCGCGCCGCGCGCGGCCATCAGCTCGATGATCGCCTTGGCCTCGCCGGCGAGCTCGCGCTCGGCCAGCGACTTGCCGATCGGCAGGCCCGCTGCCAGCATGAAGGTATTGGCGATGCCGCCGCCGACGATCAGCTGGTCGACCTTCTTCGCCAGCGACTTCAGGATCGTGAGCTTGGTCGACACCTTCGAGCCCGCCACGATCGCCACCAGCGGGCGCTTCGGGTCGCCCAGCGCCTTGCCGAGCGCATCGAGTTCGGCTGCCAGCAGCGGGCCCGCACAGGCGACCGGCGCAAAGCGCGCGATGCCGTGCGTGGTCGCCTCGGCGCGATGCGCGGTGCCGAACGCGTCGTTCACGTAGACGTCGCACAGCGCCGCCATCTTGCGCGACAGCGACTCGTCGTTCTTTTTCTCGCCCGGATTGACCCGGCAGTTCTCGAGCAGCACCACCTCGCCGGGTGCGACCTCGAAGCCGCCGTCGACCCAGTCGGCGACGAGTCGCACCGGACGCCCGAGCAACTCGCCGAGCCGCGCGGCGATCGGCGCGAGCGAATCGGCCGGTTCGAGCTTTCCTTCGGTCGGCCGGCCCAGGTGCGAGGTGACCATCACCGCCGCGCCCGCCTTCAGGCAGTGCTCGATCGCCGGCAGCGAGGCACGGATGCGCGTGTCGTCGGTGACCGCCCCGGCGTCGTCCTGCGGCACGTTCAGGTCGGCGCGAATGAACACGCGCTTGCCGCGCAGGTCGAGATCGGTCATGCGTCGGAACTGCATCGGTACCTCCGGGCTCGTTCGGCCGCCGGTCGGCGCAACTGCGCCCCCGGCGGCGGCGGGCAGGCGGGCGCTCATCGGGGCGCGGCGTCGCGCTGTTGCGGGCGCGCGCGACCGCGCGCCCGGGGCGCGTTCACTTCGCGTTCACCAGTGCGACGGTGGTGTCGAGCATCCGGTTCGAGAAACCCCACTCGTTGTCGTACCAGCTGCTCACCTTCACCAGGCGGCCCGACACCTTCGTGAGCGTGGCGTCGAAGATGCTCGAGGCCGGGTTGTGGTTGAAGTCGATCGACACCAGCGGCTCGGTGGAGTACGCCAGGATGCCCTTCATCGGACCTTCGGCGGTCTCCTTCATGATCGCGTTGACCTCGTCCACCGAGGTGTCGCGCGCGGCAACGAAGGAGAGGTCGACGATCGACACGTTGATCGTCGGCACGCGCATCGCGTAGCCGTCGAGCCGCCCGTCGAGTTCCGGCAGCACCAGCCCGACCGCAGAGGCCGCGCCGGTCTTGGTGGGGATCATCGACATCGTCGCCGAGCGGGCGCGCCGCAGGTCCTGGTGGTACACGTCGGTGAGCACCTGGTCGTTGGTGTAGGCGTGAATCGTGGTCATCAGTCCGTTGAGCACGCCGATGCGCTCGTGCAGCGGCTTGACCAGCGGGGCCAGGCAGTTGGTCGTGCACGAGGCGTTGGAGATCACCGTGTGACTCGCCTTCAGCACCTGGTGGTTCACGCCGTAGACGACGGTCGCGTCGACGTCCTTGCCGCCGGGCGCCGAGATGATGACCTTCTTCGCGCCGCCCTTCAGGTGCGCCGACGCCTTCTCCTTGGTGGCGAAGAAGCCGGTGCATTCGAGCACCACGTCGACGCCGAGCTCGCCCCACGGCAGCTCGGCCGGGTTGCGGCTCGACAGTACCCTGATGCGGTCGCCGTCGACGACGATCGAGTCGCCGTCGACCGAAACCTTGCCGGGAAACCGCCCGTGGGCCGTGTCGTACTGCGTCAGGTGGGCGTTGATCTTCGCGTCGCCAAGGTCGTTGATCGCGACGAACTCGATCGGGTGCTTCTTGCCGCTCTCGTAGTGGGCCCGAAGGATGTTGCGGCCGATGCGGCCGTATCCGTTGATCGCAACTCGAATCGTCATGGCTTGGTTTCCGTGGTGTTGAACGTGATGGGTTCGCCTTCAGCGCCGCGTGGCGCGCCGGCGCAAGGCCTCGCGCACCGTGTCGGCGACGTTCTCGGCGGTGAATCCGAACAGGTTCGCGAGCACGCCTGCCGGCGCGGATTCACCGAAGGTGTCGAGGCCCACGACTGCGTCGCAGCCGTATTTCCACCATCCGTCGGTGACTCCCGCTTCGACCGCGATGCGCGGCAGGTGATCGGGCAGGACGTAGCTGCGGTACGAGGGCTCCTGGCGATCGAACACCGTCGTCGAGGGCATCGAGACGACGCGCACCGCGATGCCGTCGGCGGCAAGCAGTTGGCGCGCCGCGAGCGCGAGCGCGACCTCGGAACCGGTGGCGACGATCACCGCGCGGGCTTCCTCGGCATCGCGCAGCACGTAGGCGCCGCGGGCGATCGCGTCGACCTGGCGCGCCGAGCGCGTGACGAACGGCACCGCCTGGCGCGAGAACAGCAGCGCGCTCGGCCCGTCGCGCCGCGCGATCGCGGCGCCCCAGGCCATCGCCGACTCGATCGGGTCGCAGGGACGCCAGACGTCGAGCCGCGGAATCAGGCGCAGCGAGGCCGCGTGCTCCACGGGCTGGTGCGTCGGGCCGTCTTCTCCCAGACCGATCGAGTCGTGCGTGAAGACGAAGATCACGCGCTGCTTCATCAGCGCGGCCATGCGCACCGCGTTGCGCGCATAGTCGGAGAAAACGAGGAAGGTGCCGCCGTACGGCACGAAGCCGCCGTGCAGCGCCAGGCCGTTCAGGATCGCGCTCATGCCGAACTCGCGCACGCCGAAGTTGACGTGGCGACCCGGCACGAACGAGTCGTCGACGCGCAGTGCGCCCGCCCCCTTGAAGTCGGTGAGGTTGCTGCCGGTGAGGTCGGCCGAGCCGCCGATCAGCTCCGGCAGCGCCGGACCGAAGTGGTTCAGCGCATTCTGCGAAGCCTTGCGGGTGGCGATCGCCTCGGCGCGCGCAGTGGCCTCGTCGATCGCGGCGTCGAGCGCCTCGTCGTAGGCAGCGGGAAGATCGCCGCGCATCCGCCGGTCGAACTCGTGCGCCTCGGCCGGATAGCGCTCGCTGTAGCGCTCGAACATCGCGCGCCAGGACGACTCGGCGCGCGCGCCGCTGTCGCGCGCGTCCCAGGCCGCGCGCACCTCGGGCGGGATCTCGAACGGGGGATACGGCCAGTCGATCGCTGCGCGGGTGGCCGCGATCTCGTCCTTGCCGAGCGGCTCGCCGTGCGCCTTCGCGGTGTTGACGCGGCCGGGCGAGCCCTTGCCGATCATCGTGCGGCACTGGATCAGCGTGGGCGCGAACACGCCGTCGCGGCCGCGCTCGCCCCACTCGCGCGCGAGCGCGATCGCGCGGTCGAGGGCGGCCACGTCGTACCCGTCGATGTCGGGGATCACGTGCCAGCCGTAGGCCTCGAAGCGGCGCACGGTGTCGTCGCGGAACCAGTGTTCGACCCGCCCGTCGATCGAGATGCCGTTGTCGTCGTAGAAGACCACCAGCCTGGACAGCTTCAGCGTTCCGGCCAGCGAGCAGGCCTCGTGCGAGATGCCCTCCATCAGGCAGCCGTCGCCGGCGAATACCCAGGTGAAGTGGTCGATCACCGGGAAGCCGTCGCGGTTGAAGCGCGCGGCCAGCAGCCGCTCGGCCAGCGCCATGCCCACCGCGTTGGCCAGGCCCTGTCCGAGCGGACCGGTGGTCGTCTCGACGCCAGGCGTGACGCCGACTTCGGGATGCCCCGGCGTCATCGAGTGCAACTGGCGGAAGTTGCGCAACTCGTCGATCGGCAGTGCGTAGCCGGTGAGGTGCAGCACCGAGTACAGCAGCATCGAGCCATGGCCGTTGGACAGCACGAAGCGGTCGCGGTCGGGCCAGTGCGGATTGGCGGGATTGTGCTTCAGGTGCCGCGACCACAATGCGACCGCGATCTCGGCCATGCCCATCGGCATACCCGGATGACCCGAGTTGGCCTGCTGCACCGCGTCCATCGACAGCGCGCGGATCGCATCGGCCATCTTCTTCAGGGTCGCCGGCGCCGGCAGCGGCGCCCCGGCAGGAACGCCGCTCGCGGCGGGTTGTGCGCTATGTCCCAGGAGAGCCTCCATCGCGGTCCTCGCAGCACGGGTGCAGGTCGGCGCTCCGGCTCCGGCACGCCCGACGGCGTCTGCCCGGCGCCGCCGGGCAGACGCTCCATTCTAGCAAACCGCCACAAATCGGCTGGCACCACGACCGGCAATCCCGTTATAATACCCGGCTCTTTTCGCGAGGTTGCTTCACCGCCTCGCGGCTTTCCACTGATCTGGATCCCCCCGAATCAAGACCAAGGGGATGCTCAGGAACTGGTTGAACAGCCTGGCGCGAGCCGGGCTGAACCGATCGGGCCCGGAGGGTGCGCGGCATGGCGCTCCCGGGCACTTGGGGTCTTCAATCCAGGATTCGCACCCGTCAAGGCGCGAATCCGCAGAATGGTCCACGCCGGCGACGGGAAGGGACTGGGTTGGAACGGAATGCAGGGACTGCACCTCACCGCTGATCTTTACGGTTGCCAGTGCGACGGCGCACTGCTCACTGACGCCTCGAGACTCGAACGGCTGTGCCGCGACGCGGTCGACGCGGCCGGGCTCACCGTGGTCGACGAGAAGTTCTTCACTTTCCCCGACTACCAGGGCGAGCCGGGCGGCGTCACCGGCGCCGTGCTGCTGGCCGAGTCGCACCTGGCGATCCACACCTGGCCCGAGCGCGCCGGCGTGACGCTCGACGTCTACGTCTGCAACTTCTCCACCGACAACTCGTCCAAGGCCGAGAAGCTGCTCGACGACCTGATCGTCGCGTTCTCGCCGCGCCAGCAGGGCACCAACCGCATTCTTCGCGGATCGGAAGACCCGGTCTCGCAGTCGGGCGAGCTGCTGCTCGAATGGCTCAACGACGACAGCGCGTTCGGCTTTCGCGCCGCGCGCCGCATCGAGACGGTGCGCACTCCCTACCAGACGCTCGAAGTGTTCGAGACGCCGCAGTGGGGCCGCCTGTTCCGCCTCGACGGCTGCTACATGACTTCCGAGCGTGACGAGTTCTTCTACCACGAGGCGATCACGCACTCGGCAGCGATCGCGCATCCGCGACCGGTGTCGGCGCTGGTCATCGGCGGCGGCGACGGAGGCTCGAGCGAGGAACTGCTCAAGCACCCGTCGATCGAGCGCGTGGTGATGGCCGAACTCGACGCCGAGGTGGTGCGCGTCGCACGCGAGCACCTGCAATCGGTGCATCGTGGCGCGTTCGACGACCCGCGGATGGACCTGCGCATCGGCGACGGCTGGGCGCTGGTCGAGGCAATGGCCGCCGCCGGCGAGCGCTGCGACCTGGTCGTTCTCGACCTCACCGATCCCGACACGCCCGCGCACCGCCTGTACACGCCCGAGTTCTTGCGGATGCTCGAGCGGGTGATGAATCCGGGCGCGGCAGTCACGCTGCACATCGGATCGCCCGTATTCCGCCCCGACCTGGTTCGCAAGCTTCTTGCCGCGGTGTCGTCGGTCTTCGCGATCGTGCGCCCGTTCGGCCTGTACGTGCCTCTCTACGGCGCCTACTGGGGCATGTGCTGCGCCTCGCAGACGCTCGACCCCGTGGCGATCGATGCCCAGACGGCCCAGCGGCGCATCGACGAACGCGGCATTTCCGGCCTGCGCTACTACAACGGCGACATCCACGGGGCGCTGTTCGCATTGCCCAACTTCTACCGCGAGCTCGTGCCCGGCGCGAGCCGCGAGCGCGCGCCGCGGCCCCTGGCACACGCGGAACGCTGAGGCGCGCGCCCACGACCGTCGCCCGCCGCATGCGTCCGCGCATCCTGATTGCCGCGACGCAGCCCGATCCGTCCGGCGAGCCGGCGATCTGCACGCTCGACACCCGGCAATCGCATCACCTGGTGCGCGTGCTGCGACTGACCGCGGGCGCCCCTGTCGAGTGCTTCGACGGGGCGGGGGCGCGCTTCGACGCGCGCATCGAGCGCGCCGACCCGAAGGCCTGCACGCTGCGGCTGCTCGGCCCGATCGCGGCCTGCGCCGAGAGCCCGCTGGCGATCACGCTCGTGCAGTGCATCAGCGCAGCCGAACGCATGGACTGGACCATCGAGAAGGCGGTCGAGCTCGGCGCACATGCGATCCAGCCGGTGATCTCGGCGCGCACGCAGGCGCGGCTCGACGCCCAACGGCTGGCGCGGCGCCACGCGCACTGGGCGCGCATCGTGGAGGCAGCGTGCATGCAGTGCGGTCGCGATCGCATGCCCGAGCTGTGCCTGCCGGTCGGGTTCGGGCACTGGCTGGGTGCGGTCGACCAGGGTGCAGCGCGCACGCGCATCGTGCTCGATCCGCGGGGCACGGTGCGGCTCGGCGCGCTTCGTCCCGACCCCGCGCGGCCGCTCGACCTGCTGGTGGGGCCCGAAGGAGGGTTCGATGCGGCCGAACTCGAGGCGGCACGCGCAGCCGGCTTCCTGGGAGTGCGGCTCGGGCCGCGGGTGCTGCGCACCGAAACCGCGGGCCTGGCCGCGATCGCCGCGCTGCAGGCGATCGCCGGGGATTTCTGACCCGCGCTGACCCGCGCGCCTACTAGACACCATGGTCGCCCGCGGCACGCACCGAGTAGAACACGCGAAACGCGGTCTCGCGGTCGAAGAAGAAGTCCGCGGCATCGCGGAACACGTCGAGCAGCCGATCGCGCTGCTCGCGGCCGAACTGCGCCGTGTCGGGCAGGTTCTCCAGGATCACCAGAAACCCCGGCTGCTCCGCGTCGCCGAGCGGTTTCAAGTCGGTGACGCAGTCGTACAGCGCCGCGAAACCGTCGCCTGAGTGCGACGGCAGCGAGAAGGCGCCCGCGATCGTCGCGAGAACCCCGTGCGTGTCGGTGGCATGCCCCAGGTCGGCACGCAGCAATCGCTGGTCGGCCTGGCGAGCCGCGCGACCGAGCGCATCGAGATCGTAGGCGGCCAGCGGCAACACGGCGTGCGGCGGGATGTTGCTCAGCGTGCCCATTGCATCCCCTGATGCGTCGGAAGCTGCCGTAGCGGGCATCGGGTATCGACACCACGCACCCGGTGCGGCAGCCGCTGCGAAGCGCGGGGCCGCCGGCGACGATTCACCCGGCCTATGCTAAAGGAGATCGGCGACGCTGCAAACGCATCGCCTGCGACGCGGCCCGGGCGCGCGCAGGCACCCGCAAGTTCAGGGAGCTTCCGGTTGGGCGACCGCTTCGATCGCCCGATCGAGCGCGCTGTCGGCGACTGCGAGCCGTGCATGACCGGCCTCGAAGAGGTGCGCCAGTTCGCCGCGCGTGAACGAACGGCCGGCGTCGGGGTAACGCGTCAGCACGAACAGCTTGCGCGTCGGGCCGATCCAGGCGAGTCGGAAGACGCGCCGCACGCTGCCCTCGTCGAGTTCGATCAGGTCGCCTCGCTGCAGTGCGTCCACGCGCAACTCGCCCTGTCCTGGCGGACGGGTGTCACCCGTGCCGTCCGCCGCATCGCCCACGCCGCCGACCGGCGCCCCAGCAGGGGCCATGGCTGCCTGCGTGCGCGTCAGCGGGTCGGCGTCGGTGCGCTGCATCGCCGGCGCCGGCTGCGTGGCGCCGGCAACCGCCGACTTCGCCTCGCGCACGGCCCGCGTATGCCACTGCAGCAGTTCGTTGAAGAAACGTTCGCGCTCTTCCGCCTGCATGCCGAGCGGTGCCAGTCCCTTCATCAGGCCGCCGATCAGTTTGGGCAACACCGCGGCCAGCCGCCCGATCTCCTCGGGTGACTTCGGCGCAACGCTCCAGATGAGGATCTCCGCGGCGCGCAGGCCGTTCGCCCAGGCGACGTCCGGATCGGCCGCGTCGATGCGCACCTGTGCAAGCGCACGCGACCACCACCGGTAGAGAAACTCCCGCACGAACACCGGCGTCACCGGATCGATGCGCAACGCGATCTCCGCGCTGGCCGCCTCCTGCGCCTGCGACAGTGCCTCCAGCCGCTCGGCTTGCCGGGTGATCTCCTCCAGCCGCGCCGCACGGCGCCCGGCTTCCTCCTCCATCAGCAACTCGAGACGCCGTACCGCTTCGTCGAAAATGGACAGGTCCGACTCGAAATGCTCGATGATCCAGTCGACGAGGCCGGCTACGCCCGCGACCATCGGCGACTGCGGGCCGACGTCGGCGTCCGGATCGGTCGCAGCCTCGGAAACGCGGTCGATCAGCCGCCGCATCGGGTGCTGCCTGCGAGCGAAGAAGCTGCGGTCGATCAGCGCGGCCTTCATCGCCACCACCTGCAGCCGCAGCAACTGCTGCTTGACCGGGTCGGGGATCAGCCGGTCGGAATAGATGTAGTCGAAAACCAGCGAGACGATCTCGATCGTCACCTGGTCGAGCGCCGATCCCTTGCGGCGCGCCTCGTCGAGCAGCCCCGCCATCGCCGCGCCGCCGGTGGCCGCCTGCGGCATCGACTGCAACGCGTTCAACGCTTCGATCAGCGGCGGCTCGGCCGACGGAATCGGCAGATCGGCCATTGCGAAGGTCGACGGATCGATCAGCATTCGTGCCGCCGAGCGGCGCGCCGAAGGCTGGCCGGCGGCGATCTGCTGCATCAGCGACTCGAAGGCACCTTCCCGGCCGGCCGCCGGGTGGGCTGCGGCTTCGCCGGCGGGCACCGGCTCGGTGACCGGTGCGGCAGCCGGCAACGGCTCGTTCACCGCACGCGGTCGCGACTCGGTCGACCCCACCACGCGGGGCTTGATCGTCGGCAGGATCCGGTTGCTGCGCAGCCGCTGGTTGACGTGCGAATACACGTTGTTCAGGCCGGCCGAAATGTGCGGCTCGAACGCCTGCAGCAGCGCGGCGCGCACCTCGATCGCCGGAGCGAGCGCATCGATCGCCGCGCGCAACGCGTCGAAGACTTCTTCGGGCGAAGCCGGGTGGTCGTTCTCGTCGAACCACTCGCGATCGAGCAGCACGGCCAGCCTCGCGCGCATGCCGAGCACCTGGTCGGGGTCGAGCCGGTTGCGCGTACGCCGGGCCAGCCGCTCGAGCGCAATGCGCTCCTCTTCCATCGTCTCGTCGACCAGCGCCAGCTCCGCGTCGGCGGCCGGCTGCGCCTCGCCGCCGCGATTGAACATGCGACGCTCGAGCACTTCGACGAACGACCTGCGGAACCGCGTCTCGATGTCGCGACGATGCCGGCGCACCACCGAGACCGCCTCGAGCAGTACCTGCTGGTTTTCGCGGCGCGATTCGCCCATCGCGCGCGCGACCATTTCGTCGCTCAGCTTGTCGAGCGCCTCGCTGACGACACGCTCGAGACCCGAGATCACGATCCCGCGGCAATCCTCGAGCAGCTCGAAGCGCCGGCGCGGATCGACGGCCGGCTCTGCCGCCGCGTCGACCGCATGATGGACCCTCTCGGAAATCTCGCTGGACATGTTCCGGCCCTGCCCGAATCGTCGTCGGCGCCGTCGATGGCGGCCCCTCGCATTCGATGCTATTCGGGGCGGCCGACGGGGGTCAATGCGCGGCTGCGCGAGCGGGCCTCGCGAACCCCGCAAGGCGGGTGCGGGCCGACGAGCGGCGCATCGCCGCACACCGGCGGCAGCCCCACCGTTGCGCGCCTGCGGCGCCCGGATCAGCGCTCGACGCTCGCGTCGATGACGGTCCAGGCGGCCATGTTGACGATGCGGCGCACGGTGGCCGACGCGGTCAGGATGTGCACCGGCCGGGCCGCACCGAGCAGCACCGGGCCGATCGACACGTTGTGGCCGGCCGCGGTCTTCAGCAGGTTGTAGGCGATGTTCGCTGCGTCGATGCCCGGCATCACGAGCAGGTTCGCCTCGCCGGTCAGCGTCGAGCGCGGCATGATCCGGCGGCGCAGATCGGGATCGAGGGCGGCATCGCCGTGCATCTCGCCGTCGATCTCGAGCGCGGGCGCACGCTCGCGAATCAGCGCCAGCGCCTCGCGCATCTTCACCGCGTCCGCGTGATTCGAGGTGCCGAAGTTCGAGTGCGACAGCAGCGCCACTTTCGGGGCGATGCCGAAGCGGCGCAGCTCGTCGGCGGCCATCAGCGTGATCTCGGCGATCTGCTGCGCATCGGGATCGGCGTTCACGTGCGTGTCGACCAGCGTCACCTGCCGGTTCGGCAACATCAGTGTATTCATCGCCGCGTAGACGCTGGCGCCCGGTCGCCGTCCGATGACCTGGTCGATGTAGCCCAGGTGCGGCGTGAAGGTACCGAAGGTGCCGCAGAGCAGGCCGTCGGCGTCGCCCATGTGCACCATCATCGCGCCGATCAGCGTGAGGCGGCGCCGCATCTCGATCTGCGCATACTGCTCCGTGATGCCGCGACGATCGGTGAGCCGGTGATACTCCTGCCAGTAGGCCCGGTACCGTTCGTCCCATTCCGGGTTGACGATCTCGAAGTCGGCGCCGGCCTTCATCCGCAGGCCGAAGCGCTCGAGGCGCCGCTCGATCACCGCAGGGCGGCCCACCAGGATCGGCCGCGCCAGCCGCTCGTCCGAAACCACCTGGACCGCGCGCAGCACGCGCTCGTCCTCGCCCTCGGCGAAGACGATGCGACGCCCGGACGAGCGGCGCGCCGCAGTGAAGATCGGCCGCATGAACTGGCCCGAGTGATAGACGAACTGCTCGAGCTGCACGCGATAGGCGTCGAAGTCGGCGACCGGACGCGTCGCCACGCCCGAGTCCATCGCCGCCTTCGCGACGGCCGGCGCGATCTTGACGATCAGGCGCGGGTCGAACGGCTTCGGAATCAGGTACTCGGGGCCGAACGCGGTGGTCGGAGCGCCATAGGCGGTCGCCACGATGTCGGACATCTCGGCGCGCGCGAGCCCGGCGACCGCGTGCACCGCCGCGATCTCCATCGCGCGCGTGATCGTCGTCGCGCCCACGTCGAGCGCGCCGCGGAACATGAACGGAAAGCACAGGACATTGTTGACCTGGTTCGGATAGTCGGTCCGGCCCGTCGCGATCACCGCGTCGTCGCGCACCTCCCTGACCTCCTCGGGCATGATCTCCGGGATCGGATTGGCCAGCGCGAACACGAGCGGGCGCGGCGCCATCTTCGCGACCATCTCCTTCTTCAGCACGCCGCCGGCCGACAGGCCGAGAAACACGTCGGCGTCGGCCATGATCTCGCCCAGGCTGCGCAGCCCGGTGTCCTGCGCGAAACGCTCCTTCTTCGGGTCCATCAGCTCCTGGCGCCCCTGGTAGACCACCCCGGCAATGTCGGCCACCCAGATGTTGGAGAGCTGCACCCCGAGGTCGACCAGCAGGTCGAGGCAGGCGAGCGCCGCCGCCCCGGCGCCGCTGCACACGAGCTTGACCTGGCCGATGTCCTTGCCGACCACCTTCAGCCCGTTGAGGATCGCCGCTCCGACGACGATCGCGGTGCCGTGCTGGTCGTCGTGGAACACGGGAATCTTCATGCGCTCGCGCAGTCGCTGCTCGACGTAGAAACAGTCGGGCGCCTTGATGTCCTCGAGGTTGATGCCGCCGAAGGTGGGTTCGAGCGCTGCAATCAGCTCGACCAGCCGGTCGAGATCGCGCTCGTTCACCTCGATGTCGAACACGTCGATGCCGGCAAACTTCTTGAAGAGCACCGCCTTGCCTTCCATCACCGGCTTGGCCGCCAGCGCTCCGATGTCGCCCAGTCCGAGCACCGCGGTGCCGTTGGTGATCACCCCCACCAGGTTCCCGCGGGCGGTGTAGCGGAAGGCATTGGCCGGGTCGGCCATGATCTCCTCGCAGGCGGCGGCCACGCCGGGCGAGTACGCCATCGCCAGGTCGCGCTGCGTGAGCAGTTGCTTGGTCGGCGTGACCGAGATCTTTCCGGGGCTGCCGTGCTCGTGGTATTCGAGCGCAGCCTTGCGCAGGTCACTGGAAGTGGAATTCGGCATCGTGGAACTGCGCCTCGCTGCGCATGGGAGGCACGGATTATCCGTCCGCGCGGCAACGATGACAAACGCGGCGGCGGCGCGTGCAAAGGCGCGGGCCGGCTCAGGTACCCGGTTCGGCGAGCGCCCGTTCGAGCACGCGCGCCACGTGCTCGGCGCGCCGGTTCGCACCGTCGGCGATCTGGTGCCTGCAGCTCGTGCCGTCGGCCACGACGATGTCATCCGGACCGGCCGCGCGCACCGCCGGCAACAGGGCCGCCTCGCCCATCTTCATCGACACGTCGTGGTGTTCGGCCTCGTAGCCGAACGCGCCCGCCATCCCGCAGCAGCTCGATTCGATCAGCTCCACCTTCAGCGACGGAATCAGCCCGAGAACGGTGCGCACCGGTGCGATCGCATCGAACGCCTTCTGGTGGCAGTGGCCGTGCAGCAGCGCGCGCGACTCGGACAACGCCCGCAGCCTGAGCTTCAGGCGGCCGGATTCGTGTTCGCGGGCGAGGAATTCCTCGAACAGCATTGCGCACGAGGCCAGTGCGCCGGCCGCCTCGCCGAGGCCCAGCACCAGGAATTCGTCGCGCATCGTGAGCAGGCAGGAAGGTTCGAGCCCGATGACCGGCACGCCCCGTTGCACCCACGGGGCGAGTCCGGCGAGCGTGCGCCGCGCCTCGGCGCGTGCCTCGTCGACCAGCCCCGTGGCCAGGAACGTCCTGCCGCAACATAGCGGCCGCCGCGGGTTCGCATCGTCGTCGGCCGCGCGCGCGACGTGCACGCGGTAGCCTGCGGCCTGCAGCACGCGGCGCGCGGCGCGCAGGTTCTCCGGCTCGAAGTAGTTGTCGAAAGTGTCGGCCCACAGCACCACGTCGAGCCCGTCGCCTGCCGGCGCGGACGCGGCGCCCTCTCGCGACTGGCCGCGATCGCGGGTGAACACGTCGCTGCGCCAGGCCGGCAACCGGCGCCGCGCCGACAGGCCGAGCAGCCGCTCGCCGAGCCAGGCCGCGCCGGGCACCCGCTCGCGCAGGTTCGCCAGCCACGGCAGCCGCGAGAGCCAGGGGGCGTAGCGCGGCAGGTATGCGACCAGGCGTTCGCGCAACCGCAGCCGATGTCGCTTGCGATAGTGGTACAGGAACTCGGTCTTCATCCGCGCCATGTCCACGCCGGTCGGGCACTCGCGCTTGCATCCCTTGCAACCCACGCACAACGACATCGTGTCGTACATCTGCTGCGAGACCAGCGCGTCTTCGCCCAGCTGGCCGGAGAGCGCGAGCCGCAGCGTGTTGGCGCGTCCGCGCGTGAGGTCGCGCTCGTCGCGGGTCGCGCGGTAGCTCGGGCACATCGTGCCGGCGTCGAACTTGCGGCAGTGGCCGTTGTTGTTGCACATCTCCACGGCCTTGGCGAAGCCGCGCGCGGGATCGCCGCCGGTTCCCGGCGCGCTGGTGCGCTCGGTGAGCGGGTCGTTCTGCACGTCCCAGGCGGACCAGTCGAGCGCGGTCGCGAGCTGCTGCGGCGCATAGCCCGGGCGGAAGCGGAACAGCGACGCGTCGTCCATGCGCGGCGGCCGGACGATCTTCCCCGGGTTCATCAGTCCGAGCGGATCGAATGCCTCCTTGATTTCCTCGAAGGCGCGCGTGAGCCTCGGCCCGAACTGCCAGGCGACCCATTCGCTGCGCACCAGTCCGTCGCCGTGCTCGCCCGAGTAGGCGCCCTTGAACTGGCGCACCATCGCCGAAGCCTCTTCTGCGATCGCACGCATCTTCGCGGCGCCGCCGTCGGGGCCGTGCCGGCGCATGTCGAGGATCGGGCGCACGTGCAGCGTGCCGACCGAGGCATGCGCATACCAGGTGCCGCGGGTGCCGTGGCGCGCGAACACCTCGGTGAGCCTGCCGGTGTACTCGGCCAGATGCTCCAGAGGCACCGCACAGTCCTCGATGAAGCTGACCGGCTTGCCGTCACCGCGCAGCGACATCATGATGTTAAGGCCCGCCTTGCGCACCTCCCAAAGCGCCTTCTGCCGCGCCTTGTCGGCCAGCTCCACCACCGAGCCCGGCAGACCCAGGTCGCCCATCAGTTCGCCGAGCTGCGCCAGCCGCTGCACCAGTGCCGCAGCGTCCTCGCCGCTGAATTCGACCAGCAGGATCGCCTCGGGTCCGTGCCCGTCACGCTCGACCAGCGCCGACTCGATCGTCGGCCGGAAGACCGGGTTGGCGCGCGACAGTTCGATCATCGTCCGGTCGACCAGCTCCACCGCCGACGGCCCGAGCTTCACGATGTGCTGCGCGCTGTCCATCGCCGCGTGGAAGCTCGGGAAATTCACGACCCCGAGCACCTTGGCCGGCGGCAGCCTGGACAACTTCAGGACCAGGCGACGGAAGTACGCGAGCGTGCCTTCCGAGCCCACCAGCAGGTGCGCGAGGTTGACCGAGCCGTCGGCGGTATAGGGACGCACGGATTGCGGGTGGAACACGTCGAGGTTGTAGCCGCCCACCCGACGCAGCACCTTCGGCCACTGGCGTTCGATCTCCTCGCGTTCGCGCGCGCCGATCGCGAACAGCCGCGAGGCCAGTTCGCCGCTGCGCCCCGATGCCATCGGCCGCTTGTCGCCGGCGCCGAACGGCCCGAAATGCTCGGCGGTGCCGTCCGAGAGGATCGCGTCGATCCCGAGCACGTTGTGCACCATGTTGCCGTAGGCGATCGAGCGCGAGCCGCACGAGTTGTTGCCCGCCATGCCACCCCGCGTTGCCTGCGCGCCCGTCGAGACATCGACCGGAAACCACAGGCCGTGGGGTTCGAGCCAGGCGTTGAGCGCATCGAGCGTGATCCCCGGCTGCACCTCGACCGTCAGCGCCCGCGGATCGAACGCGATCACCTTGTTCAGGTGCCGGCTGTTGTCGATCACCAGCGCTTCGCCCACGGTCTGGCCGCACTGGCTGGTGCCGCCGCCGCGGGGCAGGATCGGAGTGCGCGACTCGCGTGCCAGCTCGATCGTGGCGATCGCGTCCGCCTCGTCGGCCGGCACCACGACGCCGACCGGATCGACCTGGTAGATCGACGCGTCGGTCGCGTAGCGCCCGCGCGAGAAAGCATCGAAGAGCACTTCTCCGCGCAGCACGCGGCGAAGCCGCTGCGCCAGGCGGGCGCGCTCGGCGCGCGCCGGTCCGGTGCTGGCCCGCATGCCGGGGCTCATGTCGCTGATCGCGCCGTGACGCCGGTCTCAGCCGGGCGGGTGCGGATCGGCTGCGGGCCAGTGTTCGAGCACCGCGTCGCGCTTGTGGCGCAGGTGTTCCTCGAGCAACGCCCGAAGCGCGGCGCCGTCGCCCGCGGCCAGCGCGTCGAGCATGCACTGGTGCTCGCGCACCGCGGCATCCCATTTGTCGCGGTTGAAGTTCGAGCGAAACCGCAGGTTCTGGATGCGCGAGTTGACGGAGTCATAGGTTTCGGTGAGCACCGCGTTGCGTGCGCATCGGTTGATCGCCCTGTGAATGCGGCGGTTCAGCCCGTAGTAGGCCGGGAGATCGCGACGCGCGTGCGCCGCCAGCATTTCGAAGTGCAGCGCACGGATCTCGTCGACCTCGTTTTCCGTGCGCCGCGCGGCCGCGAGTTCCCCCGAGAGCCCCTCGAGTGCGCCCATCAGCTCGAACAACTGCTCGACGTCGGCACGCGAGAGCGCGATCACGCTCGCGCCGCGGTTCGGACTGAGCTCGACGAGCCGCTCGGCTGCCAGCACCTTGAACGCCTCGCGCAACGGCGTGCGCGAAACCCCGATCTGCTCGCACAGCACCCGCTCGTTGAGCCGTGCGCCCGGGGCCAGCCCGCCCTCGGTGATCAGCTGGCGCAGTCGCTCGGCCACCTCCTCGTGCAGCGGCCGACGGTCGCCTGATAGTGTCGCTTCGGCCAGGTTTTGCATACAAAATCAGCAACTATCGTCGGCCGCTCAGGTCAAACCCCGCTTGCCAGCCCGGAATTTTGCATACAAACTCCGGCGAGGCAAGCAATTCCGGGGGCAATGCCCTCGTTCCGGAACCTCCGATGAAACTCTCCCACGGTCTTTCGCTGAACGGTCATCCGTCCGGCCGGCACTTCCTGCAGATTCCCGGGCCGACCAACGTCCCCGACCGGATCCTGCGGGCGATGGATTATCCGACGATCGACCATCGGGGCCCGGAATTCCAGCAGTTGGGCAAGTCGGTGCTGGCCGGCATCCGCCGCATCTTCCAGACCGAAGGCCCCGTGATCATCTTTCCGGCCTCGGGCACCGGTGCCTGGGAGGCCGCGCTGGTGAACACGCTGTCGCCCGGCGACGCGGTGCTGATGTGCGAGACCGGCCACTTCGCGTCGCTGTGGAAGCGGATGGCCGAGCGCCTCGGGCTCGCGGTGGAGTTCATTCCCGGCGACTGGCGCCACGGCGTCGACGCCGCCGCGATCGAGGCGCGGCTCGCTGCCGATCGCGACCGTCGCTTCCGGGCGGTATGCGTGGTGCACAACGAGACGTCCACCGGTGTGACGAGCCGCATCGACGAGGTGCGCCACGCGATCGACCGTGCCGGGCATCCGGCACTGCTGATGGTCGACACGATCTCTTCGCTAGGCTCGATCGACTATCGCCACGACGCATGGGGCGTCGACGTCACCGTGGCGGGCTCGCAGAAGGGACTGATGCTGCCGCCCGGCATCTCGTTCAACGCCATCAGCGCGAAGGCGCTCGAGGCCACGAAACAGGCACGCTTGCCGCGCTCGTACTGGGACTGGAACGAGATGCTCGCGGCCAACGCCAACGGCTTCTTCCCGTCCACGCCGGCGACCAACCTGCTCTACGGGTTGCACGAGGCGATCGCGATGCTGCTCGAAGAGGGACTGCCCAACGTGTTCTCGCGGCACCAGCGCCACGCCGAGGCGACGCGCACCGCAGTGCGCGGCTGGGGGCTCGAGATCCTCTGCCAGGATCCCGACGGCCACAGTCCTGCGCTCACCGCGGTCGTGATGCCCGACGGGCACAGCGCCGATGCGCTGCGCAGGATCGCACTCGAGAACTTCAACCTGTCGCTCGGCCAGGGGCTGGGCAAGCTCGCCGACCGGGTGTTTCGCATCGGCCACCTCGGCGACTTCAACGACCTGACGCTGCTCGGCACCCTCGGCGGCGTCGAGATGGCGCTCTGCCTGGCCGGCGTCCCGCATCGCAGGGGCGGCGTGCAGGCAGCGATGGACAGCCTGGCTGCGTCGGCCCCGAAGGCCCCGCGCGTCGAATGCCGGTCCGCCTGAGACGCGGCCAGGGACGACCCGAAGAGGAGAAGGAGGAGACCATGAAATACCCCACGAAGACACCGGCCGCCCCCGACGGCGATCCGGCGACCACGCCACGCCGGTTTGCGCTGCGCGGCGCCCTGGGCGCGGCGCTCGGGCTGGCGGTCGCGCTGGGCGCGTTCGCACCGGGCGCCGGCGCGCAGGAAATCGAGCTCAAGCTCGGCCACGTCGGCGAGCCGGGATCGCTGTTCCAGATGAGCTCCGACGAGTTCGCGCGGCGCGCCAACGCAAGGTTCGCCGGCAAGGTGAAAGTCGTGGTGTTCGGCTCGAGCCAGCTCGGCGGCGACAAGGAGATGCTGCAAAAGCTCAAGCTCGGCACGATCGACCTGGCGGTGCCGTCGACGGTGATGAGCAGCGAGGTCGACACCTTCGGCATCTTCGAGATGCCCTATCTCGTGAAAGACCGCAGGCACATGGGGCTGATCGAGAAGGAAATCGTCTGGCCGAAGCTCGCTCCCGCGGCCGAGGCCAAGGGCCTGAAGATCGTCGCCGTCTGGGAGAACGGCTATCGCCACATCACGAACAACCGAAGGCCGATCCACAAGCCCGAGGATCTCGCCGGCATCAAGCTGCGCGTGCCCGAAGGCAAGTGGCGCGTCGCGATGTTCAAGACCTACGGCGCGAACCCGAGCCCGATGAAGTTCTCCGAGCTCTTCACTGCGCTGCAGACCGGCGTGATGGACGGACAGGAGAACCCGTTCACGCAGATCTACAGCGCCAAGCTGCACGAGGTGCAGAAATACCTGTCGCTGTCCGGCCACGTCTACACGCCGGCCTACCTGACGGCGGGCGCGCGCAAGTGGGCGACGCTGCCGGCCGACGTGCGCGCCACCCTCGAGCAGATCGCGAAGGAGACGCAGGCCTACGTCTACGAGACCGCGCAGAAGCAGGAGACCGAGCTGCTGGAGAAGATCAGGGCAAGCGGCATCCAGGTCAACGAGGTCGACAAGAATGCGTTCATTGCGGCCAGCAAGCCGACCTACGAGGAGTTCGGCAAGGCGGTCGCCGGCGCCAAGGAGCTGATCGACCGCGCGATCGAACTCGGCAAGTGACGCCAGAGCTGCGGGAGACGATCCGATGGCGAGGCTGCGCAGGCTCTACGAAAAAATCCTCGAATGGATCGTCATCGGGCTGATGACGGTGCTGGCAGTCGAAGTGACGGTCGGCGTCGTCTTCCGCACGATCGGCCACTCGCTGGTCTGGTACGACGAGGTCGCCTCGATCCTGCTCGCCTGGCTCACTTTCTACGGCTCGGCCTACGCCGCGGCGAAGCGCGGCCACATCAGCTGTCCCGAACTGGTCGCGATGATGCCGCCCGGGCCGCGCGTGGCGGTCACGATCGTCGTGGAAGCGCTGGTGATCGGGTTCTTCGCGTTGCTCGGCGTGGTCGGCTGGCAAGTGCTCGAAGTGCTCGCCACCGACACGCTGGTGAGCCTGCCGGAGGTGCCGGTCTCCTACGTGCAGTCGGTGATTCCGGTCTCGGCGGCGCTGATCATCGTCGCCGAGCTGCTGACCCTGCCCGAGGCGCTGGCGTGGGCTCGCGCCGAGCGCGCGCATGGCGCCACCGCCGAGGGCGCGGCGCGGGAAGCCTCTCACTGAGCGCCTGCGCCGGCCTCACCGGAACCCGACGACATCCCGAGGAGTCACGAACGTGGAGATGCTGCTCCTGTTCGCCTGTGTGCTGGGCCTGGTGTTGCTGAACGTGCCGATCGCAGTCGCGCTCGGGGCGGTCGCGCTGGCCGCGATCTGGCTGGTCCAGGGCACCGCCGCGCTGCCCAACCTGCCGATCGTGGTCTACAACGCCGCGACCAACTTCCCGCTGCTGGCAATTCCGCTGTTCATCCTGGCCGGCGCGATCATGAATGCGTCGGGAATCTCGACGCGCCTGATCGCGTTCGCGAGCGCGCTGCTCGGATTCATCCGCGGCGGGCTGGCGATGGTGTCGATCGGCGCGTCGCTGTTCTTCGCCGAGATCTCCGGATCGGCGGTGGCCGACGTTGCGGCACTCGGCTCGATCACGATCCCGGCAATGAAGAACAAGGGCTACCCGCCGGCGCTCGCCGCCGCGGTGATGTCCTCGGCCGCCACGCTGGCGGTGATCATCCCGCCGTCGATCCCGATGATCCTCTACGCGGTGATGGCCGAGACCTCGGTGGTGCAGCTGTTCGTCGCCGGCATCGTGCCCGGCATCATCGGCGGCCTCGGGCTGATGGCGGTGGCCTACTGGTTTGCGCGCCGCTACGACCTGCCGATCGAGCAGGAGTTCAGGTGGAGCGAAGTGCGGCGCACCGCGCGCGAGGCGCTGTGGGCATTCACTCTGCCGATGATCATCCTCGGCGGCATCTTCGGCGGCATCGTCACCGCCACCGAGGGCGCCGCGCTTGCGGTGGTCGCGGCGCTGTTCATCGGTCTGGTCGTCTACCGCGAACTCGACCTCGCGCACCTGCGCGCCGCGGTGATCGAGGGCGGATCGCAGACCGCGGTGGTGATGCTGCTCGTGGCGACCTCGGCGCTGCTCGGCGTCTACCTGACGGAGGTGCAGGCGCCACAGAAGCTGGCGCAGACCGTGACCGAGCTCACGAGCAGCAAGTGGGCGGTCCTCGCGATGCTGAACCTGCTGTTCCTGCTGCTCGGCATGTTCCTGCATTCGGCGGCCGCGATCATCCTCGTGGTGCCGGTCGTGATGCCGCTGGTGAACGCTGCCGGCATCGACCCGGTGCACTTCGGCCTGATCGTCACGATCAACCTCGGCATCGGCCAGCAGACGCCCCCGGTAGCCAGCGTCCTGATGGTCGCCTGCTCGATCGCGAAGGAAAGCGTCTGGGCGGTCACGAAGACGAACGTCTGGTTCATCGGGGTGCTGATCGCCGTGCTGCTGATGGTGACCTACGCGCCGGTCACCGGCATGGGACTCGTCGAGCTGTTCTACCGATAGCCCTAGAATGAACATCCGCTACCCGCTGGCGCAGCGCATCGCGCAGATCGAGCCGTTCCACGTGATGGAGTTGGCCAAGCGGGCGGCCGCCCTCGAGGCGGCCGGCCGCCCGGTCATCCACCTGAACATCGGCGAACCCGACTTCACCGCTCCCGAGCCGGTGGTCGCGGCCTTGGAGCGGGCCGCCCGCGCGGGCCACACGCAATACACCGCCGCCACCGGCCTCGCCCCGCTGCGCGAGGCGATCGCGCGCGACTACGGTGAGCGCTACGGCCTGGACATCGCAGCGTCGCGCATCGTCGTCACGGCGGGGGCATCGGCCGCGCTGTCGCTCGCCTGCTGCGCGCTGGTCGACCCGGGCGCTGCGGTATTGATGACCGACCCCGGCTATCCCTGCAACCGCCACTTCGTGAGCGCTTTCGACGGCGTGCCGCAACCGGTCGCAACAGGGCCCGAGACCCGCTTCCAGCTCACCCGCGCGCTGCTCGAGGCGCATTGGCATTCCGGCACTCGCGGCGTGCTGGTCGCCTCGCCGGCCAACCCGACCGGCACCTCGATCCCGTTCGACGAACTGGGCGGCATCGTCGAGGCGGTGCGTGCGCGCGCCGGATTCACGATCGTCGACGAGATCTACCTGGGCCTGTCGTACGACGACGCGCCGCGTTCGGCGCTCGCGCATGGCGACGACCTGGTCGTCACGAACAGCTTCTCGAAGTATTTCCACATGACCGGCTGGCGCCTGGGCTGGCTCGTGGTGCCCGAAGCGCTGGCGTCGGTGTTCGAGAAGCTCGCACAGAACCTGTACATCTGCGCATCCACGCTCGCCCAGCACGCCGCGATCGCCTGCTTCGATCCGGCCTCTCTCGCCGAGTACGAATCGCGCCGCGAGGAATTTCGCAGGCGCCGCGACTACATCGTTCCGGCGCTGCGCGGCGCCGGACTGCCCGTGCCGGTCACCCCCGACGGCGCGTTCTATGCCTGGGCCGACTGCAGCGCGCACAGCGACGACAGCTGGCAGTTCGCGCTCGAATTGCTCGAGCGCATCCATGTCTCGGTGGTGCCGGGCAAGGACTTCGGCCAGCACGATCCCGCCCGCTATCTGCGACTGTCGTAC
>JAANMU010001241.1_pt1 | contig 24258 bp, 8 predicted proteins | sample 7279701 | NCBI WGS metagenome assembly JAANMU01 (sample SAMN14094539, study PRJNA606508) | bioreactor metagenome | isolation source: A lab-scale SPAN reactor treating ammonium-rich wastewater day 57 | place: Ireland: Galway | collected 2017-03-13 | reverse complement strand
ATCGGAGTAATGGATTTGCCGATTTCTTCGAGAGCGCCGGCAAGGCCTTCCGGATTGCGGGTGAGCCTTATCGCGGTCGCGTCGGCAAGATACTCGCGATTGCGGCTAATCGCCATTTGCATCATCTGCGCCATAATCGGCGCGAGAATCGCCGCGAGAATCATAATCGCAAGGTACACGAGCGCGAGCTGACCGCCGCCGCCCCCTCGCGAGCTTCCCCTGCCACCGAATTGCCACATTCGGCCGCGAAGAACGAGTTCGCAAATTATCACGACCGTGCCGACGAGCGCCGCGGCGACGCCCATTATCAGGATGTCGCGGTTATAAATGTGCGCAAGTTCGTGCGCGAGCACGCCTTCGAGTTGCTGGCGGTTCATGCGCGACAAAAGGCCGGTCGTGACGCAGACCGCGGAGTGCCTCTCGTCCCTGCCCGTCGCGAAAGCGTTCGGCGCTTCCTCGTCCATCACGTAAATGCGCGGTACGTGCGGCAGCCCGGCGGCGAGGCACAGCCCTTCGACGGTGTTCACGAGGTATGGAAACTCGGCTTTGTCAACTTCACGAGCGCGCACCATGCGCAGCACGGTTTTGTCGCTGTTGTACCACGCGTTCATAGCCATTACAATCGCGATTACGAACGCGAAAAGCGAGGCGAATACGGCGGCGTCGCCGCCTATGGCGAGCCCGATAATGGCGCCGAGCAGCGTGATGAAAAGGATGAAAACGGCGATGAGGCCGATTGTGCGCCGACGGTTCGCCGAAATCTGATATTGGAAGAGCGAATACACGCGGGTATTATATCAGCGCGGACGCTGTTTCAACAGGGCGCGATGGGGGAATTGTGTTAGAATTTTCGTCCGTGCGCCTGTAGCTCAGGGGATAGAGCGACAGCCTCCGGAGCTGTAGGCCGCTGGTTCGAATCCAGCCAGGCGCGCTTTTTCGCGCGCGGAGTAAGGAACGCAAGTACCTCCCGCGCCGAAGGACGCAAGTTCGAGGGAGATAATAGGATTGGGCCATAATTCCGGCACTTGCGTGCCGGTGAAAAGGAGCCACTTGCGTGGCTCACTCCAAGCGAAAAGCGCGAGCGGGGCGTAAGCCGGATTCTGTTATAGACGGCCATCTATCTGGGACGCGACTTTCGCCGCGCCTCTAGCAGCCACTCGGGAGCTTTGCGGGCCGCATATTCCGCAGAGTCGCCCCTGCGGGTTTCGCTCCCTTTTCGCCTTGCACCGGAAGGGGTTGCCCAAGCCGCCGGTCACCCGGACGGCTGGTGCGCTCTTACCGCACCGTTTCACCGTTGCCCGCGGTTACCAACCTAATTTCACCGGCAGGTTACGTGGCCGGGGCGTACCCCGCCAACTCGCGCCCGAAGGCGCATTGCCCGAAGGCAAGCCGGCGATTGCGGGCTGTTTTTTTCTGTGGCGCATTCCGTCGGATCGCTCCGCCCTGGCGTTACCAGGCTTCCCGCCCTGCGGTGTCCGGACTTTCCTCAGCACGCCCGAAGGCATGCCGCGGCCGCCTGCCCCGCTCGCGGTTAAATCATACCCCAGTTTCGAGCTATTGCGGGATACGATGCCAGTAAAAAGGCGAATTGCCGTGATTTCGAAGCGAACGGCGGCGCGACAACGGCGTCTTAATAAAGGGCAGGCGCAGGCGGTTATAATCAAGCGGGAGAAACCGATGAAGCTATCTTTGTTGAATTCGTGCGCGCTATTCGGCGCGATCGCGTTTTGCCTGCTGCTGTTCGCGGCGCTGCCTGCGAATGCAGACATAACGACCGAAAAGTGGGCGAAGCCGCTCAGGCTGTCTCAGCAGTCCGTTTCGGGATATTACGACCCTTCGAAGGTAAGAATCGCTATTTTGCCATTTGCGGCGCCGGGCAAGCGAAGGGAACTTGGAAACATCTTGATGAACAAGCTCATTACCGAAGTGAGCCGTGAGGGGATTTTGACTGTCGTCACTAGAGATGCGCTCGACAAAGTGCTTACTGAACAAAGGTTTCAGCAAAGCGGTTTCGCAGAGCCGGAAACCGCTCGAGAAATCGGGAAACTGCTCGGAGCGGACTTGTTGGCGCTGGGAAATTTGAGCGCGCTCACGGCGGAAACGGCGAGCCGGCAAGACGACGTGGTGGACTATTACAAAGAAATTCAAAAAAGCAAAAAGGTATGGAACAAGGAAAAGGGAGAATACGAAACAAAGTATTACACCGAAAAAGAGCCTGTTTATAAAAAAGTCTGGGTTCACGACCAATGGGCGATTTGCGATTTGGATGTGCGGCTCATTGACGTGGAAACCGGAAAAGTGGTTTACGCGGACGGCGTAAAGGAGCGGTGGACGAACGTCAACTTCGACAACAAGGGGCGAACGTATCCGCAGCCCGAGATGGAGGACATTGTGCTTTCCTCGGCAATGACCAAACTGGCGCGCAAAGTTACGCCGTATCGGGAAACTTTCGAAAGTTACATTATGTGTTATCCGGCGGATTTCATGGGTAAAACCGCCGCGGCGAAAACTTACGAAGATGGCTGGCGGCTGGCGCTTACGGGCGATTACCAATCGGCGCTAGAAAATATGACGGAGGCGTACAAGCCGGGCGAATACAAAGAGACTCGCGTGCGGGTAATCTTGTGGAACGTCATTGCAATTTCGGCTGCGCTCGGCAAATTCGATGACTGCGACCGCCAAATCGCCGAATACTTAACGATATACGATGCGCATCTGGAAGCAAGCGAAAAGAAAAAGGCGGCGGAACTTAAAGGGTATTTGGGGCGGAATTTCGAGCGGATGTTCGGAGCATCTTTTCCGTCCGCAGGAGGCTCGCTTCAAGTTGCGGCAATCGAAGGCGGCGAGTATTTCCTTTCGGGAGCGGTTCCGGAATGGGCCAAGCCGGGCGTACGGCTACGTTTATTGAGGGCTTCTAAGCTAGTCAATCAGATTACGGGCGAGGAACTGGGAGTAAGGGAGAGGCAGGTTGGCGTGCTTGAAATCGTGGAAACGGCGGAAAACTACATCGTCGCAAAATTGATAAGCGGAGAGGCGCAGCTTGGAGATATGGCAGGCGAATATTCCGGCTAGCTGGCGCGGAGATGGGATTCCGGAATTGCCGTGTTATAATCCGGTATGAGACCCAAGCTCTTGAGGATTCCGCATTATGCCGCGCAACCCCGCGATTAAAAAAGTGATGGTAATCGGAAGCGGGCCGATCGTTATCGGCCAGGCTGCCGAATTCGATTATGCCGGAAGTCAGGCCTGCCGCGCCCTTCGCGAAGAAGGCGTCGAAGTAGTACTTATCAACAGCAATCCCGCGACGATAATGACGGACACCGACATTGCCGACCGCATTTACGTCGAACCGATGGATTTGGAGCATATCGAAGCGATATTGGCACGAGAAAGACCCGACGGCCTTTTGCCTACGCTTGGAGGCCAAACCGGATTGAATCTGGCGGTGGAATTATGGGAGGCAGGCATACCCCAAAAGTACGGCGTCGGACTGCTTGGAACGAGCTTCGAGAGCATCAAAATGGCTGAGGACAGACTGGAGTTCAAGGAAACGATGAAGTCCATCGGGATGCCGATTCCGCCAAGCACAATCGCTACAACGATGGAAGAAGCCATGGCGTTTGCCGAAAAACAGGGCTATCCGTTGATAGTTCGGCCCGCGTATACTTTGGGCGGCTCCGGCGGCGGAATCGCATATAACATTGCGGAATTTAGGCACTTTATCTCGACCGGCCTTACCGCCAGCCGTGTGCGCCAAGTACTCATCGAAGAATGCGTGGTCGGGTGGAAGGAAATCGAATACGAGGTTATGCGCGACAATGCGGACAACTGCATCACGGTATGCAATATGGAAAACCTCGACGCGATGGGAGTTCATACCGGAGACTCGATGGTCGTCGCCCCGAGCCTGACGCTTACGGACAAAGAATATCAATTGCTTCGCTCGGCATCGCTGGCAATAATCCGAAAGCTCAAAATCTGCGGCGGATGCAACGTACAATACGCGCTTTCGCCGACCGAGCTGAAGTTTTACGTAATCGAGGTGAATCCGAGAGTAAGCCGCTCCAGCGCGCTCGCGAGCAAGGCGACCGGCTATCCCATTGCGAGAGGGGCGGCAAAAATAGCGCTAGGGCTTAACTTGGACGAAATAACGAACGCCGTAACAGGCAAGACGAAGGCGAGTTTCGAACCGGCTCTCGATTATGTCGTTATCAAGATTCCCCGCTGGCCGTTCGACAAATTCAAGGATGCGGACAAAACGCTCGGCACCCAGATGAAAGCGACGGGCGAGGTTATGAGCATCGATCGCACGTTTGAAGGCGCGTTTTTGAAGGCGCTTTCCGCTCTGGAAGTAAAGCTATCGTCGTTTAGAACGAATCACTTTCTATCGGTTTCCGACGACGATTTGCGAGGATTTTTGAATGTTCCGACGGACGGCAGAATATTCGCTCTTTTCGAGGCAATTTATCGCGGCTGGGATATAGAATATTTGAACCGGATTACGCATATCGATTTATATTTCATCAAGAGATTCAAGGAAATAATCGGCCTTGAAGCCGATATGCGGGAGAAGTATGGCAAAGAGACACGTGAAGCCCAGCTTGCATTGTTTAGAAACTCAAGCTCAAATGCCGGCGAAGCACCGCCGGCGCATCCGAATCCTTCACGGGACGAGTTGTTCCTTTGGAAGCGCGCCGGAATATCCGACCAGATTATCTCGGATGTAACCGGAAAATCAGAGGAGGAAATTTACAAAACGCGGATGGCGAGCGAAATCCCGGTAGAAGCCGTATATAAGGAAGTAGATACTTGCGCCGCCGAATTCGAAGCCGGCAGTCCTTATTACTATGCAACGTACGAACCGACAGGCGATTTGAAAGCAGGACTGCGAAAATCCGGACTAAACAGAAAAGTTATCGTACTTGGCGGCGGGGCGATTCGAATAGGTCAAGGTATCGAATTCGACTATTGCATAACCCACGGACTTATCGCGCTACACAAAATGGGGTACGAGGCGGTAATCATAAACAATAATCCTGAAACCGTATCAACCGATTTCGATATGTCCGACTCGCTGTTTTTCGAACCGCTCACGGTGGAAAGCGTGATGGACGTGGTAAACCGGATTAAGCCGCTCGGCGTGGTGGTTCAATTCGGCGGTCAAACATCCATAAACCTTGCGATGCCGCTTAAAGAACGCGGTGTGAAAATCCTCGGTACAACCGCACAAGGAATCGAAGTTACGGAAAACCGGAAGTTGTTCGACGCGCTAATGGAGGAACTCGAAATACCGAGACCGCAGGGCATTGCGACAACCGATTACGATTCTGCGCCGGAATTCGGAAACAGCCTGAAATATCCGGTATTGGTGCGTCCGAGCTTCGTTCTCGGCGGCAGGGCGATGGAAATCGTCTTTTCCGAAGAAGGAATGCGGCAATACATTACAAGAAACCGGCATGCTTTTCGAGGGCATCCGCTGTTGATAGATCAATACCATCCCGGAATTGAACTCGAAGTGGACCTGGTAAGCGACGGCGAAACGATTATCATTCCGGGGGTAATGGAGCATATCGAAAGAGCGGGCGTTCATAGCGGCGATTCAATGGCGGTTTATCCTCCGCAAAATATAAGCGCCGGCATTATCGACAAAATCGTAGAAATGGGAACTTCGATTGCAAGACGCATAGATGCGCGAGGTTTAATCAATATTCAATACGTGCTTAGCGCCGGCAAGCTGTTTGTTCTGGAAGTAAATCCTCGTGCCAGCAGGACGATTCCGTTTATCTCCAAAGTGACCGGCATTCCGATGGTGCCGCTCGCAATGCACGCGATTATGGGGGGAAGACTTGCGGAATTGCCGGGAATTGTGCCGGGACTTTATCCGCCGCAAGACTTGGTTGCGGTCAAAGCGCCGGTGTTCAGTTTTTCCAAAATGCAGCAGGTGGACGTCGGGCTTGGCCCGGAAATGAAAAGCACGGGAGAAGTTATGGGCGTCGCGAAGGACTTCCCGTCCGCGCTCGGCAAAGCGATGGCAGCGGCGGGAATCGGCATTCCGAAAGATCCGGCCGGTCTCGGTGTGCTTATCACGGTCGCCGATGCGGACAAGCAAGAAGGTCTTTCGGTCGCCAGAAGGCTGCACAGGCTTGGAATGAAAGTTTATGCAACCGAAGGGACGGCGGCGAGTTTCAACAGAGAAGGCGTACCGGCCGAATCAGTTAAAAAGTTGCACGAAGGACGACCGCATATCGCGGATCACGTTGAAAGCGGGCTTTTCAAATTGGTGATCAACACGATCAGCGATAACAGGGAAGCCGAAGTTGACGGACTAATAATCCGCCGTGCCGCGGTAGAGCATAATATTCCGGTTATTACTTCGCTGGACACCACGAGAGCGCTTTTGAGCGTACTCGAAACGAGAAAGGCGCACGCGGGCAAAACCGAAGTGCTTGCGCTTAACGATATTCCTCAGAGGTGGCGCGAGCTCTCATTCGAGAAAACCGCCAGTTCTCACTAGCTTCTTCCATCGCCGTGCTCGTTAACGTAATCATAAAACATCTCCGCTCGCGCTTCATATTCCACGGCAAGAATTTCGCTTCCGAACTTCGATTCGTATTCGGCAAGCCTCTTCCACATCGCGGCGAACAGCAGGTTTTTGGCCTGCCAGGTTGGTTTCACGTGTTCGGGATAGACCGGTTCGACTATTGGGATTTTATCCGTCAGGCAATCACGCAAAATCTCATAGGCTTCGTTTTCTTTTCCGGCGGATTCGAGAGATTTAACGAGGAAAAAGTAATATTCCGGGAAATTGTAAGGGTCGAGATTGATCGCTCTTCTCGAAAATTCGACTGCTTCTATATGATTCCCAAAAATGTAAGCTGCGGCCGTTGCGCGCAACTGCCAAGCGGAAGCAACTTTCGGATATCTTTCAGTAAATCTGCCTATCCTGTCAAAAAGCAATTCATGTTCGATAAGCCCAGAATTGCCATCAGCTGTGGGAATAACCATTTCCTCAAAGGTTCGCTCGTACAACGCTATGGAGGGAAAAGGAGTATTCAAGCTAAATGTTGACGTCCGCCAATCCTTAATCCTGGACTCTTGATATACCCAAGGCGTCTTTGCGTAAACAGTGCACAATCCCCAAGCGAAAGTGAGAGAAATCAAAAGCAAAGTTGAAAAAGAAACTGCTTTTCGGATGGTGTTTGTTTCTGAAGATTCCCCTTCGCTCGTCTTACCGGCGCCGAAAAACGATGCCAAAGCAACAATCGAAACAAGCGTAAATGCGTTTGGCGCATAGGTCAGGTCGAAATCGACGGCTGAATGCAGGAATATTCCCGTTGCGGCAAGCGAAGAGGCTCGTGCAAGCCCGGACGAATCGCGCAACAGCCATAGATTAAAACTGCGCCAGACGGATAAAACTGCCGCAATTAAAAATCCCAATCCAATAGCGCCCTGCCCCGCCGCGACATGCAATGGATAGCTATGCGGGTCAGTTGCATAGAAAACTATCGACTGCTGAAATCTCGTGTATGAAGTTTGAAAGGTGCCTGCTCCGGTTCCGAATAGCGGATTTTCGATGAACATACGCAGAGCGGCTCGCCAAAATTCGTACCTGCCTTTAATCGAATAATCCAGAAGCTCGAATTTCGAACGATACTTTTCGAATATCCAATCTGGCGGAATCAGGGAAAAAATTGCAAAAACGACTATTACGCCCGATAAAATGCCAATCGACACCTTAAGCGTACGGCCGATGCCGGACTTGAAAATCGGAGATAGCAAATAAATCAACAGGACAATCAGCGCGACCAGCCAAGCTGCACGGCTTCTCGTTAAAACGAAAGCCGCAATTTGTATCATCGCGGATGCAACCCAAAACAGGCGCAGAAACTTTTTTTCCCTATCCGCAAACAAGACGTAAACCGTCATTGGAATCGTCATCAATAAAAAACCGGCGAATGGATTATGAAGTCCGAAAGTGCCGGACAAACCGGTGTAAAACGGATCTCCCGGATCGTGTCCGAGGTGCAAAAAAAGTCCCCAGAGCGATGGCAACAATCCTGCGACCGCGATAATTTTCGTAAGTTTGACGGCGAGGCCGGCGGAAGCGGCAATGTATGCGATTACGAAGATAGACACCCAGCAGGAAAACTGCAGCGTTTCGATTGAAGAAAGATAGGAGTACTCGCTAAATGGAATCTGGATAGAAACATACAACAGCCATAACGCAAAAATCGTTGCGAGTTTACATACGGCCACTCCCGGTCGTCCGGCGATAAAAAATACGGCGAGCGGGGGAAGCAACAGCCAAGCGTAGGAATCCGAAATCGTGGAACCTTTTATAGTGCCATAGAAAAGAGGCGCGATAAGCAATGCGAAAGCGAGAATAGCCAAAGGAATGAACGCGCTCTTAATCTCCGTTAACGGAGCGGCGGAAGATTGCTTGAAACTTCTGGATTTATTCCGCCTTTGGGGCACGGGCGAATTTTATCACGCCGGTTAGGCTACGGTCGTGTAGAAAGTCATAAACCAAGCGCCACGCACATATTCGATTGGGGCATCTACAAAAAGAAAGCCGAGTACAAGGCATGCGAGCGAGGGAATGAGAACGGCCGCCCGCTGGAAGAAAATCGGCGTGAACGGTCTGCCAAGCTCTTCTCGCAGCGGTTTTAACAGATACATTCTCTTGATAATGCCCACGTAATAAAATACTGCGATTATCGTATTGATTAGCGCAAGAATGAGCATAACGAAAATAACCGGATATGTCCCCACGAATCTTACAAGGCTAAGGAACACAAGGAATTTCGCGATGAAACCTGCGGTTGGCGGGATGCCAGTAAGCGCGAGAAGGCAAATCGTCATGAAAAACGCCAAAAACGGAGATCGCTGGTGCAGTCCGTTCATCGTATCGAGGTGATCAGTTCCTCCGGAAACCTCGTTTAGCATTCCGATTATAAAGGCCCCGAGATTCATGAACATATATATCAGAATATAGTACATTGCCGCCCAGAAACCCCAAGACGACGTCGAAGAATTCGGACCTTCGAGACCCGCGCAAATAACGCCCATAAGCACGTAGCCCATTTGCGCGACACCGCTGTATGCCATTAATCGTTTGAAGCTCGTTTGCGTCAGAGCCATTATGTTTCCGACGAACATCGTCAAAACCGCGATGATTACGAAAAGCGGAAGCCAAACCTCGGCGACCGGGGCGAAGGCAACCAAATATATTCGCATCAAAATTGCGAATCCGGCCATTTTCGGAAAAACGCTGACAAACGCAGCGGCGGGCGTTGGCGCTCCTTCGAATGCGTCGGGAGACCACATATGAAATGGCGCGACTCCTATTTTGTAGCCGACCCCTACGATAATCAAGACCATCGCGAAAAATAACAGAGGGTGCGCATGGTTTATGGAGTCCATTCGCGCTTTTATTTCGTAAATGTTCGTGTTGCCGACAAGCCCGTAAATATAGCTTAGGCCGAAAAGCATTACAGCGGCGGAAGTGGCACCGGTAAGAAAGTACTTTAGGCCGCCCTCGAGGCTTTTGAGGCTGTCCTTATAATACGCGGCCATTATGTAAAGCAAAATGCTGCCGAACTCCGTCATTACGTAAACCGCAAGCAAATCGCTCGAACCTACCATCAAGTCGAAGGCGATAGTTGCCGTAAGGATTAGAACGATAAATTCGGCACGGAATTTTTTCAGGAGCGGATAGCGGAAAAGGACGAGAAGAAGAAAAATGTCGCCCCAGTCCATTAGCTGCTTGAAAAACAGAGCGTATGGATCGATCGTTTCAAGCTGGCCCCACCAAAGGCCGAGACCGTAGCTGAAGTAGCGGCTCGTCATATACATTAGGTGGAGCGTCATCAGGAAATTGGAGAAAAGGGATATGATTGCGATCCATATGACGATGTTGTAGGATTTTTTGCCGAAAAACAAGTCGACGAGCAAAATCGCAAAAATGCCTATGAGGAGGCATATTTCGGGAAAAAGCAAATAGTAGGCCTGATGCTCCCAGCCCCAATGCGAGAGCTGCCGGGACGGCTCCGACCAGAGCAATTGAAGCCTTCCCCAAACCGTCGCGAGGAAAGCGAATACCGAGTCGTTAAGCACTTATTACCCCAAAACATCTCCCGGCAAAGCCCGGGTGAAATGGCGGCCGGAAGACCGGACAGTCTAGTAAGAAGGCGAAATGGCCGTTACCGTACGAGAACCGGAAGAATATTCGCCCTGGAAAATCAGGCGGTAAACCACCTTATTCCGAGTTGCCGAATCGATAACAACCGTTATATTGAGACCCCCATATCTGAAACCGTAGCTTGAACCGACCGGAACCGGAGTCGGCTCGCCGGGGCCGAAGCGAATCAAAACGAAAACCATGTTTCCGGCGTTGATTACTTCAACGATATCGAGGCGTATTTGGTTCAATATTTCGTGGCCGGTAAGCTCTTCGAGAAATCCGAGGACTTTTTCGTCGTTGGTCTCGCCTTGTCTCGGCGGACGAAGCTCCGGCGGAATGAACTGGTTAACGACCGTGAGCGGATCGACGCGGCCGATGTCGGCAGCGAATTTTTCGGGCTCCGTTACGGATTCCTCGAGAACTTCGTACTTGTCGTTGATAATAATGTCCGGATCGAGATTGCGGAAAGAAAGCAGCTTTTCGTTAATGCTCATCGAGCCGGGTGAGGATTGTCCGGGCGTAGAAGGAGCGGACGGAGCCGGCTGGGAAGGAGGAGAAGCCGATGGAGGCGCACCACCCATTCCGATTTCGCCCGCCGAAGAGGGTGGAGGAGCACCGGGCGCCGCGCTGGGAGGAGCCGCATCCGGCGGGGGTGCGGATGCAGCAGGTGGCGGAGTGGTCGCTTGCAGCCCCGATTCGGCCAAATACTGCTGGGTATCCATGCCGGGAAGGTCGCCGCCTCCGCCGAGGTTAAAACCACCTGTGAATCCCATATATATGGCAATCGCCACAAGGATTCCAAGCACAATCAACATATTTTTGTTTTGCATCAAGTCCTGCATCTAAATCATCTCCATTAGCAGGTTTCGCTGCCGGGCATACCTTCAGGGGAATCGCCGCTTGCCGGTTTTTCCGGATTCATCTGGTATATCGTCAGCTCGATTTCATACAGGGAACTCACGCGGAGGAATCCCTGATTTTCGCCGCCGTCGTTCTTGAAGCAGTGTACCGTTACAAGCACCTTGCTTCTTCTTTGAAGAGTTTCGATAAACCTTTGAAGTTGTTCGTAGGTTAACCTGACTTCTTCAAGGTGAATCTTGACGGGCTTAATAAAAACTTCGGGTGCGCCAAAGGAGCCTGTGGATTCCGGCTTGGCTTCGCCTTCCTTGCGCGCCATGTACTTCCAAGTGAACATGTCCCAGCCTTCGCTGGGAATCGACCAATCGGGAAAAGTCCAGAATGGGGAATCGAACCACCAAGGTAGAGTGTACTGCCATTCCGTTTCCACTTTGATACCCGCAGGGTTGATGTTCGAACGAGTTAAAAGGTCGGGAAACGTTTCAAAGAAAAATACACGCATCGAATCGTCGTCGTAAAGAAACTTAGGACGGACTTCTTCGATTTTCTGGTTCATTATGGACTTGATTTCCTGCGCCTCGCTAAGCTTCGCGGCTTGCCGTTTGTAGGTTTCGTTTTGCTGAATTTGAGAGCTGATCTGGCCGTCGAGATTGGCGATTTCTTGATTTTTCGGCTCAGCGACGCCCTTCCAGTATACGATGGCGGCAACGATTAGGAGAATTCCGAAGAAGATTCCAACGTTGAGCGGCGTGAAGATTGGCTGACGCGGCCCGGTGTCCTGCTGCTGCCGTTGCTGCCCTTTCGCGGGCGGTTTGTTACGTGTTGAGGACATCCTGAATCACCTCATCCCAATTCGTAAGCGCTTTGATTGCCTCATCTTGCTGCTTACCTTTGGACTGAACCATAACGGTAATTTCAAACTCCCAAGCGACCATGACTCTTTCGAGCGGCGGTGCGCCGAAGAAGTCGTCGATGTTATGTCCCGGTCTTCCGGTCCATCTTGGCGGGCGGAATTCGTCCGAAGGCGAACCCTGGACAAGGCTGCCTTCCATAAACGCCGACCCGGGGTATCCGGCGGAATCGATGCCGCCGCCCGGCTTGTCTTCGCCCATACTGATTGAACCGCCGCTTCTCGCTCCGCCGCCGCCGCCGCCACCGCTGGTTCCGCCGCCGGTACCGCCGCCGCCTTCCGACTCGCTAACTTCGCCGAGAACGAGCAGGTTAGAATGGTCGATAGACAGGCAGTAGAGCATCAAATCCCAGCGGGAATAGGCAATTCCGTGAAGTTTTAGCGAATAGTCGCTGGAATTAAAGGTGATTTCGTTAAGGAAAACAGTGTCGGGAGTGACGGCGCCGACTTCCTGCATAAGCGGAGGCCAAATCGGCTGGCTCTTGACAAGGTTGAAAACTTGATTGAATTTGGGGATGTCTTGCTGGATTTCGCCTTTTACCTGGACGAATCGATCGGCATTCGGTTTGTACTGGCCTTCCTCGGCCTTCAAGTTGCTTAGACGGGACTGCCTTTCGTCGATTTGGGCGTTTAGCTGTCCCATTTGATACCAGAAAAGCACAGCGAGAAGGAGCACCAGAATAGTGCCCGCTTTGACCACGTTCCAAGCCTGCTGGCGCAGATAATATGTCTGCGGCATAAGGTTCAGTTCGGGCTTTTTCTTCGAAATTACATCGGCAGCAAGACCCGCCGAAACGACAAGCTTCTCGGCATGCTCGCGAAGCAAATCGTGCGAGTACACGCCCTGAAGAGTAGTCACGAGGCTGTTTACTGAAAGGATGCTTACTTCGAGGCCCGTCTGATTTTCAATATATCTGTCGAGGTTTTTGAAAAGCTGAACGTTGCCGTAAACGAAAAGCTTACCCACGCGCTCGCTGCGCTGCGCTTGCGATTCGTAATAGCGGATGCTTCGAATCAGTTCGTTAATGAAGTTGCTGAAAACCGGCAACAGCGCTTCGCGCATTCTGTTGTCTTCATGTTCGTCCACTTCTTCTTGAGGAAGCGCGAGGTCCACGGGCTCGTTTCTAAGATGGTCTTCCGCCTCGGCATTGCTCACGCCAAGCGCCTGCGAGACCTTGGCAATAATCGAGTTGTACCCTATTTCGATTGGCCGGGACAACCTGAAGTTGCCGTGAATGAAAAACGAAAGGTCGGTTACGGAATCGCGCACGTCGATTAGGCATGCGGTTTGCATGAATCCCGCCAGACGCGGCAGAATGAGACTGCTGGCGGCGAGGCTGGTTATTTTGATTCCCGCAGGTTCGACCTTAAGATAGCTTAAGGTTTGTATCAGGCTGTCCACCGTGCTTCTGCGCGTCGCCACGAGAAGCACTTCCTGTATGGCGGGGTTGCTCGCCGAGCTTTTTTCGAGAACTTTGAACTGATATATCGTGTCGCCCGGAGGGAACGGTACGTACTGATTTATCTGCAGGTCGATTGCCTGCCGGGTTTGGGCGTATCCCATGCGGGGAAGTTCGATGATTCTCGTTATTGCCGCTTTGCCCGAAAGCGAAATCATCGCTTTTTTGGGCTTTATGCCGTTAGCGGCGCAAATTTCGCCGATTCTTGCGGCAAGCTCGCGCGGCTCGGCCACCTTGCCGGCAGCGAACACAGAGCTTGGAATCGGTCCGATTGCGAACTTCTCCAGTATGAACTCCTTTCCCTTTCGGGAAAGGCCGACCACGCGGAGCTCGTCGCTGGTTAGATCCAGTCCGATATCCAGCACCTTAAAACCTTTCTTTGCACTAGCCAAAACGATAACCTCCTGCCATGTCAGTCATGTCGTCTGACATAAGGTTCCGCAATTTGTTCCGTAGTTTTCCCTAAAAATCTCCGGAATTATTTGTCGTCGATTATCGTCGCCGTAATCGTAACGAAAATGTACGACGTTTCACGGTTCTTGTTGTGATGAGTGAAAATCGAACCGATAAACGGAAGGTCGCCAAGAAGCGGCACTTTCTCGATGTCGTCACTGTTGCTTTCGATCATCAATCCGCCGATAAGCGCCGTTTCGCCATCCTGCAGCCTTAAAACGGTGTTCAACGTCGTGGTAGTAGTCGGCTGGAAGGTTACGTCGCCGCCTTGTCCGTCGCTGGCTACTTGCGGCGGGCCGTCGAAAACCGTAACGTCGGGAGTGAACTGCAGGGTGATTCTGCCGTAATCGTCGATTTGAGGCAGGAATTGAAGCGATGTGGTTGCCGTTACTTCGTCGAAGGTTCCGGTTCTGAATGCGTTTCCGTTTGCGTCGAATGTTACCGTAGTTCTGAAGTTACCACGGGTCTTCGTGAAATCGATGCTTGCGAATAGGCCGTCGATAACCGCGATTTCGGTCTGATTGATGACCTTGGCCTTACGCTCCGTTTGCAGGGCTTCGAAGGCTGCCGTATAGTTGTCAGCCGGTATGATGCCACCCTTGGGCGGGATGTTCAGGCTGAGCGAGCCGCCGACGTAATCCCAGAACGTGCGGTCTCTGTTCGCGGAGCCGCTAACTAGTCCATAAACCTTTTGCGGGCTTTCGCTTACGGTATAAATAGTTACCTTCAGACTTGCCTGCTTCGGGGGCTTGTCAACTTTGCGGATGATGTCTTTCGCAAGCTCGAGCGTTTCGCGAGTGCCGCGCATGATGACAAGGCCGCTCTTTGCGGTGGGAAGAGGAATAGCTCCTCCGAGACCGCCGCCTTGGCCGCCAAAGCCGCCGCCGCCGCCAGTACCGCCGCCGCCAGCACCGCCGCCACCACCGGCTCCGCCACCGCCGCCGGGCGTACCGCCCTGCATTGGCTCGCCGCCGAAATACATTCCGCCGGTGTTAAACGCGCCGGGTAATGTGTCGGAACGCCGACCGCCGCCTCCGGAACCGCCGCCGAAGCCGCCGCCGCCCGAACCGCCGCCGAAGCCGCCACCGCCGCCACCGAAGCCGCCGCCTTGGCCTCCGCCAAAGCCGCCGTTACCCTGATAGGTGTAGTAGCCGACGTTTACGCTTGGAAGAATGTCGAGAGTTAGAAGAATCTCGACAATTTGATTCGGATCGGCGTAATGGAGTTGATAAAGCTCCACTTCGTTCGCGTCCTTGAGTTCGTGCTCGAGACGCTCGCGACTGGTTACGAAAATAATGGGCTTCGCGTACGGGTCGCTTTCGTCGCGATATACCTTCATTTTCAATATGTTGCTTTCAAGAAGAATGCGAAGGGCTATGTCGAATGGTACATCCACGAAGCGGCCTTGCACTGCAAGTCCCTGCTGGAAGGTGAATGGATTGAAGTCGCCCGCATCGCGGAAACCGCCGCCGCCGCCGAAGCCTTGACCGGGGCCGAGCGTATCGAGGGGTTGACGGTTATTTGGACCCGAGCCGGTTGGCGGCTGGTTCCAATATGGGTCGAGGATAATGCTTATTCCGCTCATAAAACTCATAAGCTCGAGTGCGGAATAAAGCGAAAGGCCTGTAGGAAGCGTGATAAGAACATCCGAAAGCCTTTCGGACATGCCTTCGAATTCGGGAAGGACAAAATCTCCGCCGCGCTGCGTAAACTGCTCGATATCGTAAAGAGGAAACTGGTCATATTCGTCAGTATTCCTGGATTCGTTATCCGAGCCGAATGCAGGCGCAGTGCCCATAATTTCGTCAACGGAGGGCGTGCCGAATTCCGACTGCGCAGGCTTGACCAAATATTCGTCCTCGGCGACGATATTTTCGCCGGGAATGTCAAAAAGGTCAGTTACATCGGGCGCCTCTCCTGCGTCGGGCGTCGGCATATCCGCCGTCGGGGCCTCGACACCGGCTTCGCCGAAGACAAAGCTGAAAGAAGTGCCGTCGGGAGAATCAGAGGTTGAAGCGAGCGTCCAGTTGACGTCGTTCGCGAATTGCACTCTGATTCGAGTGACATTGTTACCGCCATCGGTGAACTCGCCGGCATTAATGAACTGCATTCCGGGAAGGAATTTCGCTACCGATTCAGGAAGCGAATCCGCAGGCGGAAGATTTACCGTAATTGTGTATCCCGCAGGAAAAGTCTCTCTGCGTGCGCTTACTTTGGCGCTTGCATTCGTCCTGACAGTCAAGGTGCGGGTAGTAGTGTCGTATTCCGCTCCCGTAACCGCTCCGGTTGAAACCGAAACGGGCGGAGCGTCCATAGCGGGGGCAGGCTCCGCAACCGGGGCGGCCGGAGTCTCGATAACCGGAGCCGCGGCAGGCGGAGTAACTTCCGGTATTGCAGGTACTTCCGCCGTGGCCGATTCGGGAGAAGTCGCGGGCTTATCGAGGGCGATGTTGGAAAATGAGATTGTTACATTTCTTCCATCGTCCGAAGTCGCAACTTCGTATTTAACTTCCGGACCGTCCGAGAAGACAACCAATACCTCGCTCATTTCGGGCGAGCCGTCAGCCCTGCTGATTTCGCGAGTGGTGATGTGCAAAATGCGCTCGTGATATTTGGCAACGAATGTCGGAACATTATTGCCTAGCGCGGTCTCGGGGAACTGAACCGTAATGGAAGGAGGAAACACACCTTTCTTAACGGTCGGTTTCGCCGCATCGGTAAGAGTAACCGAAATCGTTTCGGTCGCTTTGTCGAATGCTACCGCTTGCATCCAGAGCTTAGGTTCGACGGGGCTTGCCATAAGCGAAGCGGAAGGCGCGGAAGGAGCCGGCCTTTCGTTCGCAACAGGAGCGGCAGGCGCAACCGGGGCGGCGCCTTTTACGAAGACCGAATCCTGCAAGCCCGAACGATCTGAAGTCGGATGAAACACCTCGAGTACGCACAGATTGGCACGCGGATTGCTCCAGCGAGACATCTCGGGATTTGCCTTCCCCTGATGATCAAGCTGGATTACCAAGTTAATCCGGTCGTCTGCGCGAATAACCTGAACTTTGTTGACAAGTCCAGACTTTAGAGACGAGGTGTCGATTTCGCCTGCGGCAAAACCTACAAAAGAAGCTTCGAGCCTAGTAGGCAAAAGCTTCTGAACGACCATGTCGGGCTGTGCATTCTCTTGGTCGATTTCGATAATGACCAAGTCGCGGTCAGGCAGCCCTTTCACGCTGAGACCGTTGATCTCAGCGGCAAAGAGCGTTCCGGCCGATGCCAGAAGCACAACACTCACGAACAAAACGGTTGCCAGTGCAGAACCGGCTTGCCGCGCAATGTCAGTGCGAATCACGGTAGAATCCTCCTAATCCGCTTTCACGTTTAACTTCGGTAATTCAATACCGCCTAAAATGTGCAAAGATGCGCGGAAAACCGCGCCCACATATTTAGTCGCAACGATTGTAGTCAATTAATGCCCGGCTGTCAAGCAAGCAGGCGAAAATATATATTTAAGAATAAAAAAACGGGGAGCCCTTGGACTCCCCGTAAATAGCAGTTAGCACAAGTAATTATCAGCGGGTTACGTCGTCCGATTTAACGTCCTGCCAGTAAAGAACTTTATGGCTTAGCCGGTCGTTGGCTCCGAGCGAACCGCCGAACAAGCCTTCGAACAATCCGCGTTCCTGCTTCGTGTAAAGCGGGCCGGTATCGACGATTGCCATTACGTTCTTGTCCCTACTCAAGCGGCCCGTTTGAAACGCGTTGCCTGCGCCGATTTGAGAAGTGGGTATCACGCCCTTGCCTTCCACCCTGAAGACATAGCTTCTAACCGTTAGGTACGGTGCGATATCCGACATATAGTTCGAAACGACCTCGTAGCGGCCCTTCCATGCATGGTTCGTGCCTCCGGACGACGCAGGTTCCGTTGGCACCCATCTTTCGATGTATCTAAATACAGATGGGCCGCTGAAAACTCTTTCGTTGCGGTTGGCCGCCGAAGTTGAATAGTTAGGCCGTCCGGTCGCAGAATCGATTTCGAAATCTGTCGGATCGGGATTTAGTCCTGCAAAATTTTCGGCCATGCCCACAACTTTATATAGGTCGTAAATCGACTGGAACGGCGGGTTCGGTATCCAGCTGAATACAGTATGTTCGTTCCCTTCGCTATCCGTGTTGCGGATAATCGCAATTTTGTTTCTGGCGTCGGCAACCGTTTCACCTGCGTCTTCGTCGTAGGTGAAGTAATAACGGGCATCGAATCCCTGGCCGTTGTTTTCAGAAACGTGATTCAAATATTTCGCGTAATCGCTGTCGGATTCTCCCGGTTGCTGGGCGCGGACGACCGCGATATCGCTTGGCGAGTAAAACTTGTAACCGGCGTTATCGAGGTTGTAATAGTTGCCCGCATAGTTGTCGTACACGTTGTCGACATTTGTACCGTCGTAATTCGGAAGCGGGGCATTCCTGTCGCTAACCGCGTATTCCCTCGGATTCGCGCCGTCCCATGGTCCGATTACCGGAAGGTGGCTTACGCGCGTGCCGTTCGTACCGATTTCGTAATTTGAAAATCCCGAAACTTCCGGTAGATTTGCATCATAGAAGCTGTTCCTGTAGTCCACAACGGCCCTTGCAAGAGAGCGCGCTCCTTGCGGCGTAATCAGCCTGTCGTTTTCGTAATCGCGTTGGCCGTTGCGCCAAAAGTCTGGATCGCCGGTGTTGTTGGTGTAGTAATAGCCACGCTCCGCGATTATGTTGCTGAATATTGCGGAAAGCACTTCTTCGGATGCGGTGTTTATGTTGACGCGACCGATAGTGAACGTGTCGTAGAAGTCCGTAGTCTGGTTCGGATTCGTGGGATCGGTTGCGAGCGCGACCTCGAACATCGCCGCATCTAGCGGATTACGCCAAGGGCTGAAATTGCTCGAATAGAAGATGTTCGGATTCGGGTCGACGGTAAACAGCTCGCCTAGAATTTGCAGGTCCGCCTCCATCAGCCTTGTATCGTTATCCGTACTGCTGCCGAATGTGGAGTTCGGCGGATCGTAAAGCGGATCCACCCACACTCGTACGGCATGCATCGGTTTCTCGACTAGTGGGCTGTTCGAATCTGTCGCGTCGAGAGGTTCTAGCGTGTACCTGACACGAGGAGCACCGATGTCGTCGTAAACGTCCGGGGCGATGTAACCTTCGGAGTAAATTACCACTTGACTGAATGCCATTTGGAAATCGCCGTCGAGAACTATTCCTTGCAGGTAGAACTTACCGGCTCGCGGTACGAACATTTGCACAGGCCTGTCACGGTTTGCGTCCGCAATATCCGGATCCGTAGAAATGCCGGGCGGATTGTAACCAGTCGGCGGGAAGCCGGGCGATCTGCCCTGAAGGGCGGTGGTGTCCGGCAATCCGTCAGCACCGAAAGTGTTTCTTCCGACCCCGTTCCAGCTGTCGACAACGTTGCCGTTTTCGTCAAGCAAATTCAGCATGACAATGTAAGAATTGTTGCCGCCGCCGAAACGCGATGCGCCGCTTACGCCTCCAGCGACCGCGTAGTGAACGTCAATCGGAAACGCATCGAAACCGCTAGGAGGCGACGCCATCAGGCTAATCGCCAGCGGAATCCTATCTCCGATTGCAATCGATTGGCTGTAGTTGGGGGTTTCGTCGGCGACCTCCGGATTTCCGCTGCCATCGGCCACCCCGCCGACAATTTGCTGCGGAACCGAAGAGTCGAGTACTTCGATTTTCACATGATACTGGTCGAAACTGGGTTGCGTATAGTTGTGTGAAACGATTGCAAATTGGCTGTTGATTCCCGAAATAGTTTGAATGTTCGGATTTCCGGGAATGCCGCCGCCGTCCGCAAAGTCGATTCTAACGGTGTAAGGAGGCTTGCCGCCATCTATATGCACCCAATATTCGAGATCCTGACCGGTAGTGCCAGCCGGCGGATTGACGAAAAGCTGCGCCTGAAGGCTGAGCGCGATTACGCGAATGAACTGGGTGTCAATTACGGGCGGGCCGCCGCTCGAATCGAGAACTCTCAGCTCAACACGGTAAACGCCTTCGATTTGCGGAATCAGGCTTGCCGCTTCCTCATCGGCTGCGTCGATGCCGGGCGTGAAATAGCTTTGCGCAAATATTCCCTGATTGTCGGCAAGAGAAATTGGAATGCCTAGCGGGCTGCCGTCTTCATAGAACACGCGCCACTCGTAAGTGTACGGGCTTGTGCCGCCTGAAACGTAGCTTTCCAGCATATATGTTTGCGAGATGCTACCGGCAAGCGGGTCAATGAACATATCTGCAGCCAAAGGCAATGTTCCCGGGCCGCCGCCGGTCGAAGTTCTACGTCCTCCAACCATAATTTCCTGGGAATCTACCCAAATATTTCTGCTGTCCAGAGTAATCGGACCGCCGATGTTTTCGAGCGTCATGCCCCAGGAAGTGTAAATTCCCCTGTTCGAATCGTAAGGAATCGAAACATCTCCGACCGGAAATCCCGGAATTCCCAGAATTCTATTGAACCAGCCGAAGTTGGGAGAAGTACCCATACCGATTCCGGAAACCACGTTCGGAACAAGTGTGTTGCGAAGCGGCGTGGACCTTGTGTGAAGGTCGTTCACATCCAGGCTTCCGTCGCTGTTAATGTCAGATTTGTAAATGAGCTCCGCACTGCCGCCGAGGATGCCGAGCATGTTGTATGCGGAAGCGCCCTGCGAATTGCTTATGGAATACGACGGGTTGAACGCGTTGTAACCATAGACGTTGTTAGCGCCTTGTTGAATTACCGGAAGAGTTATGGAATCCGCGCCCTGAATTCGCCAAGTTTCGCCGTCTTTCAGTCTGTTATGAATAACGGTCAATCCGATGTAGTGCTGAAGTCCGTCATAAATGTTCGGAGTGAACGAATTGTCAGTAGTGAATGCAATTCTGCCTCTTATAACCGCAGTTTGTATCGGCTCTACGACGACGATTCTTGTCCGGTTGGTGGCAGGCATATATGTAGATGTAGCAACATGGTATACGCCGTCGTTGTTAGCGGATTCAATTACGAAAAACTCGCGTCCTGGGGGGAAGAAACTGACCTGATTGCCGTCGACATCGAACGAAGGAGGCGTTGACCAAGGTGGAGTTGGATTTGCCGGAATTTGCTTTTGAAGATCGACGATATCGAACGAATACACGTTGACCTCGTTTCTAACGTCGATTAGCAGGGTGGAAAGGAAGGTCTGAATGCGGATGCGCGGAAGCAAGATTCTGTTTGTGTTCAATTGGAAACCGGGCATTGCGGGTCCCCAAGGTACGGTGGCCGTAAAATACGGTGCGTAATATCCGTCAGGGGCATTTGGCACGGTGTACTGGTATTCGAACTTAACCTCTTCGACGCTGTAATTAGGTCCGCGCTCGACAACGACGCCGCGAATACCTGTTATGTCCGCAATTCCATCGCCGTCCATATCGAATTCAAACGTACTCATATAGTCGCCTACATCGTATGTAAGCAGCGGTTCGGTGTTGTCGTTTACGTCGAACGGATATTGGACTCGAACCGTAACTTCGATGGGGGTATTTGGCGTGGCATACCGCGCATCCAACGTGCTTCTGACGACTACGCTGGAAGTGAACGGAGATAGGAAACTCGATAGGAAGGAAATTCCACCGGCGATGCGATTTGCGAGGAACGAATGAACGCGCGAGTTCGTGTCTATGTTCCACTTATAACCAAGCGAAAGCGCATTCGTGATTCCATCGACATAGCTGTTTATTCTAAGGACCTCGGTCGGAATGGGCTGGCGCGTTCTGTAATCGGGAAGAATATTGGCCGTGAGCCCGAGGGCTTCCGTCTGCTGATCGCGGTTCAGTGCATAGTCGGTAAGGTCGCGCATTTGAATGAGCTGATGAGAAATGCCAACCTTTTGGGTAGTTACGTTGGTTACACGCACCGTTGCCTGGTAATTGCCGATTCCGTCGCTGGCATAATCATAACTAAGTCCAGGGTTGTTTTCGGCAAGCACTTCGGTATCCTGGGTTTGAATGGACCAGTCGAAAATGCCGTCGCCTTGGAAGTCGACTTCATACATGTAAGTCTGCGGCAGAAGGGGATTAACGTTATAAGTATCCCTGTGCGTGGCGTAAAGGTCAAACGAAACGGCCCAGTTGGTCTGGAAGAAATTTTCGACGCTTGCCGTTTGACTCCTTCCATTCGTAACGGTATCGGTTACGTATATGAATCCGCTAATCGCTCCTTCGGGAACACGTACACGCATAATCTGCTGCTGGGGATTGCCGCCAGGAGCAGGGTGAAGCGGGTCGTTCACCACGCTGAGCGGAATGGCGAATGTGCCATTATCGAAAGTAACGGTGTTATTCGCCGGATTCGCATTGAAGTTGACGCCGCGAATTTCGATAATTTCTCCTGCGGCCGCGGTTCGGGGAGATATGGAATTAACGCCGCTGATGAAGAAAGTGCCGATTCTTGGGGCGCCTCCGACGACCGGCACTCCTAGTGGAGACGGGCTGCGCCGAGTTCCATCGTACTGATTTCCGGGAGGATTGGCATAAACCGATGGCAGAACCCTGAAATCGTTCGATTCCGCAAGAAGAATGGGCACGATGTCGGTTGCAAGCGTGCTGTTAACGGTGTTCGGGTTAACGCCCGTTGAATCGATTACACTGCAATAAACGAAGTAAATACCGTTCGAGGAAAGCGTCGGATTGAAAGTGAATACGGGTGTTTGACCGGCGGATGTATATATCATCGGCGTCGTGCCGGTCGGGTGATTCTGGTTGATTGTAAGTCCGTTTTCGTCCTTGACGTCCCACCTTAACAGGTAGTTCGGCCGTCCGCCGCTAATGCTGGCAACGCCGAGGAACCTGCGCTGGTTGGCCGGATTGCCGCGCTCGTATGGAATCAGCTTAGCGCTAACGGTCAAATTAGGAATGTCTGTGTGAAGCGAGGTGTTCACTGAGTCCGTGCCTACATAAATCTGCTGAGCGTTTGTTGCGGGCGGAGTTAAATCTTTAACCAGCGGAATCGGCTGGGTGGAATCTGTAACTCTTAAGGTAACGTTGTACACGCCCTCGGTGTCCGAAAATCTAAGCGGATATGAAAGGTCGGTTCTTGTTAACTCGTCGGTACCGATTTCGAGAATATTCGAACCAAGCATTCCCGAATTATAGATGTAAGTGTAATTCGGAGCGGCAACTCTGCGCACCGTGATTTGGAACGTGTATGGCGCCCTGCCGCCCCATGCCCCGGCACGAATGACTGTCGATTGACCTCTGCCGATTGAAGGCTGATAGGTTGCGAGCTGGGTGTAAAGCTCGCCAGTTGTTGCGAGTGGATATACCTCCGCAAAATCCATATGCCGCGCCGAAGGCGGGAAAAGCCAAGGCGGAGGCGGATTACCGGCAGAATCGAACATTCCGTCAACATTCGGACCGTTGAAAGGCAGATAGCCCACGTTTCCGAAATTCTGGTTGGCCGGATTCTTGAAATCTCTGATTCTGTCCCAAGGCGCCGGCCAGCCGTAGCCGCCGGGTGCGGCTTGAGTATCCGCACCCCAGATGTCCCAAACGGCCAAACGAACTACATGCCGTCCAACCAGCGGGTTTCCGAGCGGGTCGGTCGTGCCACCGCCAGCGCCCGCGCTCCACGGATCGAGCCTAATGGACGGCGCTACTCTGATGTTCGACCAATCGGACGGGGCAGTTACAACTCCGTCCACGATTCCGTCGTCAGGGAAGCCTACATAGTCCCAGTCGTAAACGTACACCGGACCGTTTGCGGTATTTCCGCCGGCCGTACGGCTGATAACCTGATACGTGTTGTTACCGGTGCGCATCGCAAGGATATTCGTCTTGACCGGAATTACGGCAAGGCAGTTATGCTGAAGATATACTTTTGCAACATCGTCCGCGCGAAGCGCCCTAGGCGGATCGTCGTCCGGCGAAGGCATGTTTTTCACGACAGTTACACGAGCAGTGATGAACGGGTCGCCGTTCGCGTCGAACGCAAAGTTGGAGTTGGTGGGCCAAGTCGAACCAGCGCGAGTTCTGTCTCTGGCGGGAATGTTTCCGCCGCCCGCCGCGCTGTACGTGAAAGTATGCGAGAAGCTGATGTAGTTGTTGGCACGCCAAGTTGCCGGGTTTCCGGGATATTGAAATTGAAGCTCGCGATATAGAGGCATATCGAAAGTTCCAATAATCGCCGGTCTTTCTGCAGTCGGCGGCTGGGAACGAAGGCTTATAAGGTCGTTTTCCGGAATGCCGTCGTCCAAATTGATAACCTGCTCGAAATCGTCCTCGTTCTCTTTGTCCTCGGAATTGTGGCGGCAGCCGTCGCGCCATCGTTGCGTGAAGTGATCGAGCGCGGTCGGCGTGACGCCGAAGCTGCTCAAGGTGGAGAC